>OBLU010000209.1_pt1 | contig 56528 bp, 43 predicted proteins | sample 1518681 | NCBI WGS metagenome assembly OBLU01 (sample SAMEA3539304, study PRJEB22396) | soil metagenome | biome: tundra; feature: field; material: soil | place: USA | collected 2010-05 | depth 0.15 m | reverse complement strand
AAATCTCGCGCAAGGAATGCGCCCGTCCCAATTGGCAAAACAGCATGGCCATGAATTGGCCCCAACTGGTGAAACCCCGCGCGTGCCGTTCGGCCTTGTGCTCCTTGACCGCCTTCTCGAAATCCCCGCGCGAGAACAGCTTCAATACCTGCGAAAAAATGCTGCATACTTTCATTAGGTTGAGTCTCCTGAGGTTGAATTGGTTCTTGTCTGGAACCCAATCCAGCGTATCAGGGGCTCAGCCTCTCACCGGCAGCGACTCCCTCCGCTTTCGGCCAGCAGTTACCCCGCTAATTTGGACAGCAATGACATCACATACATCAACACCAACGGCACCGAACCCTACGGTTACTATTCCTGGAGCGCCACCTCCGGCGCTTACCCCCCGGGCCTCAGCCTCTATACCACCCTCTCTGCGAACCCCCAGTTTTCGGGCACACCCACCGCCGCCGGCACCTACACCTTCGCGCTGCATGTTAACGACAACCTCACCAGCCAATCCCTCGACAAAACCTTCACCATCACGATCATCGCCGCAGCACCCGCCATCTCAACATCCAGCCTCCCCGCAGCTATTGCCGGTGCCGCATACGCCGCCACCCTTGCAGCCACCGGCGGCAACGGCGGCAACTCTTGGTCCGTCCTTTCAGGCTCGTGGCCGCCCGGTCTCGCCCTCGCTTCCAGTGGCGCAATCACAGGCTCGCCCTCAACCCAAGGCACTTATAACTTCACCGTCAAAGTCACCGACCAATACGCCCAAACGGCGACCGCGGCCTTAGCCATCACTGTCAATCCCCCCATCAGCATCACGACCACATCCATCCCCGGCGGCCTTACCGGCAGCCCGTACTCAACCACCGTTGCCGCCACCGGCGGCTCCGGCTCATATTCCGGCTGGGCCATCACTGCGGGCTCTTTACCTCCAGGCGTCACTACCGGCAGCACAGCGGCCAACCCGCTCAACCTCACCGGCACTCCCACCACACCCGGCACTTACAACTTCACGTGGCGCAACTGCGATGCAGTAACCGCGCAATGTGCAAGCCAAGCCCTCACCATCACAATCGCCGCCGGCCTCAGCGTTGCCACGCCTTCCCTCCCAAACGCGTCGTTCAACGCCGGTTACTCACAAGGCCTTTCCGCTTCCGGCGGCACCCCCGGCTACTCTTGGGCAATAATCGCCGGTTCCCTACCCGCGGGCCTTTCACTCGCCGGTGCTACGATCTCCGGAACACCCTCAGCAGTTGGCAACTTTTCGATCACCGTCCAAGTGACCGACACGACCTTGCCAACACCGCAATCCGCCACGAAAGCCCTCACCCTCCACGTCAACGCACTCCCCAGTGTCGGAGTAGATTCCACTGAAATCTTTTGGGGCGGCGGCGGCGCACAAGCAGCAGGCACATCCACCGCCTACTACGGCTCCACACCACAGGTCTTCGGCGCGGCTTACCCTTTCAGCGCCTTCGCCGCCGGACCCGACGCCACCATCGCCACCGTCCAAGTCCTCCTCGACGGCACTCTCATCGCCACACCCACTTACGGCACCGCATCGCGAGCAGACGGATGCTCAGCACTTGGTGGACCCGGATGGACCGGCTGCCCCACCATCGGATTCACCTATAATTTTCCGGCCTCCTCCTACTCTCTTGGCGCCCACACCCTCGCCTTCCGCGCCACCGACACGAATGGCCTCGCCGGCACTGCCAGTTTCCCCATCACAATCATCAGCACCCTCTCCATCACCACCGCCGCGTACCCCAACGGCCTCGTCAGTTCCGCGTACTCCCAGGCCACCGCCGCCACCGGCGGCACTCCCCCATACAGTTGGGCTCTCGCGTCCGGCACCCTCCCCCCCGGCCTCTCGCTCAACGCCTCCGGTACCATCTCCGGGACCGCCACAACACAAGGCACCTACAACTTCACCCTCAGAGTCACCGACAGCGCCACCCCCACTCCCCAGAACACGACCAAAGCACTCTCGATCTCCATCAGCTCGCCCCTCAGCATTACCACCGCTTCTCTGCCCAATGGCCTCGCCACCACCGCATACTCTCAGACACTCGCCTCCTCTGGCGGTACGCCGGGCTACTCCTGGTCCCTAACCACCGGCGCGCTCCCAACAGGCCTCAGCCTGAACAGCAGCGGAAATATCTTCGGGACACCAACGACCACCGGCACTTTCAATTTCACCGTCAAAACCACCGACGCCACATCCCCAACCCCACAAACCGCCACCCAGGCGCTCTCGATCACCATCGGCGCTGCCCTCAGCATCACCACCATTTCTCTGCCCAATGGCCTCGCCACCACCGCCTACTCTCAGACCCTCGCAGCCACCGGCGGTACGCCCGCCTACGTCTGGACTCTCAACACCGGCATTCTGCCCACCGGCCTCACTCTCAACGCCGCCGGCACCATCTCCGGAAGCCCATCCACGGCCGGCACCTTCAACTTCGCCGTCAAAGCAACAGACAGCACCTCCCCGACCCCACAAACCGCCACCCAAGCGCTCTCGATCACCATCGGCCCAGCGCTTACCATCACCACCTCTTCACTCCCCAACGGTCCTGCCACCGGCGCGTACTCCCAGGCCCTTACCGCCACCGGTGGCACTGGCCCTTACACGTGGTCCCTCGCCTCGGGCACGCTACCACCCGGCCTCACCCTCAGCTCCACCGGCCTCATCTCGGGAACACCGACTACGGCCGGTCTCTACAACTTCACCCCCCAAACCACCGACAGCACCGCACCGACCGCCCAAACAACAACGCGGGCGCTCTCCATAACAATCGGCGTTGCCCTCAGCATCACGACCGCTTCCCTACCCAACGGCCTCGCCACCACCGCATACTCCCAAGCCCTCGCGGCCACCGGCGGCACACCCGCTTACACCTGGTCCCTCGCATCCGGCTCGCTTCCCCCAAGCCTCACTCTCAGCGCCGCCGGTCTCATCTCCGGAACGCCGACTGCGGCCGGTCTCTACAACTTCACTGCCGGCGTCTCAGATGGCACCTCCCCCACCCCGCAAGCGGCAACCAAAGCCCTTTCAATCACTATTGGCGCCGCGCTCAACATAACTACCGCATCACTGCCCAACGCCCTCGCGACCGCTACTTACTCCCAAGCCCTCGCGGCGTCCGGCGGCACCGCCGCCTACACGTGGTCCCTCGCATCCGGAACCCTCCCCGCCGGCCTTTCACTCAGCGCCGCCGGCACCATCTCCGGAACACCCCTCGCCAGCGGCAGCTCGACCTTCACCATCAAAGCCATCGACACCACCGCGCCAACCCCGCAGATCGCGACGCAACTCCTCACACTCACCACCAACCCCGCTCTCTCAATTGTCACCACCACCTTGCCAAACGCACTCGCCGCCACCCCCTACTCACAACCCCTCGTCGGCAACGGCGGGACGCCCCCCTACACTTGGTCCGTCAATTCCGGCTCGCTCCCGCCCGGCTTGGCCCTCAGCTCCGGAGGAACCATATCCGGTACGCCAACCACCGCCGCCACATATAACTTCACAATCAAAGGCTCCGACAGTACCCCATCCACTCAATCCTCCATCCAGGCGCTCTCCATCGTCGTCGGCGCCGCGCTCAACATCTCCACCTCCTCACTGCCAAATGCGCTCGCCACAACAGCCTATTCCCAACCCCTCACCGTAACTGGCGGCACGACTCCCTACACCTGGTCCCTCACCTCCGGCGCCCTGCCGCCCGGCCTCTCGCTTACACCTTCAGGCAGCATTTACGGCACGCCCAGCGTACCCGGAGCCTACTCCTTCACCGTGCAGCTCGCCGACAACACCACCCCGTCCCCGCAGACCCTAATCAAACCTTTGAGCATCACCGTCCAACCAGAACTCACCATCACCACTGTGTCCTTGCCCACGGGCATGGTCAGCTCCGCCTATTCGCAATCCCTCACGGCCACCGGCGGCACCCCCGCCTACACCTGGACCATCGCCTCTGGAACCCTGCCCCCCGGCCTCACTCTCAGCGCCGCCGGCACAATCTCAGGCACACCCACAACGGCCGGCCTCACCAGCTTCGTTGCAAAGGTCACCGACACAACTACACCCAGCGTCCAGACCGCCACACAGGCGCTTTCAATCAACCTGCTCGCCAACGTCAGTATCACGACCGCCTCACTCCCCAACGGGCTCGCAACTACTCCCTACTCGCAGCCCCTCGCCGCTACCGGCGGCACCCCCGGCTACACCTGGTCCGTCGCATCTGGAACGCTCCCCACCGGCATCTCCCTCACGCCGGCCGGCACACTCGCCGGCACGCCCACCACCCCCGGCACCTATAACTCCACAATCAAAGTCACCGACACGACAACTCCCACCTCACTCACCGCCACCCAGGCCTTCAGCATCACCATCGGTCCGGCCCTAACCGTCACCACCTCAAGCCTTCCTAACGGCCTCGCCGGATCTTCTTACGCGCAAATCCTCGCCGCCACCGGCGGCAACCCGCCTTACACCTGGACCATCATCACCGGCACCTTACCCGCCGGACTCTCCATAACCCCTGGCGGCGGCATCTCCGGAATCCCCACCGCCGCCGGCACGTTCCCGCTTACTGTCCAGGCCACCGACAGCACTACCCCCTCATCTCAGACCGCAACCAAAAACCTGACTCTCATCCTTGCGGCAGGCCTCTCAATTACAACCGTTTCCCTACCCACCGGCCTCGCCACAACACCCTACTCCCAAACCCTCTCTGCCACCGGCGGCACAACGCCCTACACATGGACCGTCGCTTCCGGCTCGCTCCCGATAGGAACCACACTCTCGGCGGCCGGCCTCCTCTCCGGCACGCCCACAACCGCCAACACCTTCGCTTTTGTCGTCAAGGCCACTGACACAACCAACCCCACCATGCAGAGCACCGCGCAAGCGCTCAGCATCACAATCAACCCTGCCCTCTCCATCACCACCCCGTCACTTGCGGCCGGCATGGTCGGCCAAAGTTACTCCCAGCTCGTCGAGGCCACCGGCGGCACCACTCCCTACGCCTGGTCAATTTCCTCCGGCACACTTCCACTCGGCCTCTCCCTCTCCGGATCCACCATCTCCGGAACCCCAACTACGGCCGGCACCATCGCCTTCACACTCCAAGCCACGGACACCACCAACCCCACCGCACAAATCGCAACCTCGAACCTTTCCATCGCCGTCGGCGCCGCCTTCCAAATCACCACCTCAAGCCCGCTCCCTCCTGGACTCGGCGGCAACCCCTACTCAACCAAGATTCAAGCCGGGGGCGGCACCCCGCCCTACACCTTTACCCTCGCCTCTGGCGCACCGCCCGCAGGCCTCTCCCTGCAATCCGACGGCACACTTTCCGGAATTCCCACCTCTGCCGGCAGCTACCTCTTTTCCGTCCTTGCCAGCGACAGCACCGTCCCAACACCTCAGACCCAAATCAAACCACTCGCCATCAGCATTACCCCACCGCTCTCGATCACCACCACATCACTACCCAACGGCCTCGTCGCGACTCCTTACGCCCGTACCGTTCAAGCAACCGGCGGCACAACCCCCTATTCATGGACCATCACCTCCGGCACCTTACCCCAAGGCCTCACCTTCTCCACCGACGGATCCCTCATCGGCACCCCCACAGAAGCCGGTGCTTTCCTGATAGGCGCTCAAGTCACCGACACCTCCCCCAGCCCGCAGACCGCAACCCAGGTCCTGTCCCTAACAATCGGGGACCAACTTGCCATCACCACCAGCTCGCTACCGCCCGCCGTTTTCGGCGTCACCTACAACACCCCGCTCTCTGCGATCGGCGGCACCGCGCCCTACAAGTGGACCCTCATCTCCGGGACCTTGCCGCCGGGCTTATCGCTCTCTCTCGCCGGCTACATTGTCGGCACCTGCACCGGCTCTGGCGTCTTCACGATCACTGTCCAGGCGGCCGACAACACAAGCCCAGTACCTCAAAAAGCAATTCGTGTTCTCACCGTTGACAGCAACACGTCCCTCTCCATCACCTCGGGACCACTCCCGCCCGCTCAGGTCGGCCAACCCTACAACACGTCCGTCTCGGCCGCTGGCGGCGTCCCGCCCTACACCTGGTCCCTCGCCGCCGGCCAATTCCCCCCCGGCCTCACACTCAACGCCGCCGGCACCATCTCTGGAACGCCCACCATCGCCGGCTCCACCACGATCTCCTTCCAGGTCGCCGACACAACCGGAAGCACCACCAGCCGTTCGTTCACCCTCAACCTCGCCGCGCCGCTTAGCGTTACCACCTCCACCTTGCCCCCAGCCACCGTCGGCACCGGATACGCAGCCTCTCTCGCCGCCACCGGCGGCTCCACCCCCTACATCTGGACTGTCATCTCCGGCAACCTGCCCGCCGGACTCACGCTTTCCACCTCCGGCTTCCTCTCTGGTGCTCCCAACACCTCGGGCACTTCTCTCTTCACCGTCCAAGTCAGCGACAACACCCAGCCCACTCCACAGACCGCCACCAAAGCCCTCTCCATCGCGCTCACGAATCCACTCTCCCTAACCACTACCGTCTTACCAAATGCAATAATCGGCACCTCATACTCCCAAATCATGACCGCGACCGGCGGAACCCCACCCTACGCCTGGTCGCTCACTTCCGGCGTTCTGCCCACCGGGCTCACTCTCGACCCCACCGCAGGCACCGTCGCCGGAACGCCAACCGCCACCGGTACCGCCCTCTTCACCATCCAAGTCACCGACGCCGGCACGCCCAACCAGAGCCTCGCCAAAACTTACTCGATCATCGTCGTCGGCCCCCTCACTATCACCACACCAACCCTTACCCAAGGGCTCATCGGCCGAAGCTACAACGCCACCCTCGCCGCCACCGGCGGGCACACGCCCTACACATGGTCAATCGCCGACGGCGCTCTTCCCACTGGAATGACCTTCTCCTCCGCCGGCACTATTTCCGGCACCCCAACCACCTCGGGCACTTCCACCTTCACCGCCCAAGTCACCGACAACCTAACGCCAGGCGCTCAAACCGCCACCCATTCCTTCACTCTCCTCATCGCCGACCCGCTCACCATCGACACCACGACACTGCCCTCCAGCATCATCAACACGCCCTATACCCAACCCCTCCTCGCCTCCGGCGGATCCGCTCCCTACACCTGGAGCCTAACCACCGGCCAACTGCCGCCCGGCATCACGCTCGCCACTAACGGCAGCCTCGCCGGTACACCTACCGCGACCGGCACCTCCACCTTCACCGCAAAAGCCACCGACTCCGGCACACCCCCGCAGACAGCAACCCTAAGGCTCTCCATCACAGTTATCACCGCCCTTACGATCACCACCGCCACCACCGCCAACGGCACCATCAACCAAACCTACACAGCTTCGCTCGCGGCCCTCGGCGGCACCCCGCCCTACGCCTGGATCGTTTCTACCGGAGCCCTCCCCGCCGGCCTCTCCCTCGACGCCGCCGGCTCAATTCTCGGCACCCCAACCACGCCAGGCGACTTTCTCTTCACCTTGCAAGCCTCCGACAATAACCCCACTCTTCCACAGTCCGCCAGCCGCGCCTACAGCATCACCATCCTCGCGCCGCTCACCATCACAACAACCGTCCTCTCGCCCACTCTCATCGGCGTCATCTATACCCACGGCCTCGACGCCATCGGCGGCACCGCGCCCTATACGTGGTCCATCTCTTCCGGAACCCTGCCCCCCGGCCTCTCCCTAGCCCCGGATGGAACCCTCTCCGGCACGCCGACCGCACCCGGCACCGCGGATTTCGTCGTCACGGTTTCTGATGCAGCCACACCCTCCCAAGCAGCCGTCAAACCCCTCAGTCTTACCGTCGTCTCCGCCCTCACCATTACCACCGCCACACTGCCCCTCACTTACCTAAACCAATCGCTCACCACCGCTTTAGCCGCCACCGGCGGACAAACTCCTTACGTCTGGACTATCGCGGCAGGAACCTTGCCCGCCGGCATCACCCTCTCCGCCGACGGCAGCATCTCTGGACTACCCACCGCCAGCGGCACCTTCCCTTTTACCGCCCAGGTCACGGACTCGTCACCATCCCCTCAAACCGCCACACAAGCTCTCGCACTCACCGTCCTCGACCCACTTATCATCACCACCTCATCCCTCAGTCCCGCTTCCACCGGCACATCGTATTACCAACCGCTCGCCGCCACCGGCGGCACCACACCTTACACCTGGACCATCGCCACCGGCCAACTCCCCGCCGGCCTCTCGCTCAATTCCTCCGGAACCATCTCCGGAATTCCAACCACCCCGGCGTCGTCCACCTTCACCGTCCAACTACTCGACACCGGCACTCCCGTTCAAGCCGCCACTCGACAATTCACCATCAGCACGGTCGGCCCGCTTTCTATCACCACCGCCGCCATCGCCTCAGGCATTGTCGGCACACCCTACACCCAACCCTTCGCCGCCACTGGCGGCACCCCACCTTACACATGGACTCTTGCTGCCGGCCAACTTCCGGCCGGCCTCGCGCTCAGCGCCGCCGGCACAATCTCCGGCTTACCCGCCGCGCCAACCGGCGCTCTTCTCACCATTCAAGTCACCGATGCCGCGCCCCAAGGCCAACAAACCGCCACCGGCCAGTTCACTTTGACCATCACCGACCAACTCATCATTTCCACGGTCAGCCTCCGCGCAGGCCTCCAAGACAACCCCTACACCCAAACACTCGCAGCCACCGGAGCCACGCAGCCTTACCTCTGGTCAATCACGACCGGCGCACTGCCCCCAGGATTGAACCTTTCCGCAACGGGCCTCATCATCGGCACGCCCACAACACCCGGCACCTTCGCCTTCACTGTCCAAGCCGCCGACCCCTCCACCCCGCCGCACACTGCGATCAGACCGCTCTCGATCCTCATTGCTCCGCCGCTCAGTATCACCACAACATCAATCCCCAATCCCAGACAAGGCACCGCCTACTCACAAACCCTCGCCGCCGCGGGCGGCACCCCTCCGTATCTTTGGTCGATCGCCACCGGCGTCTTCCCGCCAGGCCTCACTCTCACCGCCGACGGCACTCTCGCCGGATCCCCAACCACCCTCGGCACCTTCCCCTTCACCGTCCAAGTCACCGATACGACCGCGCCAACACCCGAAATTGCGACCACCAATTTCTCTCTCCAAACCCTCATTACCTTCCAAATCACGACACCCACCGTACCCCCGGCCTTCGTCGGCACCGCATTCCCACTGACCTTCCTCGCCACCGGAGGAACCACTCCTTACACCTGGACCGTGACCACTGGAACTCTACCTCCAGGTCTCAATCTCTCCTCTCTCGGCGCAATCGCCGGCACACCCACCATCGCCGGCACCTACTCATTCACGATCCAGGCTACTGATGCCGCCGCCCCCAACCGCACAGACACAGCCTCCCTAACCGTCCAAGTCCAGCCCGCCCTAAGCATCACCACCCTGCAGCTTCCCGACACCACAATCGGCGCCACCTATGCCCAACCGCTCGCCGCCGCCGGTGGCACACCGCCCTACACCTGGACCATTGCCTCCGGCACACTGCCCGCCGGCCTCACCCTCACCGCCGCCGGCAACCTCGCCGGCATCGCCATCACCGCCGGCAGCACCACTTTCACCATCCAAGCCATCGACACCACCCAACCCACGCCGCAGCGCGTAACCCGCACCTTCACAATCGACGTGACACTCGACATCTCGATCGCAACTAACTCTCTGTCCGACGGCTACCTCACCAATCCCTACCTCACCCAACTCGATGCACTCGGCGGCCTCGCACCCTACACATGGTCTGCCACCGGCCTCCCGCCCGGTCTATCGCTCGCGCCAGGCGGCTCCCTGTACGGCACCCCCACCGACACCGGCACCTACACCATCGTCGTCACCGCACACGACTCTTACACACCCCGCCACATCGCCACTAAGACACTCGCACTGAATATCCGGACTGGCTTAAGCATCACCACCAACAACCTCCCAGATGCGCAAGTCAACGTCCCGTACAACCAAGCCACCTCGACCCTATTCGGGACACAGCCCTACACTTGGCACATCCTCTCCGGATCCCTCCCGCCCGGCCTCCTCCAACGCCCAGACGGCACCATCAGCGGAATCCCCACCGCCCCCGGCGGTTATACCTTTCTCGTCGAAGTAACCGATTCATCGCCCCTGCAGCTCACCGCCACCCGCACATTCTCGATCACAGTCCTCGCCGGCTTCAGCATCACCACCAATTCACTGCCTGGCGGCTCGCCCGCCACCGCTTACAACGCCACACTCCAAGCCACTGGCGGCGTTCTCCCTTACACCTGGATCCTCGCGACCGGCACCCTGCCCCCCGGCCTCACACTTGCCGCCGACGGAACCATCACGGGCACGCCCAGCACCAACGGCACCTACTCAATCACCATCCAGGCGGCCGATTCAAGCACCCCTCCCCTCACCGCCACACGACTATTTTCCATTCCAATCGGCGCCTCACTCTTAATCGCCACCACCTTGCTGCCCGACGCGAAACTCGGCTCTTTTTACCGGCAAACCCTCACCGCGCTCAATGGCACACAGCCCTATTACTGGACGCTCCAAGCGGCAGCTTTACCCCCCGGGCTAATCCTCCTCGCAACTGGCGACATCGTCGGCCAACCGACATCCCCAGGCTCAGTCACATTCACCGTGACCGTCGCCGACAACGCTCAGCCCCCCGCCAATGCAAGCCAGACATTCTCAATCAATGTCACCCCTGGTTTTCAGATCACCACGCTGTTCCTCCCCAGCGGCTCGCCCACCGTCCCCTACCGGGCCACCCTAACCGCAGTCGATGGGACCCTCCCCTACACCTGGAACCTCGCCCTCGGCCAGCTTCCAACTGGCCTCGCACTCAACACGCAAACCGGCACCATCTCCGGAACCACCACCAAACCCGGCATCTACGACTTGCTCATTCAAGCCACCGACGCCACCACGCCCCCGCAAACCGCGACCAGCCAATTTACGTTGACAATCGACAGCACCCTCCAAATCACCACCGCCATTCTCCCCGACGCCGAAACCGGAACTCCTTACTACCAGTCCCTCACCGCCACCAACGGCGTTCCCCCGTTCACATGGTCATTAGCGAGTGCCCTACCTCCTGGACTTACACTCCTCCCCTCCGGAGAACTCTACGGCGTCCCCACCACTGCCGCCATCTTCAAGATCACCGTCGCCGTTTCGGACGCCTCACAACCGACAGCTCACGCCTCCCGCGACCTCCTCTTACTCGTAACCCGCTCCCTCACGATCACTGCCGACACCGTGCCCGCCGGCCTTACTTCCAAACCATACGCAGCCGTCATCTCCGCACTCGGCGGCACACCGCCATACCGCTTCTCTGCAACCGGCGCGCTCCCACCCGGCCTAACCCTTTCGCCGATCGGCACCGTAACCGGCACGCCCACTGCAGCCGGCACTTACCTCGTCACAATACAAGTAACCGACGCACAACCTACTACTCAAACCGCCCAAATCCTTTTCGTGATCGGCCCCATTCTCGCGATTACCACCACCGCCCTACCCACGGCCTCACTTCTCACCCCATACTTCGCTATTTTGAAAGGCATCGGCGCAACAGGCGCCTACACCTGGACACTCACCTCAACCCCGGCACTCCCAGGAATAACTTTCCTCCCCTCGATAGCCGCACTCGTCGGCACACCAATCCAAGCCGGACAATACACCATCCAAATTACGCTCACCGACGGAACCCAAACCGCAGCCACTTCATTCACCATCACCATTGCCGAACCGCTCACCATCTCACCGGCTCCGCTACCCCCCGCACAACAATCGCTCCCTTACTCAACCGCCCTCCAGGCAACCGGCGGAATTCCGCCCTACACCTGGTCCTTCGCCTCCGGCTACACACTCCCCGCCGGACTCTCCCTCTCCGCCCGCGGCATTCTCGCCGGACAACCCACCGCTCTTTCCGGCCCCTTTTCTCTCCCCCTCTGTGTCACCGATAACGCCAAACCCCAAACCACCCGCGTCTGCGGTACCCGCACGCTCATCATCGGCGCAGCTTTCCACATCACCAGCACCTCACTCCCCACCGCGCTACCGGGCCACTGGTTCTCATATCAATTAACCGCCACCGGCGCCCAAGGCACCCTCACCTGGACTCCCGCTTTCGCCCTTCCTACCGGAATGTCACTCGCCGAAGACGGGACACTCGCCGGCACCCCAACTACCGCAGGCAAATACGACCTCACCATCATCGCCAGCGACACCTCAAACGAATTTGCCGTCGCCGACTTGATTCTCATCGTCGCCGCGCCACTCACCATCCAAACCACCGTCTTGCCAACAGCCATCGTTGGCACTGCCTACGCCGCCGGAATCGTTGGCATCAGCGGCCAGCCGCCCTACCTCTGGTCTGGCGACCCCGCCACACTACCCACCGGCTTCGCTCTCGACCCCTCGGGCATCCTCTACGGCGCGCCTACCGTCCCCGGCACCACCACGATCTCTATCACCCTAACCGACGCCTCCACACCCACCCAACGCGCAACCATCGCCCTCATCTTGTCCGTCGATCAACCCCTCCGGATCACCACAACCAACCTCCCGCCCGCCACCTCGAACTCCCCTTACAACACCGCGCTTACCGCCAACGGCATCCCACCACTCCAGTGGATTCTGTCCTCCGGCCAACTTCCCGGCCACCTAACCCTCGCGCCCGACGGCACCATCGCCGGCACGCCCACAACCGACGGCTCCTACACCTTTGTCGCTTCCGTCACCGATGCACACGGCCAATCAACCGCCGCAGCCTTCACCGTATCTGTCGCACCCGGCCTAAACCTTGGCCCAGCCACAACGCTTCCCAACGCCACCGTCGCTTCGCCCTACAGCTACTCTCTCCATTCCACATTTGCCGGCCCCGTCGTCTGGACCCTCGTCCTCGGCTCCCTGCCCCCAGGATTGACCCTCGCACCAGATGGAACGCTCGCCGGTACGCCCACCGTGCCAGGCACCACGAGCTTCATGCTTCAAGCCGACGGCGGAAGCCAAACGGCGCGTCAAGTTTATTCCATGACCGTCGCATCGCCGACCACGCCGCCCGTCCCCACACCAACCATTCCCCAAAGCTCGACCCTCTTACCGGCCGGCGATGTACACCAACCCTACGCCGCTGCCCTCACCGCCGCCGGCGGCAGCCGACCCTACGCATGGGCGCTCACCCAAGGCCAACTCCCCGCCGGCCTCGCGATTTCCCCACTCGGCCTGCTCTCCGGTAACGCCTCCGATGCCGGCGCCTACTCCTTCGCCCTAACAGTCACCGACACGAACAACCAGACCGCCAGTGCCCTTTTCACGCTGACAATCCGAAGCCCCCTAACCATCACCAACCCCAACGATCTACTTGCGCACGTTGGCACCGCCGTCACACTCACTCTCACCGCCGCAGGCGGCGCGCCCCCGTATATTTGGTCAACCACAGACCCTCTCCCCGTTGGCCTCACACTCACATCCACCGGCGTACTCGCCGGCAAACCCACCACTCCCGCGAGCAGCACTCTGCTCATCACCGTTCACGATTCCTCGTCGCTCACTTCACCGGCAATCGCCACCACCACCCTTCAAATCACCGTCACCGCCGGCCTCGCCATCATCACCACCGCGTTACCAGCGCCCGCCCACGAGCTCCCCTACACAACCGTCTTAACCGCCGCCGGTGGAGCTACCCCTTACACCTGGACACTTACTGACGGACAACTGCCCGCCGGCCTCTCACTAAGCCTTACCGGCACGCTCTCCGGAACCGCTACCGCCCTCGGCACGTACCGCTTCGCCATCTCCGTCGCCGACTCCACACCCCAGACCGCCACCACTTCCTACGCCATCACAGTCGCCGATCCACTCACCATCACCACCCCCGGCCCACTTTCAGCAACCCTCGCGAGCCCTAATACCTTCACACTCGCCGCCGCCGGTGGCACTCAACCCTACGCATGGTCACTCACGACCGGCACACTACCTACAGGCCTAACGTTTGCGCCCAACGGCGTCATCTCCGGAACGCCCTCGGCCGCGTCAACAACCACCATCACCGTATCCGTCCACGACTCAGCTCAACCCCCAGCCACCGCGGCGGTTTCGCTCACCATCACCGCCGCCGGCAAACTCGCAATCTCCACCACCACCCTCCCCGCCGGCAATCTCACCTCGCCGTACAACACGCCGCTCCAGGCCTCCGGCGGCGCCAGCCCCTACACCTGGTCACTGTCCTCCGGCTCGCTGCCCCCAGGCTTGATCCTCGCCGCCGACGGGCTCCTCGCCGGCACCGCTACCCGCCCCGGTCCATACACCTTCGCCGTCACCGTCGCTGATAGCTCCGGCCAACAAGCCTCAGCCACATTCACGTGCTCGATCGCCACCATCGCGATAACCACCAGCACCCTCCCAACTGGGACGGCCGGCACCTCATACATCGCCACCACCGACGCCATCGGCGGCCTTCCCCCGTATTCCTGGTCAACGCCGTCCGTCATGCCCGTCGGCCTCATTTTCACCGCTGACGGCGTAATCACTGGAACTCCTACCGGACCGTTCACCGGCTCAATTACCTTCACCGCCACCGACCAAGCCAACGCCACCGCATCGAGAACGCTGCTCCTCACAATCACCGCACCCGACGCCGGCACCCTCACTCTAACCGGGCTCACCGCCCAGATCGCACCCGCCACTCAAGCTACCATCGCGGCCACGCTCGCTAAACCGGCGCCGGCTGATCTCACCGGCCGCCTCGCCATCCAATTTCTCCCCGACACCCCCGGCCGCGACGACTCGACCCTCGTTTTCGTCCCCGCGAACTCGCGAACCATCGCCTTCTCGATCTCGAAAGGCTCCACCACCGCACGCTTCGCCCTCGCCCCAACGCTACAAGCTGGCACCTCCGCCGGCCTCATCACCGTCACCGCCACCGTTGACAGTTCCCCCTCCAGCCTCGCCACCTCGATTACGCGCGTGGTCGCACTCGCACCCGTCATCACCGCGGCGCACATCATCGCGCACGACGCGTACACCTTAACCCTTCAACTCGACGGCTACTCGACCACCGCATCCGTCTCCAACGCCCACTTCACCTTCACCGGCCTCGCCACCCAGTCCGACTTCAACATCAATGTCACTGCGATCTTCAACGCCTGGTACAGCTCCCAGGCCGCCAACAGCCAATGCGGCAATTTCCAGTACAAACAAAACTTCAATTTCACCGGCGACACTACCAACCTCTCATCGCTCAATGCGACCCTGACCAACTCGATTGGACCCTCAGCTCCATACACCATACCGGTTACCAAATAAAAGCCATGCCACTCAAACCATCCGCCGCGGCGTTTTTTACCTCCCTTTGCATCACCGCAAGAACAAAATGGCCCCCCTCGCGAACCCCGAAAACACAATCGCCGGCCTCCGTCTACCACCCTCGCCCTCCGCCCCCTCCGCCCAATCCTGTTATCCCCGTCAATTCCTTTGACTTAGCGTCATCCAACGCCAAACTATTTTAGGATAATCATCACTTAAATAACCCACTCCGGCCGATAAGTAAATAGAAGCTCTTCACATCCCTTTATCCCCAAATTAGGAGACCTATGGTTCAACAACGTTTTACCGAATCCACCCGCCGTTTCGCGGCAAGCTGCCTCCGCAGCCCCTCCCGCATCCGCCTATCCCTTACCGTCGCTGGCGTTCTCGTCTGCCTGGCGATACCAGCCTTCGCCCAGGCCAATCCTTGGGAAAGTGCCGTCTCGGCCCTCCAGACCAGCATGACCGGCCCCATCGCCAAAGGCTGCTCCCTCGTCGCCATTGTTGTCGGCGGCCTGATGTTCGCTTTCGGCGAAGGCGGTTCGAAGAAAATGCTCTCCGGCATCATCTTCGGCCTCGGCATGGCCCTCGGCGCAGCCAACTTCATGACCTGGCTCTTTCCGACCACATAATCCCAAATGGCGACAGAAGCAAATACCGCGGTTCGGCACATCGTCTACCGGTCCATCAACAAACCCCTCATGCTTATGGGCGTGGACCGGCGTTACTTCTTCTTCGCCGTCGTCTTTGGGGCTGCCGTCTTTAACCTCCTCGGCAGCCTCGTCGGTGGCCTCGGCATCTTTGCAGTCCTCTACGCCTTCGCCAACTGGGCCACCAAAACCGACCCCCAAATTCTTCCAATCCTCCTCAAACCCGTCATGAACCCCGACAGTGTACACACCACCTACGATCCCGGGAAGCTCCAACTCGCCGACATCACGGTCAAAGACACCAAATGATTAGCTTCTTCCAGCAGGCGGCCGACTACCTCACCGCCGGCAAGATGAACGAGACTATCGGCCTCTATTCATTCATAGACGACCAAGCTTTCCTCACCAAAGCCGGCGACCTCGGCTTCGTCGTCCACTTCCCCGGCATCGACTTCGAAGGCAGGGAAGCCTCAGAACTCGATCTCATTGCCCGCCGATTTGAAGCCGCCATCCGCACCTTTACCGAAGAGCACCGCATTTACCAGTACCTCATCAAAACCAGCGCGCCCCTTCCCACCGCCACCGAACACCCCAACGAAGTCGTCAACGAGGCCACCAAAAACCGCATCGAATTCTTCCGCGCCAAAGCGGCCAGCCTCTACACGGTGGACCTCTACTTCGTCTTCCTCGCACCCGCCTGGACCACAGCCAAAACCCTCGATCGCTTCAAGAAGGATCCACTCGGCACCATCGGCGCCTGGTTCTCCGGATCCAAGGCCTTCACCGTCCTCAAAAGCGAATTGGCACCCTCCCGCGATCGTCTAGCCAACAAAGTCCGATCCTTCGTCATCGCCACCGACGACCTCTTTCATCCCACCATCCTCGACAAGCATGACGCCTTCCGTTTCTTTCGCCGCCTCCTCAATTACGACCCCAACAAACACACCTACGCCCAACTCCCCGCCAACCACCCGCTTGATTATTTCGTCTGTGATTCAACGCTCCAGTGCTACCCCGAATACCTGAAGCAAGATTCCTACTACGTCGATGTCCTAGCAGTCAAACAACCGCCCAGCACCACCTACGCCAACACCCTCACCGATCTCTTGCTGATTCCCTCAGAAGCGATCATCTGCGCCGAGTTCCGACGCCAAGACAACGGCAAAACCGCCAAACTCGTGCAAAGCAAGCAGCGCCACTTCCACAACAGCAAAACCTCAATGATCAGCACCGCCATAGCCGGCGAATCCGCCAACCAACCCGGCGCCGTCCTCGTCAATGCGTCTGCCGTCGCCCTCGTCAACGACCTCGGTGACTGCCTCACCGAAATGGAAGTCCGCAACAACTACTTCGGCGAATTCAGCCTCACCGTAGTCGTCTACAACAAGGACCGTCACGCGCTCACCGCGGCCATCGCCGAAGTCTACAAGGTCTTCCAGACCAGGGACTCGCTACTCTTTCAGGAAAGCCAGACCTGGAACCTCCTCAACGCCTACCTCGCCATCATCCCAGGCAACCAAGTCTACAACCTCCGCCGTTTCCTCATCACCGGGACCAATTACGCCGATCTCTCGATGCTCTTCACCATCGACACCGGCGAGAAAATCAATCCCCACCTAAATACCGAATACCTCGCCCTCTTCGAGACCAACCACGAGACCCTGTACTACTTCAACCTCCACCAAAAAGACGTAGCCCATACCCTGATTTTGGGCGCCACCGGCTCAGGTAAGTCTTTCCTCCTAAACTTCCTCATCACCAATCTGCAGAAATACGATCCATTTACAGTCATATTCGATCTCGGTGGAAGTTACAAGCATCTTACCGCGCTATTCAAAGGGACCTATTCGAAAGTGTCCGTTGAGCACCGCGCCTTCGAGATCAACCCATTTTCCCTGCCCTTCAATCCGACCAATCACGAGTTCATATTCTCTTTCCTTCGAGTACTCCTCGAAGCCGATGGAACCACCCCGCTCTCCGTCCCCGAAAGCAAAGAACTCTTCGAACAAATCGGCACCATGTTCCAGATTGACCCCGAACACCGCCGCCTCTTGACCCTCTCCCGCATCCTCCCCAAGCGCCTCGAAAGCCGCCTCGCCCGCTGGGTTGAAGGCGGACAGTACGGCCACCTCTTCGATAACGTCAACGACACCCTCACCTTCGCCAACTTCCAGTGCTTCGACTTCGAAGGCCTCGACAAATACCCAATCATCCTCGAACCACTGCTTTTCTACATACTTCATCGAGCCAACGGCCCCATCTACGACCCGGCCAAAGCAACCACGTTCAAAGTTTTCATCATGGACGAGGCCTGGCGCTTCTTCAATAACAAAACCATCCGCGACTACCTCCGCGAGGCCCTGAAAACTTGGCGCAAACACAATGCCGCCATGATCCTAGCAACCCAGTCCGGCGAAGACCTCCGCCAAAGCGAGATACTTCCCCTCGTCCTCGAAAGCTGCCCCACTCGCCTCTATCTCGCAAATCCCGGCATGGACGCTGAACAATACCAGAAATCTTTTCACCTCAACGCCACCCAGACCGACATCATCCGCACCCTCACACCAAAGCGAAAACTCTTCTTGCACACACCCACCGTTTCCAAAGAACTCGCCCTCGAAGTAGATCCACGAAGCTATTGGCTGTTCACCAACTCACCCCTAGACAACGCTCGGCGCGACGAGCTGTTTCACCGCTACGGTTTGAAGCGCGCTCTCGAACTCCTCAGTACGCCACAGGATCCAAAGGCCTCTTAACATGCGTCTATACCTACCCTTTCTAATCGCACTAACCGCCTCGACGGCACCCGCACAACCCCGGCCGACTACAACGCCGGCCAACACCTTTCCTGCTGCGACGCGCATAACCCTCGAACCAACTGTCCCGCTTGCTACACCTCCATCCATCGCCATTCCACCGCCACGCTTCGATAAACCTCTCGTGATCGACTACTCCCCCGACGAGATTCCCATCATCCGCACCCACATACGCTACTCAACCGTCATCGTCCTACCAAGCTCCGAACGCATCATCGAGACAGTATGTGGAGACAAGGAATGGTGGCAAATCGACCCCGTCGAAAACATGATCTATATCAAGCCCACCAAGGCCTCCATCTCCACCAACCTTACTGTTCTCGGCAAAAGTGGCACACTCTACGCCTTCGCTCTCGAAGAAATCACCGAGTCCCACAACCTCCAACCCCAGGTCAAGGTCACTGTCCGTTGGCCCGAAAGCATCCGCATCGAGAACGCAACGCACGGACCCAAGTACGTGACGAAGGCCGAGCTTGACTCCGTCGTCCAGGACTATCAACAGCAGCTCCAGACCGCGACCGAAAACGTCCGCACCGCCCAAAACGCAGCCAAAACCTTCGTGCAAGACGAAGTCACTAAGATGCGCACCCAGTACCCGGCGGAACTCCAGTTCGATTACGACATCGCGCTCGACTCCAAACCCTTCTACGTCCGCGCCATGTATTCAGACAAGAAATTCACATACCTCAAACTCGATGCGCCCGAAGCGCCCGCAGTCTATGAGATCAAAGACGGCAAGCCCAATCTCGTCAATTTCGACTATGTGAACGGCATCTTCATCATCCGCAAAGTCATCGACCAAGGCTATCTCGCGATCGGTAAAGCCAAACTCCACTTCACGAAAAAAGCCCGCTAAGACCACGATGCTACGTTTCTTCAAATCCTCCGAGCCGCCCGTCAGCCCCACCCCCTCCACTGACGAAGACACCAAAACGCCGACCCCGCCCGCTCCACCTCGCCCCACCGGTCAATTCTCCGCCTCCAAAATCCGCACTGTCTTCGTCCTCGCAATCGTAGCCGTCCTCTTCTTTATCATCGCCACCAGCAAAACCACCACCCCTAAGACGGCCGCACAAAAGAAACAAATTCAGGACACCGCTGCAGCAGCCCAGACCAGCGGCGGAACCATGGCCACCCGCAATTATGCGAACGACGTCAATTTAGCACTCAAGCCAGGCCCCACCACCGCACCACCCACCTACTCCTACCCCGGTGGCCAACCACAAGGATTCCCCACCGCCTACGGCGCCCCCATACCAGGAGCCTCCTATCCACCCTCGCCCATGCAAGGTTACCCGCAAGGATATCCTCAACCCTCTCTCCCCCCCTCTGTGCCATATGGGACTGCCACCACCGCCCAACCACAGCACGATCCCCAGGAAGAAATGCGCGCCGCGCTCCAGGCCGATGACGATAAACGCGAGCACGAATCCCTTTCTGCCCCGCTAATCGTCCGCAGCGAACGCATCAGCCGCCTCACCCTGCCCCTCGCCGCCGCGGCAACCACACCACCTGCCGCACAACCCACTCGCCAAGCCGCTCAGCCGCCCGCGCCCCTGCTCAGTCGACCGTCTGCCACACCGAACGCACCCGCCGCCGCTCAATCCCACGACCTCGCGGGCCGGCAAAGCCGAACGCCCCGGGCAGACCAGAACGTACTTAACGACGCCACTGGCCCAAAATACCGCCTCTTCGAAGGAACCATCATCGAGACCGTCTTACTCAACCGCCTCAATAGCTCCTTCACCGGCCCTGTAACGTGCATGGTCACCACCGACCTCTGGAGCCACAACCGGCAACATCTGATTATTCCCCAAGGCACCAAGGTCATTGGCGAAGCCCGGCGCGTCACCCACATCGGCCAAGACCGCCTCGCAGTCGTCTTCCACCGCCTCCTGATGCCCGACGGCTACAGCGTCTCCCTCGACACCTTCACCGGCCTCAATCAAATCGGCGAAACCGGCCTCAACGACCAGGTCAATCACCACTATGTACAACTCTTCGGTGTCTCTATTGCACTCGGCGCGATCTCCGCCATAGCCTTCCGTGGAGCCACTTCGGCCACCACCCTATCAAGCGGAGACGCCTTCCGCCAAGGCTTTTCCCAACAACTCAGCCAAGAAAGCACTCAGATCCTTGATCGCTTTCTCAACGTCTTACCAACCGTCATAATTCGCGAAGGCGTCCGGGTCAAAGTTTATCTCTCAGACGACCTATCGCTACCCGCCTACGACCACCACCGAATGTTGAGCGATCTATGAATATGCCCCACCCAACACACCCGCTTTCCAGCGCTCTGCTACCAGCGCTCCGAAAGCTAAGATCCACCCCCAAGATAGGGATGCTCATTCTCAGCTTCCTAGCGCCCTGCCTTCACGCACAATTCGCCGTCGTGGACGTTGACGCCATTGCTGGAATCGCACACCAGGTCCAACAAGGCGCACAACAAATCCAGAGCCTCGACCAGCAATACAACCAAATGAAAGCTATGGCGCAACAGGCCCAAGGCCTCTTCCGCTACAAAGGTCCCTCGAACGTCTTCCAGGCCATCGCCTACGCCGACCAATACGCCACTCTCTCGGCGTGGGCCGCCGGAGGAGCTTCAGGCGATATCAACACTGTTCGAGCCGGCTACACCCAAAACACAGTACTCGCCAACATCGACCAGTCCCTTGCATCCGTCAACGAAGGCGTTGCCAATTCCCGCCGCTCCCTCTACGCCACACAAGAGATCATGGACGGCAACAACCTCGCCGCCATGCAAGCTGTCGGACAAATCCGGTCCGCTTCAGCCTCCTACAAAAACGCGATCGACCAACTAGAAAGCGACTCAGAGGACAGTGACCCGGACGTCCAATCCGCTCTCGCGGTGGCTCAGCGATCCGCCAACGCCAGCGTTTTAGGCTTGCGCGCCCAGCAAGACACCAACAACCTTCTCGCCCAGATGGCGACTCAGAATGTCGCGCAGACAAAACTCAGCCGGGACACCATTGCCGACTCCACCAATCGAGCCCTCGACAATCAACAGGCTACCCAAGAAACTCAGAAGCTCACGACCGACTACACCACGAGCCTCAAAAACTGGAGCCTACATTAAATGACTTGCCTCATCAACTATCACGCAGGCCTCTACCTCGCTCTTACCCTCATTGCGAGCTTCACCCTTGCGTGCGCTTCCCATCCTGCAACCCGCAGCGCCACGACCGACGACTCCAATGCCGCTCGCCACGCCTCAACACTCACACCCAGCACCGTCCCCCAACCAACGGCCGGCACCAGCCCGTCACTGCCGACCACCACAGGCCTCGTGCCAATCCCAACGGACCTCCACTTCACGGCCGCGGACATCAAATACCTCGAATCCGCCGACCCAGACGCCCGAGCGCTGGCAATCCAGCGCCGCCGCGACAACCAAGCCGCCCTTGACCAGGTCCACAAACTCAATAACGGCTATACCGATTCCCTCAAAACCTGGAGCATATCCACCGCGAAGAAAGCGCGGTAATTTTCCGCCGACCGTGGCCCGCTCCCCGGGCCACACACCACGGGGCCAACCACGATGGACACCACCAATTGGGTAACAACCCTCAATAGCACCCTCAAGAATCTCTTGACTGGCAACTCCTCGCAGTTCCTTTCCTTTGGCCTCGCCATCGCCACCGGGCTCGCTATCATCCTCATCGTCAGGTATGGAATCACCACAGCACTCTCGGGCCGCGGATTCGATTTTGGAGACTTCTTCAGCGAAGTCATCCTCCTCGTCGCCACCTGCCTCTGCCTCCTCAAGGGCTACACGACGCCCCTCGGAGTCTTCGGCGACCGGACCTTCCCGGATCTCATCATCGACGGTCCAGCCCAGCTCGCCAACAAAATCAGCCTCGATAGCAACAAGCAGCTCGACGCCCTTTTCGACAGCGTCCTCAAGGCCAACGATCCCCCCGGCAATCCGATGGACCTCGCAGGCCTTGCCTCCTACTGGATCATGCGCGGATACATCGAAGGCACCCGCGGCATCATGTTCGCCATCACCGCCTTCGGCCTCGTCGCCCAAGCAATTCTCGTTCTCCTCGGCCCAGTCTTCATCCCCTTCCTCCTCTTCCGACCGCTCTCCTTCATGTTCTGGGGTTGGTTTCGGAGCTTACTCCAATACTCTTTCTATCCCCTCGTCTGCGCATGCTTCAGCTCTGTACTCACCGCATTCTTTATCAATCTTCCTATCGCCCAGGCGGCCGGCACCCTCACCATGGGCCAGGTACTCGGCCTCGCCCCCTTCTTCATCGTCATTACCCTCGGCATGCTCGCCGTCCCCCTAGTCGTCAGCAGCCTCTTCAACGGATCCACAACGTCTCTCAGCATCCCAAGGTTATAAAAATGTCCACTCCCCTCACCCCCGAAGACGTCTACCTCCAGCGCCACGCCGCCCTCATGGTGACCAACAACCGCCTACGCACCACCCTCGCCCTCACGACAGTCATCATCGCCGTCCTCGGCTATACCGCCGCCTCCCTCGGACACGCCTACTCCAATTACAAACCCCTCGTCATCCGTATCAACGACGTCGGCCACGCCGAAGCCGTCACCTATCAGGCCGAAGAGTACAAAGTCCAGGAAGCCGAAATCAAATATTTCCTCATGGACTTCATGAGCCGCTATTACGGCCGCGTCCGCGGCGCCGCCAAGGATGACGTCGCCCGCAGCCTCTACTTCCTCACCCCCCACCTCGCAGACCAGGCTCTCGCGGACCTCAAGTCCACCAAGTCCCTCGAAAATTTCCTCAATGGCATGGGTGACCAGACCGAGATCAACGTCGATCAAATTTCCATCGAAGACCTACGCCAACAGCCCTACAAAGCCACCGTCACCTACACCAAGACCTATTACACCCAGCTCGACCACGTGCTACGCGGACGCGACAAATTCTCCGCACACGTCCAGTTCATCGTCATGGACAAAGTCCCCCACAATCTCATCCCGGTCAACCCTCTCGGGCTCACGATCACCTACCTCCGCGAAGACCAAGCCTTCACCGACTCCGCTCTCCAGAAACCTTCGCCGACTACCGATCCCTCCTCTCCTGTGCCAGCAGCAGCCTCCGGCGACGCACCACCCGCGCCTTACGCTACCTACCCACAGCAGCAATATCCACCTGCGGCCCCGGTCCACCACAATGCCCCACTCCGCTAACCTCGCCCTTGTCCCAACCGTCATCATCATCCACGGCGTTATCTCGCCAATCCTCCCGCCCGACGCCTCGCCCCTCCTGCACTACGAGGCCGAGATCGCCGCCGCACTCGCCGCCGTCCTCAGCGGATCCCTACCCTTAGAGCAAGCGCTCCTCTATTACCGCGACTGGTGTCTCGAACGCCGGTTAATCATTTCCGCGACTGCCACCGCCGCACGCCACCTGCGCCACCAAGCACACAACCTCTCCACAGGTACTACGCCAATGACCATCCCAACCACAGATCCCTCCGAACTCCCCTGCACCCCCGACACCCACAACCCTACCCGGCTTCAGGCGCTCCACCTCAGCCTCGAAGGCTTTACCGAGCGACAACACGCCTGGCAGGCCAAACGATTTCCCCTCAAGGCCTACATGCGTGCCTACTCCGCAGTCGTACGCGCCGACGCCCGCCAAGAGAAATCCCGCCTCACGCTCGTACCAGCGCCACATCCATCAGACGGCCGCATCCTCCCAAGATTCCCGACCCGCCAAGTCCCCGCCGTATACGCCGAGCCCTCCGACCGCCGGAAACTCTCGTGCTAACCCCCAACTCTCAACCCGCACCCACCCCTCCCCTGCACCCAGACCGCACGGGCTCCCCGAAAGCTGCGCCCAGGTCACACAACTTGCCGTCCGATCGCTGCAAGCATAACGGCCGTCTTCCCGTGCCCACTCCGTCCCCCTCGGCATCTTGCCCTTGTACCCGCCGTGCCGATAACCGCCGTGCCCTGCGGCCTTCCTCGCTCTGCTTTCCCGGTTCCCCCTACATCTTTTTTCACACGGCCCCACCCCGGCCGAAAAAAGAGGCAGGCTCCCCCCACAAAGCACTCCTCACCCTTGGGAACGGCCGGCCCAGCCTTTTGGGCGACAAGGGCAACAGCCAAAGGAGACTCACAATCAATGACCACTCTCACACCGACCGCCAGCAACGCCTCGAACCAGACCAAGTTTTTCACCGTGGCCCAACTCCCCGACCCTGCCAGGATTCAGTTGGCCGCATGGGAAGGCGAGAGCATGCAGCAGATCGCGCCGGGCGTCGTCATCCTCTCCAGATCTGCCACCGACTCCGATGCAGAAATCCTCGACGACCTCGTTCGCTGGCTTGGGACTACCGGTGCAACCGTAGCCGGACCCTTCCCCAGCTTGCTAGTTGCTGCCGCCTCCCAGCGGCTCGCGGCCTGAACCGCCGCCCGGCGCCGCCCTGCGGCGCCCCTACCTATTTCTCAATCGCCCACCAGGCATTTCATTCCACAACGACCCAATCCATGAAACCAAACACCCGACCCACCTCGAACGACACCGAGGACCCAACCACCCCCGAAAACACTGCCGCCCCGGCCGCCCTACCCTACGTCGCCACGGCGGAAGAAGCCGCCATCAACCTGCGCGAATTACGCGCTTTGGCCGGCTACCCGGACATCCCGTCCGCGCCACCCACCCACTTTCCGATCGCACACGAATTTTCAATTCCGACCAGGAGCCCAAAATGAAACCAGAAAACAGAACCACCTCGACCACAACCAAAGACCCTAAGGACCTCAAAGACGCTACCGCCCGGGCCGCCGTGCCCTCCGTCGCCGCAACCGAACTTGAGGCCGATCTCCTCGCCATCGCGGCCGAAGAAGCCGCCCTCAACCTCCGCAAATTACAGCGCCGGCAACAATACTGGGACCAGACCGTCGCCTCGCTCTCCACCACCGTCCAACAACTCCTCTCCCACGACTTCGAGCGCGCGGCAATTGGTAAAGCCCTCGGCTTCACCCTGCCCAAAACTTCCACCTCCTCCAAAAAATCTTCCGGTCCCTCGACCCTCGATGAATGGCTTTCCATCTACCGTGCTACTGGTATGCGTGCCTACCTAAAGACCCATCCCGATTTTGCCTCCATCCTCAAAGCCGATAAAGTTAAGCCCTCCGCCTACTTCACCCACCTCCCTGCCGATGACCTCAAGGCCCTCGATCAGGTCGCCCGTCAGAAGGCTCACCTCAAGCTGCCCTCCTCCACTCCCTCCGAGGTTGTAGCCTAAATGCCTTTCCTTGAGCCTTGGGTCCACCCTCACTCCGGCCCCCACACCCCTCAAGTTTCGACTACCGGTTCAGGGCTGACTCCTCAGCCCTCTCCCTCGTTTTTAGCTTCGGTTCTAAAGATTTGGCCGCTACGCGTCCGATTAAGATTTGACACTCCATCCCTAGTAGGGGTGCGGGGGTGAACCAACGTCTTATGAACCACTTACACGCGTTTCACTTGCTCCGGTTCACCTGCGTGAACCATTTGATTCTAAAGCTCTTCAAGGAAAGTCAAAAATGCGCTCCAGAGAACAAACTATAGGCACTCGCCTCAGCCCCGCAGAGTACGACGCTGCAAAACTCGCGGCCGACAACACTGGCCTCAACATCTCCGTCTGGCTCCGTCAGGTCATCATCAGGCACACCTCCCGCCACGACCCAGTCCTCGAAACCCTCGCCGAACAATTCGAGGCCCTCCGCTTCATTCTGCTCAACGTCATCCTCCACCTGACCACCAACGGCCTCAGCGTCAACCGCGAAAGCCTCACCACCATCTGCGCCAAAGCAGACGCCAAAAAAGCAGCCTTGGCTCGCGCGCTCCTCGCCCACGCCATCGACATCACCCCGAAGGAGACCTAGACCTCATGCCTGAACAAAACGTAAACGCCGTACCAATAACCGAAAGCAGCAGCCGCCCTCGGCACCCATACGCCTTGGCCGCCCTCGTCCTCTCCCTCGCCACCGCCGGCATCTCTCTCTTCCTTACGAACCGCGATCTTCTGCCCCTCCAGCGCTTCTACCTCCTCAAATACGGCTTGGCCGCCACTCACCTACGCCCCACCGGCAAATTCACATTCGCCGAAGTCGTTGACCACGCCCAGCTCACACTCGCCGTTCCCCAAGATGTCGCCGACGACAACAATCACCTCGTCCTCTCTCAAGCCGCCGCGAATCGCGGCAGAGGCCCGTTGTACTTCACACCCAGGATCGTAACCACCGACTACTTCTACGACCTCCTACACACTTACGTCTACCAGGGTCAGTCCCCGGCCGACCTCCTCGACTCAACCGCCCACTTGAGTCTCACGGCCCTCCTCCTTTTCGGCTTCGCCGGCATATTCCTCGACTGGTCCAACAATCGCAAGCGTCGCATCGGCATCATCCGCCGCGGCCCCTCCCTCCTCGACCGCGACCAATTCAATCGTGCTCTGCACTCAGACGGGATCGCCTTCGAAGTCAAAGGCCTCCCCTCCCTCCGCGAACTCTTTCTCGCCCCACCCTGGCGCCGAGGCCACACCCGCCAAAGCGGCTTAAGCCAACTCCTCGCTCCCCTCCGCGGACGCGGCATCATCCGCATCCCCCGAAAGAAGGAATGTAGCCACCAACTCCTCGTCGGCGCCACAGGCACCGGCAAGTCCCAACTCCTCGTTCAACTCATCAACGAGATTCAACACCGCGGCGAAGTTGCCATCATCTATGACCCAGACGGCGAATTCCTCGCCCAGTTCTACGACGAGGCACGTGGAGACATAATCCTCAACCCCCTCGACACCCGTTGTCCCTACTGGTCGCCTTCCGAGGAACTCGCCGCCAACGAAGAAGCCCTCACCCTCGCCGAATCCCTCTTCCCAGAGCCCCACAACGCGGATGACAAAAACACCTTCTTCATCCGCGCCCCTCGCCAAATCCTCGCCCGACTCTTCGAGTACAAGCCTACCCCCCAGGAACTCGTCGGCTGGCTCACCACCCAAGGCGAAATTGACAAGCGTCTCAAGGGTACCGAGATGGAAGAGATGCTCGCCAAGTCCGCCGGCCCTCAGCGCGCCGGCATACTCGCTGCACTCGGCATGGCGCTCAACGCCTTTCGCCTCCTCCCCGAAGAAGAGGAATGCGCGACGCGCTGGACAGCACGTGAATGGTCGAAGACCCGCAAAGGATGGATCTTCATCACCTCCACCGAGACCACCCGCACAGTCCAGCTTCCCCTCATCAGCATGTGGCTCGACACAATCCTCCTTCGCCTCATGACCAAGCCCCCGACCGGCACCACCATCACCCCCGTCTGGCTCCTCATTGACGAACTCGCCTCCCTACGCCGGCTCCCTTCCCTCCAGCCTGCCCTCACCCGCGCCAGAAAATACCAAATCAAAATCGTCATCGGATTCCAGGGCCAAAGCCAAATGCAGGAACTCTACGGCCGAGAAGCCGCCGAGACAATCATGGGTATGCCGGCAACCACCGTCTTCTTCAGAACCAAAGAACCTCAGGCGGCCGACTGGGTCTCCCGGAGCATCGGCGAACAAGAGGTGGCCCGCGAAAAGCTCACCTACAGCCTCCAAACCGGTCTCACCGGGAAGAAAACCAGGAACTACGCTATCGAGATCAAGTCCGAACGCGCCGTCACTGCCTCTCAAATCGAGGGACTTCCAGATTTAACGGGATACATAAAGGTTGAAAATTCCATCACCCATTTCCGCCTCCCGATCTTCCCACGCGCCCCACGCGTGCCCGCCTTCATCCCCAGAAACACCACCGGCTTCGCAGCCCTAACCCTCCCGGAGCCATACACCATCATCGACACTCTCAACCCCACCGACCGTACGCAGCCAGACTCCGCCGTCCCCGCACAACCCGCCGCCCCCCCAAAAATATTTACAGTCGGTGGCACCTTGGCCAATACGCCTGCTCAAACACTGCCCGGCGATGACGACGCAGCAGACCTCCCTTTCGAAAGCCACCGCCACACTCTACCCGTCCCCGCCCTGACGGCCGGCACTCTCGACTCTAGCCTCACCACCAACTACCACGACTCCGCGACAGCCTCGCTCCTAACAGCCGATGCCTCGTCCACCGCCAACCCCATCCGGCAGGCCGTCGAACTCGCCGAAGTCTTAACCGCGCTCGCGATCGCCACCCAGTCACCCACCGCTAACGCCCCAGACCCAGAGGAACAACAGGCCCCGGACATCACCGACGATGTCTTTCTCGGCTGAACTACGGAATCCACAACATGGTCAACATTTCCAAAGCACTCAACGCTCAAAAAGTTCAGAACTACCACGCCACCGACTACGAAAATCCTGAACAGAAGTCCTACTATACTCAGGACGATCACGTCACCGGCCAGTGGCACGGCCAGTTGGGCGAAGAGATGGGCCTCACCGGCGCCGTCTCCGCCGAACACTTCAAGCGCCTCGCCGAAGGTCAGGACCCTAACACCGGCCAGCAACTCGTGAGGCACCGTATCGCCACCGACCAGTCGGCCGCACATCGCGCCGGCTGGGACGCTACCTTCAGCGCCCCCAAATCCGTTTCCGTCACCGCCCTCGTCGGCAACGACCACCGCATCATCGAGGCCCACCGAGAAGCCGTCCAAAAAGGCCTCGACTACCTGCAGCGCTCCGTCGAAGCGCGCATCGGTGGCAATGCTCCCTCCCAGCCCACCGCCAAGTGGGTCGCCGCCACCTTCGAGCACGACACCTCCCGACCCGTGCAGGGATATAGCGCTCCTCAACTCCACACCCACGCCGTCTTCTTCAATATCACCAAAACCGCAGACGGCGTATCCCACGCCCTCCAGGAGCGTCATATTTTCGACGCCCAGAAAACCGCCACCGCCATCTACCAAGCTGAACTCGGGTACCGCCTTCGCCAGTTAGGATACGAGCTGGAGGAAGGCAAAGGTGGCGCCCGCGAAATCAAAGGCTACACCCCCGAATATCTCAAGGCCAACTCCTCTCGCTCCGAACAAATTGACGCCGTCGCCAAGCAGCTCGAAGCGCAAGGCCTCAATAAAGCCGAGGCCAGACAACGCGCAGCCCACTCCACCCGCGAATCCAAAGGCCACCTCCCGACAGAGCAAACCCGCGCTCAACAGCAGGCCCTAGCCACCGCCCATGGTAACCAGCACGAAGCCATCATTGCCCAAGCCCACATAGCTGAACTGCGCAATCGTCACACCATGACGCCAAAACACGCCCAGCAAGCCGCCTCTCAAGCCCTCACCTACTCCCGCGACAAATCCTTCGAGCGCGAGGCTGTTGTACCTCAGCGCGAAATCCTTCGTGAAGCTCTCCACCGCGGCCAGGACCTCACCACCCCGGCACTCATCGAAGCCGCGATCCAAGCCCGTCAGGATAAAGGCGACCTGCTGCCCATGAAAGGCAAGGGTCACCAACTCGCCTACACTACCCCCGAAATGCTCGCGATGGAAACGCAAAACATCCAACTCATGAAAGCCGGCCAGAATCAACGCACCGCCTTCATCGACGAATCTCCAGCCCTCACTACCCGCATAGACCCTCACTTTGCCAAGTTCGAGGCCAACGCCGCCAAACAGCCCGACCCCGCCCGCCGCCTGCAGCTCGAAGCCGCCATTACCAACCAAAAACAGGCCGTCCGCAACATCCTCACCTCCCACGACCAGGTCCAAGCTCTACAGGGCGCCGCAGGCACCGGCAAAACCACCTCGCTCACCGTCGTCCGCAAAAAACTCGAACAAGAAGGATACGCCGTCAAAGGTCTCGCTCCGACCTCGCGCGCCGCCGCGCAACTCGCCGAGTGTGGCGCTCAATGCTCCACCCTACAAATGCACCTCGCCACTCCACAGCAGTCTAACCAACAACCCACCGTCTACTTCGTCGATGAGACATCCCTAGCCAGCACCAAGCAGATCAATGAACTCCTCACCCGCCTTGCACCTGCAGACCGCGTAGTCCTCATCGGCGACGTCCGCCAACATGAATCCGTGGACGCCGGCCGACCCTTCGCACAACTCCAAGAACAAGGCATCCGCACCGCACGCCTCGACGGCATCGTCCGCCAGAACGACCAAACCCTCAAACAGGTTGTCGAACATCTCGCAGAAGGTCGCATCCCTGAAGCTGTCTCCATGCTCCAGGCGCAAGGCCGCGTCTCAGAGATCGCCAACGAAAGCGACCGCTTCACCACTATCGCCAATGAATACCTCAAGGACCCGGCCGGCACCCTCGTCGTTTCCCCCGATAACCGATCTCGCTCTGCCATCAACGGTATAGTCCACAAAGAACTCCAGCGCATCGACAAACTTGAGGACCTCGACCACCCCGTCCAGGTCCTCGTAAACCGCCAAGACATGACCGGCGCCGACCGCACTTGGGCGAAACCCTATGAAGTAGGCAATGTCATCCGTTACAACACCGGTAGCAAAACCATGGGCCTCGAAAAAGGCGCGTACGCTACCGTCATAGCCACCGACCCTGAAACCAATCGGCTCACCGTCCAAAAAACCAACGGCTCCGCCGTTACCTATGACCCCAAACGCCTCCACGGCGCCTCGATCTACCGGCCCGAACTCAAGCAATTCGCCGTGAACGAACGCATCCAATTCACCACACCGTTCAAAGCCCACAAAATCGCCAACCGCGAATTAGGACACATCACCCGCATCGAAGGCCAGAAACTCACCGTCAGACTCGACTCCGGCCGCGAAGTCCAATTCGACACCAAGAAATACGCGCACATCGATCACGGATATGCCGTCACGTCCCACAGCTCTCAGGGCCTCACAACAACTCGCGTCCTCGTCAATATCGACACCGAGCGCACCAACAGCCAACTCATTAGTGACCGCCTCGCCTACGTCGCCATCTCCCGCGCTCGCACAGACGCCCACATCTACACTAATGATGCCGCTCGCCTCGCCCCGGCCCTAAGCCGCGATGTTTCCAAGTCCTCGGCGATCGCCATCGAACAACCAGTTCCACACACTCACACCCAACAAGCCGAGCACGGCCAAGAACCCCGGCCGCCCTTCAACTTCGAGAGCCCCAGCCAAGACCAGAACGACACCCGCACCACCGCACCCCTAACCCAACAACACTCGCCGACCACGCCGGCTCAAACCCGCACCGCCGGCATCACCACAGCACCCGACGCGCCGTCCAAATTTCCGCAACACGCCAATACCCCGTCACCCGGTCAGGCACCAGTCCCGTCGCAAGGCCAAACACCGGCCCCATCGCAAGGCAAAGCCCCGGGCAATGCCGTCGAACAGGTTGAGGAGCAAGGCTTCGGCTTCTAACCCATGAGCTACGAATTAATACTTCCGTTTTTAACGCCCATCGCGCACTTCCTCAAAGACGACGATGTCTCCGAAATTATGGTTAATGGGACCGGCCGCGTCTTCGTCGAGCGCCGCGGGCTCATCGAAGCCCACGATGACATACACCTCACAAACGCCAACCTGGAGACGTCCGTAAAGAACATCGCCCGCGTTCTCGGTGACGAAATCTCCGCCCAAAAACCGCTCCTCGACGGCCGCCTCCCCGACGGCTCCCGCGTTGCCGCCGTCCTCCCACCGTGCTCCATCGGCGGCATCACCCTAACCATTCGCAAATTTCAAAACAAGCGCTGGACCCTCGCAGAACTTGTCCGCACTGGCGCACTGCCGGAGTCTGTTCGCGATCGTGTCGCCACGGCCATCGTGAATCACAAGAACATTCTTATCGCCGGAGGAACCGGCACCGGCAAAACCACCATGCTCAATGCCCTCGCCTCGCTCATACCAACCTCGGAACGCCTCGTCGTCATCGAAGACACAGCCGAAATCCAGCTCAGCGCGCCGAACCTCGTACGCTTCGAGGCCCGCCGCGAGCAGGCCTCCGACAATCCCGAGGATCATATCCCAGCAATCACGATCCGCGATCTCTTGAAAGCCAGCTTACGCCACCGTCCAGACCGCATAATCCTCGGCGAAATCCGTGGCGGCGAAGCCTTCGACCTCCTCCAGGCCCTCAATACCGGCCACTCCGGCTCCCTCTCAACCATCCACGCCAACTCCGCCGTACAGTCGGTCTCACGCTTCTCAAACTGCGTCCTACAGTCAGGAGTCGAAATTCCCCACCGCGCTATCCAGGCCCAAATCGCCGACGCACTCGACTTGCTGCTCTACATCGAGCGCCGTCACGGCAACCGATATGTAGCCGAACTTGCCGAACTCCGCGGTTATAACGCCCAAACCGATACCTACGACATCGTCAAAGTCTACGAACGCGATCTGGCCGTCACCAAGGACACCGCCACCACCGACTTGGCCGCGCTCGCTGCAGCACAGCTACCGCTACCGGTTACTACTGGAGTTCGCCCGTGAAGCTCCCGCCTCATCCCAACAACCCGGGCCGCTCCCCTCCGAAGTAGCTACCGTTTACCAGCGACTTCCCGCCACTTCGCCCGTCAACCGCGCCCTGGCCTCCCCCGCGCCTCGGCACTCACGAAGAATGACCCACTTGTGCTCGGATAGAGTGACCCACACGAAGAACAGGCCTTGCCCGTGGGCAAGGAGTGAACAGGCGATTTCATCCACGCCGAAGGCGTGCAAAGTCTTTGGATCTGCCGGGCCGAGCCGTCAGTTGCCCGTTTGCACCGGGCCAGCGCGCGAGCAATACACCACCCAACTGTCTGTGGTGGTGGGTCATTTTTGGCGAGCAAAGTATGGTCATTTCTCGCGAGTGCCGAAGCCCGCGAATAATGCGCGGCCCCCAAAATTTCAAACAAGGAACCAACCACCATGTACCTCAATAACGTCGAACTCATTGGCTTTCTCGGCGCCGACGCCGAAACATCGCAAACCACCGCCGGTGTCACCCGAACCCACCTCTCCCTCGCAACGAAAACCCGTTGGAAGAAGGACGAACAGTGGAACGAGCGCACTGAATGGCATGACATAACGGCTTGGGCCAAACTCGGAGACTACGCAGCCGCCTTCAAGAAAGGCTCCCACCTTCACATCGAAGGCGAGATCCGCTCCCACGAATTTCAAAACAAGGAAGGCAACAAGCAAAAAGCCTACGAAATCGTAGCCGACAGCATCCTAACCTTGCGTAGCGGCCAACGCTTCACTGAAACACCCGACCCCGAGCCCTTTACGGCCTAATCGGCCTACTATCACCAATCAAGGCGCACGTCTCGCGACGTGCGCCATCCCCCCGGGCGCAAGAAAACGCCCGTTTCGGATCGATAAATATATAGATTCCCGTTACTCCTTTATGAGAACCATAGCCGCCCAATACCTCAGCCGACTCTTCGAGCCAGACGACACAATCGCCCTCACCCTCATCAATAAAACCACCTCCGAAGCCCTGCAACGCATCGCCGTTGCCTTCGACATCGCCTCCGATCGGTGGCAAAACTGGCTCCGCTTCAAGAACTCACGCGGATTCGAGATTTACTGCACCATGAACACCCTCGCGCCCACAGCACGCAACCGCAACAAGGCCGACATTCAAGACATCCGCCACATTTACCTCGACTTCGATACAGACGGCACCGCAGCCCTCGCCCGACTCCGCCTCCGATCCGATTTGCCGCCACCCAACTACATCGTCAACACCTCGCCCGGCAAATTTCAGATCGCCTGGCGCGTTAACAACTTCACTTTACTGACCGCAGAACAATTACTCCGCGCCCTCGCCCGCGATGCCGACGCCGACATAGCCGCGACCGACGCAACCAGAGTGCTCCGCCTCCCCGGCTTCTACAACCACAAATACGCCCCTCCTTTCTTCGTCACCTTAGAGACCATTCACACCGAGACAGCAACCCGCGAGGCCTTTCCCACGCTTCCCGATTCCGAACTTACCTGTCCAGCACTCGCACCCCGCTTCAATGTTTCAACCCAGGCCTCCACCTCCGGCGATGGCTCACGCTCCGGCGAGGATTGGCGCACCACCCTCAGTCGCCTCCGCCTCGGCGCCGACCCAAACATCGTCATCCGCGACCTCGCAGCGGCCCGCGCCGACAAACCGAAGCCGCTCGATTACGCGACCCGCACCGTTCGCCGCGCTCAGTCACTCATTCAACAAACCCCAACGAGCCTCTACACCACTCACCACTAAAAGAACCACTCCGATGCCGCTAAAACTCTTCACACCCGACATGGCCACCCTACCAACACGACCTCTCCGCGTAACGGTCAGACCCGACTATCGCCTCTCCTTCAACGCCGAGACTAGCCGCACCCTTCAAACCGCCGGCATCCGCTCCGTTCGCATCTTCGGTGATCGCACCACCAAACAGGTAGTACTCCGTCCCGCGCCCGACGACGCCCCCGACGGCCACCTCATCACCTACGTCAAACCCTCTCCTCACCAAATTCGAGCCAGCTTAGAAGCCGCGCCTTTCCGACGATGGCTTGGCTACGTCCCTCAAACCAGCACACGCTACGTCGTCTTCAAGCTCCCCAGACGCGCTTTTACCTTCTCGCTCCTCGCTCCACCAACATCACCCACAAAGGAAACCAACCACCAATGAACCCTAAGATACGCCGACCCCTGCCCCTTCTCCTCTTCCTTCTGCTGTGCGCACCGCTTCTTGCCCAAACCTTCACGGCTCGCGTCATCCGGGTCATTGACGGCGACACTGTCGCCGTCCTCTCCGGCGCAACCGAAACCCGCATTCGCCTCGCCGAGTGCGACGCCCCCGAAAGTGCCCAACCCTTCGGCCCCGATGCCACCCACTTCACAACATCCTTAGCGTTAGGCCACACCGTCACCGTCTCCGTCCAGGATAAAGACCGCTACGGCAGAACAATCGCTCACATCATCACAGAACAAGGCCTCGACGTCAGTACGGAATTAATCAGAGCCGGCTTCGCCTGGTGGTATCGCCAATATTCCACAAACCCTCAACTCGGAGACCTCGAAGCGGAAGCCCATTCCGCGCATCGCGGCTTATGGATCGATCCGAACCCCACTTCACCTTGGGACTGGCGACACACCCACGAAGCCGTCTCCTACCAAAAGCGCTAATTTCTTACGGCAAGGGGAACATCTCAAACAGCGTCCCCACAAATTCCTCTTGCCTCACCTTTCTCGCCCCTCCAACTGGTACCGCCTTCACCACAACCAGTCCCGCCACACGGAACGTGAACTCCTCCACCCCCGTCTGCTCCATTTCCAGCCGTCGCTCCTTCAACCACTCAAGCAATTTCGAAGTAGGCGCCTTCGCTCCGCACAACAACTTCACAAGGAAATCGGACAGCGGGATACCGCGTTGAGTTCGCTCCAACAATTCCAACATCGCCTCCCCCAACGCTTCATTCGGCAGATAGTTCAGCAAGCACCTCCCGCACCCATCTGCGTTCTCCTCATCGCTCCCGTGCTCCGCACTCGGCCCCCACTGCCCGCGCCCGCACGTACAACCTTCCCCCCGCGTCGTACGCCATCTCGGAGCCTCCACAGACCGTCGGTCCTCCAGCGAGCAACACCGACGCCACTTTTCGGGCACCTTTCCGGCGCTCTAAGCGCACCCCGTAATACCGGCCCATCACCGCTGTGATGTACTCCCTTGTCTCCATATACGGCGGCACCCCCCGATACTTCGCCACCGCGCCAGGACCCGCATTATAAGCAGCCAACACCAAATGCAGGTCTCCCCCATAAAGAGCCCGCAAATACTTCAAATACCGCACTCCACCAGTGATGTTCTCCTCAATGTCCCTCACATTCCGCACGCCAAGAGCGCGCGCCGTCCCCGGCATCAGTTGCATTACCCCCACTGCCCCTTTCCCACTGACGGCCTCTGAATCGTACGCACTCTCAGTCTCAGCAACCGCCTCGGCCAGCCTGACATCCACCCCCTCACGAGCTGCAATCCGTCCCACCGCCAACTTCACTGCGGCCCGCCTCGCCGCATCCCCACCGCTCGCACCACTCGCCCATTGAACGACGCACAGAACCGCGACTACACCCGCGAGCCTCACACTCCCCACTGCCTCATAATCCACCGCAAAATCCCCGGCGCACCCCAGATCAGCGCCGCGCCCGTCGCCGCCATCAACGGCCGCCTTCTCAACGCCGCCGCCCAAACTCCCATCGTCAACAACTTCTGAACCACCGTCGGATTCTGCACGGCCCTCACCAGCAGTTCGACGCTGTGCTCCCACGGGCTCGTCACTTCACCCCCACCCTCACCGCGACCCGCTTACGCGCAACCTTTTTCCGTCTCCCCTCAGAAGGCGCAGGCGCCGCCCGCACCACCATCGGGCCCAGCGCCACATTCCGTTCTTTAATCCTTGTTACCACCGCCTCCACGAACCCCTCAATACTGCTCATAAACCGCTCGACCGACCCCCCACCGCGCTCGATCGTCTTCAAATACGCTTCCCACCGACCGGTTAGCTCTGCGCTCCGCAACTCCGGCGCAACCGCCCCGATCAATGAACGCCCCAACGCAGTCGAATGCAATTGCTTCTTCCGGCGTTCCATATACCCACGCAGAATCAACAGCTCGATAGTCGCTGCACGCGTTGCAGGCGTCCCCAAACCCCGCTCCCGCATCGCCTCCGACAACTCCGCCTCATCCAACGTCTTCCCCGCTGATTCCATCGCAGTCAATAATGACGCCTCCGTAAACCTTGCCGGTGGCCGTGTCTTTTTCTTCCGCACATCAACCGACTCCACCCGCGCCTGAATTCCCCTCGCCAGGGCCGCCGGTACCGCTGGCTCCGCCTCGCTCTCGGATTCCCTCTCTTTCGCCGCCGCCAACTCCAACACCTTCCACCCCTGCTGTACAAGCACCGTCCCCTTCGTCACCCAGAGATCCTTGCCCTCCGTCGCAGCAGTCCACGTCAACACCGTCGTCACCGCGCTCACGTATTCCGGCAACCAACAACACAACAGGCGCCGGCAGACTAGATCGTAAATACGCCCCTCGTTCTCACTCAGCTCACGAGCGTCAACTCTTCTACTCGTCGGCAAAATCGCGTGGTGGTCAGTCACCTTCGCGTCGTCAACGAACCGATCAGCTACCTGCCCCCCACACGTCCCCGCCGCAACCGCGCTCTGGTACATGCCCTCCACACCCACCCCCAATTGGCTCAGAGTTTTTCCAACATCCGCAGGAATGTACCGGCTGTCCGTTCGCGGATAGGTCAGCGCTTTCTTCTCGTACAACCCTTGAGCAGCATCGAGCGTCTCTTGCGCAGACATTCCAAAAACCCGATTGGCATGCCGCTGCAATTCAGTCAGGTCATACAACAACGGCGAGCCCTCACGGTGTCGCGATTCCTCAACACGCTCAATCACCGCTCCCGACTGGAGCCAAACCGGATCGACCTTCGTCCCACTCGCAACACAGAAAACGTTTTTCGCCCCGAGGACCTCCCCTTCCCGCTGCGCTCCACCCAGCACTCCGCCTACGGCGTCGCGCCGCACCAGCTTCCCTCTAAACATCCATCCATCAGCTACCCGGAAGACGGCTTCAACCTCTCCATACGCCTCCGGCACGAACCGCTCAATTTCTGCGTCACGAGCAACGATCATCGCCAACGTCGGCGTCTGAACTCGACCCACACTGACCACCCCGCCCCCACGCGGCGTATACGCTCGCGTCAGGTTCAACCCCACCAGCCAATCCGCCCTCGCCCGCCCCCGCGCCGCCGCCGCCAGCGCATCATAATCCGCACTCGGCCGCAATTTCCCGAAGCCCTCACGAATAGCCTCCTCGGTCAGCGACGAAATCCACAACCGCCGAACCGGCTTCCTACAGCCCGCCGCCTCGTAAATATTCCTAAATATCAGCTCCCCCTCCCGCCCCGCATCAGTCGCGCAAACCACTTCCACCGTATCCGCCGCATTAATCAGCCCCGCGACCACCTCAAATTGGTCCTTCGTCCTCGGCAAAACACTCAACCGCCACTCCGCCGGGAACATCGGCAGCACACTCAAGTCCCAGCTTTTCCACTTCGGATCCATATCCTGCGGCTGCGCGAGCCCAACTAAATGCCCGACCGCCCACGTCACCACGTAACCACTTCCGCCAACATGGCCTTCCCCCTGTTGACGGCACCCCAACACCCGCGCGATCTCGCGCGCCACGGACGGTTTCTCGGCGATCACAGCGATAGTGCCCATATAAGGCCTTATCGTCCAAAACCAGCCAAAGACGGAGGCCACCCCAGAGGCCAAAACTAACCAACGTTATTTCCCTTCCTTTCCCTCATACCTGACGCTCTCAGAACGGTCCTCGCCTTCAAGGGTTCGCTACGCCGCGCCGAACTACGGCGCGCCCTTGACCGCTCCGGGCCGTTCTCCAACACACCCCCTTTTCTTAGATGAGGGAAAGGTGCGATCTGAAATGCGAGCTAACACCGAACCGGCATACCCAGCGGCCAACCCAGCCCGCACGCGCTCGCAACGGCGAGCGGGAGAGAAAGACAGACGAAAATACCTCGATTTATCTTGGCTTTTCGCTTGCCAATAGCACTGCTGCTATTGTATACTTGAATAGTAAGCGGGATTCAGAGTGGTCACGAGCCACCCTGGAAACCCTAACCGCCCAACGGAGACACCACATGAGAACCAAGTTTGCATCTATCGCAAAACCCAACGAATTCGCCTATGTTTTCGATAGCGAAGCCTACGACTCTAGCCCGCAAGTAGATTCACACTTTCGGATGTTCGCCACCTACGGAGACGGCCTTTGCCAGCACTCCGGAGATTGGACCATCACAACCGAATTCATGGCCGATTACCTTGCCTCCATGGCGACCGTTATGCTTGCCGACGAGGAATTAACCAAGCGCGCAGCATACGAATTGACGCGCGCCCCCAGCCTCAAAGACATCGAATTTGCCGCCTCCGTGGTATTCAAGGAATCCGACCGCGATTGGTCCCACCGCCGCTACTATTCCACGTCCGAACGGAAACTTACTTCGTCACGCGCGAAGCAGCACGACAAGCGCTATGAGGAAGTCGCCGAATGGAACAACGGCACCCCCGCCGCCATCTATCGAATGCTGATTCCCAGCTATGCCCACGGCCTCACCATGTACGCCTACGCCGACGCCATCCGGAATTGGTCCCTCAGTCAGACCAAGCTCTATATGGACATGCCCGCCGAATTCCTGAATTGGTTCCCAGGCGACCGGGACAAGGTACAACAGCTCCGCCATGCGTTCAACGCGTGCCTCAATCTTGCGCGAGCCTACCAATTGCGCTGCGAAGCATTGAACGACCTCCAGAACATCCCCACGCCCCCCGTCGAAGCGCCCGCCCAGGTTGACGAGCCCGAGGTTTTAGCGCCCGCCCAGTTTGACGCACCCGAGCCCGAGGTTACCGCCATCTTTTCGCAGTTGGCCGCCGACCGCGAAGTAGGCGAGAGCGAGCCCCAGGTTGCAGCCTAAAACGGTTGACGGACCCACGACACCCCCCATGCCACCCAAACGAGTACTCCCGCACCTCTTCCCCCTCTCCGCAACGGACTGGACAGAGATATGGAATTGCTCTGAAGAACACATCCAAAACAAGCTACCAGTTGACGGCCTCGGCACCACCGAGGCCCAGCAGCGGCGCCTTTCTGAACAAAACTGGATAGAGATATACCTCAGCGTAGAGAACAAACGCGACGCCCTCAAGAACGGCTTTTATGGCCGCGACGCAACCATTACCAAATGGCAACGGCAGATGACCGGGATCCTTGAAACCCTTGGAAAAGTGCGCGCCACCTTTATCGGTGGCGCGGCGCTTGCCAGCGGCAAGGCCCGACGCGCGGCTTTCCGCGCGCCGACAACACCCGCTATCGACGCCCCGTTTGAAGGCGAGTTACAGCAGTCCGACTTTGAACGACAGCTAGAAGACTCCGAAGCAACACGCGGCACCAGCCGCTAACCGAAATCCAAACCCTTTGACAAAATACGCGCCACCTTAATCGGTGGCGCGGCATGGTCCCAGGAGGACCCTGACATGTTTAGCATCACCATCAAAAAAGAAGTCCAAATTCGGTTCTGTAAGATCCGCACCCTCCCCGACGGAAACGCGAGCATGACCGCCTATGCCGACGGCATCGCTTATATCTCCGAATACATTCACCCCTCCCTCGACCAAGCCCGCACCTCATGCGAAACCGTCCAGTTAGGCGGAGTAGTCCACTGGCAACGCCAGGACGATACTTGGACCTCCGATTCCGTCCTCTGCGAAAACGGCGGCATTCGCTTAACCCCTAGCGAATGCGAACTCGCCCGTAAGGTGCTCGCCCGCCCGCCGAACGCACGAAAGAAGCACATGACGTGCCCGCCGAAGGCGATACTCTGATGTCCCTCTCCCTCCGACCTGTGATAGAGACTTGGGGCGAAAGCCTCACGTTCTCTTCCCGTGACCAGGAAATCTGGGCCGTACTCACGTGCCTGGTCTCCTACGCCGAACAAAACCGAAACATCGCCCCAGAATCCCTCACGTGCGAGCACCACGAGTACGGTGACATGAACGTACTGTGGATCTCTGATGGAAGCGCCTTCCTCGACTTCCTTACCTGCACGTCACCGCAAGCGATCCTCGACTCGTTAGCCAACGACGGCATGACCAGCGCCGACGAAGATGAATACGCCCGGCAGCGCGAAGACGTCACCGGCCTATGCCAAGTGTCCTCGCTTTGGCGCACCTCAATCGACCCGCATTGCGGAAGCCTGCGGATTTATTGCGATTGAAGACAACAACACGCCGTCGTACTTTCCAACAACTAAAGGAGCGCCTACACATGCCATTCGACGAACGAGAAACCGCCACGATCCTAGCTGCCCTCCGCTACTGGCAGGCCCGCAGTCTCCCCGCCACTCCCGAGCAAGCCGAAGCAATAGAAGAAATCGCCACTGACGGCCAAACGCTGGAGCCACTGGACGAAGAAGAAATCGATACGCTCTGCGAAGCGATCAATATCAGCGCTATCGAACCCGGCGACGTTGATGACGCCCCACCGAGCCGCGGCGAAGATCACCCCGCGGCCCACGACGCCTGCGCCGACCAGGGGCTCCAGATATCGGCCGAGGCATTGTCCACCCTTGGCCCAGTCATCGCCAGTGTTATGGCCGACGACCCCTTGCCCCTCGCACTTTTGCCGAGCCCGAGTCTCCCATGAAGCAGCGGGCACAGCTCACCCTCGGCGAGTGGGCCACGCCCCCGCCAGTAGACCTCACGGCCTACGATGTCATCTTAATTAACACCAGTGCTGGCAAAGACAGCCAGACGATGATGCGCGAGGTATTCCGACAAGCCACCGAAGCTGGCGTCACACATCGCCTAGTGGCGGTCCACTGTGAACTCGGCCGTATCGAGTGGTCAGGTACCCGAGAACTCGCCCAGCTACAGGCCGCGCACTACGGTATCCCCTTCGAAGTCGTTCGCCGCACCGGCGGCGACCTCCTCGACTACGTAGCCACGCGCGGCAAGTGGCCCAGCAACACCGCCCGCTATTGCACCAGCGACTTCAAACGTGGACCCGTCCGCACCCTCATGACCACGCTTGCGAACGCCTTCCACGGCGGCCCACATACCGGCGAGGGAAAGGCCTTCGCCGGCCGACCGTGTCGCATTTTGAATTGCATGGGGCACCGCGCCGACGAATCCCCGGCCCGTGCCAAGGCCGCCCCTTTCCAGCTCGACCACGCTAACGCCCGCCGCATCGTCTACACATGGCTCCCGATTCATAATTGGACCCTCGATGAGGTATGGGCAGACATTCGCTCCACTTCCGTTCCCTACCATCGCGCCTATGACCTTGGCATGCCCCGCCTCAGTTGCGTCTTCTGTATCTTCGCTCCGAGAGACGCCCTCATCATCGCCGGCCACCACAACCCCGCCCTACTTGCTGATTACGTCGTCGTCGAGAACCAGATCGGCCACACCTTCCGCCAAAATCAAACGCTCATCGAGATTCAGTCCGCCATCGCCGGCGGCGAGCTGCCTCGCGCGGCTACCACGTGGCCCCAATGCGCCTGAATGACACCCGACCGCCAGCGTGTATCTCTTCATGGACAGCCTACGATCCCGCCTATCCAGACCGCCCCCTCTGGTCGCAATGCCTCACGCTCGCCCACACGGAACAGCTTCCCTGCTGCCTTTGTGACGCCAGCGTAGACGACCCACAAGACCTCACTCGCGTCGTAGCCGTTCGGCCGCGCGCCCACGCTCTCTATCTCGCTCGCGGCGGCCTCGCCCGAGTCATCATCCCCCGCCGCTACCGCAGCAAGAAAGCGAAGAACGGACCACAGAAAGCAGGCAGCCTATGAAGCCCCAAACACACACCCTCGAAAAACTGATTAACAAAGTTCCTAAGTTCATGCACCCCGAGCTTGATCGCGTCGAAACGCTCGAAGACTTGTTGTTCCAACTCGCTCACGAAATCGACCTTGCTACCAGCGGTGCAATCGAGCCTCGATGGACCGGTCCACAATTGCATCGGGCGAAGATGTTCGCTGCGACTGTCCACATCGCAGCACAGGACCGTACTTCCCAAACCGAGCCTCCCGTATGAATCAACGATGGTTGTACGGTCAGGACCGCTACCGCCCCGCAGGCGAGACAATCAACACCCGCCTTTACGACGTCGCACCAATCGGCACCAAACAGGCCAAGGCGTTTGTCCAAACCCACCACTACAGCGGCCCCAATAGTTGGGTCTACGATCGATTCCGGTTCGGCCTGTTCACAGCCGGCCGCCTCGTCGGCTGCGCCGTCTTCAGCCACCCCGTCAACGAAAAAATCTTCTCATTCTTTCCCGGCTCCGTCAGACAATCCGTTGAACTGGGACGCTTCGTCCTGCTAGATGAGGTACCCGGCAATGGTGAGACTTTTTTTCTTGGGCGCTGTTTTGACAAATTGCGCCGAGCTGTAGACACTACTACCGGAGAACTCCTCAACATGCAAGGCGTCGTCAGCTTCTCCGATCCCTCCGCTCGAACCACGGACACCGGCGCTCTGGTCTTCGCCGGCCATCTTGGCACCATCTATGCAGCCCACAACGCCACGTACGTCGGCCGCGCCACACCTCGAACCCTCCGCCTCTGGCCCGACGGCCACGTCGTCAACTCCCGCCGCCTCCAAAAAATCCGCTCAGGCGAAAAAGGCGCGACGCCCGCTATCCAAGAACTCCGCTCCTTTGGCGCCGACGACATCTGGGACGATCGCGCCGCCTGGCTCAATCATTGGCTCGACCGCTTAACCAGACGACTCCACCACCCGGGCAACCACAAGTACCTATGGGGACTCTCCCGCCGTGCGAGGCTTCTCCTTCCGGAATCCCTCGCCTACCGTAAACCATGCTGCTCAACATCACCGACCCATTTACAATTCCAACGTTGATATGATAGCTTCGAATAGTATGGACCCCTCAGACATCGCCCGCGCCTTCCAGGCCCTACGCAAGACCCACAGTGGAGGCCGCAAACCTCGCACCGTCCAGCACGACCCCGACCCCGCACATTATTGTAGGTGCATCGATTGCCGCAAGGCCCGCGGTCACTACCCGGCACACCTCATCAATCCACTGCCAAAGCCCGCCAAACGCGCGAAGCGCCCAACCCGGCCCTAAGCACCTTCCTCGCCCCCCACAAAACTTTTGCCGCCGGCCTGCGCCGTCGGCTACTCTGTTCCCACGCTGTGGGATACCCCGTTCCCCGCTCCATCATGAAGTTTTCCCTCTTTTCCCGCCCGTTTCTCGGCACGAGTTCGGGTTTAATTCCCGCGCCCAGCGGCGCGGCCGTCCGCACGATTTCGGCTCCCCCTACGGTCTGCCCCCAAAATCGAAGCGCCCCGCCGGCTTCCCTCGGCCTCGCTAACGCTCGCCTCGGCTTGGGAGCGGCCACCACTCACTCTTTTAGTGCCCGAGACACCAAGCAGAAAAGGAACCACATCCAATGACGAACACGACTTCCCTCCTTCCCGCCACAGCGCCCAAGATCATCGCGGCTATCTACCACGCGCATCACGTCGCCACCGTCCATGGCATCGCCTTCTACAACGTCGCCTCCACCAGGCTCCCCGGCCAACTCGCCGGCAATATCACCAAATCCGAGTTCTCACCCTTCACTGCATACTCCGCCGCCGACCAGCCGGTCACCCTCGGCACCGCCCCCACCCTCGTTGAGGCCCTCGCCCTCTTCGCCACTATCACCCTCGCCGCCAAACTCGGCTACGCCCCATAAAAGGGCGATCCTCTACCCGCACCAAACACCCGCGGTCGTACGAACAGCTAGACTGACAAACGGCCAGACAGTCAGACAGACAGCTTAGGCGCTTTCCTTATTGCACCGGTAAACGAAACACGAACACGGGGACACCTCAAGAAAGGGAAATTTACGTACGCTAAGGGCTTCCGAGCGGCTCTGGGAGGCCGGAGCGTGCGGAAGCCGCCTTTGGCTACCGAAGCTTTATCGTATGCGCTCCAGAGCACCTACTCCCGCACCATCCCCATCGATCCCAGCCACGTCTCTACTAATTGAGGCCATGCGGTCGCAGGAAACTTCGTGCGTCGGAGCCCAAAAGCGTGCCCGCCTTGCGCGTACAGGTGCATCTCCACGGGAACTCCAGCCTTCTTCAGGGCTGCATAGTAACTGAGCGAGTCCTCTACGCGGTCCACATGGTCATCCTCGTTCTGCAGCAGAAACGTAGGCGGCGTTTGGCGGGTAATATTAGCCGCAATATCCGGATTCAACTCGAAACTGTTATCAGCAACGGACAGATGGCCTGGATAAAGAGCCACCGCAAAATCCGGGCGGCAACTTACTTTGTCGGCCGCGTCGGTAGCTGGGTACAGACGTTATGCAAAATGAGTACTGATCGCTGTTACCAAATGTCCGCCTGCCGAAAACCCGAGCACTCCAATCTTGTGCGGATCGATATGCCACTCCGCGGCGTGGAAGCGGACCAGCCCCATTGTCCTCTGCGCATCTTCCAGGGCCATCGGGGATTTCGGATAAGGCCCTGATCTCGGCTCCAGTCCATCACCTGGCACGCGGTACTTCAACAGCACGCAGGTGATCCCCCTCGCCGTCAGCCAGTCACACAGTTCCGTGCCCTCGAGATCGATAGCCAGAACCCAATACCCTCCGCCGGGAAACACGACCACGGCAGCCCCCGTATTCTTGCCGCTGGGCGAATAGACTGTCATGGTAGGGCGCGAGACTCGTTTTACGTATGTCCACGGTTTATCGGCAACCAGGTGGTCTTTCTCTCGCGTTGTAGCGGTTTCCGGCCCTTTCGCCGGCTGCGCATCGGGCACCGCGCCAGGCCATATCGACACTTGGGTGTGTCCCGGCGATGGCTGCCACGCGGAAGTCTGCGCACTCAGACTGCTGAAAGCGAACACAACACAGAGGGCAACAATTGGAGGCTTCATCACAATCACCAAGATGCAGCAACGCGAATATCGTCTTAAATATGGAACTGATGAACCGCTTACTTTCAGCGTAATGCCAGGACCGTAGCCATCCGGAAGGTATACCCTCGGATCGCTTACAAGCCGAGGTACCCGCCAGTGCCGAAATAGGGCCGTCTACGCGCTTGGGCTGGACGGTAGTCCCTTAGCGTACGTAAATTTCCCTTTCTTGAGGTGTCCGCAACACCTTTCGATCCAATTCCTCCAGCCCTCCGCTGACACATCACATCGAATACCCACCCCAACAGCGCGTCCGTGAAGATATCCACATCCACCCGAGCAACAAGAGCCAACTGCCGCGCCACCTCCCGCATTGCCTGCTCCATCAGCCGCGACCCCTTCTCTAATATCAAGACATCGCTATCCACCTCAGACCCCTCCGCATCCAACTCCTCTTTTCCAAGTTCAATCTCCTTGCGCCACAAATACACCCTACTTTCCTCCCCCCTAACCCTCGAAGAATCCTGCCTCCAGTACGAAAACAAGCGCATCGCCCGCCTCCGCTACTTCGCACCCCTCACCATGGTCGATCCGCGTCATCAACATCAAAGACAAACCCAAACCCTAAACCAGTGCCACCACGCCCCAGCGCCCACCGTCCCCACGCCCACCTCAGCCAACCCGCCACACGCCCGCACAACATCGCACCCAACCCCGCCGGCCGCCATCCCCTCTACCGGTCCACAGCATCCCGCGCCTTCCCACCCCTGCCCCTCAACCGGCCGCGAAAGGGCACTCCCCACACCCCAAAGCCCGTCACGTTTCTGTCTCCTTCTCACGCAGCACCGCAACCAAACGCTCCCAGCGCCTGAAGCTCGCACGCTCAAGCGCCTCACCGTCAAGGTTCTCCGTTCGCCTCGCTACCGCTCACTCAATCCGATGAACGGGCCACACCCCGGCCCGACCTTGACGGCAATCGCCACTCCCGTGCTGAGAGAGCGCTATGAGAGTCGTTCATTGCAAGCGCGCGAAATATGACGTCTACGTTGGCAGACCTTCGAAGTGGGGCAATCCGTTTTCCATCGGCCGCGATGGGACCAGGGCGCAGGTCATTGACAAGTACCGCGCATGGATCTTGACTCAACCCGCCCTCGTCGAAGCAGCCCGGCACGAACTGCACGGCAAGGTACTCGCATGCTGGTGCGCTCCGCTCGCCTGCCACGCCGAGGTGCTCGCGGAGATCGCGGGGTAAGACACCCGCCTCCGCAACCTATCCAGCCGGCGAAACAACGTACTTCCCTCCGACCATCTTGTTTCCCTTACCGATACAGTTAGCTTCTCAGTTTTTTCACACTCACCATCACAATCCACGCCCTTCTCCGCAGCCTACCCTTCAGCCTCCGCTAAATTCTTCCCTGTCTTCGCACCTTTGCTGCACCACACTTACCCGTCCACTTCCTCCGCCCCACTGTCACTTCCCCACCTTTCCCCAGCACCAATCCCTTTCCGACATACTTCCCAGTTTTCACAACTTTCGCAACTCCTACCCAGCTTTCGACTCTTACAATCGCTATTGCTCTTCCTCTCAGTCCACCCATCAGCCAACGTCCTACTCTTGTCCTACCCTTTCATAGCCCCATTCGTTCGCGTTTCCGTTTTCCTATCACCAGCAATCTGATTTTACACGCTATCCTCACAATACTCACAATACTAAACCTTTCCGTCTCAAACTCCGTTTCCGCAGCCCCACTTTTACCCCCTCATATCACTATCACGACTACCTATGTCCTTCACCCCCCTCCTGTGTCACGTCCAACTTCGTCTTCGTCTTACCTCCCGTTCTCATACATCACTATCCCTTCCTACGCCCACCACTTTGACCATCCGACTTATCACCATCTCCCCCGCTCTTTAAGGGGAAGGAGCGAACCGCCACCTTCCCTCGTTTCAGCCCGCGCTGCGCGGTCTTTCTCTGCCCATCCCAACGGGCGTTCCCCCCGTAACTCCCCCTTAATTACCCACCGCACATCCGGCCCCGCGGCCCTTCCAATTTCCCTCCAACCAACGCCCCACCATTGTCTCCGGTGCTCTTCCTTTCCCTCATACCTGACGCTCTCAGAACGGTCCTCGCCTTCAAGGGTTCGCTACGCCGCGCCAGACTACGGCGGGCCCTTGACCGCTCCGGGCCGTTCTCCAACACACTCCCTTTTCTTAGATGAGGGAAAGGCGCGATCTGAAATGCGAGCTAACACCGACCGGCATACCCCAGCCCCGCCCGCGCGCCCGCCGCGACGAATGGCACAGAACAAGACCCGAAAATACTTCGACTTATCTTGGCTTTTTGCTTGCCAATAGCACTGTTGCTATTGTATACTTGAATAGTGAGCGGGATTCAGAGTGGTCACGAGCCACCCTGGACACCCTAACCGCCCAACCCTGGAGACAACATGTCCACACAAACGACCGGATTTACACGCGGGAACCAGCACCTCACCAACGACCAAATTATGCGGACTGCGCCGTCAGTGTTCGCGACGCAACCATGGGATCGCATGAGCGCCCGCTATGCTTTCATCCCCACCATTCAAGTAGTCGAGAAGATGCGGACAGAAGGTTTTGTCCCCGTCGCCGCGACCCAATCCCGAACGCGCATTGCAGGCAAGCAGGACTTTACCAAGCACATGATTCGCTTCCGCGATATCCGCCAAGGCGAAACGCCCGCGATTCGCACCCTGGGCGAAATCTACCCCGAATTGGTCCTAACCAACTCCCACGACGGAGCCAGCGCCTACAAGTTAGACGCCGGTTTGTTCCGCCTTGTTTGCCTAAACGGCATGGTAGTGAGTGATGGTACGGTGTCCCAAATCAACGTAAGACATAGCGGCTCCGTTGACGGCATCATTAACGCCACGTACTCTATCGTCGAGGAATTCCCTAAGGTACTTGAATCCGTCGAGCAGTTCGCCCAGCTCCGCCTCACCGACGGCCAGCGCACCGCCTTTGCTACCGCCGCCCTTGAGTTACGCTACGACGCCGGAGAGGCACCCATCACCCCCGCCCAAGTCATCCGCACCCGCCGCACGGCCGACGCCGGTACGTCCCTGTGGAACACCTTCAACGCAGCGCAAGAGAACTTAGTTGCCGGAGGATTACGCGGACACAACAGCGAGACCAACCGCCGCTTGACTACTCGCCCCGTGGCCGGAATCTCCGAGAATAGCCGCCTCAATAAGGCCCTCTGGACTCTCACCGAGGAAATGCGCAAGTTGGTTGGGTAACTCGCAAGGGGGGATCACTTCCCCCCTTGTTTTCGGCGCGCCCCCGGCGCGCACACCACCAGCGAACCGAGCCAACATGACCCAACTCATACCGCAGCCGCTACAACTCTCTTTTCTCGACTTCGAGGCTCTACCCTCACTCGACATTGGCGCTCTTCTACTCGCGCCAACATCCCCGCTTGACTTTCGCATCACCGACGCCCACCAAGTAGGCGTCGGATCCCTTCGTGAAAAACTTCGCGCGAATCTCGCAGCGATTCGCGCCCTCCAAACCCTTGAACAAGCACAGCGGCCCGCGACTCCCGACGAGCAGGCAGCGCTTGTCCGTTACACCGGATGGGGAGCAGCAGCCATGCTATTTCAGCCCCACCCACCGCAGGAATTCGAACCCGCCGCAACCGAACTCCGCGCACTCCTCACCGAGGACGAGTACGCCTCCGCACGCGCCACCACCCCCAACGCCCACTACACCTCACCCGATGTCATCAGGGGCATTTGGCACGCCCTAGCCCGCATGGGTTTTACTCCCGGCGGACAAATCCTAGAACCCGCCGCCGGCATCGGCCATTTCTTCGGCCTCATGCCCGAGGTTCTTTTGCCAGGCACCCGCCGAACCGCCGTTGAGATCGATTCCCTATCCGCGCGCATCGCCCGCGCCCTCTATCCCGCTTCCGTCATTTACCACAACCCCTTTGAAGAAATTGCGCTACCCACCGATTTCTTCGATGCAACTATTGGCAATGTTCCCTTTGGCAACTACGGAGTATATGACCCCGCCTATCGCCGCCAGCCTCAGCTTACCCGCTGCATTCATGATTATTTCTTCGCTAAGTCAGTAGCTAAGACTCGGCCCGGCGGATTGCTCGCCCTGATCACCAGCCGCTACACCATGGACAAGCAGGACGCCACCGTCCGCCGCCATCTAGCCGATAGCACCGACTTACTTGGAGCTATCCGACTACCCAACACAACCTTTCAGGCCAACGCAGGCACCACGGTTACCGCCGATATCCTGTTTCTCCGAAAACGCGAATCCACAGCGCGTCCAGAAGGCCACGCGTGGCAAGACCTACGCGCCATCGAAACGCCCGACGGCCCCGCCTCCATCAATGAGTACTTCGCCGCCCGCCCCCAGATGATGCTAGGCGAACCCCGCCTCACTCACAGCCAATATGGCCCAGAATTCGCGGTAACCGGCAACTTCGATTTCGCCGACCTCAAACGCGCCGTGGACCGCTTGCCCTCCGACGTATACCGCCCCCGCCTCACAGGGACGGCCCCAATCTGCATCCCAACCCGTTGTGACGCAGTCAAGCAAGGCGCTTATGTCGAGCACCAAGGCCGAATATTCGTACGCCACGCCGACACCTTCGAACCCGCCCAGCTCGCACCCACCACCGCCGCCCGCATTCGTGGCCTTATGCCACTGCGAGACGCGGTTCGCCACGTTCTACACACCCAGCTCGCCGACCTCGCAGAGCCCCTTATTCTCGCAGCTCGCCACAAACTCAACACCCTTTACGACTCGTTTGTTTCCGCCCACGGCCCAGTCTCCACCCGCGAGAACATCCGCGCCTATGCCGGCGATCCGGACCAACCCCTCCTACTTTCCCTCGAACTCTACGACCCCGCCACCAAGACCGCCACCAAGGCCGCAGTCTTCGACCGCCGCACCATCGAGCGTTACCACCCCGCCGAGCGCGCCGACTCCGCCGCCGCCGCCCTACTCATCGCCTTGAACGAAACCGCCCGCGTCGATTGGGACCGCATCGAACAATTAACCGCCACCACCAGGGCCGCAGCCAAGGAAGAGCTGGACACCCTCGTCTATCGCAACCCCGAAGGTGGCCAATGGGAGACCTCCGATGCTTATCTCAGTGGCGACGTTCGCGCGAAACTCGCAGCCGCCCGCGCCGCAGCTTGCATCGATACTACTTACGCCCGCAACGTTCAAGCCTTAGAAGTGGTACAACCCGCCGACCTTGAACCGGCCGACATTGAAGCCCGCCTCGGTTCCACATGGATTGCCTCACAAGATGTCCGGGCATTCATCGCAACCCTACTCAATGTCCCTGAGGAACACGTCAACGTGCACCACGCCCCGACCATCGCCACATGGACCGCCGATCTCACCGACTACCGCGCCAACGCCAGCGTAAGCAACACTACCACATACGGCACGGCACGATTCACCGCTACTACCCTCATTGACCAGGGCCTCAATGGTCGAACCCCTACCGCCTACGACGAACACAAAGACGGATCCCGAACCATCAATCAACCCGAGACCCTTGCAGCCCGAGAAAAGCTACACCAGATTTCCGAACGCTTCCGCCTCTGGATTTGGGAAGACCGCGAGCGAGCCAGCCGTCTTGCCCGCATCTACAACGACCAATTCAATAACGTCCGCCTCCGCCACTTTGACGGCTCCCACCTCACCTTTCCAGGTATGGCGCGAATCTGCCTCAGGGACAACGACCTTTCCGCCCACCAAAAGACCGGCGTATGGCGAATCCTCCAGACCCGCAACACCCTACTCGCGCACGTTGTTGGATCCGGGAAAACTTGGACTATGACAGCCGCCGCCATGGAACTTCGCCGCCTCGGCCTCGCAAAAAAGAGCATGTTCGTAGTGCCCAACCACCTAGTAGACCAGTGGGGCACCGAATTCCTACGCCTCTACCCGCAAGCCAATCTCTTCATTGCCGGCAAAGACCACTTCAACAAGGGAAATCGTCAGCGCGCCATGGCCCGCATCGCTTGCGGCAACTACGACGCAGTAATCGTTTCTCACCACTCCTTTGAACTCCTCCCCGTATCGGACGAGTGGTTTGCTGCTTTCGTAGCCGAGCAGTTGGGCGAGCTGGAAGCCGCGATCCGCGAAGCCAAAGCCGACCAGTGCGACAACCGCCAAATCGTGAAAGAGCTGGAGAAAGCCAAAAAGCGTCTAGAAGCCAAACTACACAAGCGCGCCGACCGCGCCGCTAAAGACCGCACTCTCACTTTCGAAGAACTCGGTGTTGACCAACTCTTCGTGGACGAAGCCGACAGCTACAAGAACCTTTCGTACATAACCAAAATGACCCGTATCGCCGGCCTCCCAAATTCCGACAGCCAGCGCGCCTTTGACATGTACCTCAAGATTGCCTACCTCCGAAAACGAACCGCCCGTGGCGTCGTATTCGCAACTGGTACGCCCATCAGCAACACCCTCGCAGAAATGTATACGATGCTCCGCTACCTCGCACCCGAGTTATTGACCGAGCGCAACGTAGACCATTTCGACGCATGGGCCAAAAACTTCGCCGAACCAGTCACCGCCCTTGAGCTGGCCCCCGACGGTTCCGGCTACCGCATGCACACCCGCTTCGCCAAATTCATCAACTTGCCTGAACTGCTTACGATGTTTCGCTCCGTCGCCGACGTCCAGACAGCCGCTATGCTCAACCTCCCTAGGCCCACACTTGCCGGCGGCCGACCAGCCGCGATCGCCGCGCCCGCCACGGACGATCTCAAAAACTACGTCGCAACTTTGATCGAGCGCGCCGAGAACTTGCGCACCCGACATATTGACCCCTCCATAGACAACATGCTGAACATCACCACCGACGGCCGCAAAGCCGCCCTCGACATGCGACTCATTGACCCCGCCACAAGCGATGCCCCAGGCACCAAAGTCAACCGCGCAGTAGAGCAAATCTTCGCCACTTGGGAACGCACCCGCGAGGACCGCTTAACTCAACTCTTTTTTGCGGACTTCTCCACCCCCGATCCCTCCCGCTTCAATATCTACCACGACGTACGCACCAAACTTATCGCACGCGGCATCCCTGCATCGGAAATCGCTTTCATCCACGACGCCGACACCGACACTCAAAAGAAAACCCTTTTCGACGCCGTCAACGCCGGCCGAATCCGCATCTTAGGCGGCAGCACCCAGAAGATGGGAGCCGGGACCAACGTACAGGCCCGCCTCATCGCACTACACCACCTCGACGCGCCATGGAGACCCCGCGACATCGAACAGCGCGAAGGCCGCATACTACGCCAGGGCAACCTCAATTCGGAAGTCGCCATCTACCGGTATGTCACCGAAGGATCCTTCGACGCCTACATGTGGCAAGGTCTCGAAACCAAGGCCCGCTTTATCGCCCAGGTCATGAGCGGCGAAACCTCCGTCCGCTGCGCCGACGACCTCGACACATGCGCACTCACCTACGCGGAAATGAAGGCTATCGCCTCCGGGAATCCCGCCGTGATCGAGAAAGTCAAAGTCGATACTGAAATTCGGACCCTAGACCAGCTTCGCTCCGTGCACCAGAACCAGCAATACCGAATCAGTTGGCAACTTCGCGAGCTGCCCGGCCGAATCCTACAAGCAGAGCGCGCCGTTCAGAACATCGCCGCCGACATCATCACCCGCAACGCCAACACTTCCGCCGACTTCACCATGACCCTTCACAATCGAGTATTCGCCGGCAAGGGAGCACGCGACGAAGCCGCCACCGCCCTAAACGCCGCCATCCTTTCCGGCCGCTACGACACCACGCTACAGCCTAGCGCCACATTCAAAGGATTCCAGATCGTAAGCAGAGGATCACACTTCCCCGAAATCATGCCAGACCTCTACCTACAGGGACACGGCCGCTATTCCGCGAACTTCAATTCCTCCACCCCCATCGGCACGATTCAGAGCCTTGAACACGTGCTCCGCCATCTCGACCAAACCAGCGACACCGCGCAACGCGAGCTTGCCACACTCACCCAGACCTTGGAAGACTACCGCGCCCAGGCGAGCCGCCCCTTCGAACATGAAGCCAAACTCGCCCACCTCCTCGCACGCCAAGCCGAACTCGATGCAGCTCTCGACCTCACAACAGGCGATCAACAAGCCGCAGGCGTAGCACCGGCCGCCGACGCAGCCGCCTAACCCTAACCTTACCCCGAACACCCAAACCCTCCCGCCGGAATCTTCCGGCGGGCGAGAGAACAGACGCCCCTCTCCTCTCTCGCGCTCTCACCTCTTCGCCTGTGTCACCACAGGCACCCCAAAACCGGCCGCTCCCGCGGCACCAACCCAAATCGCGCCCGTTTCCACCCCGACCCCGTTCCAGCGCCCCCCCCCGCATCCCCGGCCATTTCTCCGTGCGCACGACTCTCCTCATGGCACCGGCCGTTTGCACTCTCGCTCCCAGGCCCGTACCAGCAATCCCCCGCGCAGCACCGCGCCTGCAACTCCTACACGTACGTCCCCCACGACCTCGCCGCCAACGCAATCACTCACGGCTCCACGACTCACCTCAGTTCGACCCATACGCCCTTACAAGATTCCCCTTCGTGCACCGCCGAAACTGCCCCACAGCAGATCCATGCCCGTCTACATTTGGCTCCCCGCGCAGCCATAGCCCCCACAGCCAGGCTGGAACGCTCCACGGAATAACGTTCTCCCGATTGCTCCGGCCGCCCAGCCAATTCCTCCGCCACATCGGCTTCAACGTCCCCCTCCCCGAACCACCGGTTGTGTACCGTCTCATTTCTCTAATCGTTCTTGTCCCCTTGACGCATTCATTTTCTCGTCACGAGCTTGGGTCTAATTCCCGCGCCCAGCGGCGCGGCGTTCACAGCATTTCGGTTCCCCCTACGGTCTTCCCCCAAAATGCTGCGCCCACCGGCTACCCTCGGCTTCGCTATGCTCACCTCGGCTTGGGAGCGGCCACCTCTCACTCTTTTAGTGCCCGAGAAAACGGGCGACAAAGGGAGACACAACACGATGACGAAGACTTATATCAACGCGGTAACGGTGCAGGGTTTCATAGGAGCCGACGCGCACCCCAAGGAACTGGACGGCGGAAAGCTCGTCCTAAACTTCTCCGTAGCTACCAGCCGCTTCCGGGGCGAAGGCGCCGCCCGCGAGCAATTCACCGAATGGCATCGCATCACGGTTTGGGACAAACTCGCCGCCTCCACCGGTGACCTCGCCAAAGGCGCGCACGTCAACGTCATCGGTGAGCTGCGCAGCCGCGAGTACAACAACGCCGGCGGCAAGGTCCAGACCTACGACATCGTCGCCAGCAAGATCGCCATCGTCGCCCGGGAGGAAGCAGTAGCGGAGCCCCAGCAGCCCGAGCCCGAGCCGGCAACCCCGCCCGCTCCCACATCCGAACCGCCAGCTCCACCGAAGGCCACCCGCAAGCGCAAGGGGGCCACCGCCTAACGGGGCCGGGCCGAAAGGCCCGCCCCCTTCTCTTCAGTTCCACTTTCCCAGCATCACTCCACAAGACGAACACCAGACAAAACCCCCACCACCCGGCCTTCTCCACGCCCCGACAACGCACCAAAACCCAACACTCCGCACAACAGCAAATTTTTCGCTCTTCCTTTCCCTCTACACGCAATCCTCTCAGAACGGCCGTCGCCATCAAGGGTTCGCTACGCCGCGCTAGGCGCGCCCTTGACCGCTTCCGCCCCGTTCTGGGGGAACGGCACCCCTTTTTCTTAGGTGAGGGAAAGGTGCGAACCGAAAAACGAGCTACAACCGAAAACCCCGCAGCACCCGAGCCCCCGCCCCACGAGCGCGGCCCGAAAGCAGAGAACGATACCCGCAAATACTTGATTTATTTGGGCTTTTTCCTTGACAATACCACTGTTGGTATTGTATACTTCAATAGTAAGCGGGATTCAGAGTGGTCACGAGCCGCCCTGAATCCCTAATCGAACATCTGGAGACAAATGTCCAATCTAACGCCCAGTATCGCACCCGCCCCCCTCACGGTTCTGTCAGGCCACACGACGATGGAGACCGCCTACTTAGTTGAGGACTACCCTTACGGGTTTCACCTCCGCTGCCAGATTCGCTATTGGCTGGAGTACAAACGCGGCCAGGGATTCCGCCTATGCTCACAGACCACCAACCCGAAGCGCGCCGGTGAAGTGTGGAACATGCCCAAGAAATCGACATATTCCATGCTCGCAGTTATGGGGCTTAACGACGAAGCGCACGTCACCTGGACAGGATGCAGCGGTTACGACTGCGACAAGCTCCCCGACTTCGAGAAGACTTACGGCGCAA
>OBLU010000208.1_pt1 | contig 56537 bp, 45 predicted proteins | sample 1518681 | NCBI WGS metagenome assembly OBLU01 (sample SAMEA3539304, study PRJEB22396) | soil metagenome | biome: tundra; feature: field; material: soil | place: USA | collected 2010-05 | depth 0.15 m | reverse complement strand
GCACGCCGCCAGCGTTGATTCTGAGCCAGGATCAAACTCTCGTTTGAAACCTGATTGCTTCCCCCAAACCGACGGAGGTCGGATGGGTTCGGCTGCATCGCGCGCTCGAAAACACGCGATGCCTTACTTAGTGAGAATGATCAAGCCAAACCTGATCTTTTCTCACGACTGGCATGTTCAACCTAATTGTCAAAGATCCTTTTGAGCTCTCCGCCTAAGCGGCGCCCCCTTGGATCGAGGCCCGGCTGTTACACCAGGTTGTCCTCGAACTTGTTGCGCTTGCCGTATCCACGTTTGACCGCGGCTACTGGCATTTTTGCGCGAACTTTTTAAAACTATCGGAGTTTCATCTCCATGTCAAGATTCAAATCGTTAACTCACTTGAGGCCGCTCAAACTCTCTGTTGGCGGTAGGTTCCTCGCATGCAAGTCACGATCACCGAACAGGAAAGGTCCCGTCTCAAAAGCATCGCGCAGCGCAAAATATCAATGAGCGACCAGCAAAAACCGCCCGAGCCGCTAGGGCTCACAGGAGATGAACTCCTGGGTCATGCAATGGTTTTGTTCTCTCTAGGGATTCCCTACAGGGGTTCAGGGGCTCTTGCCTCACCTGACCCAACGAACCAGCTTCCCACTTCCCTCTTGGGGCAGGCCACACGGCCACCGGGAGGCTCCACTGCTCCTCTACAACTTTTCTAGAATAGCATAAGCTACCTAGGTTTGCAAGCGGGTCCGGTCACCCGGTTTGACCCCTTTGCAACTTTCAGAGAATAGCAATCGCCCTGCCCGAATGCAAGCCCGAAGCCCTGTGGAAAGCCTTCAGTTTCTGTGGGAAACGCGGCGTTCATTGTCTCGAAATGACCCCTAAATCCGTCAGCCCATTGACGAAGAATTGCATCGCCAACGCCACTAGCAAAAGGCCCATAATGCGCACAAGAATGCGGATCCCCGTCTCGCCCATTACCTGGCGCACTTTTCCGGCCCCCGCCAGCACCCAGTAGCTCACCAGGCTCGTGAATCCGATCGCGCCGAGAATCGCCCCCATTTGCCAATGCCACAGCGCCGGTACCGGACCCACCAGCACCATCACCGAGGAAATGGCGCCCGGGCCGGCCAGCATGGGAATCCCCAAAGGCACAATCCCGGCGTCTTCTTTTGCCGCACCCTCCTCGGTATCGCCGTGGGCCTCCTGCGTGGGCGAGCGTTTGGCCTCAAGCATGTCCAATCCGATGAGCAGCAGGATCAGCCCGCCCGCAACCTCAAAAGCCGGCAATTTGATACCGAACATCTGAAAGATATATTGGCCGCCCAGCGCAAAGCAGGTCAGAACGATGAAACAGGTCAGCGCCGCCTTGCGCGCCATCCTCTTGCGCCGCACCGCGCCGACACTTTCCGTAATCGCAAGAAACGAAGGAATGGCAGCAAACGGATCGACCAGAAAAAAGATCGAACTCAACGCCAGCACGCTGAATCGCACGATGGGTGCTTTGCTGAGTTCGCTGAGAGCGGCTGTAGCGGGATTCGTCCAGATCACGTGTATTAGAGCCTATATCCCCGCGAATGATTCAATTGACCTGTGTTCGTGCGTATCTTCCACCGGCGCATTCCCCTCCCGCACCACCAGCCGAGTCTGGCAACCTGCTTCGCGCGCCGCGTCTAGCTCCCGCACTGCATCGGAGAAGAAAAGTACTGCGCCTGGGTCATCGCCCATCGCCGCCGCAATCGCCGCATAACTGGCGCTGGCTGTCTTGGGCCCGGTTCGCGTGTCAAAGTAGCCGGAGATCAACGGGGTCAGATCGCCATAAATCGAGTGGCGAAACAGCAGCATCTGCGCCGCCACTGACCCGGAGGAATAGATGGCCGCCTGCCCTTTAGCCGACCAGCGTTCAAACGCCGCGGGCACATCGGCAAAAAGTGTTCCCTGCAACTCCTTCGATTCGAAGCCCGCTTTCCAGACCCGGCCCTGCAGGCTCTTGAGCGCGGGCGATTTGCGATCATGGTCCATCAACCACAACAGATAAGGGACGGCCTTTCTCCAGCCGTCTGAGATAGAGAATTGCGGCCGCTCAATATCGGTCTCGGAACGATTCTCTTCGGCCAGTTCTACCAGGTCAGCCTCGACTCCCGGATCGCTGCGATGCTCCGTAAAAAACGCCGAGAAATGCGCGCGGGCAAAAGGAAAGAGTTGCTCCGTGACCAGCGAAAGCGGAGCCACCGTGCCTTCCACATCCAGCAAATAAAGCCGAGACGCAGCTGCCTTCATGCGCTCAGGCCCGTGGACACGCGTGGCCCCAGGTACGCCGGGCCAAAGCATAGCGGCTGGTAGTCCTGGTCCACGCCGGAACCGGTGTAGGCCGGCGTCCAACCCGTAATGTCCTGGAACCAGCGAATCGCGCGGATGCGCCGGTCTTCGCACAACGTGAACCAGTGCGTCGTTCCGAGGGGCACACGCAGCATATCGCCGGGGCCGACCTCCACTGAAACGACGCGCCCTTGAAGATGCAGAAAGAAAATTCCGCGGCCGGCAAGAATAAAACGCACCTCATCCTCCGAGTGCGTATGCTCCTTGTCGAAACGTGCCAGCATCGTCTCAAGTCCGGGAGTCTCGGGATTCACATCGATCACGTCTGCCGTTACATAACCGCCGCGGTGCTTCATCGCATCGATCTCGTCGGCGTAAGCCGTGAGCACCGCTTCGGCCGTCGCGTCTGCAGGGACGCGGTCAAGACTCCAGCGCTCGTAGTCGATGCCCACCTCGGCCGATGCAGTCACGATCTCAGGCTCTGAGTCAATGGTGCGGTCTTCATCGGGAAAGCGAAGAACAGCCATGGGTTCTCCTCAACATCAGTGGTCAGAAAATCAGATGTAACTGCCCAAGCCTCGATCTGAAACCTCGATAACCTCAAGCCGAATTGCCCGATAACCGCCGCCCCTCCACCTCGAACAGGAATTCGAGGGCCTCCAGGTGGCGGCGTGCCTCGGCCACCGATTTTCCCCAAGTATAAAGCCCATGCCGGCTCAGCAAAACCCCATGTGCGCGCGGATGTTGCTCCAGCGTCTCGGCCAGTTGAGCAGTCAGCTCTCCGTAGTGTTGCGAGTTCTCGAGGATCGGCACCCGTTCCAGATATGCGTGCGTCGTAACGCCTGCCAGCCCCTTCAGCAACTCATAGCCTTCCAGGGGCACGTATCCCGTAGGCGCAAACTGCCCCGAAAGCAGAGTGTTCCAAATTGAATGCACGTGCAGAATCGCCGTGGCCTCGGGGCGTCCACGATAAAGAACCGTGTGCAACCCCGTCTCCGCCGAAGGCGCGCCCGGACCAACTGCACGGCCTTCCATGTCAACCTCCAGAAGATCGCGGGGCGTGAGCTTGCCCTTATCGAGCCCACTCGGCGTTATCAGGATGCGCTCATCCTGCCGCACGCTGAAGTTGCCGCTCGTCGCAGGGCACCCAGCCCTGCCCGTAGCACCATCGCGCAGTCACGCACAGCGCGTCGATCTCTGTTGCGGATGCATCCGCGCGCAAAATGGAATCCGTATCGGGGACCATACGTGTGAAAAGTGTACCAACTTCATCTTCAGAAATTACCGATCGGCACGGCACTACAATAGGTCCTTGCTCCCTGCAGCCCAACGCGACCGGCTCGATGTCGTACTCGTCTCACCGCGCAATCCCCTCAATATAGGAGCGGCGGCGCGCGCCATGGCCAACTTCGGCTTTTCCCGGCTCGCCGTCGTCGCTCCTTACGCACCACACTGGCGCGAGGCACGTTCGGCCGTTGGAGCGCCGCAATTGTTGCAGAACGCAAAAGAGTCTACAACTCTCGCGGAAGCAGTTGAGCAATGCACGCTCGTGGCCGGCACCAGTACCCTCACCCATCGCAAGCCGGAGCAGCAGGTCATCTCTCTTCCGTCATTGGCCCCGCTCATCCGCCGGCAACTGATCGAGGGAGGCCGTGTCGCCGTGGTCTTCGGCCCGGAAAAGCACGGCCTTACCCGCGAAGACCTGTCCTATTGCCATGTGCTGGTTGAGATTCCAACTGACGCGCGCCAACCTTCGATGAATCTCGGTCAGGCCGTAGCTGTCTGCCTCTATGAGCTGGCAACCCGCGTGTTTTCCAATACCCAAACCCCGTCTGAAGAAATCCCGAATCAAGCCGAAAATGTGCCGCCCGCCGCCACCTCCGGCAACCTCGACACGCTGGCGAAACTCATTGAACAGGCCATGGCAGCGTCAGACTACTCCCCGCGCGCCATGCAACCAGCCAACCGCCACGATCTCCGCTTGCTCCTGCGCCGTCTCCATCTGAACCTCGCGGATACACGGCGTGCCCTCGGCCTTTTTCGCCGCATCCTTTGGCGCATTGAACGGGAACAGCAGCAGGACGGTTTACCCCGATAACACTCTCGTAACCGACTGCATTCAATTCGTTTGCATAACCAGAAGTCAATGCTGGTAGAGTGGCGAACAAGGACAGCCTTGATGCGGTTATTTGTCACTCGATCTTGCGCATTGTCTTGCGCCGCGGCCGAGCCCCGGTTAAGCGCCTCCGTGTGCGCGATCGCGCTGGCTCTGGCACTCGTTCCGGCCGCCTCAGGACAGCAGACCTCGCCCACTCAGCCATCGCCGCAACCGGTCTCCGCTCAGCAGCCAGTGCAGCCTGCCTCCGTCGATTCGTCGCAAGCCGGTGCCATCACTGAAGACGAGATCATGCAGCTCCTTGTCGGCAAGTCTCTCTACTTGCGCGGCGGATATCTCGATAACTCGCTCAACTTTGATGAATACGGCCACCTCATCGGACACTCGCCGCAAGAGTCCTACACGCTCAACCTCGTTCAGATCGACAAGGTCCGCCTCGTAAAGCGCAAACTGGAACTGCAGGGCGTGCGCTATGGGCTGCACTTCCTGGGCGCGACCGACAACGAAGATCCCACCAAGGCCGTGGACAAAGTCAGAATTACGCCCAAGAAAAAGCTAGTCAAGATCACCATCGACCGCGAACTCGTTGTCATTCCAAAAAAGAAAAAAGCCAGGAAGGGCAGCGCTGCGGAAGACGCGGCGGAGTCAGCACCTTCCAAAGATGCCACCACTGAGAAGAACGCTAATGCCGGAACCGAGATGGCCTTCGAACCTGAGGCGGATCGCCCGGTTCCCGCCCGAACCGTCACCACCACGAAGTATCCCGCTCATGCCGCGCAGTTGCTCAGGGATGCTGTCGACCGCTTCTTCGCCCCCGGACTAGACAGCCGTATGATTGCCGCTTTGCCGGCATTCTGGAAGCTCTATTACCAGGCTGTCGATGCCCACGCCGATTACCGTCCTAGCGAGCCGGGCGTTTTTCGCCAGAATGATGTAGACCAGAAGGCAGAGCTGGTCACCAGGATTGAGCCGCCCTCAAATGAATACGCGCAGACTGGCGGCGTCGCCGGCATGGCCTTGTATCACGCGGTGATCGGCGCCGATGGGAAACCGCAGCAGATCGTGGTGGGAAGGCCAATCGGATTCGGACTGGACGAAAGCGCTGCCGAAACCATCAGCAACGCCAGCTTTCAGCCGGCCCTCAAAGACGGCAAACCGGTTCCTGTGCTGCTCGACCTCCTCGTGCAGTTCCGCATTTACTCAAAAAGAACTGCGGTAGAGAGCAGCCAGGAGACCGCCAACAAGCCAGCCGAGGCTGTGCTTCCCGGCCCCTATAGCGCCGCGCGCCCTTAGTTTTCGAAACAAGAGCAACGCACCTTGCGAAGCGAAGGCACGGCCACACTAACCCTGGCCAGGTCCGCGCTGTGTCCCTCATCATCCGAACGAAAACTGCCCAAACTTCTGCTTCGTGCCTCCGCCTGTAAGACAGATGCGGCGACAAGCACTTAAACACAAGACACAACCAGAAACGTGTAAGGCGTTTGTCTTACAGTGGTCTTACGCCTGCAGGACATGGCCGGAATCGGGCTGGCCTTGTAAGACATCAGCCTTTCCGCACACCACCCTGGCTTGCTGGCCGGCCATGCAACGCTTTCGCCAGCCTTCAAGGCCAGATGAGCGGTGATTGGCAAGCGCATGCATCTAATTCTACCGCTGGGGGTCGTTCGGAACGCATTGCAAATCCCTCATCTCGCCACCATCCTGATCTGGACAATCTCGCTCGCCAGCATCCTGTGTATGCTGCTGCGCCCGCGTCGCATCGAGGAGGCCTATTGGGTCGGTGCCGGCGCCATGCTCCTGGTCGTCACCGGACTCATCCCCCTTCGTCAGGCCGCATTTGCGGTCTATGAGGGCTTTGATGTCTACCTCTTTTTGACTGGAATGATGGTCCTCGCTGAGTTGGCTCGCGAGGAACATGTCTTCGAATGGGCAGCCAGTCTGGCCGCGGGCCACGCTCGAAAATCGCCCCGCTGCCTCTTCGCTCTCGTGTATATCGTCGGAGCAATCGTCACCGCGCTGCTCTCCAACGATGCCACAGCCGTCGTTCTCACCCCCGCTGTCCTCGCCGTCGTCCGCCGCGCCCGGGTCAACCCAAAGCCCTACCTGCTGGCCTGTGCGTTCATCGCTAACGCGGCCAGCTTCGTCTTTCCCATCTCCAACCCGGCCAACCTCGTCGTCTTCAACGCCCAGATCCCGCCCCTCCTGCGCTGGCTCAGCGTCTTTCTCCTACCCTCTTTTGCGTCGGTTCTGGTGACTTTCCTTTGCTTGCGCTGGATGGCCCGAAAAATGCTTCAGGGCACGATTCAAGTTGAAGTAGAAACCCTGCCGCTCAGTCCGGAAGGAAAGCTCGCGCTCGGTGGACTACTTCTGGCCGCGATTGCGCTGATCGCTTCCTCGGCTTTCGGTCTGTCCCTCGGTGCTCCCACCCTTGGCGCAGCAGTTCTCGTGTTGGCAATTGTTGCATCGCGCAACCACAATCTTCTCGGCCGCGTCGCGAAGGGCGTCTCGTGGGCCGTGCTGCCCCTTGTCGCCGGGCTCTTCGTAATCGTGGAAGCTCTCAAGAACGCGGGGCTGCTCCGCGCCGGACTAGCGGGACTCACGTCGCTCGCACCCATGCCGACCTGGATCGCGAAGGGTGTCTCCGCGTTCGCGGTGGCCTTCATCTCCAACGGAATGAATAACCTTCCCGTCGGCCTGATGAGCCGTGCCGCGATCCAGCACGCACAGGAATCAGGAGTTGTCGCGCACGCCATCGTGATCGGGGTCGATCTCGGGCCGAATCTCTCCGTGACCGGTTCGCTGGCAACCATCCTCTGGCTGATCGCTCTTCGCCGCGAAAATGTCGAAATTACCGCGTGGGAATTCTTCAAATTCGGCATCGTTGCGATGCCTCTTGCGCTGCTCGCGAGCCTGCTGGTCCTTTTGAATTGAGAAGACGCAATCCTCTGCGCAAGCTCTATCCGAATTTGCCTAAAGCCATTAACCCAGCGGTTCCCACAACTCCACCCGGGTTCCGTCCGGATCCCATATCCACGCGAAGCGCCCGTAATCGTAGTCTTCCCGCTTGGTATCAATGCGTACCCCAGCGGAAGCCAGCTGACCCAGCAGTTGGTCCAGGTTGTCCACTCTAAAATTGACCATGGCTTGCTGCGGACCAGCCCCGAAGTACGTCGTGTCCGCTGGAAAATGCGCAAACACAGTCATGCCGGTTGACTCGGAGCCATTGAAGACCAGCGACCCGTCATCGCTGGGTGTCACGCCCAGGTGCGTCGCATACCAGGCTGCCAATTCCTTCGGATTCCGTGCCTTCAGGAAAACACCGCCGATCCCAACCGCCTTCGCCATTGTCTATTCCTCCAGACTGATCAATTCATCCAGTTTTGGTTTGTGCTTGGCTTCACGGCCCGTACGCGGCTCGGTTTGGATCAGACGAGCCGGTTTAGGCTGGCCCACTCGCTCTCGCGCGTTCGCCTTTACCGCCTTGGCCGCCGAAAATTTCGCTGGCTTGCGTTTCGTCATGGCAAGGACGAGTATGTAATAGATTGAGCACGATGGGAAGTCTGGTCGCCCTTGGGCGGCAATTCTCCATCGCACAATGGGAGTCACCGACACCGATGGAAGAGCGGGAATTCTTCAACGAAACCACGGAGATGCGCAGTCACATGATCACCTGCCCCAAGTGCGGGCAGGAAGGTGAATACAAGGTCACTTGGGTGGTGCGACGCAAGAAGTCTCAACTGCCTCGGAACGCCGACGAGCGTGACCGTGCCCGTTTCGCCAAGGCGCAGTCTTACATGGTGCGCCGCGACGACAAGCTGGCTTGCGCCAACATCCGCTGCCGCAAGCCCTTCGAAATCACATCGCTGCAGTCATTGGCCTTTCTGTCGGAATGAGTTGACCCGGGCTGGAACAAGGATTGATCTGCTGGGTTCTCGGTAGTTTCTTGCTGTCACGTCACATCCGCTGGCGCGTTACCCACGCCATGTGATTGAATCTAAGACATCGGCGACCCAGGCCCGGAGGCACAAAGCGGGTCCGCCAGGAGATTTAAATAATGGCAAATTTCCTTCTTCCCCCTGAAGAGCGCAACCTCACCCCCGACCAGGTGGAGGCGCTCGACAAACAGCGCGACCTCGGACACACCTTCCTCGTTCTCGCAGGTCAGTTTTCGGTCATTGGTACAGTGCTTCTGCTTTGGGTGGGTCAGGATCTGACCTACTCGCCGGGTTGGGCGCATCCCATGGCCTACTACTTTTTCATCATCCTGATTCTCATTGCGTGCTTCGGCGTTGCCGGCATCGTCCTTCGCAGAGGCACACCGCGCCTCGACTGATCCCCGTTTTGCCCGAACCCGCAGAGCTATGCAAGCTCCGACAAAACGGTATAGCCTTGAACATGCAGATGGCCGCCGCTTCCCCAATCGCTTCCCCTGCCCTGACGCCCACTCCTCGGCTAACTGACAGCCATGGCCGCGTCATCCACGATCTTCGCGTCTCGATTACGGATCGGTGTAACTACAAATGTGTCTACTGCCGAACGGGTGAAGTCGGCGCGCAGTATCCGGAACTCGGCATTGACGAGTACCTGCGTCTCATCAAGCTTTTCGTCAGCCTCGGCATCGAGAAAGTCAGGCTCACCGGTGGCGAGCCTCTGCTGCGCCGCGGACTGATCACTTTGCTTGAAGATCTGAGCCGCATGCGCACGCTTTCGGGCAAGCAGCTTGACTTGGCCGTTACCACCAATGGTCATCTCCTCGACACCCTGGCGGCCCCCCTCAAAGCCGCCGGCCTCAACCGCGTCACCGTCAGCATGGACGCTGTCGATGCCCCCACATTTGAGCGCATCACGCGCGTTCCCGGGAGCTATCAAAAGGTTCTCGGCGGAGTTCGCGCGGCACGCGCCGCCGGTCTCACGCCCCTCAAGGTCAACTGCGTTCTTCTGCGCGGATTCAACGACGGTGAAATCGAGGGCTTCGCCCGCTTTGCACGCGAAGAAAACGTAGTCGTCCGCTTCATCGAATTCATGCCCCTTGAAGAAGACCGTCTATGGACACCGGCTATCGTCGTGCCCCTCACTGAAATCGTTGAGCGCATCAACCGAGTAATGCCTCTTGTGCCGCTCCCGCCGCGCGAAGCCAGCGAGACCGCCCGCCGCTATACGTTTCCTGACGGTGTTGGGGAAATCGGCATCATCGCGCCCGTTACGCAAGCCTTTTGTGGGGCATGCAGCCGCGTGCGCCTCACTTCCGACGGCAAAATCCGCACCTGCCTCTTCTCCCAGGTGGAGCATGATCTCTACGGCCACATGCGCGCCGGAGAGAGCGACGCGGAGCTGCGCGACTACATTGCCCGCACCGTGCAAGGCAAAGAAGCGCGCCACCACATCGGTGAACCCGGCTTCCTCAAGCCTTCCCGCTCCATGGTTCACATCGGCGGATAGAAGCGCCGCAATCAAGACTCGATACGCGGATCAGCTATGAATCGGACTCGAAAAACTCCACCGAACTCCGAGTTGGGGTTGCCCGTGAGACCTCGAGGCCTGATCACTGAAGTACTCCCAAGCCCTCTACATGGCCGCTGCTCGCCTAAGGTTTCGTGTGCAAGAATGACTCCATACTCCGGTGAACTTATGACGAACGAGTTGGAAAAACGCATCCCGATCGACGACTTGCTCGTCTTCCACCAGTTGGCGCGATCGCTCACGTCGAGCTTCGACCTGGACATGATTCTGCGCACCATCATAGATCACATGGAGCGTTTCATCGACGCCGACTTATGGACGCTCTTGATGCTTGACGAAGAGCGCCAGGAACTCTACTACGCCATCGCCGCAGGCGGCGAAGAAACTTCACTTCGCGACCTCCGTGTGAAAGTGGGCGAAGGTGTCGCAGGCTGGGTGGTCGAACACGGCGAAACATTGATCGTCCCTGAAACGGAAGACGATCCGCGGCTCCGGAGTACCAATACCCCCGAGACACCGAAGATGCGCTCCGTCATCGCTCTGCCACTGCGCGGCCGCAAGGGTACTCACGGCGCAATCGAGATCTTCAACCCGCGCTCTGACCAGTTAACCGACTACACCATCGCCTTCCTGCACATACTCGCGGATCATGCGGCCATCGCCATTGAAAATGCTCGTGACGTGGCCCGCATTCAGCAGCTCACCATCACTGACGACACCACCGGGCTCTTCAACGTTCGCCATCTCTATGACATGCTCGCATGGGAGATTGAAAGGTGTGGACGCCATGGTCTGCCTGTGAGCCTTGCCTTCCTCGATCTTGATCGCTTCAAACAGGTGAACGATGCGCACGGTCATCTGGTGGGAAGTGAGCTTCTGGCATGCGTCGGGCAGCGGCTTCAGGAGCTGAGCCGCAAGCAGGACCTGTGCTTCCGTTACGGCGGTGACGAATTTGTGATCCTGATGCCCGGGACAAGCGCCAAGGAAGCCCTGACTCGCTCTGCGAGCCTGCTTCGAGCCCTGATGGATACTCGCTTCCATATGAAGAACGGCTTGGAGCTCACCATCAGCGCAAGCGTTGGCGTGGCCACCGCCCCCGCCGACGGCGAGGCCGTTCACGCCATCATCGGAACTGCCGACGACCGTATGTACACCGTGAAAACAGATGGCCGCGGCAACGTGCGCGGCGCCTAGCCCTCATCGCGCGCAACTCAACGGCGCTACTCTTCCTCCGTCGAATCCTTCTCCGTGATCTGTCCCTCGGCGAGCTTCTCCAATTGGTTACGCCAGTCCAGCCCTTCGATAAAGCCGCGTGACTCGCGCCAGCCCGCCTCGACAATCACATGCAGTTCAAGATAGACGCGGGTGCCAAGCAGAGACTCAATCTGCTTGCGCGCGCCGGTGCCAATCTCTTTCAGCTTGGCGCCGCCCTTGCCGATTAGTATCGCCTTCTGTCCTTCGCGCTCGCAATAAATTGCCGCGGCAATGCGCGTCAGCGGCAATCGCGCCGGAGCCTGTCCCTTCTTGCGGGGCGGTGCGGGCGGCTCGGCCTCTTCATACTGCTCAATCACCACCGCCGACGCGTATGGTACTTCTTCGCCGGTCTCCACCAGAATCCGTTCCCGTATCAGCTCCGCCACCATGAACCTCTGCGGCTGGTCGGTGTACTGGTCTTTGGGGTAGTAGCGTTCCCCCGTCGGCAAGGCTTCCACAATCTTCCGCACCAACACGTCGAGCCCGTCGCGCTTGCGGGCGCTCACCGGAATGACCTCGGCAAATTTGTACTTCCGTGTCAACGTCTCAATCAGTGGCAGCAGCTTGTCCTTCGCTACCAAATCGATCTTGGTCAACACCAGGAACACAGGACAATCCAGCCCGCGAATGAGACCGAAAAGAAACTCCTCCTCGCTGGCCCAGTTCGGACCCCGCGAAGTTGCGACCAAGAGTTCGTTGTCATCCTGAGCGGAGCCAGTTGCGTCTTTTGCAATTGGCGCAGTCGAAGGACCTGCGGTTGTCTTTCGCTCATCCTCCTCTACGAACGTCTCCAGCCCCACCCGCCGGCTGGCATCCACCAGCACCAGCACCACGTCGCGCGTCTCTAGCGCAGCGTGCACCTCCTGCAACATGCGCCGGTCCAGTTGCGAACTGGGCTTGTGCACGCCCGGCGTATCCACAAATACAATCTGCGCCGCGGGATGTACCTTCTTGCGCGCGGGCACCTCGACCACGCCAGCGATGCGGTTGCGCGTGGTCTGCGGCTTCGGCGTGACAATGGCTACCTTCTCTCCAATCAGCGCGTTCAGCAGCGTGCTTTTGCCGGCATTCGGCCGGCCCAGAATGGCAACAAATCCAGATTTCAAAGGATTCCGTTTTCTCCTGACTGAGTGTACGGCATTTCATTCCGGATCGCAGACGACCTCAGACTTCACGATGAAGGCGCCGCTGCGCTTTCAATTTGTGGCGGAAATACCCGCAGCCTCTCGACACGGCGATCCGTCGAAGCCACAATCTCAACGCGCAGCCCAGCGTGATCCAGCACCACCACCTCACCGGCCAGCGGAATGCGCCCCTCAATCTCACTTACGAGTCCGCCCAACGTACTGGCTTCGTATTGGTCGCCCACCTCGACTGGTTCGCCGAACAGATCCGGAAGACGGTCCACCGGGAAGTTGCCCGGCACCACCCAGACGCCGCCCGGTTCGCGCTGCGGCTCCTCGATCGGTGCATCCACCTCGTGCTCGTCGCGAATGTCGCCCACGATCTGCTCCAGCAGATCCTCGATCGTCACCAGGCCGGCCACGCCGCCGTATTCATCAATCACAATACGCATGTGCTGCTTCTCACGCTGCATCTCACGCAGTAGTTCATAGCCGCGCTTTGTCTCCGGCACAAACACCGCCGCTCTTTGGATGCTCGCCACCGTCCGTTTATGTGCCTCTTCGTCACTGATCTGCAGCAGGTCGTGTGCGAATGCAATCCCCGTTATGTTGTCGAGTGAGCCGGAAAAGACCGGCACACGCGAGAAGTTGTGCTCGCGCAGCAGTTCGAGAAACTGCTCCAGCGTTATCGATTCAGGCACCGCAAAAACTTCAGGCCGCGGCGTCATCACCTCACGCACCAGCTTGTCGCCAAACTCCACAGCGGAGCGCACGAGGTCGCGGTCGTTCTCTTCCAGGATGCCCTCTTCTTCGCCGGCCTCGAGCAGTGCTTCCACGTCCACCGCGGATTCCTCTTCCGGGCTTGCCGGCTTCTCCGCCAGCGATGCCACCGAATTGAAGAAGCGGATAAACACCGTAATGGGCGTCATCAGCCAGAGCAGCAAACGAATGGGCCACACCAGCCGCGCCGCCCATCGACCTCGCGTGTGATTGAAGAGGAGCGAAGGGAATATCTGGTTGCAGAAGGCCACCACCAGCACCAGGCCAAGCACCGCCTGCACAATCTCCGCGTAGCTGGGCCCTTCGGTGCGCGGACCGCGATCGAACAGCACCGCGCCAAACTCCAGCGCAATCACGCCCAGGGCAAGTTGCTGCAACACGACCGCGGAGATGGCCGCATGCTCGCGGCTTAACCCAAGTTGCGGCTCCACTTGCTCTTCCCAGGCGTCGAGGTTGTCCTGCACCTCGTGCGAGAGTATCTTGCCAAATTCCGAATAGATACGGTTAATATACGAAGCGAGCAACTCCACCAGCGCGAGCAAAAACAAGCCCAGGATTGTCAGCGCGGTCATGGCTTTTCGCCCGTGCGAATCCGCCGCGTCGGATTTCCGCGCGCCCCTCTGATCATCGGCAGTTTGGGCTCAGCAACTCGCTCAATCAGCCCTTGCGGCAGCCCCAGTCGGGTGCGCAGCAGTCTCTCGCGGCGCGCCATTCGGCCCGTGTCCCTTTCGTGGTCATAGCCGGCCAGGTGGAGCAAGCCATGCAGCATCAATACCTTGATCTCGACCGCCAACGGATGCCCCTGCTCGCCAGCCTGGCGCAGAGCCGCCGGTACGCTGATGGCAAGATCGCCAGCCATCCCTTGGGCTCCCACACCTTCTGCGGGAAACGACAACACATCCGTCGCGTTGTCCTTGCTTCGGAATTGTCGGTTGAGCCGGCGAATTGCCGCGTCAGTAGTTAGCAGTACCGTCACTTGTCCGCGCAACTTCACAGCAGCTTGCGCTTCACCAAGAAAGCGAGCGAGCGTGCGTGCCGTGGGGAGTCTATGTTCGCGTGAGGTTGCCGGTAGGCGGGACACTACTGACCGCCCGCCATGGCGAATCTTGGCCAGAGCAGCGTCGGGTTCCAAATCTGAGTCGAGAAGGATCATCGTGCGCAGGGTCCCGCCGCAGCGGAACCCCGAGTCACCTTTGATTTTACGCGAACCGCATTTTCATTGCGGCATCGTCGGGTGCGCAGGCTGTCCTTGCGGCTGCTCAGCGATGCCTTGACCCATGCCCAGCGACAACTCCTGTTGCGCCGGCTTGGCGCTTTCGTAGGCCCGCACAATGCGCTGTACCAGAGCGTGACGCACCACGTCCGAGTCCTCGAAGTGGCAGAAGTGAATGCCCTGCACCCCGTTCAGAATATTGATCGCGTCCACCAGCCCCGACTTGCGCGGATTCGGCAGATCGATCTGCGTAATGTCTCCCGTAATCACGGCCTTCGAGTTGTTCCCCATGCGCGTCAGAAACATCTTCATCTGCTCGATGGTCGTGTTCTGCGCCTCGTCCATGATGATGAAGGCGTCATTCAGCGTGCGCCCGCGCATAAAGGCCAGAGGCGCAACTTCAATGACATTCTTCTCCAGCATCTTGTCGACCTTCTCCGGCTCCAGCAGGTCGTAGAGCGCGTCATACAGCGGACGCAGATAAGGATCTACCTTCTCCTGCAGGCTGCCCGGCAAAAAGCCCAGCCGCTCGCCCGCTTCCACTGCGGGCCGCACCAGCACAATGCGGCTTACCTTTTTGGCGTTCATCGCTGCAACCGCCATCGCCACCGCCAGGTAGGTCTTGCCGGTACCTGCCGGTCCCACGCCAAAGACCATGTCGTGCTGCTCGATGGCCTCGACATACTTTCTCTGATTGATCGAGCGCGGCTGCACGGTGCGCTTCACGCCCGCCGACCGCTGTTTGCCTGAGTCGGCCAGCGATCGCAGCGTCGTCGCCGGATCCGCCACCACCAGGCGCAGCATCCCGTTCAATTCCCCATTGTGTGGATTGATGCCCTGTCGCCGTAGAGCCTCGAAATCCTGAAAGATGCGCTGGACCCTCGCCACCGCCTCCTCAGGCCCCTCCACGTGCACAGCGTCGGAACGAAGATCGATCCGGACACCGAGCGAGTCTTCCATCAGCCTGACGTTTTCATCGCGGGTCCCAAACAGGGGCTCAAGGTTAGGTGTGATTTCCAACGCAGCGTTCAGACGGCCTCCATGGCTGCCTTCCGGGCAGACGACGGGTATGGATTGTAGTGTGTGGGCCTATCGGCAGAATCGCGTAAAACCTTTGGGCTTCGAGCCTACAGGCGCGCACTAGAGCTTGGATGGTATGAAGCAATTGCGGGTTGGCGAGGGCGACCAAGTCCTGTATCTGGGGAGAGAGTAGCGCCAGTCGCTCCTGCCGTCAATCCCACCTCCATCAAAGATTCAACAAAAAGGTCACCATAAGGTCACCATCTGGGTACGCCGCGTGCCTTTCGGCTTGGCATCTCCTCGATCACTGCCGTCTTGCGGCAACTTGATCCGCGGGCGTGTGTGGCCGCCAAGCTGGTCCGCCCTCTTCCCATTGGTTGTTGGTCAACTGCTCCACATGAGTGCCGTCATTGTGGGTGCCGCTGCTCATTACGAAGATCTCGCCATACGCCTGCCGTCATGGGCAACCTGACCTGCGAGAATGCGTCTGCATTGACCAGCCCCCCGCTTTCCCGTAGACTAGGAAATTGCGAGGGATGCGGCTGTGCTTGCATTCTAGCCCGCATAACCCAAAGAGCTTAAGGAACAGTAATGGCAAACCATGTATCGTCGTTGAAGCGCGCCCGTCAGACCGTAACCCGCACCGCGGTGAACCGCGCCAACCGCACCCGCGTTCGCTCCAGCCTCCGTGCCCTGCGCGAGGCCATTGCCAAGGGTGACGTCAAGGCTGCCAACACCCAGTATCGCGAGACCGTCTCCACTCTCGACAAGAGCGTCCAGAAGGGCGTCCTGCACTCCAACACCGTCTCCCGCTACAAGAGCCGCCTCAACGCCCGCCTCAAAGCCCTGGCCACCGCCAAGGCGTAGCATTTGGCTGGCCCGCCCGGTCGCAATCCGAAATCTACGTTCAAGAATGACATGGCCGAGAGCAATCCCGGCCGGTTTCGTCATCAGTCGAAATTGCCGGCAACCTCATTTGGGTGCCCCAGGTCCCGATTCTGGGACCTGGGAATCCTCAGGCCCCAATCACACTTTCGGCCAGTGACGCAGCCGTCAGCCCAGCCGCTCAAAAATCCCCGCCGCTCCCATTCCCCCGCCCACGCACATGGTCACCATCCCATACCTTACCTTCCGACGTTTCATCTCTCGGAGTAATGTTGCGGTGAGCTTGGCCCCCGTGCAACCCAGCGGATGCCCCAGCGCAATCGCGCCCCCGTTCACATTCACCTTCTCCGGATCGAGTCCCAGTTCGCGAATCACCGCCAGTGCCTGCGCCGCAAATGCCTCATTCAGTTCGATTAGCCCGATGTCATCCAGTTTGAGTCCGGCCCGCTTCAGCGCCGTGGGAACAGCACTGACCGGCCCCATGCCCATCTCTTCCGGCAGGCACCCGGTCGCAGCGTAAGCCACCAATCGCGCCAGCGGCTGGATCCCCAATTCCCGCGCCCGTCCCGCCTCCATCAGCACCGCCGCGGCCGCCCCGTCCGACGTCTGCGACGTATTGCCCGCCGTCACCGTTCCCTGCGCATGAAACACCGGCTTCAGCGCTGCCAGTGCCGCCGACGATGTATCCGCCCGCGGCCCTTCGTCCGCCGCAAACATCGTCTCCGTCACCACCGGTTTCCCAGCCTTCGCCCCCGGAACCGCATTCATGACCTTCACCGCCACCAGCTCTTCGTCAAACCGTCCCGCGGCCTGCGCCGCCAGCGCCTTCTGGTGGCTATCCAGCGCAAACGCATCCTGATCTTCCCGCGAGATCCCATAGTGGCGCGCCACACGCTCCGCGGTCAGCCCCATGGTCAGCAGCGATGCAGGATAATTCTCCGCCAGCCATGGATTCGGGCTCGGCTTCGATCCGCCCATCGGAATCAGGCTCATCGATTCCGCCCCTCCAGCCATCACCACGCGCCAGCCGCCCGCGCGAATTCGCATATCCGCCTGCGCAATGGCTTCCAGCCCCGAAGCACAGAGTCGGTTCACCGTCACTCCCGGAATCTCCACCGGCAACTGCGCACGCAACGCGGCGAAGCGCGCAATGTTGAAGCCCTGCTCGCCCTCCGGTTGCGCGCATCCCAGAATCACGTCATCGACTTCAGCTCGATCCAGGCCGGGAACCCTGTCCAAAGCTCCCCCCAACGCAATTGCTGCAAGGTCGTCTGGACGAGTGGTAGAGAGTGCGCCCTTTGGCGCTCTCCCCACCGGCGTGCGTACCGCGCTGACAAGAACGGCTTCCGGCATACGAAATGCTCCTTCTTCATACGACGCGCAGAACAATCAACCGATTCCTGCGCAACCAACTGTCAACTGGCTTCGGCCTTGAATGGCACGGCTTCAGCCGTGCCGCAATTACCGCCAGAACGACCTGGCTTCAGCCCCCGAGGACAGCACCCTCCCGAATCGTCCCAGTTCCTTTCACTCCGGCATCTCCAGCAGCGTCCATGCATTCTTTCTATAGAAGTGGTAGATGGTGCTCTTCTCAAGAATCGTATCGGCCAGCGCATCGTGATCCAGCAGCGGCCGATGATGCTCCATGGCGGTCTGCGCGTCGCGAACCTGCTGTGGGCTTGCTCGATCGATGCCCCAATCGAAGCCCATCACACCCGAGGGATCGTGGGTCTCCAGGCTTTGCGTCTCCTGTGCCGTAGCCAATTCCACCGCATCATCCGGCGCGCTCCCAAAAAAAACCAGCAGCGAGACCCGCCCCCTCGCTGCGCACAAAACCGCCCAGTCAGAAGAACCGACGCGCTGCAGGCTTGCGCGAATCACATTCTCCGGCCGATGCGCCTCATATGTCTGCGGAATCATGCAGCCCCGCTGGTTCAGCCGTTCTGCAACCTCACTGGGCAAATCAGGAAACGAACTCACCGGCAGCCGGCGAATCAGATAAGGCGCCGAGCGCCCGTCGGCCCAGATATGACCCGATTCAGTACGCTCCGCCGACTCCATCGCTGCTGTTGGCGGTGCACTCTGTCCCCTGCTGCGCCCCGCCCCCAGCGCCAGCAGTGCGGCCGTACTCAACATCAGCACCGCTCGTTTCATCGAGCCCTTAATTCCGCAACGGCTTGCCCGTCTTCAGTGTAAAGGCGATACGCTCCTGCGTTTTGCGTTCGCTGCACAGCGACAAAAAGGCCTCGCGCTCCAGGTCCAGCAGGTACTGTTCGCTGATCGCGGTTCCCGCCGTCACCCGCCCACCGCACAAAATGTATGCGGCCCAGCGCGCCACCTTCTGGTCGTGTTCCGAGGCGTAGCCCGCCTCGCCCATCATAAAAATGCCCGTTTCCAGCGTGCCCAGTGCAGCCATACCGGGTGCTGGAATCTGCGTTCGTTGCGTCGGCGCCATATAACCACCCTCGGCCATTGCCGTAACCTGCGCCTTGGCATCCAGCAACAACCGCTCCCGGTTCAGCGTGATCCGGTCCGATGGCGCCAGCAAACCCAGCCCGCGCGCCTCGGCAGCCGATGTAGACACCTTCGCCATCGCAATCGTCTCCAGCGTACGCTTCAGCGCGGCATTCATCTCAGCCGATTGCGCGAACCGCGAAGGCGGGTCCCGTGGGTCCGGAGGCACCAGCGCAGCGGCTGCATCCACCGCGCGCAACAGCATCTCCTTCGTTCCGCCGCCCCCCGGAATCAAACCCACCCCCGCCTCCACCAGGCCGATATAGGTTTCCGCATGAGGCTGCCGCCGTGCACCGTGCAGGCATATCTCCGTGCCTCCGCCCAGCGTCAGCCCAAAGGGAGCCACTACCACCGGCCGTGGACAAAACTTGATCGTCGCCGTCATCTGCTGGAAGCCGCGAATGGCCGCCTCCACCTCATCCCATTCCCCCTCCTGCGCCACCACCAGCAGTTGCAGCAGGTTTGCGCCCACGCTGAAGTTGTCGCGGTCCCCGGTAATCACGAACCCAGCAAAATTGCGCACCGCATCTGAATCCGGTCGAAGCACCAACGAAGCCAGAGCCACCACATCGCCGCCGATGGCGTTTTTCACCGAGTGCAGCTCAATGCACCCGATCCCATCACCCAGGTCCACCAGTGACGCCCCGGCATTGCTGCGCACCAGCCCATTCGTGCGTCTGAAATCCGCGACCCGCGCATGCCCGGGTTGCTGCGGAATCGGCTCCCACGCACCCGATGTCGGATTGAAGCATTGCGGCCCAGCCGTCGAATACCACGACCCGTACTCCGTAGCGAGCAGGTCTTCAACGGCCCGGCTTACCGGCAGCTTCAGCGACTTCATGCGTGCGACGGATTCTTTCACTCCCGCCGCATCCCACATTTCAAACGGCCCCAGTTCCCAGTTGAACCCCGCGCGCATGGCCCGGTCGATCGATGGCGCATCCCCTGCCGCCTCGCCGATACGATCCGCCGCAAAGTTCCACAGCGTGCTTAGAAATGGCCATAAGAATCTCGCTGCTTTGTCTTTCGCAGGATCGTTGGCCAGCAGCAGCCGCAGACGCTCCTGCACGGTCGTCGCGTTCTTTGCCATCTCCAGCGCAGGAAGATTGGGCTTGGCCGATGCGCGATACTCAAACGTCTTGAGATCCAGCACCAGCCGTTGTTCTTTTCCGTCGGCTCCCCGGCTCTTCTTGTAGAAACCCTGGCCAGCCTTATCGCCCAGCCAGCCCCGTTTCACAATCTCCTCCAACACGCCGGAGAAACCGCCGGGAGTCACGCCCGCAGGAAAGTTCGCCGCCACATGCGCCAGAATGTCGATGCCCACCATGTCTGCCAGCCGAAAGGTGCCCGTGCGCGGCCAGCCGATCGCCGGCCCCGTCAGTGCATCCACCTCTTCAATCGTCAGCCCCTGCTCAAGCATCAGCGTCGCCGCGTTGAACATCACCGCAACCCCGATGCGGTTGCCGATAAAGTTCGGAGTGTCGTTGGCAAACACAACCTGCTTGCCAAGAATGCGGTCGGCAAACGCAGCAAACGCCGAGACTACGCCAGCAGCGCTGTCCGCAATTGGAATCACCTCCAACAGTCGCATATACCGCGGCGGATTGAAAAAATGCGTCCCGAAGAACCTCTCTCGCACTTTGCCTGCGCCCGGATCAAGTCCAGCGGCGATCTTCCCAACCGGCAATCCCGAAGTATTGGTCGTCAGCGCCGCCCGCGGATTCAGATGTGGGGCAACGCGATTGAGCAGGGTTGTTTTGATCTCCAGGTTTTCCGCGACCGCTTCAACCACCCAGTCGCACTGCGCCAGCTTGGGCAGGTCGTCCTCAAAGTTCCCCGGAGTAATCAGCGCGGCCAATGACGGCTCATAGAATGCGGCCGGCTTCGCCTTTGCCAAGCCGCCAAGCGCTGCCAGAGCCAGCCGATTCCGCGCACCCTCACCCGTCGGAATCATGTCCAGCAGCAATACGGGGATGCCGGCATTCGCAAGGTGCGCGGCAATGCGCGAGCCCATCGTCCCCGCACCGAGCACAGCGGCGCGTCGAACAAGAAGCGGCTGGGTCACAACGTTAACCGCAGCGGCCGCGACAGTGCCGTTCACAACAGTCCCGCTCATACGGGGTCCTCCCTGCGCGCAATGGGATGCTTCAACATTTTCCCGACCCAAGACGTTCCCGAGCATACGGAAGCGCGCTTCACCGGGTCAAGACGAGGCACCTTTTCCGTATTAAAATAGCGCATCTGTGAGATAAAACACTCTCGAACGGCATTAATCCTGGCTGTGCCTTTCATCCTTAGGTACGGCAATTGGATGTTGGGTAGAATTTCAACCCAAAACCATGGACAGTTTTGGTATGTTTGCCTTTCCCGAGGATGCTCCTTTCCGTGATGTTCGACATTGGCCCTCACGGATCAACGACTCTCTTTCTCTGGGCGCTTCCCTTGTTTAACGGAATTGCCTTTGCGGTGCCTTTCGCTCTCGGGCTCTGGTTACGCTCTAAAATCTCAAAAACCTGAGATTCTGCAAAAAGCGTCTTCGGCTTTGGCATGCTGGTCGACGGGTTCCCTCGCTTTTTACTTCACCAGCAGCTTGAACGCGTGCGTCCACTGATTGCGCAGAAAGCCGGGAATGCACCACAACATGCACAACGGCTCAATGGCCCGTGCCGCCTCCGCCATGCCCATATCCGCCGTCTCCCAGCCAAACTCATCGATAATCCGGCTCACTTGTTTCTTGGCCGCGTCCTCGTTGCCGCAAATGAACATCGTCGGCTTGCCGCTTGCATACTGCGGATTCACCATGGACGGGGCGCCCACCGAGTTGAATGCCTTTACAAAATGCGCGTCTTGAAAATCGCGCTGCAATCGCTCCATCAGAGACTCGTCGTGAGTAGTAAAGAAGCGCAGCACCCCGTGAACTGGCGGCGCATCCTCGATCGGATTGCACGTATCCATCACCGTTTTCCCGACCAGATTGTTTGCGCCGGCTAGGAACAACGCATCCGCGGCCGCGTTCCCTTTGACCGCCAGAATGACCAGTTCGCCAAATTGCGCAGCGTCGGCAAAGCCCCCCACTGAGACCTTTGGATTCTGCTTGGCCCATTCCGCAAGTTTGGCAGGCGCTCTTGTGCCCATCATCACTTCATGGCCATGCTTAAGCAAGCCGCCGGCCAATGTCTTCGCTACGTCGCCCGACCCTATGACTCCAACTTTCATTGCGCCCTCCGTTTCAGCAGGAGTGTAGCGCGTCCACCTGCACCGTTCAATGAATTGCCAGGCACTCGCCATCGAGACTCGAAATACATTTCCATCGAAGGCGCCACGGTCCGGCTGCGGTATTCTCAATTCTGAAAACCACCAGGGTGGAGCCCCGTCCCCAAATGACTTTGCTCAACGCGAGAGCATGGGAAACTGCCGCCGGACTAGCTCTGGTCGCCACAACGGCCGGGTGCGCCTTCTGGTTGCTCCGCCGCCGTCGCCCCACACCTGAAGAAGCCGAGCGGACACGCCGCGATTTTCTCGCTCAGTACGGTCGCATCGTCGACGGCATGTTACTGGATGTGCGTGAGCTGGATGACGACAACGGCCGCACCATCACCCTGCTTTTCTACAGCTACATCACAGGCGGCGTGGAATACGAATGCTCGCAGGACGTCACCGTCATCCGTGAGGCGGCGCGCCCGACCCAGGTTCGTCCCGGTTTCCCCTGTTCGGTTCGCTATCAACAAGGGAGCCCTCAAAACAGCATAGTCGTGGCCGAAGAGTGGTCAGGTTTGCGAATCGACCCGCCGCGTCCAAACTCTTCCGCAGCTTCTGACGAGCCAGGCACCTACAGAACCCGCTAAACCTCCACTTTCCCCAACCTGGCCACGGATGGCGTGCCACCCCTGCCCCCATTTACACTTCAAACATGCATGTCCATGCGGCCCCCGCAGGTCCGGGGGCAAAAAGGACACAGTCCGTACTTCGCTTTTCGCTCGTCGCCACTCTCGCTTACGTCGTGGTGACCTTTGTTGCTGGACTGCGCGCCCACTCCCTTGCGCTTCTGTCGGAGTCCGGCCACAATGTCTCGGATTTCCTGGCGCTCTTGCTCAGCTTCGTCGCCGTCTATCTTCAATCGCGTCCCGCAGATAACTCCAGAACCTTCGGCTACCAGCGGGCCGGCGTATTGGCCGCTTTCATCAATGCCGCCACTCTTATTGTCATCGCCCTCTGGATAGCCGCCGAGGCTATTCACCGCCTCAGCGCTCCGGTCGCCGTCCAGCCCCAGCTGATGATGATCGTCGCCGCAGCCGGCGTCGTGATGAATGGGGTTATCGCGGCTCTCTTGTGGGGCGTAGCGCGCGATGTCAATTTGCGCAGCGCCTTCCTCCACATGGCTGGCGACACGCTTTCCACCGCCGCCGTCATCGCCGGAGGCGCGGGCATCCTTTTAACCGGGCACAATTGGATCGACCCCGCCCTATCGCTCATCATTGCGATCCTCATCCTCTGGTCCAGCATCGGCATCGTCCGTGAAACCTTCAATATCCTTCTCGAAGGCACACCCCGCGGCATCTGCCTCCCTGAGATTCGTGCCGGCATGGAAGCCGTCGAGGGCGTCGTCAATGTCCACGACCTCCATTGCTGGAGCCTGGGCTCCCACTCCCGTGCCCTCGCTTGCCATGTCACCATTGCCGACATTCCCCCGTCAGAGAGCGCCTGCATCCTGGTCAAGCTCAACCACATCCTGCGCGACCACTATTTCATCAGCCATACCACCATCCAGTTCGAACACATCGGTTGCGGCGAGTTGGAAGGCTGCGTCGTGCCCATGGAAGAACTGTCCAGCCAAAGCCACCACGGCCATGCCCACTAGCGCTCTGGCCGATTGTTTTGGTAACAAAATGGGTGCCCCAGGTTCGGCGCGTCTTTGTTTTTGCGCCTAACCAGGGATTGAACTTCGAACGAAGAACTTGCACAACGATTCCTGAGTGGTGTTGTTTTGGAGGTCCCGGATTTGATTCGTCGCATCGCTCCTGCCGTCCTCTGCCTTGCCCTCCTCTTGACGGTCCCCACCTGCTCCGCGCCGCAATCAACCGCGACGCCCATGCAGCAGGCCGCGTCCACCGCCGCTGGTCTCGACGCCCTCGCCGGCGAGTACACCGATCCGACCGAACCCGACACGCCCCTCAGCTTTTACGTGCAGAACGGCAAGCTCGTCGTCGAGGACGAACGGCACAGCCCGTCCGAGCTGAATGCCGTCTCCCCTCTAGAATTCGTTCTGTCCGACGGAAAGCCGACCTTCCGCTTCACGGTGGATGCTTCGGGCAATGGGGCCAGCGTTGTGAATTCTGGCGAGCTGAACATCATGTACTTGCGCAGCGGCCCGGCGGTTCATCACCTGTTCCACGACTACAGGGGCTCCGAGGTGATGATTCCAATGCGCGACGGGGTCAGGCTCCACGCGGTGATCTTCAAACCCGTCGACGTCCCCGGGCCGCTTCCTTTCCTGATCCAGCGTACGCCCTACGGCGTGGGAGACGGCCGTCGCGCATCCATCCCCCCGGAGTTGGCCCGCGATGGGTATATCTGGGTGGCAGAAGACATTCGCGGACGCTACAAAAGCGAGGGCCAATTTGTCATGATGCGCCCGCTCGCCGACCATCACAACCTCAAAGCAATCGACGAAAGCACCGACACCTACGACACGGTCGCCTGGCTGATTAAAAACGTCCCTGGCAATAACGGCCGCGTCGGCGTGATGGGCACCAGTTATCCCGGATTTCTCGCTATGATGGCCGGCATCGACCCGCATCCCGCTGTCAAAGCCATCTCGCCCCAGGCCCCGATGATCGACGTCTGGATTGGCGACGACTTCTTTCACAACGGCGCCTTCCGTCAGAGTTATGGCTATGACTACGTACTTGGCCTGGAGTCAACGAAAGAAAGAACCGATGTCAGCTACGGCAAGGGCAAGGATGGCAATCCCCGCGACGGCTATGACTTCTTCCTCGAGCACGGCAGCTTCGCCGAAGACGCAAAAAAATCGGGCGCCAAAGACCTGCCCACATGGAAGCTCTTCCTCGACCATCCCGCCTACGATTCCGCCTGGTCCTCGCGCGCCGTATCAAGCCATCTCGACACCATTTCCGTCCCCACCCTTACCGTCGGCGGCTACTACGACCAGGAAGACATGTACGGCCCGCAAGAGGAGTACGCCAAACTTGAGCTGCACAACACCAACCACGAAAACTTCCTCGTTCTGGGCCCTTGGACTCATGGCTCATGGGCCGCGACCACACGGCACCTCGGCAGCATCAACTACGGCGAGCCCATCGGCCGGGAGTTTCGCTCCCGCATCGAAGCCCTGTTCTTTGCCCATTACCTGAAAGATGAACCCGCCAAGCCGTCCGGCTTCGATCTCGAAAATACCGCCAGTTTCCAGACCGGCTCCAATACCTGGAAGTTCTACCCGCACTTCCCGCCCGTCAAATCGGAGCCCACCAGTCTCTACCTCCAGGGCGGCGGTCTGCTCAGTTGGAGTGACTCGACAGCCAAAGCCTCCACCAGCTATGTCAGCGATCCAGCGAATCCCATTCCCTACCGCCACCGTCCCATCCAGCCCACCTACGCCAGGGGCTCACAGTGGTACAACTGGCTCACTGAAGATCAGCGCTTCGTGACCAGTCGCAAAGACATCGCTGTGTGGAAGCTGCCCGTGCTCAAGAAGGATCTGATCGTCACCGGCGAAGTCATGGCCGACATCTATGCTTCCACCACTGGCACCGATAACGACATCGTCGTCAAGCTCATCGACCAGTACCCCGGTGACGACCCCGATCCCAAGATGCGCGGCTATCAGCTCATCACCAACGCCGAAATTTTTCGTGGCCGCTATCTCAGTGGCTACGACAAACCCCAGCCGCTCCGCGCCAACTCCGTTCATGAATACCGCTACAGCCTGCACGATGTAGACCACGTCTTCAAGGCTGGACACACCGTGATAGCCCAGATTCAGAGCACCTGGTTCCCGCTCTACGACCGCAACCCGCAGACCTTCGTGCCCAACATCATGACCGCCAGGCCGGAGGACTACAAGCCCGCCACCATCACCATCTACTCCGACCCTGACCACCAATCCAACTTGCAGATGCCGCTCATGAACGCATGCGACCACATCGACTGCTTCTAACCAGCGCGATCCCGCCCGACCAGAGGAAAGCCGCGAATTACTCCGCCCTGAGCGCCTCTGCGGCGTTCACGCGCGCCGCACGCGCCGCCGGTATGGCCGACGCAGCGGCAGCCGCAGCCATAATCACTGCCGCGGACGCGACAAACGCCAGCACACCCGGCTGATGAATCTCCGCGACGTACTTGCCTATGGCCGCGGCGAGCACAGAGCCGATTACAAGGCCCGCGGCCACGCCAATCCCCGCCATGCTCAGGCCTTCAAACAACACGTTGCTGAGGATGTTGTGCGCCTGTGCCCCCAAAGCCATCCGGATTCCAAACTCCCGCGTGCGTCCGCTGACTGAGAAAGCAAGAACACCGGCAACGCCCACTATGGAAATCAAAAGCGCAACTGCCGCAAATCCGCCAAACACAATCGCATTCAGGCGATCGGGCGTCAGAACCTCTGCGCGCACATCCTGCAAGGTGGAAGGCTTCTCCACCGGCTCATCTGCTGAGATCTCGTGAATGGTGCGGGCAATCGCGGGCATCAGCGCATAGGGGTCCTGGTGCACGCGAACAAAAATCCGTCCATTTCACCCTTCCTGGTCGATTGGCTGATAGACCGTCATCGCCGGCGACGGGATGATGTTTTCATCATCGAAGTCAGGAACCACGGCCACAATCCGCCGCGGTTCGAGGCTGATGCCGATGAACTTCATCACCCCGTCGGTCCACCACAATCTGCGGTTGACTGCGTTCTGCCCGGGAAACAGCGTCTGCGCAAGGCTCTGGCTCACAATGACCACACGCTCGGAACCGTCTTTGTCCCCGTCATTGAAGTCGCGCCCATCCGCAATCGGTACGCCCATCGTCTTGAAAAACCCAGGCGATACGGAACGGAAGCGGGCGCGATAATCGCTCATGCCATCTTTGCGTTTCGCTCCCTGTGCAGCGAACGAGAAGTTGATGTTCAGCCCCTGTTCATCGCGCCATGGAACGCTGAAACCTGCCGCGACCGATTCCACGGCGGGCAGCGCAGCAATGCGGCGCCTCACCTCGTGATAGAAACTGCTCACCTGCTCGGGCGTGCGCCCATACGACATCACCGGCAGGTTCAAAGCCAGAACGTTGGCGGAGTCGAAGGGGGGTCGGGTTTGCTCCAGAACAAAAAGTGTCTTCATCAGCACACACGCCCCCACCAGCAGCACGAACGAGGCTGCGATCTGCGTGACCGCGAAGATGCGGAGTCGCCGATTGCTTCCGCCGGCCACGCGTGTACCGCGACCGGTCAATCCACCCTGCGGCGCGCCTGGCGCGGGTAGCCGCGGAACGTACGCCAGGAACACGGCCGCAATCAAGGCCAGCGCTACGCCGCACCATACCAGGCTGAAGTCAAGCGTCAGGTCATTGGCGCGCACTGAGAATCGCGATGCATAGCGGCCCAGCACAGCCACCATGGGAACGGCCAGCAGCAGCGCCGCCACAACTCCGCTTCCGCACAGCACAATGCTTTCCGCCAATAGAGAACGGCGCAGCACTGCGGTGCTCGCTCCCAGGGCCGAGCGCACCGCAAGTTCGCCTTCGCGACGCACGGTCCGGGCCAGCACAAGATTGGCAACGTTCGAGCATGCGATCACGAACAGCAGCCCCGAGGCTGCAAACAGCACCCACAGAATCGTGTTTGCGCGCGAATTGATTTGGTCGTGCATCCGCGTCACATTGATCTGGTAATGATATTCGGACTTGTAAATTTCAGGATGCGCCGACAGCATGGCCGCGTACACGGTGCGAAGCTCCGCCCGCGCGGACTCGAGTGTTGCACCGGGCGCCAGCCGTCCGAAAACTTCCGTCATTCGATGTTCACGCCCCGTGACCATCGTTGCGGACAAGTGATGCGGACTGGTCACGACATTGGCGATAAACTCGGTTGCCACTGGATACGGCACTGATGGTTCCAAAACGCCAACCACCACCGCCGAGCGTGCGCCGCTGTAGCTTTCCAGCCGGACTACCTTTCCGATCACGCTGGGGTCGGAATGCAGCGACGTCCGCCAGAAGCCGTAAGTCAGCACAATCGCGCCCGGTGCATTCGGGCCGTCGTCGGCCGGCCCCAACAAGCGCCCAATCACCGGGTGCAGCCCCATCACTTGAAAGTAATTCCCGTCCACCACGCCCGCGGGTATTTCGCGCGGTGTTCCGAGTCCCACGACGGTGAAATCGAGTTCAGAAAAAGTCCCGAGCGACTGGATGGTCTTGAGCCTGCCGCCAATGTCCTGGATCTCAGGAATCGAAAATGTCGCGTTCTCGATGCCAATCCCAGGTGCACTCTGGCGCAGGTAAAGCAACCGATCTTCATCGCGATTGGCAAGCGGACGCAGCAATACAGCTCGCACCACGCTGAAGATTGCGGCGTTGGCGCCAATACCCAGAGCCAGCGTCAGGGCGACTGTCATCCACAGCGCAGGAACGCGCGCCAAAGAACGTACAGCGATTCTCAAATCATGAAGGAACAACATCTGGGTGACCTCCGAGGGGAAGATCGGTTGACAATTACGTTGATATCAACTAATCTCTGCCTGTGTCAAGCCCGAAAAAACTGCCGTATGAAACCACCCTTTTGGTTCGGGACTACTGCCTCTGCCTCCATGTGCAGCGCGCGGCTCGCGCCTTGGCGCGGCGATTCGATGAAGTCCTGCGTCCCTTTGGGCTGACCAATGGACAGTTTTCCCTGCTTATGTCGTTGAATCGGCCGGAACCGCCGCCGATGGGCCCCGTGGCCTCTCTGCTCGCCATGGATCGGACCACCCTCACCGCGGCTTTGAAGCCCTTGGAACGACGAGGGTTGGTCAAGATTTCCCAGAACCCCTCCGATCGCCGAAACCGTATTTTGATCCTCACCGCCAAGGGCGAAAGTCTGCTCGCTCGTGCCGTTCCCGTGTGGGAGCGCACCCACCGCGAGATCGAACACCTCATTCCAAACGGGGATCCCGATGATTTCCGCAAGAGCTTGCAAGCGCTCTCCTGAAATAGCGAACACGCCACCTGCCTCGAAGGGCGGGCATTTCTCAACACAATACTCCATATCCGAGCGGCCGGGCCCACCTTCCAACAGCAAAAAATGGGCACTCCAGGTCCCGATTCTGGAAAGTGGGATCGGAAAACGGCCCTATTCGAAATGCAGAATTCTGCCCGGATCCAGCCGCAACTTGACCTGAGGGCCTTCACTCATGGTGTCCCGATCCCGGCACGAGGCTTTTCCGGCGTAATCGTAGGCGTCGTCGACTTGGTCGTCACCGGTAGCTGCTTATAAGGCGTAAAGACGACGGGGCCCACCAGGCCATAAGGTTGCACCAGCCCGCGTTTTGCAACCGATTCGTCGAGCTTCGCCAGCCGGTTATTCAGTGTGGTTGCAACCCGCAGCGCAATCGTGTTTTTGCCTGCCGTCAGAAACTGCCCGACCTCGGCCTCTGCGCTGAGTTGATTGATTGGGACAGGTTTTCCGTTCACTGTCAGAGTGAACGAATCGAAGACTTCGCCTAGGCTGAGTGAGGCGCCGTCTCCTTTTCTCCATCCCACCGGCAAATCGAAACTCGTGACATACGTGCCAATCCCTGAGGCGTATTGCAATTCCGGAATATCTGGCCAGAGCTTCAAACCATCCAGCACTAAGGTTGAAGAAGGCTTTCGTGTTTCTGTTGCGGCAATCCCAAGGGTATCGGCATAGGAATTCACCGGTTGCCAGTCTTCCGCTCTCAACTCCCACTTCGCGTTCGTCAGGTCGATCGCTGCGGGGACACTGGCGACGGTACTTTGCACTGTCTGCCCGTTGCTCAACTTGGTCTCAATGGTCCCAGCCTTTGCAACACGAACGACAACCGCATTTCGATCCACAATTGCGTCATTCGCATCGGTCGCTTCCACGTGAACCTGCGGAGGCGTTATACCGAACCGCTTTGGATCCTCGCTCAGCGCAATCAATTCGGCATCGTCGCGAGAAAGCCGGACGCGAAGGGTAACCCGGCCTGCACTCGCAGTGTATCGGGCGATCGGCGTAATCTTGCCGGACCAGGCATCCAGCAGATACGGGCTGCCCCGTCCCTCAAGGGTCACCTCGATATCCAGCGGTGTTCCCGTCGCAGGCTCAAACAGGTTCGCCGGCTCGCCCTTCGGACTGACAACTCCCTGGTTGTAGAGAAAGTAATAGTCCGTTAGGGTGGCCGCGTCCCTGCGGTGCACGCTTAACATCGGAGACGGCGATCCAGGCTCCGCCGCAGGATGAATTCCTAGGGATTTAAGTTTGCCGGGCACATCCCACTCGTGCGCCACTCGGTAAACATTCTGCTCTGCCAATAACTCGCGGATGATCTTCTGCAGCTCTGCGTCAGAACCTGGAAGAAAGCCCGGCGTCCGGTCGGGCGCCGCGCCCACGACAATCACGGGCAGTCCGGCACGCGCATAGCTCAGTATCTTTCGAGCCACTTCTACAGGCATTGAAGTCTTCACCGGATCGGTCGCTGGCTCTTGTTCACTGTCAATGACGAACGCCTTATAGGCCGGCCCTTCAACTGCAAGGCGTTTTGCCGTCACCGTTGCATTGGGCAGGTTGAGCATGCTCGGGTCAAGGTAATCCCGCGTGTAGCCAGCCTCCTGCAACGCGGTATCGCGCCACATGCGAAACCCGCCTTTGACCATCTGCGGCAGCGGATACAGGTAATTCTGCATGTAAACCGCGACGTCGGTCTTGGCGTCGCCCTGCGTAAGCACCTGCCCGTTGCGGGCGAAGTAGTCGTTATAGATGCGTGCATCCTCCCAGTCCGGGTCCCGCGGCCCCCAGGCATTCGAAAAGCCGGCCGGCGGAAAATTGTGATATCCCGGCCATTTCGAGGTTGGACTGTCTCGATACGGATACACGTGATAGACCAGCTTCGTGATGCCACCGGCAAAGCTCTTGTGCATTCGTATCGTCACGTCCTGCAGCGTCTGCGCATAATTCATATTGAGCGCCGCGCAGCACTCAGTTGAATACCACGAGTTCCCCGTCATGTGGTTCGCCGACGCAATCGGCAGATAGTTATCGACCTCGTCGTTTGTGAAGAGGGACTCATGCTCTGGCCGGTCGAGGGATGCAGCGGCCTCTATCTGTTCGTTGATCGGGATCTTCAACGACATCTCGCCTTCCGGTTGAACGCGAAGCTTGTAGTTGTACTTCCGCACCCAGGCCTTCATCGGCGTAACTTGCTTCTCAATCCAAAGCGCGCCCCGAACGGCATAAAGATCGTCCCGAATGCGCGCTGCGCTGCCGTCGCTGAAACTGAAGTTGTCCGGAAACAGCGCAGCCAGCTTGGGAACGAGATCGTAATGCTCGCGGCTGCGAAACTCCGCCGGCATCTTGTTTGTCCACAACTCATCGGGGCTTCCGCGATCGACGCTATGGGAGTCATAGAAGATGTCTCCTCCATTGGCCCGCATCAACTCCCTCACCTCTGGACTTAAGCCGGTTTCCAGGCTCTCGATCAACTGCTTTAGACCCTCGTCGCTGAATGGATCTGGCTGCGCGAACACGCCGCGTGACCAAAATGAGATCAGCTGCCACCGAGCCCCTGCCGGAGATGTGGGAGATGTCCAGCTGACGTGCCCATCGGTCGTACCCCCCAGCACGCCCTCCGTATTCTTCGCACTCACTGTCGCGGTCAGGTCGACAACCGAAGAAGGATCCAACTCTGCAGGGTCTGCCGTCGTGCAAGTCGAAGTAGCGCATCGATAGGCCAGCAAAGCAACGAGGGTTGTGCGATGATGCTCCCGAGTCTCGGCAGGAGGTGGCCCGCCGAATTGGGGGCGGACAGGGGGATGAGCAGGCGGCAAGGGGCCCTCAAACGTCGAGCCGGCATTCACCACGGCGTTGCCAAAAGCGAGCGTCTTTCGGGCGTTGTCGTCTTCCATCGAATAGCCTGCCGGGTTCTGCGTGGGTCCATGGCTAAGGCTCACCTTGATGCCAAGCTCATTGGCCTTCGACAGTAGCGACACTAGTTGCGCATGATTGGGAAACGCCCCTTGGCCCACTTCGACGCCGGCGATGCCCTTGTCGTGTAAGTCTTAAACTTCCGCCTTGATCTCCTCCGGGTCCGCCGTCGCAGGCATGTTCATTCGCACCCATGGCCGATCGTTCGAAGGTGGATTGGAAAAAGATGCCGCGCTCAAAGTCGTTACCGGATTCACCGTCGTCCACTGCGATCGAAATGCACTCCGTGGCCTGCTGTCTTGTCCCCAAAGAAGAGCTCCCAGCGAAATCACAAACACTGAGAGCGTTTTCACTGCCGACGATCTTGCCAAAGTATGCCTCCGAATCCGCAGCGGTAACGGATGTGACACAACCCTTGAGTTTTCTTGATCCTAACCAATGGACGGCTCGCAAGTCTGAATCAGCCAAAAAAGAAGGCGGTTTCCAGACCGCCGATAATCATATGTCACAAGGTCCTTGGGGCTCCAAGTCATTTCGCGCTAGAATAGACGCAGCGACATGACCCTCCATCAGCCCATCCCGGCCCTCCTCTAGCGGCGCCCGCCGCCTACACTTGTTCTCTGCCTTTTAAGTTCCCGAGATACTACTTCAAAACTCAAGACCCCGGAGGGGCTTACCCGTGATCGACCGTCTCGAACAAATGGAGCAGCGCTACGACGAGTTGCAAGGTCAGCTCTCGTTGCCCGAAATCATCACCGACCGCGAAAAATATCAGAAGGCCGGCAAAGCGCTCAGCGATCTCGAAACGCCTGTACAGAAGTTTCGCGAGTTGAAGCAGGTACGCCAGGGCCTCGCCGAAGCCCGTGCCATGCTCTCCGAGAGCGATCCCGATCTGCGCGCCATGGCCCAGGAGGAGATCGCTTCGCTCGAGCCGCGCGAGTCCGCCATTGAAGAAGAATTGAAGGTCCTTCTGCTACCCAAAGACCCCAACGACGAGAAGAACGTCATCCTTGAAATCCGCGCTGGTACCGGCGGCGATGAGGCGTCGCTCTTTGCCGCTGAAATCTTCCGCATGTACACGCGCTTTGCCGAGCAGCATCGCTGGAAGGTCGAAGTACTTTCGCTTTCCGAGTCCGGCGTCGGCGGCTACAAGGAAGTCATTGCCATCATCGAAGGCGCGCGCGTCTATTCGCAGCTCAAGTGGGAGAGCGGCGTGCATCGCGTCCAGCGCGTTCCCGCCACTGAAACCCAGGGCCGCGTTCACACTTCGGCTGTCACCGTCGCCGTTCTGCCCGAAGCCGAAGAAGTTGATATCAAAATCGAAGCCAAGGACATCCGCATCGACACTTTCTGCTCTTCCGGACCCGGGGGCCAGTCCGTCAACACAACCTACTCCGCCGTTCGCATCACCCACATCCCTACCAACACCGTCGTCAGTTGTCAGGACGAAAAATCGCAGATCAAGAACCGCGAAAAGGGCATGCGCGTCCTTCGCTCTCGCCTCTATGAAGTGGAGATGGAGCGTCAGAATGCTGAACTCGCCAAGGAGCGTAAACAGCAGGTGGGCTCGGGCGATCGCAGCGAAAAAATCCGCACCTACAACTTCCCGCAGAACCGCCTCACCGATCACCGTATCGGGCTCACCTTGCACCAGCTCGACCTCGTGATGGAAGGCCGCCTGCAACCCATTGTCGACGCCCTCATCACCCACTACCAGGCTGAACAATTGAAGGCGGACAGCCAGGCTGCCTGATGAACCTCCACGAATGGCTCGACAAGGGCGAAGATCAGCTCCGCGCCGGCCCGCATTCCGAGCGCGCACGGCATGACACAGAAGCTCTGCTTCTCCACCTCATTGGCAAAAATCGCGCCTGGCTCCTGACCCATCTTGAAGATGACTTCGCCGGATGCACGGCAATTCGGTACGCGGCTTTGCTTAGCCGACGTGAACGAGGCGAGCCCATCCAGTACATCACCGGCGAAGCAGAGTTCTACGGCCTTCCGTTTCGCGTCATGCCAGACGTCCTCATTCCCCGCCCCGAAACCGAACATCTAGTCGAAAAGGTCCTCGATCTCGCCGCACATATTCGGCGCACGCGCATTCTCGACATCGGCACCGGCTCTGGCGCAATTGCAATCGCACTCGCCATAAATTTGCCCACCGCACAAATCACCGCCATCGACATCTCAGCTTCCGCTCTCGTCATCGCCGAGGAGAACGCAAAACGAAATGGTGCTGCCATCCGCTTCCTGCAAGGCGATCTGCTGACCCCGGTCTCCCCCGCCGGCTTGGAACCGGAGGTCTTCGACCTCATCGTCTCCAACCCGCCCTACGTCCCGAAGTCCGATCGTCCCTCACTCTCCGTCGAGGTCCGCGATCACGAGCCCGCTCTCGCACTCTTCGCCGGCGATGACGGTCTCGATATCTACCGCCGCCTCATTCCCGCCGCCTTCGCCGCACTCACATGCGGCGGCTACATCGCCCTCGAAATCGGCTTCGGCCAGGCGTCCCCAATCGAATCGCTGCTCGCCGATTCGGGCTTTCAATCAATCGATTTCACGCCCGACCTCCAAGGCATCTCCCGCGTTGCCTCAGCCCGGCGCCCATGATCGTCGAAGCGATTGGCGCTGCTCGCGCCCTTCGATCCCTCCCTTACTGGAATTGGAAGAGCCTTGCACCCGCGGTGGAGGCTCCTTGACACACCAACCGCTAAATCTTTATGTTTGCGCCAGTCGATCCCGCGCAAGCCGACAGAACCTGAATGAAACTTACTGAGCAATCCGGCGCCATCCTCACTGACAGCCACTTCCTCATTCCCTTGGTCGTGTTCTGCATCGGCCTCGCGCTCCTCATCACCCTGCATTGACGCACTCCGCCATCTTCGCGCTCCTTCACCGCGCCGCGCCGATTCCGTGTCAGACGAAAGGACATCCCGCCCCTAGATGAGCGAACCGTCGAAGACCAATTCAACCGTAAGCTTCGGCTCGGCCCACGGGCTGGGTGTACTGTGCGGGCTCGGTGCGGGTGTATGGCTCGGTGCGGCGGAGGCGCCCACCAAGCTGGTCAACTCCGGCCTCTCGCCTTATGCCATCTCGCTCTGCATGGTCGCCGGCGTCTTCACTGCGCGCTGGACCGTTCCCACTCTCCTCAAAGGCACGCGCCAGGTCTTTGCCGATCTCGCCCAGAACAAGCACCTCATACCCATCGCCATCCTTGCCGGCATGCTGTGGGCCGTGGCCAACACGCTCACAGTCTTCGCCATTCGCGACGTCGGTCTCGCCATCGCCTTCCCTTTGTGGAACACCAATTCCCTCGTCGGCATCCTCTGGGGCCGCGTGCTCTTCGGCGAGCTCAAAGGCGCCAGTCCCAAAAATGTCGCCAAAGTCGTGCTCGGTGCACTCGCCATCGTTGCCGCCGCCGTCATGCTCGGCTTCAGCACCATTCAAAGCAGCGGATCGCACGCCCATCGTGCTGCCGGCGGCGTTCTCGCCGCCGCAGGCGCCAGTCTCCTCTGGGGAACCATGTACGTTCCCTATCGCAAGGCCTATGTCAGCGGCATGAATCCGCTCTCCTTCGTCACCGTCTTTACCATCGGCGAACTTGGCGCCGTCTTCGCCCTCGTGCTAGCTCTCGATGGGGGAACGCACGCCGCCGTCTTCCATTCCCTTGAAATCCGCCATATGCTCTTCTGGCTCTTTCTCGGCGGATTCGTCTGGGTGGTCGGCGACATCTTCCAGCAATACGCCACCAAGTATCTCGGCATCGGCCGCGGCATTCCGCTTTCCAACACTAACCAGCTCTGGGGACTCGCCTGGGGCGCTCTCGTCTTTGGAGAGCTGGCCCATGCTGACGCGGCCCACCGCCTGCTCGTCGTCTTCGGCTCGCTCGTAATGATCCTTGGCGCGCTCGCTGTCAGCACCGCCGTCGCCACTGAGCGGGAGCACGCCTCCACCGATCAGGCTGTACAGCGCGAATGCGACCGTTACTCGCTGGACATCACCCGCGTATTCCAGGCTTACCGTGGCGCGCCCAATCCTGGCGGCGAGCCCCGGCGCGACTGGTGGGATTACGCCATTCTCGCAGCAGGCGTCGGCGTCTTCGTTTGGCTCGGACTCGATGCGCGCGTGCCCAACCTTGGCATGAACATCGCATGGACCGCCGTGTTGACCGCCGCTCTCCTCATCACCGCCGCCATCTGCGTCTGGGGACTGTGGAAGTCAACGAAATTTTCCTAACCGAAATCGCGCCAGCGGCCGCAAAAGAAGTTGCCTTCCTGAGCGAATCCGCCGCGGTCCGCCGCGGCGGAAGTCGAAAGCCTGCCCTGAGCCTGTCGAAGGGGATCTGCGGTTGTCTTTGTTTTTCGGAGGGAGGTGAGGCCTTCAGGCCCCTAAATCAAGCCCCCACCACAAACAGGGCTTCAGCTCCGGGCTCTTCATGGGGTCAACGCAAAGAAAACTCGATTCGCGCGCCGCCGATTTCGCCCTGGCGCCCAACTCCAACTCACTCTCCGGGCCTTTACAATATCCTTTATGACCGAGCCGTCGTTGGTAGACCTTGTAGGAGTGGGGCTGAACGCCACCGACACGCTGATTCCTCTTTCTTCCTATCCCGTGCGCGGCTCCAAGGTCGAGTACTCCAACGCATCCATCTTGCCCGGCGGCCAGACCGCTACCACCGTCATAGCCTGCCAGACCTGGGGACTCACAACCCGCTACATCGGCAAGCTCGGCGACGACGATGCTGCCCATTTGCATCGCCGTGAATTCGCCCGCACCGGTGTCGATGCGCGCCTCATCCACGTCAGTGGTGCTTCAAGCCCGCAGTCGCTGATCATTGTCGATGGCGGAGGTGAACGCACCGTGTTCTGCCGCCGCGACGAGCGCCTGCTCCTTCAGCCAGCAGATCTCGAGCGCGCTTGGATCGTCAATGCCCGCGCCCTGCACGTGGACGGCTTTGAAACCGCCGCGGCCACCATTGCAGCCGGGTGGGCCCGTGCCGCCGGAATCCCCGTCGTCGCCGACCTCGACGAACTTTACCCCGCCGTTGAAGACCTGATCGAGAACATCGACTATCTCATCGTCAGCCGCGACTTTCCCGCCCGCCTCACCGGCGAGCGCAACCTCGAGCAGGCCCTTCGCACCATGAAGCGCCGCTACGGCTGTGCCGTCACCGCCGCAACCCTGGGCGAGGACGGTGTCCTAGCCTGGGACGGCAGCCACTTCCACCTGCGCCCTGCCTATCGTGTTGCCGTCGCCGACACCACCGGCGCAGGCGACATCTTTCACGCCGGCTTCATCTATGGGCTGCTCCAAGGCTGGTCACTGCCTCGTCAACTCGACTTCGCCTGCGCCGCCGCCGCCCTCAACTGCACCGCCTCCGGAGCCCGCGGCGGCATCGGCCCCGTCGAAGCCATCGAATCCCTGATGGCCACCGGCGCCCGCTACGCCGTCGCACCAGCCGCCGATTAACAAATTCGTTCGCTCCTCCGCCGTACTAATATTGCCCAAACCTCCACTCCGGGCATACCATTCCACTGCAATTGAAATCGTTTCCAAAAGGACCTTGTAAATGCGCCTCTCTGCATCGTTGCCGCTCGCCTCGCTTGTCCTTGCATCTCTCATCGCCATTTCGCCCGCCCTCGCCGCCGGACAACAGGTGGCCGCAACACCTCCGATGGGCTGGAATAGCTGGAACTTCTTCGCCGAAAAAGTGACCGACAAGGACATCCGCGCCGCCGCCGACCAACTCGTTTCTACCGGCATGAAAGACGCTGGCTATATCTACGTCAACATCGACGACACGTGGGAGGCCGAGCGCGACGCCAACGGTGTCCTTCGCACCAACTCAAAGTTCCCTGACATGAAGGCGCTCGCTGATTATGTTCATTCCAAGGGACTCAAGATCGGCATCTATTCCGGCCCCGGACCCAAGACATGCGGTGGTTACACCGCCTCCCTGGGCCACGAAGAACAGGACGCAAAGATGTACGCCGCCTGGGGCATCGACTACCTGAAATACGACCTGTGCAGCTTCAATGAAGCGGTCATGCAGAAGCAGGCCCCGAACGATAAAGCCGAGCAGATGCGCCTTATGGTGGCCGCCTACGACAAAATGTCCAAGGCCCTCCAGGCCACCGGCCGCCCCATCGTTTTTTCACTCTGCCAGTACGGTTGGGACTCACCCTGGGAGTGGGCGCCCGCGCTCGGTGGCAACTCGTGGCGCACCACCGACGACATCAATGCTCACTGGGACCGCATCTACGCCATCCTCAGCCAGCAGGAGGGTCTCCTGGCTTACGCCGGCCCCGGTCATTGGAACGACCCCGACATGCTTGAAGTGGGCAACGGCGAACTCACCCTGGCCGAGAATCGTTCGCACTTCTCTATGTGGGCCATGCTCGCATCGCCCCTCCTCGCCGGCAACGACCTGCCCAACATGAAGCCGGAAGTCAAGTCCATCCTTACCAACCGCGACGTCATCGCCATCGATCAGGACCCCTTGGGCAAGCAAGCCAGCCGTGTCTACTCCGATGGCGAAGTCGAAGTGTGGGCGCGTCATCTTGACGGCGGCGCCATCGCGGTTGCCGTGCTCAACGCCGGCAGTGACCGCTACTCCACGCATCCCTTCCACCTGAGTCTCACCAAACTTGGATTGAACGGCACGCAACAGGCCAAGGACCTGTGGACCGGTAAGGACATGGAACTGACCAACAACATGCCTGTGGAGCTGGCCAGCCACGACATCCTCCTGGTCCGCGTCGCCACACCAAAGTAAAGGGCCATGCCGGCTTGCATGCAACGCAATCCACATCGCCGAATGCTCCTCGCACGTTTGGAGCGATATGAGATCGAGCACTTGATCGTAGCGCAGTTCTCCATTGGGCGTAGAGCAGTTTTGAAAGGACACGCCTTCAGCCGTGCCGAAAGAGATGCATAGAATCTCGAGCTAAACAGGCTGCGGAAAAACTCCTCTTGCGAAGGGTTTTGTAACAGGGCATGACTTCAGTCGTGCCGAAAACGGCGCAAAATCAACTCGGGCTTCAGCCCCGGCGGATGACCCTATTGCGGGTATGAGTTTTTCCGCAGTCTGTTTAGCCCCTGAGGTGATTCTTCATCCACTACATCATCGGGAGAAATGCTCTAGACTTCGCCCTCTACGCTGGGGCCAGCATCGGTGCATCTTGAATCGCCGCGACCGCGCTGATCGATGACAGGCGCTCGATCGTTACAACTGTGATGTCGTCGGATTGGCCAAAGTGCACAGCCGCCTCCACGATTTTGGCGGCAGGCTCCATCGAGATTGCTTTACCGCGGTCGAAGCCAAACAACTCCCCATTCTTATTCTGAGCTTCGACGACGCCGTCAGAGTAGAAGGTGAGTCGGCTGCCACGCCGGAGTTCCAAACTCCGGGCTTCGTATTGCCCGCCATCTACGATTCCCAGGGGCAATGCGCCGGGGAGTTCGACCTCCCGGCCGTCAAGGTAGGGGGACAAATGCCCTGCATTGGCAATAGTGACTTGACCGTCCTCCGCGATGAAAGCAGCGAGTGCAGTCGAAAATCCACCGCCTGTGCGCCCGACGAGGCGCTCGTGAAGTCTGCGCAGCATAAGAACCGGGTCGTGGGTGTCTTCAGCCGTTGCGCGGATGGAGCCGACAAGCATGGAAACGAGCATGGCGGCAGGAAGCCCCTTCCCGGCCACGTCGCCGACGACAATGAACAGTCCGCCATTCCCGGTCGGAAGGATTTGGAAGAAATCGCCTCCAACTTGTCGCGCCGGCTGATAAACGGATTCCACCGCATAGCCTGGGAAAGACTCGCCTTGCTGAGGCAGGATGAGCTGCTGAACTTGGCGGGCAGCGGTCATCTCGCCCTCCAGCAAGGCCATTTCCATATGAACCCGGATATGCCGCCGGCCTTCGCTAACGGAAACATAAACGAAGCCCGCATAGCCCAGACAAACAGCAATAATGATTGCGATGGCATCGAACGTGAGTCGCGCGTGCAGGCGCTCCATTTCGGAGCCGCCCTGAACGGACTGCGGCGCGTCCGGAAACCAGTGACCCAGCATGCCCATCACGACAAACTGCGAGGCAAATAACGGCAAACACCCTTTCCAGAACTGACCTTTCAGAGTGATGCCTATGGCGGCATAGGCAACAGCGAATAGTCCCGAAAGCAGGACTGAAACCCCGTAACGGAGCGCAGGCTCGCGCCCCATTTCCATGATGTCGTTCGCAAACGCGAACGTTGTGAAGATGAAGAAAACAGCAAAAAGAAAAATAACCGCTGACTTGCGAGGAGTGGTTTGCCATGGGTTGATGCCGTTCATGGAAATTCGGAGTGTCCTCTCGTTCTCGAATACAGAACAGAAATGCGCCGGTCCCCGCCTTGCACTTTGGGTGAAAGTCTACGCTATTTGAGGAATGGGCGCATTCGCGAGCGAACAACCGTTTGCTCATGAAACGGCTGATGCTCCCAGAGCTTATTCTGGGAGCATCAGCATTACTCGAACTTGTTGGTTTGCTGTCGATGCGTTGAGGAAAGCTTCACCTGGCTCTTACATCGATGGTCGGAAATAAATTCTTAAGCTCATGCCCGGTATGTGATTTGAAGTAGGGTTCAAGCTGGGTGCGCGTTGCTTTGCACGAGGTTCATCCCTGTGGTGTCCGTCGACAGTTCACCGTCTAAATTATTTTCCGATTGGATTGTGTCCTTCGGCGCCTTCAGCCACGACCGGATATTAAGCGCGTAGATGCAAATGCAAAACAAATTCGCGGGGATGAAGCCAAACTGTGAAGTGTGCACTCCAATCACACAGACAATCAAACTGTTGATTCCAGAAACTAAGAGACCCGTCCACATCTTTCGCCCCACAAGAATCGTGGCAACGATGGTGAGAAAGCAAGATAGATAATCCAACCGGAACATCCCCATGGCACGCCCCCGAGATGATTCGTCATCGGAATGGATTAACTCAAGAACCACATCTTGCGAGTCTTGCCACCCGCCAACGAATAAGGCAAGTAACATGCCAAAGACTATTGCTTCCATGCGGAAAGCGGTTGGCGATTGAAGCTAAATAAGTTAGATAGAAACAATCTGGATTCGCCAGTCTTTGATGATATGCGGGTGACGACGTAGAGGTGACGAGATGTCGTCATTGGTGTCTTTATTTAGTCAGATGGGCGGATTAAGCGAACTTCGACCGGCTCGAAGACGGCAATATTGCATCTGGTCAAGCATTTCTGAGAGCGTCAACACCATCGTAACCGTGCTTCTTAATCCATGGAGGATAGCCGTTTGCTCGGCTGACGATATTCGCTGCTTAGCTGCTTATGAGGAGTCTTGTTGAATAGGGGATTGTCTATTCATAACCGAATTTTGCGCACGTTGAGCTAGACTCGTTTTGAACCCCGAGAGTCCCTCGCCCCCGAGGAGGCCGAATTGCTTCGACGCGGATTGTGCTTGTGCCTTGTCTGCATAGCCCTCTCAATTGTGGCTCTCGCGCAGCACTGCGAAGCGAACGCGACTCCGGGAAAGCCGCACAAAGTGGACCAAATGCACTGGGTCATGCCTTTTGATATATCCGCAGTCAGCTGCGAAGCGTATCCATGCTGGGGTTGGGTTGATTACACGATCCTGTTCCACTTCAAGACCCGGCCTCAGCGCCACGGTTCAGATACGACGCCGACGGTCCGTTTTGAGTTGAAAGCAGGAAATCCTCGCACCCACGTCACCGCGGATCGCTGGGACAGAGACCTTGTGATCGAGGGCATCAAAATCAGAAAAGTTGATTGCCACGCAAGGATTGATCACCGGCGATAGTTCACCTTGGCTGAGGCAGCCACGCCAGTCGATCCTGTCCCGACCGATCTGGGAATCACGAAACCAGAACCCAACCTATCGCGCTCGTCCCAGCCGCACTCCAAACCATCCTCGCGCGTCTGTCCAGCTCCCCGCAATCTCGAATCCGGCTCTGTCCAAAATTGCCTCCGCTTGTCCTGGCGAATACTTGTAGCTATTTTCTGTGTGAATCGTTTCGCCCTCGTCGAAACTCGCTTCGAAGTCCAGGCCTTCCAGCCGCACTCGCTGGGCAATCCGGCTAACCAGGTGCATCTCGATGCGCGATTCAACCGCGTTCCAAACCGCTCGATGCTCAAACGCCTCAAGATCAAAATCCGCCTCGAGTTCGCAGTTCAGCCGCGACAGCAGGTTCAGGTTGAAGGCTGCAGTGACTCCTGCCACATCGTCATACGCAGCCAACAGTGTCTCTTCTTCCTTCACCAGGTCGACCCCGAGCAACAACGCATCGCCCGGCTTGAGTCCCGCGTAAATCATCCTAAGCAAATCGTCTGCTTCCCACGGATCAAAATTCCCGATGCTCGACCCGATGTAGAGCACCAGGTGTCGCTCGTTGGTGTTCGCGAGTCCCAGCCCATGCGTGTAGTCCTTCACCCGCGGTGACACCTTCACGCCGGGAATCTCCCGCTCGATGCGTTTTTGTGCCGCTTCAAGGGCACTGGCTGAAACGTCCAACGGCTCATAAACCACATTCCGCTGCCGCGCAACCGCCGCCGTCAACAGCAGCCGCGTTTTGTCGGCTGACCCGGCTCCCAGTTCCACAATACGCAGCCGCTTTCCCTGCGCTGCTTCCGCAACCATCTCCACTGCGTGCTCAGCAAAAATCTCCCGTTCCGTTCGCGTCAAGTAGTACTCGGGTCGCTCCGTGATCTCGTCAAACAGCCGCGATCCGGCTTCGTCATAAAACAGCCAGGGTGGCAGCCGTTTGGGCTGGCTCCCTAGCCCCTCACGGACTGCCGAAGCAACCCGTTCCTCAATGTGTGGAGTGATTAAAGGCAATGCGATCGTAGTCATGCGCTCCCTTGGATGCTGCCCCTGTCCTGTTAGTTACTTTGAAGCCAGCCGAATTCCTGAAAACTGCCAGCGCGTCTCCGGCGCAAAGAAATTGCGGTAGCTCGCCCTTATATGGGGTGCCGGTGTCACGCACGAACCACCCCGCAAAACCATCTGCCCGCTCATGAACTTGCCGTTGTACTCGCCCAACGATCCAGCCAGCGCGCGAAACCCCGGATACCCAAGATAGGCGCTCGCCGTCCACTCCCAGCAATCACCAAAAAACTGCGCTCCCCCGTTTTGGATCGTTTCTTCGGCCCGAGAAGGCATCAGTCTCCCAGAATCCAGCATGTTGCCCTCAAGGGACACCGCTTCCGCCGCAGCTTCCCACTCAAACTCGGTCGCGAGCCGCCGCCCCGCCCAGCGCGCGTACGCGTCCGCCTCAAAGTAGCTCAGGTGGCTCACTGGCGCTGCCGACATTTGCGCCAAACATCGTTCCCCCCGCAACGTAAACAGGCTCCAGTCTCCACTTTCGCTGCTCCAATAGAGCGGCGCACGCCAGCCATTCTGCTGCATCGCATCCCACCCCGCTGAAAGCCAGAGTTCCGGCTTGCGATAGCCACCATCCGCCATAAAGTCCGCGTACTCTCCGCACGTCACCAACCGGTCCGCAAGGGAATACGGCTCCAGCCACACTCGGTGCCGGGGAAGTTCGTTGTCGAAACAGAACCCTTCGCCGCTATTGCCCACCTCGTGCAGCCCTCCCTCGAATCCCAAAAAGCGCAACGCATTTGCGCCCCCCGAGCCTGCAGTTCCAGGTGCCTCTCCTGGGTGCGTCGAAAATCCATTCGGAGATTTGCGGCGCGAACCTCGAATGTCCGCTTTGAGAAACCGGACGTCTTCATCTTCCTGGCTCTTCATTTCAGGCATATAAATCGGCCGCAGCGGATTAGTGAAAAAAGCGTGCAAAATATCCGTCAGCAGCAATTCCTGGTGCTGTTCCTCGTGATTCACGCCCAATTCAATCGTCTTCAGGGTTTCCAGTTCCGGACTGCCCTCGAGAAGCCGCTCGAGCCCCTCGTCCACATGCTCCCGGTAGCTCAGGATTTCCTCCATCCCCGGCCGCGAAAACGACGCGCGCAGCTTCTTCTCCGGGAACTCGGCAAAGCTCCGGTAATAGCTGTTGAAAAGCCAGGGAAAGTCCAGATTAAACAGCTTGTATCCAGGCAGTTTTTCCCGCAAGACGAACGACTCGAAGAACCATGCTGTGTGGGCCAGGTGCCACTTGGCAGGCGATGACTCGGGACACGATTGCACCATCATGTCTTCCGGCGTTAGCGTCGCGCACAGGTCGAGCGTGCGCCTGCGTGTCGAGCGAAAACGCGCGCCAATGTCCAACTTCGCAATTGAGGAGGTTGCTGTGCTCATTCTTTTCGATTCCCGTCTGCCGTGAGGGTACCGGCTCAATTCAGACACCATTTACGTTGGGTTTCACAGGAGAGGGGACCTATGTGTCGTCCATCAGGGTTCCACCGTACCGCCTGTGAAATCCATCAATTCAGAATACTTGTCCTTGGGTTACTTCTCTCTTGGCAGGTGATGATCGAAGCATCTCATTCGTCTCGCTCCAAAAACTGGATATTGCTCCAAAATCGTGTTCCCTTTTCGATGTTCAAATCCGCTCATTTGGTGGTTTAATAATTCCAACTTAAGAGACGATCCGATAGTTTATCGCTCCGCCTCATTCTTGAGGAGGAAATATGCGCAGGTTTATGAAGCCCTGCACGCTGCTCGCGTTTGCCGTTTTGGCAGCCCTCGTTGCAGCAGCCGTGGTGGGCCGCGCACAGGCTCCTGCGCTAAACGCCGCCACCACCCAGCCGACGCAAGTGGCGGGACATCCGATCGCACAGCCACCGCCCACTCCGGAAGAACTGGGCGATACCTTGGTCGTCCACCAGCGTTATCAGGAAGCGATCGAGTCCTACAAGAGTGCTCCGACCAAGTCCGCAATTGTGTGGAACAAGTTGGGGATCGCCTACCAAATGATGTTCAACTTGCAGGAGGCTACCCGGTGCTATCGTGAGTCGTTGAAAATAGACCCCAACAACCCTAATGTCCTCAACAACCTGGGCACTGTCTACGACTCCCTCAAAGAATACAAAGCTGCCGTGAAGATGTATCACAAGGCCCTCAAGATTAATCCAAGATCTCCCCTCGTGCTGAAGAATCTGGGGACCGATCTGCTTGCCCAGCATCAATATGAAAAAGGGTGGGCGTCTTACAAAGAGGCGTTGGCGATTGACCCCGAGATCTTCGGTGCTGAATCGGGTCCTAAAGTCCAAAATCCCGCCTCCGTCCAGCAACGCGGCGCAATGAATTACTACATGGCCAAAAGCTGTGCCCGTGCCGGCTTGAACGCCCGCGCTATCCAATACCTGCGCATGGCGCTCAACGAAGGATTTACGAATCCCCGGAAAATCGTCGCCGACGGGGAGTTCGCCAGCCTCCGTGGCGTGGCAGACTTCGAAAAGCTGCTGACAGACGAAAAAGCGCAGTAGCGTACATCTAATTAAGAAAAGAAATCGGTAAAACCGGCCACCTGCGTCCGGGCGTCGAAACAACCCACTCCTCAGAATCTGCAAATTAAGCCGATTGAGGAGTCCCCGCCGATTACTTGGGAGGCTTCCTTTCGTCTTATGATGGTAGTGGCTTCCCTATCCAGGGCCCACGCCTGTCCGGCTGTCCCGATCAACACGCCACCCCCAGCCGCGATTGCCTTGGAAGAGAGATGCCCGCCGAGGTCAATCCATTGCTGCCGACCCCGGCAACAAGGAGGGCCCATGTGCAGAATCGCCGCATTCCGGCTGCTGCCGCCTTCAGCGATCTTTGCGACCCTGGCCGTTGCATCCCAGTTAGTCGCGCAAATGGTTTTCGCCGCCCAGATTCCAGCCCTGCAGATTTCGCAGCAGGCGCCCACGTCGGTGCCTCGGCAACCTGACGTCTCGCAGTCTCTTCAACTCACTCCAGAAGATCGCGGAAACATGCTCCTCGCCGAAAAGCACTACCAGGCCGCCGTCGAAGCCTATAAAAAAGCTCCCCAGAACTCCGCCGATGTTTGGAACAGGATGGGCATCGCCTATCAGCAATTGTTCAATGTCAATGAGGCTTTGCGCTGCTTCCAGGTCTCCCTCAAGCTCAACCCCAGGAATGGCAACGTTCTCAACAATATTGGAACCATCTACGTCTCCTTAAAAAACTACCATACTGCGGAAGGGTACTATCGAAAGGCGCTCAAGCTCGAACCGCACTCCGCTCCAATTCTTAAGAATTATGGGACCGAACTTATGTTGCGGGGCAAGTACAAACAGGGCGGCCAGATGTACGCGGAAGCAATAGCCGAAGATCCAACCGCCTTTCAGGGCAGTTCCGGTTTTTCCATAGCAGACCCCACCTCTACCAGGGACCGGGGTGCCATGAACTACTACATGGCAAAAACCTGCGCGCGTGCCGGCATGAAAGTTGCAGCGATCGATTACCTCCGCAGGGCTCTGAGCGAGGGCTATGTCAATCCTCAAAAAATCATCGCAGACGACGAGTTCGCCAGCTTGCGTGGGACGCCAGATTTCGAGAAGCTCCTCGCGGCGCAGAAGCGCCCTTGAAGCCCTCGCCGATATACCCGCCTCTCTGTCTCAAGGGGCTCACATCCTCGATCGGCCTTTTCCGAGGGTCGTCCTCGTGAGCTCTTCATCCGTCTAACTTAAATAGGGCGATGCAATGTCGCCATTCGGAGACCCCGTGCAAATTCGTGTCCGCGCCGCAATATTGCCCGCAATTGCGTTCTTTTTGATGCTTATCGCAACTTATGACGCGTACCCGCAAGATGCAGGGTCGAGTCCTTTGACACAGGCTCCGGGCACCCCGAACGGCCAGCGCGGCGGCCGCGGAGGCGGCGGCTTCGGTGGCATGATGGGTGGCGGTCGCGGCACGGTGGGAACCGTAACTGCATTGGCTCCTGATCACTTCACCATCAAGACTGAAACCGGCGATGTCTATGCCGTGCACTTCAGCGTCAACACCCGCATGATGAAGCAGCCAGCGCAGCGGCGCGGCCCATCAGACGGCAGCGGAGAGCGCACGCCTCCGCAGCCAATCAAGCCCGCTGATATTAAGGTCGGCGATGTGATCGCAGCCGGCGGCGAAGTCGACCCATCCGCCAAGTCGGTTGGAGCAGTATTCGTCATGCTCATCGACCCCGAGCGCGCTAAACAGATGCGTGAGATGGAGGCCAACTACGGCAAGACCTGGCTGCTTGGCAAGGTGACCGCCATCGACGGCGTCAAGGTCACCATCGAAGGCGCCCGCGACAAGGCGTCCTACACTTTCACAGCCGATGAAAACACCACATTCCGCAAGCGCCGCGACCCCATCACCCTCGCCGATATGCAGGTCGGTGACATGGTCCGCGTCGAAGGCGCCCTCAAAGATGGGGGCTTCCTTGCCACCACGGTTGCTGTCATGGTCCGTCCGCCTCAGGGAGGAAATTCCACGACCGCGCCCGGCACCCCTCCCCAATAACCTCGCACGATGCATCCCCAGCGAAACCGGGTGCCGTCAACCTCCCATGAACATTCCGCCGTTCACATCCAGCACGTGTCCGGTGATGTATCCCGCCGCATCCGATGCAAGGAATGCTACTGACTGCGCAATCTCCAGGTCTGTTCCCGGCCGCCCCAGCGGAATCTGCGCCATCATCGCCCCGCGTTGCTTTTCGTCCAGCACCGCCGTCATCGGCGTTTCAATATATCCCGGCGCCACGGCATTCACCGTAATGCCGCGCGAAGCTACCTCGCGCGCCAGCGATCTCGTCAGCCCGATCAGCCCCGCCTTCGACGACGCGTAATTCACCTGGCCCGCCTGCCCCGTCCGCCCCACTACGCTCGTAATGTTGATGATCCGCCCCCAGCGATTCTTCAACATCGGCCGCAGCAGCGCCTGTGTCAGCAGAAATGCCCCTGTCAGGTTGGTGCCCAGCACATCGTCCCAGTCCGGCCGTTTCATTGCCATCATCAGCCCGTCGCGTGTGATGCCTGCGTTGTTGACCAGTATCTCCACTTTGCCGAAGCGCTCGATTACCGCCTTGGCTCCAGTCTTGATCGACTCCTCGCTCGCCACATCCAACGCAAACACCGCCGACTGCCCGCCGGCCGCCTCAATCTCCTTGGCCACTTCGCCAAGTTTGGTCTCGTTCCGCGCCGCCAGCGCCACGGTTGCCCCGGCCCGCGCAAGTTCCAACGCGCATGCCCGCCCAATTCCCTGCGAAGCCCCCGTCACCAGAGCAATTCTTCCTTGCAAGCTCGTCATTCTTCCGCCCGATCCCCGCGAAAACTCCGCGCCCTTCCGAAGCTCATTTTATATGGGCGCAGAAGTCGCCACTCTCAGCGCCCCATTCATCCCTGCCGGTCATCCGATCAGGCGAAATCGCATCCAGCGGCCAATGCATCATCTCAACGTTTCTCGCTCCGGTGACCGACACTTCCAGCTCAGTCTCGCCCGGTTTCAGCGTATACACGCGACTCGTGATCCCTTCTCTGCCGCCGATAAACGACTCGATCACCGACGCATCGAGAAACAGCCGTAATGCAGGTCGGGGCCACGGCAGTGAAGGCAAAGCAAACGAGACATCGCCGCATCGCACTTCACTCCCAGCCACGTCAATCACCATTTCCCAATCTTTGTTACCTCCGGTCAGCAGTCGCACGGTGACTGCTCCTGTGGACAACCCGATCGGCAATGAAAGCTCTCGCCGCAGCGTGGTCAGCTTCAATCGATAAGGCGTCCCCGCATGCAATGTCACGCGTCCAACCGCACCGCGCAGCTTCTCAATCTCTGCAGCCGGATGCATCTCAAGCTGCCCTTGCCCACCCACCTTCAGCACCCGCGGCAATGACATCGCGCCAGCCCACGCTGCCGCCGCAAACGCCCATTCAGGCCGTGTCTCTCGAATCCATCCCCACAAAACGCGCCGGCCTCCTGGTGCGAGAAAACTCTTGGGCGCATAGTAGGCGCCATGGTCCAACACGCCAGTCCGCTTTGCCGTGTAACGATGCTCGTGCGGGTCGTATTCGCCGGTGGTCCAATACACTTTGCCCTCGGTTGAATAGAGCAGGCAATGATGCCCATCGACTTCGAAAAAGTCAGGGCACTCCCACATCTCGCCGCTGTCGCACGGATTAGCCGTTTCTAGGCCGTTCGGTTTTCCTGATGCAAGCGGATGCAGATATTCCCAATGGCGCAAATCCACTGAGCGGTAAAGCAGGACGCACCCGCCCTCGCCCCGTATCCCAGACCCGACGCCCAGATACCAGCCGTCCGCCTCGCGCCATGGACAAGGATCACGAAAACCAGTGACCTTCATGCCTGTGGGGGGTGTGGCAATCACTGGCTCAGGCCATTTCTTCCAACGCAGCAGACTCTCATCTTCGGCTGTCGCCAGCAATTGAGTCTCGCGCAGCTTGTCCGAGCCATCGTGAAGCGTGACCATTTCCGGAGGCGCGTTCTGCACGCCTGTATAAATAAAACTCGGCACGCCATTGCATACCACTGCCGAACCGCTGAAGCATCCTTCGCTGTCTGCGCCGCCGGGCGCAGGCGCAAGCGCAATCGCCTCGTGATGCCAATGCACCATGTCCGCGCTGATGGCGTGGCCCCAGTGCATGTCACCCCACACCGCGCCATGAGGATTCAACTGGTAGAAGAGGTGATAATTCCCCTTCCACCATATAGGTCCGTTGGGATCGTTCATCCAGTTGTGCGGTGGCAGCAGGTGATACTCCGGTCGTCGCGAATCGCGGGCCACGTCATCAACAGAGTCTTGCGGCAAGCCAGGCGCCGCAAGACTCCAGCTTTGAGCGACTCGACCGAGCAGAAGCTCTGCAGCTGTTCCGCAACCAAGGGTCTTTAAGAATTCTCGACGTTCGAGAGCCATGCGAAGCGAACCTCTTACCTCGCAACTATATCGCGATGGACGTACTACCTCTCTTATCTACCCGCCTCGCTCGCCAACTTCTCCGCTCGCGCCATCGCATCCAGCCTGCTCTGCCTTTGTGCGTCCATGTCGGCGGGCCGCCAATTGCTGGTGGACATGCGCTTTGCATAGTCCTCCATGCGCTGCCCGAAATCCTGGCCAATCGAATTCACGGCAGCCTGTGCTTGGGGCAACACGGCATGGAAGTGTGCAATCTCCTCCTGCGCGCGCTCTGGATGATACCCAAGCCGGTCCCCGCTTTGCATGGCGTCAACCACGATGTCTGGTGGCGAAGACACAGGCCACGTCTGGTTCAGAGAATCATAGGCGTCGCGCAGTCGTGTCATCGCGCCCCCAAAGCCATCCAGTTCGTCGCGGCGCGCGATCAGACCTGCCGCGCGGCGCACCTCGATTGAGATTCTGGCTGAAGCGCTCGTCTCCGGCACCGGAATAATCGTGGTCAGCGTGTTGCCTTCGAAACTCCAGCCATTCTTGCCCAGTGTTCCTGCCTGCTTGACTGCAACTCCGTTTACCGTGACTGCGGCGGGCGGCCAGTCAGCGGGCAGGCGCAATTCATAACCGCGCGTCTTCAACATGCCGGGGTAAGCGCCCTCGACCGGACCGATGTCTACCTTGAGGGTATCGCCCGTCTGTGTTGCCTTGATGGGAGTACGAGCAAACTCGCCTCGCTGGTAATCAACCGAGCTGCTCGAGTCCTCATAAACCGAGTAGCTTGAACTGCTCCCTGCCTTGAGCGGCCAGACATTCACGATAAGTGGGTCCACGGGTTTCTCGCCGGTGTGCAGCATCGGAGTCTGCATCGGCACGATCGCACCCGCCTTGAGATACACCGGTGTCTGGCTGATGGAGAAGTCGCGCTGCACGGTGCTTGGTCCCGTGAAGTGCTTGCCCGTGGGCCACTCGATCCACTCGCCCTCCGGCAGCCAAACCTGCTCAGTTGCCAGGCCGGAAACCTTGTCTGCGGCCGTCACCACCGGAGCGGCCAACATCTGTTCGCCAAAAAGATACTCGTCCTTGTTGGAGTAGGCCGCATCTTGTTCCGGCCAGTCGTAATAGAGCGGGTGCAAAAATGCCACGCCGGTATCGTACGTACGTCGCGCCTCGGTGTAGATGTAGGGCTGGAGCGCGTATCGCAACTGAAACGTCGATCGCAATATGGAGGAATAGGGCTCAGGATACGCCCAGATGCGCCGCTCCGAATCCGGATTCTTGGTCGTGTGGGTACGCAGAATAGGACTGAACGCGCCGAATTGTACCCAACGCGTAAATAGCTCCGGTTCCACTGCCCCGGGCATATGGCCGCCGATATCGTGGCTCCAGTAGGCATAACCAACATTGGCCGCAGTCTGTGTAAACCACGGCTGGAATGCCAAGGAAGGCCATACCGAGACCGTGTCTCCTGAAAACCCGATCTGGTAGCGATGGTTGCCCAGCCCGCCCCAACGGTGGAAGAGTAGCGGACGCTTTCCCTCTCGCTGCTGATCGGTGAAGTGAAGGTAATTCAGCCACCATGTGTTGTTCACGCCGGGCAGCTTGGTGTCGAGTTCCTGCTGCCAATCCAGCCACCAGAAGTCGATGCCCTGCTTCTCCAGCGGATGCAGGATCAGATTGAAGTAGTTCGTTGCCCAGACCTTATTGGTGGGGTCGAACGGCACGTATTTCTTTGTGGCCGGATCGATTCCCGTGGCGCGCGCCATCTCCGCGTAGTGGTCTTCCCACGGCTGGATGCCCGACGCCGGATGCAGATTCAAGCTGGTCTTCAGCCCGTCCGCATGCATCTTGCTCAGTAGTCCCGGGGGATCGGGAAAGAGCAGCTTGTTCCAGCTGTAGCCTGTCCAGCCTTTGGCGTGGCCGCTTGCATCCTGCTCGTGAAAGTTCCCGCCGAAAATGGGGTGCCAATCCATATCGATGACGAACACATCGAGCGGCGTGTCGTTCTCGCGGAAGCCGTGAATAATCTCTTCGATCTCCTGGTCGCTGTAAGCCCAATATCTCGACCACCATGCCCCGAACGCGAATCGGGGCGGCAGCGGAATCCTGCCCGCCACCTTCACATAATCGCCAAGCGCTTTGCGATAGTTGTGGCCGTAACCGAAGAAATACCAGTCTCGCCGTTCGCCCGCGGGACGCTCCATCACCCACGGCCACGGACTGTTCTCACCATGCAGGAAACGGAAGTCAGCAGAATCGAAAAGGGGCCGCGTAGTGTCGTCTTCAATCGCCCACCCGGAGCGGGAGATGAACCCATTGCCGATGGGTTCTTTGGTCTTCTCGCCCAGCGCGCCGTCAAGAGTGCGCGTCGTGCCTCTCAGGTTCTGGAGATCGATCGTCCCCGGACGCCATGTGACCGGCTTGCCGTCCACCACAAGCGACAGGGAAAGATTGTCATGCGTGAAGGGTTCAGCACCCGTCCCCAGGTAGGTCAGCGTCACCGCATCCGTCTTGATGGTGAGTCGATGGCCGTTGTCCGCCAGGTCTTTTGAGTAACGAGGCACGGGGAGGTGTCGGTTCAGAAAGACGAATGAGGCGTGATCCTCAAACTTGCCGTCGGCGGCCCATTCAATGCGAATCAACTCCGGCGTGAGCACCGTAAACCTGGTCTTGCCCAGTATCACCACCGCCTTCGGATCGGCCACCGGATTGTAAAGGCCTTCGTCCGACGATGCATGCAAAGCCGACGGCGCTGTTGCCGTCGCAGGCGCTTTGATGATTCCGCTTGCGGACTGGGCGCGGGCTGACGCGGACGTAAGCGCTGTTGTTCCTAAGATTCCCCCGAATACGAGAACGGCTGCGGCAAAGTGATGCAAGGTGATTTGCATTGGGCCCCCTTCTTGTTTTCACTACAGTGGGAAGGCTACCACCGAACCCGTCAAAAACACATTCAAGGCTCTAATTCTCAAGCGTCAGCATCGCCCCGGTTAAGATCCCTCCTCGCTCTTTCAATCATTCGGTTCGATGAGACGGCAAATCCCCTCGCCTTCAGGACTGATTCGCTGTTTTCCGAATCCAAAATAAGTCGCAAACAGACCCGCCGCCGTCGCCGGACAGTTTTGCTCCTGGGCATGACCTGCCCCACATTACCTGATCGCTTTTCAGCGCTGGAGCAGGTCGATCGGCTGGGTGAAATCCGTGACGCGGATGTGCCGTGCAAGCGAAGGATGCTTGCGCTGCAGAGCCAGAAACATCTCCCACGCAACGCGACGGTAACTGAAATGGCCAGCCGGGGCAGAACGAAGTTCTGAGATGTATTGCGCCTCGGCGAAATCCATCTTGAACAAGCACCGCACGCGTGTGGCCAGGGGAAGCAGATAGAGCGCGGACAAGGCAGCTTCGGGAGCCTGACCTGCATTAACTTGCCTGCTGGCGGCATGGGCCGCCTCGATGGCAGCCTGGTAGTCGCCCATCACACCGGCCTCGGCAAGACCGGCGGCATCACCAGAATTCGGCGTTTCGTATCCGTGCCGGGCTGTGAAGCCCTGCTTGATCTGAACGCAGCGCCGATGCCGGTGCATGTCGCGGAAACCCCCAATGTCCATCAGGATGTCGAAACGCAGTGCGGCCCCGGCATGAAATGCGCGAAGGGCCTCATCGTGCCGGCCCCGATGACGCAGCCCAACTTCGATGATCTCGTTCACGCGCGCCTCGGGCAGGCTCGAGACTACGTCGCGCACCTGACGATACGGATGATCGCTCGCCCAGTAGATGAGCGTTGCCGCGAGTTCCACCTCCAGGGTTTCCGTTCGTTCCACCAGGTCCACAACCGGTGCCGCTGCGAGAGGCGCCCCCTGAAGCACCTCGGCCGCAACTCGTTCGAGTTCGCCTCGCGTCTCAATCAGATACTGGTTCGGTTCGGCATACTTCACCAGCGTCGGGGCTGTGCGCACTTCCCGGTTCAGCAGATTGCCGGCCTCGGCGGCAAGCTCGGGAGCAGCTTCGGCTACCTTCGCTACAAAAGCCGCACCGGCCTGGGCGTTTACATTCCAGGCCGGTCCGGTTGCAGCGTCGCGGAGCTTCTGGCCCAGGTCGCGGACTTCAGCAATGGGGTGCGAGAGCAAGCGCGCGACCTGCGTTTCGAGGGTGCGGGCGTTGACGATCTGGCCGAGCGAAGTGTTTGTGGCCAGGGGCAGCAGATACCGGGCCACATCAAACGCCCGCGCCTTCAGAGTGCGCTCGTAGGCCTCTGGTTTCATCACCTCCGGTTTGGCTACGCGCTCGCGCAAAGCATTCAGAACCGCCCCGGTGGTCCGCTGGTAGACGCCAAAAAGATCGTCAACTGTCTCGGCATACAAGTGGGCCGAGGCGCTATCTTCACCAAATTCAGGAAAATACCAGCCGGATTTGTGGAAGTTCTGGTACCGCGTGGAGCGTTCCTGCCCATCCCAGCGCTGCTCATCTACCAGAACGATGGCGGCCAGCAGGCTGAGGCGCTCCACGGCGAAGGCGATGTGGGCAAGATCAGCGATCGAGCGGTGACCGTATTGAAAATAAAAGGTATTAAGGAACTGCTCGGCGCGCTGTGCACTGATCTCGGTCAGCGACTCGCGCATTGAGAGAGCGGAGCGCGAGTACTTGGCCATCGCATAGGCCAGCACTTCGGGGTCCGCCCCGTGAACTGCAAAAACGTCGGTCTGGTTGCGCGCGCCTGTGGGGAGAAAAGATTCACTGGACATTCGTGTGGGCTCGCGAACAGAATACGTCATCGAGGGCAATGGGAAGCGGCGATTCCCAGCGCCCGGTCGATCCGTCATAAAATAATAAGAGGCGGAGAAGCGGCGAATGCGGGAGATCAAAGTTCGGACTTCGCAGCGGCCGAGACCGTTGCCTCCGGGACGCTGGGCGATGACCCAGCGATGGAACGATCTCCTTTTTGCGCATTGGCAAGCCCCGCCGGGAGCCGTCGGGCGACTCCTGCCCGACGGCCTGCAAGTGGACACATTTCAGGGATCCGCGTGGCTCGGCGTGGTGCCGTTTTGGATGGACCGCATCAAGATTCGCGGTGTTCCGCCTATCCCCGGCGCGCGCAGTTTTCCTGAATTAAATCTCCGCACCTATGTTCGGGACCAGCACACAGGAATGCAGGGAGTGTATTTCTTCTCCCTCGATGCCAGTAATCTGCTCGCGGTCGCTGGCGCACGCACCTTCTACCATTTGCCCTATTACTGGGCGGAGATGCGGATTGAGCAGCAATCGGAACGGGATTTCGCCTTCTACAGCCGAAGGCGATTCGCCAGCAAGCCCGTGATCTTCAAGGCGCGCTATCGCGGACTGGGCCCTACGCGAAAGCTGGCCGAGAGCCGCAACGGAACCCTCGAATATTTCCTGACCGAACGCTACTACCTCTTTTCTCACAACCGCAGTGGAGAACTGGTCCGGGCCGGCATTCACCACGTGCCTTGGCCGCTCGAAGATGCAGAGGCGGAAATCGAGCGCAACGACCTGGCCGAAGCCATTGGGATTCAGCTTCCGGATCAGAAGCCGGTGCTGCATTATTCGCGTCGCCTCGCAGTCTATCTGTGGCCGGCGGAACTCGTCCGCCCCGCATTGGCGACGCGCAGAACGCCCGTGGTGGTTACCCCTTCGGCGTAAAACGCAATGCGTTTGGAATCACTGGTCCCGCCACCAGCCCCGGTCCCCTTTCCATCACCCGCGCTTAGATAGGTCCACAGTGAAGCTATCGAGAACCGCAGGAACCGCCGTCGAATTCGCCAGGTCTACGCCAGGGCTTGAACCTCAATGCTCGCTGCATCGATCGTGATTCGCAGAAAGCCGTAATCTGTATCGTTGTATTGCTCAAGCGTGATGGTATTGCCCTGCCCGTCGGGTTCCGTTTGCTGACCAGGAGTTGGCTTCTTACCTGCTGCATCGGTCTTGAGCTTCGACAAATTGTAGTAACCGCCGTTGCCCGCCACGATGAAAGGAATTTGTTGTCCATCAGCCTTCATGGTGCGCGTGTACCTCTCATAAAGATGGGCATGGCCTGAGAGCACAAGGTCGGGTCGGATGCCGGCTTGTTCGCAGCAACTGTCGATCTGTTGCAGCATCGCTGCGCTGGGAAAATGGTCGCTCGCACCAGTGAAGGGCGGGTGATGCACAGCGAGAATCAGCGCTTCAGGATTCTTGTTCCCAGCGTCCGCTTTCCGCGCAGCCAGGGCCGCGGCCAATTGCTCTTGAAGAAATGTGACCTGGTCGTTGCCAATCGTCGTGCCGCCCAATACGCCGACACTCTCGCCGGTATTTGAATAAAGCCCGATGATGCGCGTGAACGGCGCGGTAAGCACAAAGTAAACACCCGGCTGAACCATGGTTGTGCGCGAAAAGCCGGAAATTGCAGCCACCGGTGCAGCAGCGCAGAAATTATCGAAAAATCCTTCCAGAGAGTAACTCACGGGTTCCTTCTTGAACATCACTCCATCGTGATTACCGGGAATCGCAAAGATCGGCGCGTCATAATTTCGATAAGGATCGTAAAACTGTTCTGGATAGTACTGTTCCTGCCCGAAGTAATACACAACGTCCCCGAGATGAAAGAAGAACGCGGGCAGCCCCGTGGCATAAGTCTTGTTCCCCCGGTCAGCGGTCATGGCATCGCCCACGGCCAGTTGCGGTTCCGCCTTCACCACTCCGCCTGTGTCGCCCACTGCGTGAAATACCAGTTTTCCCGCCGATTCTATCTGCGCCAAAATGCTAGCTGGTAGAACCGCGCTCAAATCAAACACCGGCGGCTGAACCCTTGGTGCCGGAATCGCGTCGATCGTCTGTTCTGCCTGGAGCTTCGCGTCTGCTTCAATCTCTCCGGCGCTATAAGTGAAGAAGTTATCAGCAGTATAGGTCGGGTTGGCAAATGTAAAGCCATTAG
>OBLU010000207.1_pt1 | contig 57026 bp, 54 predicted proteins | sample 1518681 | NCBI WGS metagenome assembly OBLU01 (sample SAMEA3539304, study PRJEB22396) | soil metagenome | biome: tundra; feature: field; material: soil | place: USA | collected 2010-05 | depth 0.15 m | reverse complement strand
GGTCCGGGTCGGTGACGAAGTACGGCGAGATGTAGCCCTTGTCGAAGCGCATGCCTTCGACCAGCTCCATCTCCATGCCGAAGGTCTGCGACTCCTCGACGGTGATGACGCCGTCCTTGCCGACCTTGTCGATGGCCTCGGCAATCATGGAGCCGATCTCGTCGTCGGCAGAGGAGATGGACGCCACCTGAGCGATCTGGTCTTTTGCGTCGATCTCCTTGGAGAGCTGCTTCAACCGGGCGACGGCCGTCTCGACACCAACTTCGATGCCACGCTTCAGCGACATCGGGTTCGCGCCAGCAGCGACATTGCGCAGTCCCTCACGGACCATGGCGCCGGCGAGCACAGTTGCGGTCGTCGTTCCGTCCCCTGCGACGTCGTCGGTCTTCTTCGCCACTTCCTTCACGAGGTCCGCTCCGACCTTCTCCCACGGGTCTTCGAGCTCGATCTCCTTTGCGATGGAGACGCCGTCGTTCGTGATCGTCGGAGCGCCCCATTTCTTCTCCAGCACGACGTTGCGACCCTTCGGGCCAAGCGTGACCTTCACGGCGTCTACGAGCTGGTTCATGCCACTCTCGAGGGCCCGGCGGGCCTGCTCGTCGAAGGCGATCAACTTCGGCATTTTGGGGATGTCCTCCTTGGGCTGCACGGATCCGTAACCGTTAGCACTCTCATGGTGCGAGTGCTAATAGCAAACCACGCCAGAGGCTGTCGCGCAACTGCGCCCCGGAGTCCCCAGGTCGGGGCCCTGTCCATCGACAGGCGGCGAGCGCCCCTGTTGCCAGCCTCAGCCGCCTGCGACCGCCGGGATGATTGACAAGGTGGTGCCGGCGGGAAGGCCGGTGTCGAGGCCTTGGAGGAATCGAACATCCTCGTCCGCGACGAACAGGTTCACGAAACGCCGCAGCGTGCCCTGCTCGTCCAGCAGACGCGCCCTCATCCCCGGATGGTCGCGATCAAGCACGTCTATCGCTTCACGTACAGTCAGAGCTTCGATTTCGACCTCACCTGCGCCTGCGGTCAACGGCCGGAGCTGGGTCGGGATGCGGACAGTGACGCTCATCGCTTCGCCGCCCTCAGGTTCCCGTCACGATCGAGCAGCTCGGCGACGGCTTGGAGTGTCGGCGGGATTGTTGCGGACGGCCCGACTGCACCGGCGAGTGCCTCGACGGTCTTGAGGCCGTTGCCCGTGATGTAGATGACGACACGCTCATTGGGTCGGACAATACCGGCGCCGGCCAGCTTGACGAGCGTTGCCACGGTGACGCCCCCCGCGGTCTCGGCGAAGATCCCCTCGGTGCGGGCCAGCAAGCGGATCCCCTCGACGATCTCCTCGTCGGTGACTGCCGCGATCGCACCTCCGCTTCGCCGTACCACCTCGAGGGCGTACCAGCCGTCGGCCGGGTTGCCGATCGCAAGCGACTTCGCGATCGTCGAGGGCTTGACCGGCCGCACATGGTCGGCTCCTTCTGCGAATGCAGTTGCCACGGGCGAGCAACCGTGCGCCTGCGCGCCTGAGATCCGGACCTCGCGGTCGCCGTCGACGAGGCCGAGCTCGGTGAGCTCACGAAACCCCTTGTCGATCTTGGTGAGCTGGCTTCCCGACGCGATCGGGACCACGACGTGGTCGGGGAGCTGCCAACCGAGCTGCTCCGCGACCTCGAAGGCCAACGTCTTCGAACCTTCGGCGTAGTAGGGCCGGATGTTGACGTTCACGAAGGCCCAGGACGCGAACTCGCTCGCCAGCTCCGCGCAAAGGCGGTTCACGTCGTCGTAGCTGCCGTCGACCGCGACGAGGTGCCCGCCGAAGACTGCGGTCGTGATGAGCTTCACCGCCTCGAGATCGTGCGGCACGAACACGAACGACTCCATGCCGGCCCGGGCGGCATGGGCGGCGACCGAGTTCGCCAGATTGCCGGTGGAGGCGCACGCAGCGATCCTGAACCCGAGCTCACGGGCCTTGGTGAGCGCCACGCCGACAACTCGGTCCTTGAACGAGCCGGTCGGGTTGCGAGTGTCGTCCTTCACCCAGACCTCGCCGAGCCCGATCTCGGCTGCGAGACGGTCGGCGAGGATCAGTGGCGTGAACCCGGTCCCGAGGTCGACCGGCGACTCAGCCGAGACGGGAAGGAGGTCCGCGTACCGCCACATGTTGAGCGGCCCGGCCGCGATCGACTCGCGCGTGACCGTTCCCAGCTGCGCATCGTGGTCGTAGGCGACCTCGAGCGGCCCGAAACAGAACTCGCACACGTGGATCGCCTCGGCCGCGTACATGTGTGCGCACTCCCGACAGCGAAGCCCAAGGACATGGCCCACGAGACCCTCCTCATCGTTCGGGCATTGGCACCTGGCACGGCCCGAGAGGCTCGTACTGGTTGTCGCGGCTTTCGTAAGGCCCGATCCCTCGGCCGCTCTGGATGATTGGCCCCAAGTGTGGACGACAGCCTGGCGCACGTCAAAGTTCGCGGGCTCACGCCGATGATCACCGATGAGGTGAGGTCGCAGGCGTCACAGGCCCTAACCTGACGACCGACGATGGCCACCGTATCCGACGTCGCGACGACGATTGCGTCTTACCACCACGGGGACTTCCCGGTCGCCGAGCTGCGGGCGATGAAGAAGGACCAGCGGATCTCGGTCTGCATTCCCGCCCGTGACGAGGGGGCGACCGTCGGTGCCATCGTCGAGATCGTGCGTCGTGAGCTCGTCGACGGCGCCGGGCTCGTCGACGACCTGCTCGTGGTCGACGATCGGTCCGATGACGCGACCGCTGTGGTTGCCTTTGCCGCAGGAGCCCGAGTCGTGTCGGTGCCGCAGATCGATGGGCCGACGGTCTCCGCAGTCGGCAAGGGCGAGGCGATGCGCCGTGGGCTCGCCGCGATCGATGGCGACATCGTCGTCTTCCTCGACGGAGACGTGGAGAATTTCGGGATGCATTTCGTGACGGGCCTGCTAGGCCCGGTTCTCGCCTGCCCTGAGACGATGCTGGTGAAGGCGTGCTACCGCCGACCGCTCGGCGAGAGCTCGACCGGTGGCGGCCGCGTCACCGAGCTTGTGGCACGGCCACTCGTGTCATTGCTGTTCCCCGAGCTCTCGGGCGTGATCCAGCCGCTCGCGGGCGAGGTCGCGGTCCGGCGAGAGGCTCTCGAACACATCGAGCTTGCTGACGGCTACGGAGTTGAGCTCGGGATGCTGATCGACATCTCGCGGTGTTATGGCGTGGGCTCGATCGCCCAGGTCGACCTCGATGTCCGCGCGCATCGCAACCGACCGCTTCGCGAGCTCGCTCCTCAGGCACGCGACGTGCTGGACGTCGCCCTCCGTCGCGCAGGGGTAAGGGTCTCGTGACCGGGTTCGGCCTCGTCGTTGTCTCGAACCGGGGACCTTTCACGCTCGTGAGCGGCCCCGGGGGAGCCCTCGAGTTTCGACCGGCAGCGGGCGGCATGGCACCGAGCCTGAGCGGCGCGCTCGCCGAAGACCCGATGATCTCGGGCGGGGGAGCGCTCTGGGTCGCCGCGGCCCGCACCGAGGCGGATCGGCTCCACGCTTCGGGCGGCGCAGTGACGACCGGACAGGACTCTTTGAAGCTGCGCATGGTTGCCGTCACGGCCGAGATCGGGCGGGCAGCCTCCGAGGTGATCGCGAACGGCACGCTGTGGTTCTTGCACCACGGCTTGTTCGACCATGCGCGCCGCCCGCGTTTCGACCGGGTCTGGCACGAGGCGTGGGAAGGGTACTGCCAGTTCAACGAGGCCTTTGCGGACACGATCGCAGAGGAGGCCGCTTCCGGGGCGACGGTCGTCGTCAACGACTATCACCTGGCGCTCGTCGGCCGGTATCTCGCAAAGCGCCGGCCAGACCTGGCGACCGCGTTCTTCTCCCACACCTCGTTCTGTCCTCCCGAGGACCTCGCCATGATGCCGGACGGTCCCCGCCTCGACCTGATGGAGTCCATGTCCCGTTTCGGCGCCTGCGGGTTTCACACGGCGCGGTGGCGCGACGCCTTTGTCAGGTGCGCGTCGGACGCCGGTGTCGAGGCGCCCGCGACCTTTGTGGCCCCCCTCGGCGCAGATCCGGCGAGGCTCGACGAGGTCGCTGCCAGCGAGGCCTGCCGATCACGTCTCGAGCGCCTCGAGGAAGAGCTCGACGGCCGCACGCTCTTGCTGCGCAGCGACCGTGTCGAGCTCTCGAAGAACCTGATACGCGGCTTTCTCGCGTTCGACGAGCTGCTCGAGGACTCGCCGCAGTGGAGGGGGCGCCTGGTCTTCCTCGCGCGCGTCTACTCGTCGCGCGAGTCCCTGCCGGAGTACCTCGCCTACCGGACCGAGGTGGAACACGTCGTGGCCCGGGTGAACGAACGCTGGGGAGCGCGCGGCTACACGCCGGTGGTCCTCGACCTCGAGGACGACTTCGCGGCGACAGTGGCCGCCTTGCGGCGCTACGACATGCTGCTTGTCAATCCCATCCGGGACGGCCTCAACCTTGTCGCCATGGAAGGGCCGGCGGTCAACGAACGCGACGGCGTGCTCGTGCTCTCACGAGAGGCGGGCGCCTACGACGATCTCGCGGACGTGGCAGTCGGCATCAATCCCTTCGACGTGACCGGGACGGCGGCCGCCATGGCTAGCGGCCTCTCCATGAGCGATGCCGAACGCCGGGTTCGGGCCGCGGAGCTGCGGCGCCGGGCACGATCGCGCATTCCGGCGCATTGGCTGGCCGAGGTGCGCAACGCAGCCCAGGTTCCCGGCGAACGAGATCTCCACGCCTGGGGCCGATCGGGCCTCTAGGACGGGTGCAGTCGCGCGGCCAATGCGACAAGGAAACCTACTGCAGCGCCCGGACCATCGAGGACGAGGTCTGCCGCCTCGACCAATTCTCGAGGTGCGTCGGCCCCGGCAACCGCGACCTTCACCGTGCGGAGCCCGGACGTTGCCCTCAGCTCGTCGAGAGCGCGGAATGCGAACATGTCCCCGGCATCGTCGCCGAGAAACGCAGCCCTCTCCAGCGTCCCGCACAGCTCGGTCACGACCGTTCCCTTGTCGATCCCGAGCGGTAGTGCGAGCTCCACGCTCGCCTTGCCCGGCCGGGCCACCAGGTCGTACTCGGCCGCGACGGCTTGCACCACCTCTGCTGCACGTGCCGCAATCGCCTCGAGATCGGCGCCCGAGGCGCTGATCGAGCGCCAATGAGCCGTGACCCCATAGCCCTTGTCCTCGACCCGGACGCCACTGGGCAGGGTGGCACGGAGTTGATCACGAACGGTCTCGATCACCGGGCGCCAAGCCGAGACCCCCGAGCGGAGCCTGACCGTCCCGTCCGGCAAGCACTCCTCGAGCCCGTGAAGGCCGAAGGCCCGAAGCGGAGATCGATAGCTCGTGAGTTCGAGGCGATCGCCGAGGAACGCCGCGGATCGCCCGGAGATAGCGGCGACGACGGCCAGCTCGCGAGCAAGGTCGTGCAGAGCGCCGAGCGCGCCGGGCAACGGTCGGGCAGCTTGTGGATCGACGACCATCGGGGCGATCGTCCCGTCAAAGTCGCAGCAGAGCCCCGCGCGTCGAGGGATCCCGGCGAGAAGCTCGAGGGCGGAAGACTCGGCGGTCGTCAGCCCGCGAACCTCGGGAACGCCGGTGCTCTCAACGCGGACGGCGTTCGAGCCGGGGACCGCCTTCGAAACGGTCTCGGCGCCGGCGGACTATCCGGCGCTTCACCCGGTGGATCACGAGCGGGTCATACGCGAAAGCCTCGGGCGAGTCGGCCAATCGCCTCAGCACGCCGTAGTACGCGCCCGGGGAAAGCCCCAGCCGTTCCCGGATCGCCTGGCGTTTGGACGCAGATGACAACCACCAGTCGCGTTCTACATCGAGCACATTGCGCTCCCGATCCGTCAGCGTCATCTCACCCGACAATGCCAATTCCAGCCTCGCGAAGCAAGGACCCTCGCCTGGGGGGCCGGAGAGGAGTGCCTTTTCGGGCAGACTTCAAGGCCGGATGACCAACACGGTGAGCTACCTCGCGGCGTTCGGCGGTGGCGTCGCGTCCTTCGTGTCACCTTGTGTGCTGCCAATTGTCCCCGGTTATCTCTCGGTCGTCACCGGACTGGACCTCACCGATGCGGTGCAGGGATCGCGCCATCATCTTCTTCGGATCGCCCGTGACACGGCGTTGTTCGTGGTCGGGTTCACTGTCGTGTTCGTGCTCTTGGGCATCACGGCCACGACGATCGGGAGCGCGGTCTTCCGCGACAAGGAGCTGCTGTTGCGGATCTCTGGGGCGCTCGTGGTCGCGATGGCGTTGTTCCTCGCCGGATCGCTCGTGCTGAAGCGGCCGGGTTGGTACCGGGAAGCCCGGTTTCACCCGAAGCTCGAGCGCTACGGGCCGTTCGCGGCGCCCGTCGCGGGTGCCGCGTTCGGCTTCGGCTGGCAACCATGCCTCGGGCCGATCCTCGCCTCGGTGAGCGCGGTCGCAGCGACGTCGGGGTCAGCCGCGCAGGGAGCGGCGCTGCTGAGCATCTATTCGTTGGGCTTGGGGATCCCGTTTCTCGTGGTCGGTTTGGCGCTCGGCCGGTTGTCGGGGACGCTCTCGTTCGTCCGCCGGCATTCACGGGTCATCACGGTCTTCTCAGTTGTCGTGATGGGCGTGTTCGGTGCCCTTTTGTTCACCGACAAGCTGACGTACGTGACGAGCGAGCTGCAGACGCTCATGCGGTCGATCGGGCTGGGTGGACTCGTCACGGCCGGCTGAGAGCAAGGTCAGACTCCCGCGAGTGCCCTCACGACGAACGGCAGGATGCCGCCGTGCCACAAGTAGCCGGCCTCGCCGGGTGTGTCGACGCGCAGCACCACTTTGAAGAGGCGGTCGTCGGCCGCGACGGTGAGCTCGCGCCCGACCAGCTCGGCGAGGGACGCGCCGGAAAGGCCCTTCAAGTCGATCGATTCACGGCCAGTGAGCCCGAGCGACCCCGCGTTCTCGCCCGATGCGAACTGCAGGGGGAGCACGCCCATGCCGATCAGGTTCGACCGGTGGATCCGCTCGAAGCTCTCCGCCATCACCGCGCGGACACCCAACAACGCCGGGCCCTTTGCCGCCCAGTCACGTGACGAGCCGGAGCCGTATTCCTTGCCGGCGATCACGACGAGGGGCACGCCCTCGGATTGGTAGCGGATGGCCGCTTCGAAGATCGTCATCTGATCGCCGTCGGGCAGGTGCACGGTCACTCCGCCCTCGGTGCCGGGCACGAGATGGTTGCGGATGCGGGGGTTGGCGAAGGTTCCCCGGATCATGACCTCGTGGTTGCCGCGCCGGGCGCCGTAAGAGTTGAATTCGGCCACAGCTACGCCGTGGCTCTGCAGCCACAGCCCGGCCGGGCTCGACGGCCTGATCGATCCCGCGGGCGAGATGTGGTCGGTCGTGACGCTGTCTCCGAGGACGGCCAGCACCCTGGCGCCGGTGACGTCTGTGACGGGCTCCGGCTCGGCCTGCATTCCCTCGAGAAACGGCGGCCTTTGCACATAGGTCGACTGCTCGTCCCACGCGTAGCGCCGTCCCGTCGGCATCTCGAGAGATCGCCAGTTCTCGTCACCGGTCGTGGCGTTCGCGTACGCGTGGCGGAACATTTCCGCGCCCACGGCTTGCTCGAGCACCTGCGCGACCTCGTGGGACGAGGGCCAGAGGTCCGCCAGCAGAACGGGGCGGCCATCGTCCGAGACGCCGAGAGTCTCGGTCGCGAGATCGATGTCCATGGTGCCGGCCAGCGCGTACGCGACCACGAGGGGCGGGGACGCGAGGTAGTTCATCCGGACGTCGGGATGGATCCTCCCCTCGAAGTTGCGATTGCCCGACAGCACGGCCGCGCAAGCAAGGCCGTGGACGTTGATGGCCTGGGAGATCTCCCCGAGCAGGGGGCCTGAGTTGCCGATGCAGGTCGTGCAGCCGAAGCCCACGAGGCCGAAGCCGAGCTTCTCGAGGTAGGGGACCAAGCTGGCCCGCTCGAGGTAGTCCATGACGACCCGCGAGCCTGGTGCGAGGCTCGTCTTCACCCAGGGCTTGGAGCTGAGGCCGAGCTCGACGGCCCTTTTCGCCACGAGGCCGGCGGCGATCATCACCTGCGGGTTCGAGGTATTGGTGCAACTGGTGATCGCGGCGATCACGACATGGCCGTGCGCGAGATCGAACTCACTTCCGTTGGCGAGGCGTACGTGTGCCCGGGCGTCGCCGGCGATCTCGTCGGGGCCTGGGGCGGCCGCGACCGGCTCGGGAAGCGAGCGTGGGAGGGCTTCGGCGAACATGGCCTTGGACCTGCGCAGCGGAACGCGGTCCTGGGGGCGCGACGGGCCGGCGAGACTTGGCTCGATCGACGAAAGGTCGAGCTCGATCCGTTCGGAGTAGGCGGGTTCGGCCGCTTCGTCGTGCCAGAGCCCCTGAAGCTTGGCGTAAGCCTCCACCAGTGTGCAGAGCTCCTCGGGGCGGCCGGTGAGCCTCAAGTAGCGCAGCGTCTCGGAGTCGATGGGGAAGATCGTGGCCGTCGAGCCGTACTCCGGCGACATGTTGCCTATGGTCGCCCGGTTCTCGAGCGGCACCTTCGCCACGCCCGGGCCGTAGCACTCGACGAATTTGCCGACGACACTATGGTTCCGAAGCAGTTCGGCAACGGTGAGGACGAGGTCGGTCGCCGTAGTGCCTTCCGGGAGCTCGCCGGTCAGGCGCAGACCTACCACTCGCGGCACGAGCATGGAGATCGGCTGGCCGAGCATGGCCGCCTCCGCCTCGATGCCCCCGACGCCCCAGGCGAGCACGCCGAGGCCGTTCACCATCGGCGTGTGCGAGTCGGTGCCGACGACGGTGTCGGGATAGGCGGCGCCCTCGACGTCGGTGAAGACGACTCTGCTCAGGTACTCGAGGTTGACCTGGTGGCAGATGCCGACGCCGGGCGGCACCACGCGCATGTTCGAGAAGGCTTGTTGGCCCCAGCGCAGGAACCGGTAGCGCTCGGCGTTGCGCTCGTACTCGAGGGTCGTGTTCACCTGGAGGGCGTCGCGGCGGGCGTAGGTGTCGACGACGACGGAATGGTCGATAACGAGGTCGACGGGCACGAGAGGGTTGATCCGGCTCGCGTTGCCACCGAGCGCCTCGATGGCATCTCGCATGGCGGCGAGGTCGACGACGCACGGCACGCCGGTGAAGTCCTGGAGAAGGATGCGCGCTGGCGAGTACGCGATCTCCCGGGCGGCTCCACCGGTCTCGTGACGGGCCAAGGCCTCCACGTCTTCGGCCTTCACGCTCACGCCATCTTCGTGGCGCAGCAGGTTCTCGAGGAGGAGCTTGATCGAATAAGGGACCCGCCCTAGATCAGCGACGCCCTCGAGTGCCGACAGGCGATGGATGCGGTAGCGCCGGTCACCGACCTCCAAGGTGCCCTCGGCGCCGAAACTGTCTCGTCCGGTCATTTCTGTCTGTGCCTCCTAGGCTGCACTCTAGGCAGTGAGGACGGAGGCTCCGGGGTTGACCCGGTCGCGGAGCTTGCGAAGCGCGGCCGTCAAGGCGAGCTCTTCGTCCGGGTCGAGGACCCCGTCGAGGAGCCGGGCGAGCTGCGCGCGGTGGACGTCAAGCGCCTGGCGTGTCCGAGCCTCGCCGGCGTCGGTCAGCGCGGCAAACGCTCCCCGACGATCCTCTGGACAGGCTTCGCGGCTCACGAGGCCGGCTTCGGACAGGCGGTCGACCGCTCGGGTGAGACCGCTCGGGGTCAGATCCGTTTGGGCGGCGAGGTCGCTCATCCGCAGTCGCCCGCCCGGCGTTCGGGTCAGTCGGATCAGGATCTCGAAGTCCTGGCCAGCAAGTTCGCACTGACGCTCCAGGGGAGGGCCGACCGCTCGATGCAGCCCTGAAGCCGTCTCGAAGACGAGCCCGACGAGCGTGATCCGGTCGACTTCGCTCGCGTGCCCGGGTGTGTCCGCTGGTTCCACGCTGACAGCATAACGGGAGCCCGGGAATAGTTGCGCGAGCAATTTGTTCTATAGTTAGTTGCGCAAGCAAATGAACTGTAAGCCCCTCAGCACAAGGAGTCTCAAGATGACCGATACGATCACCCCCGTCAGCACCAGGGCTGTCAACGGCCTGACGCTTCCCAGCACCGGCACGTTCGTGCTCGACAAGTCGCACACCGAGGTCGGTTTCATCGCCCGGCACCTCATGGTGTCCAAGGTTCGCGGCCGCTTCACCGACTTCGAGGGCACCATCGTCGTCGCCGACGACCCGTCGGAGTCATCGGTCGAGGTGACCATCCAGGCGGCGAGCATCAACACCAACGACGAGAACCGTGACAAGCATGTCCGGACCAACGACTTCCTCAGCACCGACGAGTTCCCGGCGCTCACCTTCCGCAGCACCAAGGTCGAACTGAGCTCAGGCGGTGATTGGAAGGTGAACGGCGACCTGACCGTTCGGGGCGTGACGCGCCCGATCGTCCTGGACGTCCAGTTCGAGGGCGTCATCCAGGACCCCTGGGGCAACCAGCGCCTCGGGTTCACCGCTTCCGGCGAGATCGACCGCAACGACTTCGGAGTGAGCTTCAATGCCGCCCTCGAGACCGGCGGCTTCGTCGTCTCCCCGAAGGTCAAGCTCGAGATCGAGGCTGAAGCGGTCCGCCAGGCCTAGCCTGCCTGCGAACAGTCCCGCCGGTCCCAGCCGGGCCGGCGGGACGCAGCATCTTCGGGAGCCGGTTGCCGCAGTCCACGTGTGCCAATCAGCCCTTGTTCTACTCTGTAGCTGGTGACCGTCCCGACAGTTAGATTGCAGTTGTGAGCGCGCCGATCGAATCAGGACCGGACGTTCTCGGAATCCACGCGCACCTTCTCGCATCGATCCCTGGCGTCCTGGTCCTTCTTGACGCTCGTGGCATCGTGCGCTTTGCGTCCGGTCAGGTGGAGCACCTCGGTGGCGAGTCGGTGGATGTCCTCGTCGGCTCCGAGCTGACCAGCCATCTCGAGCCAAAGGACCGGCCTCTTCTGACATGGCTGCTGGCGGCGTCCGCAGCGAAGTCGCCCGAGCAGCTGACCGGCCCGGTGCGGCTGCCGTACCTCCACACAGACGGAAGGCCGCGGCTTGCCGAGGCCTGGGCGCTCAATCGCTTGGCTGATCCCGCCCTTGCCGGCTTCGTCGTCCTGCTGCTGCTCGAGAGTGCGTACGACCACTTCGATCAAGTTCTCGCCTCGGCCCAGGCTGGGGTCGCTCTGGAGGACAATCTGTCGGCTCTTGCCGGTGCGCTGGCGCTCCCGCCGGTGCTCGGGGAGTCCTTCTTTGTTGTCGCCTCGCCTGACGGTCGGAAGATCAGCTGCTTCCCGCCGAACCCGTCGGTTCCCGGACCACCCGCCGCCGGACCTTGGGACCAGGCGATGGGTCGGGACTCGGCCATCTTGTACACCGAGCTCGCCGACTTGCCCGAGTCCACTAGAGCTGCCGCGAAAGGGTCCCGCTCCGTTTCCTGCTTCCCGATCCTGACCCGCGGCGAGAGCACACCGTCGGCTTGCCTGGTCGTGTGGAGCCGCGAGCTCGGGCCACTTGGGACAACAGAGCGCACGGCCGTGGACCGGGCGCTGATCCTCGCGTCGCTGATGATGTCGCACAGCGTTGTCGGGGAACGGTCGTTGGAGGAGGCTTCTCAGGATCTGTTGACCGGCCTCGGCAATCGCAGGAGTTACTTCCAGGCGCTCGACTCACGGGTCGCGGCCGGTGACCGCCCAGCCGTGCTGTACATAGACATAGACGGTTTCAAGGACGTGAACGACCGGCTGGGTCGCCTTGCCGGAGATTCGGCGCTGCGAGTGATCGCCCGCCGGCTGTCGTCGGTGGTGCGCCCGACCGACGACCTCGCTCGCATCGGAGGAGACGAGTTCGCCATCCTTTGTGCCAGCGATGTCACCGAGCCTCAGGTCATCGCCATCGCCGCCCGCGTGGTCGAGCGCCTCGCGGAACCGATCTCGATAGGTGACGCTCCCGCGTTGAAAGTCGGGGCGAGCATCGGCATCGTGCTCGACTTCCCGCCGGGGACGACCTCGGACGCCCTGCTCGCCAGCGCCGACGAGGCGCTGTGCGAGGCCAAGGCGGCCGGGCGGAGCTGTTGGAGGGTCGCGCCGGCCCCTGAGCGGCAAAGGGCGTGAGGTAGTAGGCAGCGCCGCTTGTCAGCTCGTGCCGGTGTCAGGAATTGGCATCGGGCCGAAATATTCTCGCAAAAAAGGACTTTCGACCTAGGATGCCGAAGTGAGCGATCCCTACGCTGACGCAATGGTGCAGCTGAGGGATTGCCGTCACTCAACCGGCAGTCCGGTCAGAAGTGCACCCGGGAGCTGGTCTTGAGTCGCGTCAGCGTGGCGGCCGCGGATGCTTGGAAGGACCGGCGACGGCTCCTCCTGAGCTGGTTTGCGCTTCCCCTTTCCCTCGTCGCGGCGCTGCTGCTCGGCGCTGTCATGATGTTGGCGCTCGGAGCCAACCCGATCACCGGCTACAACGCCCTCATCGTCGGGGCGTTCGACGGCAGCTACGCGCTCGGCTCGACGGCCGTGAAGGCCGCCCCACTTCTTCTCGTCGCCGTCGGGATCTGCGTCGCGTTCCGCGCCAACGTCTTCAACATCGGTGGCGAGGGCCAGCTGGCGATGGGAGGCTTGGCGAGCTCGGCGACAGCGCTCGCGTTGCCGAACCTGCCGAGCATCGAGCTCATCCCGCTCGTGCTCCTCGCTGGCGCGGCCGGCGGTGCGGCCTGGGGGGCGATCCCCGGAGCATTCAAGGCCTATTTCAACGTCAACGAGATCCTGAGCACGATCATGCTCAACCTCGTTGCTGTCCAGGTCATGAACTGGCTGCTGGCCGGCCCTATGGTCGACAAGACGCAGAATTCCACCTACGGCCTTATCCCAGAGACGAGGCTTCTCCCCCGGACCTCCTGGCTTCCCATCCTCATCCCGAATACGCAGCTCCACCTCGGGGTGCTGATCGCAGTGATCGTGGCAGTGGGGGTGTGGGTCCTGCTTTATCGCACGAGCTTCGGCTTTCGCATCCAGGCTGTGGGGCTGTCGCGCGACGCGTCGAGGTACGCCGGGATGCCGGTGAAACGGACGATGACGCTTGCCATGACCATAAGCGGTGCGATGTGCGGCCTCGCGGGGGCGCTGCTCGTCTTCGGCAGCATTTCGCACCGGATGGTGACCGACGGGAGCCTCACCGGGTTCACCGGCTCGGACGGGTTCAACGGGATCGTCGTGGCGCTCTTTGGGGCGCTCAACCCGCTGTGGACGATCCTTTCGGCATTCCTCTTCGGCGGGCTGCTCGTGGGCGGTGACGCCTTGCAGGTCGCAACGGGCGTGCCGGCCGACATGGTGACCGCTCTCGAGGGGCTCGTCGTGGTGTTCGTCGTCTCGCTCGAGTACATGCGCAGGCGCAGCCGTGCCACGGCCTCCAGCCCTCTCGGGCGCTCCAGGGCCCGGCCGACCGAGCTCGCCGCGCCGGCCGCGTCACTGGTCACAGCCGAAGAGCGGAGCGACCGATGAGCCAGTTCTTCACCTACGCCATCCTCACGGCGACGGTGGCCTCGGCGCTCGGGCTGGCCGCCCCCTTCCTCTTGGCCGCGCTCGGCGAGACCATGGGACAGCGCAGCGGGGTGATCAACCTTGGCGTCGACGGGATCATGCTCCTCTCGGCGTTCACCACCTACTTCGCAGCGCTCAAGACCAGCAACCTGCTCCTTGCCATCCTCGTCGGGATGGGAACCGGGGCGGTGATGGGTGTCGTGACCGCGTTCATAAGCGTCACCTTGAAGGCCGAGCAGGGCATCAGTGGGATCGGTGTCTACTTGTTCGGGCTCGGGTTCAGCGACCTGCTGTTCATCAAGCTCGTAGGCACCCCTTTGCCGATCAACTCGCTCAACCCGATCAACATCCCGCTGCTCGACCGGATACCGGCGGTGGGAGGCATGTTGTTCAAGCAGACGGTCCTCGTCTACGTGGCCTTCCTGCTGGTGCCCGTCGTGACCTTCGTTCTCAACCGGACGACTTTCGGGATGAAGATCCGCGCCGCCGGGGAGAACCCGGCCGCCGCGGACAGCGTGGGCGTCAACGTCGCGCGCATCCGCTGGTCGACTGTGCTCATCGGCTGCACCTTGGCCGGCCTGGCCGGCGCGGCCCTTCTCCTTTACGACGGCATCTTCCAGGAGAACCTCACCCAGAGCGAGGGCTTCATCGCCGTCGCTCTGGTCTACTTCGGTGCCTGGCGCCCGACCGGTGTCATGGGTGGTTCGGTGCTGTACGGGCTGGCCATCGCAGTTGTCCTCGAATGGAAGTCACTCGGGATAATCCCGCTCAGCGCCTCCGATCTCGCTGCGACCGCGCCGGCGGTGATCACGATCCTGGCTCTGCTCACCGTCGCGCGTCGTTTCAGGCAGCCGGCCGCCCTCGGGAAGCCTTACGAGAGAGGAGGGTGATGCAATCCGGTGACCCTCGATATCAGGTTACAATTGTGTTACGCGGGACTTTCACGAGAGAAGGGTGATCCAACCGGGCAGGTCCTGCTGCAGCACCGGACAGTGCCAGCATTCGAAACCTACAAAAAGTGCAGTCACTAGCAAGGGAGAGAAAGCACAATGCATATGAACCTAGCCAGAAGGGGCGCTTTGGTGCTTGCCGCGGCCGGCATCGCGCTCGGTACCGCCGCCTACGCCAGCAGCGCTTCGGCGTCGACGACCGCGGCGCGTCCGCACTCGGCGTCGCAAGCTGTCACGCCACTGAAGGTGGCTCTCATCGCTCCGAGCGCAACGAACGACCTTGCCTTCACACAGTCGATGTACAGCGCACTCGAGAGCCTGAAGTCGTCAGAGCACCTGACGATCTCGGTTTCGGCGAACGAGTACGTCGTGTCCGACGCAGCGAGCATCATCCGCGAGTACGCGTCCAAGGGCTACAACCTCATCGTCGCCCATGGGTCACAATACGGGTCCACGATCGAGCAACTGGCACCCCAATTCCCGAAGGTCGCCTTCGCGTGGGGAACTGCAGGAGCGACGTTCGGGCTCAAGAACGTATTCGCGTACGAGGCATCCTCGAATGAAGGCGGCTACGTCCAGGGCTACATGGCTGCGCTGATAAGCAAGTCGAAGGTGCTCGGGATCTGCGGGCCGATCGCGACCGGTGACGCCAAGCTGTACGTCGACGGCTTCGCCGCCGGCGCAGCCGCCGCCGCCAAAGCCAATAAGTTCAAGGTGACGGCGCACGAGGTCTACACCGGCTCGTTCAGCGACGACAGCCTCATGGCAACCTGCGCGAAGACCTTCGTGTCAGGAGACAAGGCAGACGTGCTCACCGGCAGCTCCCAGTCGGTCGTCGGGGCTATCGGCGTCGCGAGGTCGGATCACCTGGCGTGGTTCGGCACGCAGTGGAACCAGTCGACGCTCGCGCCGAGCAATGTTGTTTCCTCGCAGGTCTACAACTGGGACCCGATCTTGAGGCAGATGTTCACAGCGATCCGCGGTGGCACGCTCGGCGACGCAACCTACGTGATCGGGCTCGGAAACGGCGGTGAGAAGATCCAGTTCAACTCGGGTTACAAGCTCTCCCCCGCGATCAAGGCCCAAGGCCAGAAGCTGATCACCGAGATCACCAACGGGGACATCACCGTTCCTCAGTAGTCGGCTCAGACCAGGCAGACAGGAAAGGACGACCGTGGTGACCACCCCGGCAGCGAGCCCGTCTCGAGAGGGCATTCCGCTCCTCCAGATGACGGGCATCACAAAGCGCTTCCCCGGGGTGGTCGCCAACGATCACGTCGACTTCGATGTCCGAGGCGGCGAGATCCACACCCTCTTCGGGGAGAACGGGGCGGGCAAGAGCACCCTCATGCGCGTGCTCTACGGCCTGTACCGCCCCGACGAGGGTGAGATCCAGATCAACGGCGCGAAGGTCGCCATCACCTCGCCGGCCGACGCGATCAGGCGCGGCATAGGGATGATCCACCAGCACTTCATGCTCGTGGACACCTTGAGCGTGGCCGAGAACGTCGCGTTGGGGGAGAAGTCGCAACGCGGCCCGCTGACCGACCTCGGCCGCGTGTCGGTGAGGATCCGCGAGCTTGCCGACACCTACGGGCTCAATGTCGACCCTCAGGCCATCATCTGGCAGCTGTCGGTCGGCGAGCGCCAGCGTGTGGAGATCATCAAGGCGCTGTACCGCAACGTCTCGTTGTTGGTCCTCGACGAGCCGACGGCCGTCCTGACGCCGCGCGAGGTGGACGAGCTGTTCGTCGTGTTGCGGCAGATGACCGAGGGTGGTCGGGGCCTCGTGTTCATCTCCCACAAGATCCACGAGGTGCTCGACATCTCCGACCGCATCACCGTGCTGCGGGGCGGTCGCAACGTCGGCACGATCCCGTCGTCCGATGCGTCCCGAGCTCGCTTGGTGGAGTTGATGGTTGGCCGAAGTGTGGCCCTGGAGAGCCAGCCTTCGAGAGGCGCCGGCGGTGACGTGCGGCTCTCGGTCAAGGACCTCCGTGTCAGGGGCGACCGCGGGATCGAAGCCGTTCGGGGGCTGTCGCTCGAGGTTTCCGCCGGTGAGATCGTCGGTATCGCCGGGGTCTCGGGTAACGGGCAACGGGAGCTCTCCGAGGCGATTGCAGGGCTTCGAGCGCCGCTGAGCGGCTCCATCCGATTGGGCGACGCCGAGCTGGCGGGAGCGAACCCGGCTGACGCACGGTCGGCGGGGCTCGCTTATGTCCCGGAGGAGCGCATGCGCGACGGGGTGGTCCCGGCGTTCACCGTCGCACAAAACCTCCTTCTCGTCGAGAACCGGAACCGCAGCTACTCCCGCCTCGGGTTCTTGCGTACTCGTGCCATCCGCCGTCATTGCCAGGAGCTGATCTCAGCCTTTGACGTCAGGACCCCTTCGCTGGACACTCCGGCCAGGAACCTCTCCGGCGGGAACATCCAAAAGCTGATCATGGCCCGCGAGCTGTCGGGCATCCCTCGCGTGCTGCTGGTTGCTCAGCCCACTCGAGGCATTGACGTGGGAGCCACCCGCTACATCCACGAGCGCCTTGTCGTTCAGCGCGACAACGGAACGGCGGTCCTGATCATCTCCGAGGACCTCGACGAGATCATGACCATTTGCGATCGTGTCCTTGTGATGTACGAAGGGACGATCATCGGGTCGGCGGACCCGCGGGTCAACACCCGTGAGGAGATCGGCATGTTGATGGCGGGAGTGGGGTCCGCCATACCGCCCGCCGCTCCGCCCCCCGCCGGCGAACCGGCCACGGCCTCCAGCTAGCCGTCGTGAGGTCATGGACTCTCCACCAGAGCTGGGTGGTAACTGCTTTTTCCCCCAAGAACACGGGGCAATGAGCATTGCCACGCTCGAGATGATTGCCTGGTCTGGCGCCCTCGGCAGGATTCGAACCTGCGCACCCGGCTCCGGAGGCCGATGCTCTATCCCCTGAGCTACGAGGGCTCGCTTGAGCGCATGTTGCATGCTAGCGGGACTTCAGCCATTCTCAGACTCCAATGACGACCGAACGACGTCTGGCCGACGGGATTGTCGCGGCTCTTGCGACCCTTCACATTCCATTCGAGCCTCAGGAGGTCCAGCTCGTCCGCCCGGCACGCCCGGAGCACGGTGACTGGTCGACCAATGTCGCGCTCGTGGTTGCGAAGTCCGCAGGTCGGGCGCCTCGCGACATTGCCAACGACCTCTCCGCCACGCTGTTGGCCGCATCGATCGACGATGTGGTCGCGGTAGAGGTCGCGGGCCCCGGGTTCGTCAATTTCAGGCTTGCGAAATCGTGGTTGCACCACGCGCTTGTCGAGGTCATCGAAGCCGGCACAGAGAGCTACGCGACTCCCGAGCTCGGAGGCGGGGAGCGGGTGCAGATCGAGTTCGTGTCCGCGAACCCGACAGGCCCGCTGCACGTGGGCAACGGCTGGCTCGGCTCTTACGGCGACGCTCTGGGACGGGTGATGAGCCGCTGCGGCTGGGACGTGAAACGCGAGTTCTACGTGAACGACACGGGCGGCCAGATCCGCCTTCTCGGTGAGAGCCTGCTCGCTCGGCGCCGCGGCGATGTCGTGCCGGAGGAGGGCTATCAGGGCGAGTACGTGACCCAGCTCGCGCAGGAGTACGACGGGCCCGAGGACATCGTCCAAGCCGGCCGGTTCGCCAGTGAGGCGATCCTCGAGAACATAAGGGCGACACTTGACCGGCTCGAGATTCGTTTCGACGACTGGTATTCGCAAGCCTCGATCGAGGAGAGCGGCCAAGTTGCCGAGACGATCGAGGTTTTCCGCGCGCGGGGGCTTGTGTACGAGGCGGACGGAGCGATCTGGCTCCGGTCCACCGAGGTCGGCGACAGCCGCGACCGCGTGTTGATCCGGACGAACGGCGATGTCACGTACCTCGCAGGCGACCTCGCGTACCACCGCGACAAGTTCCTTGTCCGCAACTTCGACCGGGTGATCGACATCTTCGGCGCGGACCACCACGGTCAGGTCGCCAGCTTGAAGGCCGGTGTCGTGGCACTCGGCATCGAGCGCGACAGGCTGGAGATCCGGCTCGGTCAGCTCGTGAACATCGTCGGGCGCCGGATGTCGAAGCGCTCGGGGAACTTCATCAAGCTCGACTCGATCATCGACGAGATGGGAGCCGACGCGACCCGGCTGCTGTCCCTCCTCAATTCGATCGATCAGGCCACGACGCTCGACATCGACCTCATGAAGCGCCGGTCGATGGAGAATCCCGTCTTCTATGTGCAGTACGCCCATGCCCGGATCGCCTCGATCGACCGTAAGCGCGCCGAGCGTGGCATCGAGCGCGTTCCCATCTCGGAGGCCAACCTGGCCCTGCTCGTTGACGACCGTGAGCTCGAGCTGATCCGCTGCCTGGTCGACTTGCCCCATGTGGTCGGCGAAGCCGCCAAAGAACGCGCACCGCACAAGGTGACGAACTGGGTCCGCTTGCTGGCAGGCGAGTTCCACGGCTTTTACCACGACTGCCGGGTCCTTTCCGACGAAGTCCCACCGGAGCTCACACAGGCACGTTTGTGGCTGGTCGAAGGAGTCCAGATCGGTCTCGCGATCGCGCTCGACCTCCTCGGGGTCCGGGCGCCGGAGGCGATGTGACCGGCGCCCGATCTGCCTCCGGGGCGCCCGCGTCCGAGCCGTCCTCGCCAGCTTCTCCACCCGACGGCCCGATCCTTTGGGACCTGCTTCCCGACACGTCCGCGGTCACCGGCGACGGTCACCTGAGTGTCGGCGGGGTCGACCTCTTGCAGCTGGCGGAGGAGGTCGGGACGCCGGTGTTCGTCTACGACGAAGACCACATGCGCGATCGGTGCCGCGAGGCTGTTGCCGGTTTCGGGCCCGGCGTCGCCTACGCGACCAAGGCCTTCTTGTGCAAGGCGATGGCTGCGCTGGCCCTCGAGGAGAAGATGGCGCTCGACGTCTCTACCGGTGGAGAGATGGCCGTCGCGCTCGCGGGAGGGGCGAGCGGTGAGCAGCTTGTGTGCCACGGCAACAACAAGTCCTCCGAGGAGCTCGCAGCCGCGCTGCGTGCCGGCGTCGGCCGGATCGTTGTCGACTCGTTCGACGAGATCATCCGGCTTCGCGCCCTCAGCGCTGCGGGCGTGACATCCGGCTCGTCGGGTGGCCGCAAGCGCCTGTTGGTTCGCGTGACGCCCGGTATCGAGGCTCACACCCACGAGTACGTGAAGACTGGGCAGGAGGATACGAAATTCGGTTTCTCACTGGCTTCGGGAGCGGCGGCCGAAGCGGCCGCCGCTCTCAGGGGCCTGGCGGACTTCGAGCTTGCCGGTGTGCACGCGCACATCGGCAGCCAGATCTTCGAGGTCTCCGCCTTCGCCGAGGAGATCGCCGCTCTCGTCCCGTTCGTGGTCGAGAACCGGTTCTCGGAATGCTGCATCGGCGGCGGCCTCGGCGTGGCCTACGTCGAAGGAGAGGTGGCACCCTCCATCACCGAATGGGCGCACGCCGTTCATGCGGCGGCGAGGACGGCGGGCCTCTCCTCGAGGGTGCGCCTCACAGCCGAGCCGGGTCGCGCCATAGTCGCGAGCGCGGCTGTGACGCTGTACCGGGTCGGCACCATCAAGCAGCTCCCGGGCTTGCGCTGTTACGTCGCTGTTGACGGTGGAATGTCCGACAACCCGCGGCCGGTGCTCTACGGCAGCGGCTACGAGGCCTTCTTGCCGCGTTCACCGCGGGCGTCTCGGCCACTTGCCGCCCGGCTGGTGGGCAAGCATTGTGAGTCTGGTGACGTCATAGTCGACGATGCCCGGCTTCCTTCCGACCTCGTTGTCGGCGACGTGCTCGCCACCCCGGTGACTGGTGCGTACGGATTCGCCATGTCTTCCAACTACAACCGGGTGCTGCGCCCCCCCGTCGTGTTCGTGTCAGGGGGCCGGTACAGGGTTGTCGTCAGACGAGAAACCATGGCCGACCTGCTCGCCTGCGAAGCCTGACCGTCCCCGTCTTGTACCTTGTGCACGTGGACGAGCCTCAATCGAGCGAGAAACGCGGCACTGATGTCGTGCACGTCGGGCTGCTTGGCTACGGCAACGTCGGTGTCGCCTTCACCCGGCTCATCGACTCCCAAGTTGAGGCGATCGCGCTCCGCATAGGCCACGAGCTGCGCGTTACGCGCATCGCCGTCAGGGACGTGGCCAAACCGAGGCCTGACTCGGCCCTCTCCGACGCCGGAGAGCGACTTTCCGGCGACGCCGCCTCGCTCGTGGACGACCCGTCGATCGATGTCATCGTCGAGCTCATCGGCGGCATCGAGCCGGCGCGCAGCTTGGTGCTGGCGGCTCTCGCGGCTGGCAAGCCCGTCGTCACGGCCAACAAGGAGCTCCTCGCCACCTTCGGCGCCGAGCTCCTTTCTGCGGCCGAGAACGGGGGAGTAGACCTGTTCTACGAGGCCTCGGTCGCCGGCGCCATCCCTCTCGTCCGGCTTCTCAACGACTCACTGGCAGGTGAGCGGATCGTCCGCGTGATGGGAATCGTGAACGGCACGACGAACTACATGCTCACCTCCATGAGCGAGGAGGGCTGTGACTACGCCGTGGCGCTCTCGGAGGCGCAGGCACTCGGCTATGCCGAGGCCGACCCCACCGCGGACGTGGAGGGCTTCGACGCCAGGGCCAAGGCCGCCATCCTGGCCGGCATCGCGTTCGACGCGGACGTCGTCGCCAGCGACGTCTACACCGAGGGGATCACGGCCATCGGTGCTTCCGACATAGCCTTTGCCCACAAGCTCGGCTACGTGGTCAAGCTGTTGGCCGTTGCCGAGCGCGTGAGCGACGGGCCCGCGCCCGCAGTCGCTGTACGCGTCCATCCCGCCATGGTTCCGCGTGAGCACCCTCTGGCAAGCGTCCGCGGAGCGTTCAACGCGGTCTTCGTCGAAGGCGACACTGCCGGCGAGCTCATGGTCTACGGCCGCGGTGCCGGTGGGATGGCGACGGCAAGCGCGGTGCTCGGCGACGTGGTGGCGGCCGCGCATCATCTGCGCGAAGAGACGAGAGGCCGCGCCGTCCGGCGCGAGCGGGTCGAGGTCCGCCCGATCTCGGAACTTCGAACCCAGTACTACCTCACTTTGGACGTGAAGGATCAGCCCGGCGTGCTGGCGGCGGTGGCCCGCGTGTTCGGCGAGCACCACGTCTCGATTCGTTCCATGGAACAGATCGGCCTGGGTGGCGGGGCTCGCCTGGTGTTCATCACACACACGGCCCTTGAAGCCGACGTTCAGGCGACGCTGACGTCACTGGCGGGATTGGACGTCGTCGCGCGAGTCGGTGTCCTGTTGCGGGTCATCGGGCCGGAACGCTGATCGGGATGATCCCCTGGAGAGGAGTGATCGAGGAATATCGAAGTTTCCTCCCGGTCTCGGCGACGACGCCTGTGGTGACTCTGCTGGAGGGTGGGACGCCCTTGCTCACCGCTCCGCGGCTGTCGGAGCGGGTCGGTGCCAATGTGCTGCTCAAGCTCGAGGGAGCGAACCCGACCGGCTCGTTCAAGGACCGGGGCATGACGATGGCCATCTCCAAAGCTGCCGAGGAGGGGGTCAAGGCAGTCGTTTGCGCCTCGACCGGCAACACCTCCGCCTCCGCGGCGGCCTACGCGGCTCGGGCCGGGATGAGCTGCTCGGTGCTCATCCCCGAGGGCCACATTGCCCTTGGGAAGCTGGCCCAGGCGCTCGTCCATGGGGCGCACGTCCTGCAGGTGAGGGGTAATTTCGACGTTGCCCTGGAGATCGTCCGCGAGCTGCCGCGCCGTGCACCGGTGGTGGTCGTGAACTCGGTGAACCCGTTTCGCATCGAGGGGCAGAAGACGGCCGCCTTTGAGATCGTTGACAGCCTCGGGGATGCCCCCGAAGTCCACTGCATCCCGGTGGGCAACGCCGGGAACATCACTGCCTACTGGCGTGGCTATTGCGAGTATCGCAACGCCGGGCGTTCCACGAGGCTCCCGAGGATGCTCGGCTTCCAGGCCGCCGGTGCTGCCCCGATCGTCGCCGGCCATCCGATTGCCGAGCCCGAGACGATCGCCACAGCGATTCGCATCGGCAACCCGGCCTCCTGGTACGGGGCGACAGCGGCAGCGTCCGAGTCCGGCGGTGGCATCTTCGCGGTTACCGACGAAGAGATCCTCGATGCGTACCGGTTCCTCGCCACCGAGGAATCGGTCTTCTGCGAGGCTGCCTCGGCGGCCTCGGTTGCCGGCCTGCTGAAGGCACCTGTCGTGAAAGGCTCGACAGTCGTGTGCGTGCTGACCGGTCACGGACTGAAGGACCCGGATCTCGCGATCAGCCAAGCGTCGGTGCCTGCGGTTGTCGACGCCGACCTCGGCTCGGTGCTCGGCGCCCTCGGTCTCTAAGAATCCGTGAGCCGCTCCGCCGTAGCCACAGAGAGTGGTTGTCTAGGGTGATAATGAGGGTGAATCCTCACTCTCAGTGCTCAGACCCTGCTGCCCTGAACCGATCATCCTTCTGGTGTCGTACTGAATGGAAGATCCCCGAAGAGAGCAGCACGAGCCGCTCGCCGTCACTGACGGGCCGGGAGACCGGCAGGCCACGAGGGCGCCCCAGACCCGGTCGGGTCGATGGTGGGAGCTCCACCCCAGGTTGCTGCGGACGGTCGCAGTCGTCGCGCTCGTCTGGGGGTGCGCCTATCTCGGCTGGCGGCTCCTCGAGACCGGTCGAGCGGCCAACCCGGAAGCGTTCTACGTACTCTGGTTCGTGGAGCTGTACAATTTCACCTCGCTCGTGTTTCTCGCCTTTTACGGATGGCGCTGGTCCGAACCGCGGCGACCTCCGGCCACGCCCGGCTATCGCGTCGATGTCTTCGTCGCGACCTACGACGAGTCGCGGGAGGTCGTCGAGGCGACTCTCGCGGGATGCGCCGCCCTCCGTTACCCGCACGAGACCTACCTCCTCGATGACGGTCGACGTTCTGAGATGGAGCTCTTAGCGGGGGAGTGGGGCGCACACTGGATCAGCCGCCCGGACAACTCCCACGCGAAGGCGGGCAATATCAATCACGCGCTCGAGTGCACGAGCGGCGAGTTGATCCTCTGCCTTGACGCCGATCATGTCCCCCTCCCCGACGCGCTCGACGCGACCGTGGGTTACTTCGACGACGAGACGGTCGCTCTCGTTCAGAGCCCGCACGACTTCTACAACCAGGACTCGGTGCAGCACTACGAGCCCGGCCGACATGAGCAGAGCATGTTCTTCGAGGTGGTCTGCCCGGGCAAGGACCGTCACAACGGTGTCTACTGGTGCGGCTCGGCGGCGATCCTGCGTCGAACCGCGCTAGTCGAGGTCGGCGGGGTGGCCACCGACACCATCGCCGAGGACTTCCACACGACCATCAAGATGCACCGGGCGGGATGGACGACCCACTACCACGACGAGGTCCTCGTCCAAGGTCTCGCGCCGCTTGACATGGACGGTTACCTGTTGCAGCGGGACCGCTGGGCGCGCGGCAACCTCGCTGTGTTCCGCCTGCCGGAGTCTCCGCTCAGGCTTTTTTCGGGCCTCGGCCTGCGCCAGAGGTTCTCCTACTTCGGCAGCCTCTTCGCCTACGGTGCCGGTCTGTCGCGACTGGCCATGATCGGATTGCTGGTGGCGGTCCTGGTGGGCGGCGTGCTGCCGGCCCGCATGACCATGCTCGGTCTCGCGGTGCTCTGGTTGCCCTGGACGATCCTCGCGGTCACCTCTGCGACCGCGCTCTGCCGGGGCCACCTCCGCACTGGCGAATCCTCTCACTACACGCTCGTTACCGCCGCGATCTTCACCCGCGCGCTCCGATGCGCGCTGTTCCCCTCTCGGACCAAGTTCAAGGTCACCCCGAAGTCCGGCGCCGGAGCCGGTGGCCTCCATTCACTTGGGCGCCTCAAGGTCGTGGCTGCCTTCGGCATTGCTCTTGCGGGTGGGCTCGTCTGGCGGGGCCTCGGGATCCTCGGCTACGTGCATGCGCGGGGGCTTCCCACGTGGGCGGCGACGTTCGCAATGATCCTCGGAACCTGGGAGCTCTATCGAATCGCACAGTCGTTGCGAATTGTCTTTCGCAGGCACCAGCGGCGCGAGCAGGTCCGCTTCGGCTGCCTCGCCCCGGCGACGATCGTGAACGAGGTGGACGAGCGCTCCTACGGTCGAGTTGTCGACGTCTCGGTGTCGGGCGTGGGGCTCTTGGTTGCCACGGAGATCGAAGGCGGATCGCTGCTGCACGTCGAGTTCGCGCTGCCCGGCCTCGACGACGGGACTCTCGGTGTGGCCTTCACCGCCGCCGTGCAGTCTGCGCGACCCGACAAGTCGGCAGGATGGCGGCTAGGGGCGTCCATCGTTGAGATAGATGGTGGCTCACGGGACAACCTCGTCCGCTACTGCTATGTCGTGCACCCCTGTGAGCGTCTCCGCAAGAGCCGCCTCGAATCCCAGGAGCAAACGACGCCGTCACTCATCCCGATGTCCCCGGTCACCGCGGTGGTCGATGTGAACGACACCTACAGTGCTCCCGCGATCGAACGCCCAGCCGTCGGCTGACGGCTCTGGGACACCACGGGTGTTTGCCGGCAGGCCGGCGCCCCGCTAGTATGCGGTTTGCCCTGGTTCGTCATTGCGGACGCCAGCTCGCCCTATGGGCGGGTGACCCGAATGGGGCGGCGGGAATCGCAGAGGTCCCTTCCCTGTTGTTACCTACACCGCGTTTCCCCCGTGCAGACGCATTAGCCGCCGTGGGCACCCACTGATTGGGCTGTGCGATCCGGCGAAGTCGACGACTTGTTCTGATTGGGAACTCACAGCGACGGATCGCAGGCTCGGGTCTATTGCATGACCCGACCGGTCCGGTGACCGCTCGGGAGGGTATGTCGTGACCACATGGGGGAGCACCGACATCGCGGAATCCCGGAAGGTCCGGAAACCACCTCCAAAGAACCACCTCAAGCAACAGAAGATCCAGAGAGGAAGCTGATGAGCGAAGAACAGCTCGAGCGTTCGATCCTCGAGCGCAAGGCGAGCGACGAGCTTCGGGCAATCGCGACCGCCATGTCCCTCGAGCCCGTAGCGCGCCTGCGCAAGGCGGAGCTGGTGAACCAGATCCTGCGTGCTGCCGGCGTCGAGGTCGAAGGCGCCTCACAGTTGCCCGCGACAAGCGCGGCATCGCTTCAGTCACCGCCTTCCAACGGTGGCGCCACCGACACCAGTCAACCAGACGGGGCTGACGGCGCATCCACTTCGAAGCCTGCGCGAGGTCGCACCTCGAGGGCGCGGTCCACGGTCAAGGCGCGCCCGGCGGATTCGTCGCCGGCACATGCTGACGTGAACGGAAGTGGGGGCGGGCAGGCTCATGAGCCGAGTGAGGACCACGGCGTCTCGTTGCCGGCGGGCTCGGCACTCGTCAACGGGACCGACTCTGAAGATTCGAGTGAGGTCGGGGACGCGGTCGCGGAGGGCGCAGCCGCCGTTCTGGCGAGCTCAGGCTTCGGCCGGAGCAGGCGAGAGCCAGCTCCGACCACCGGTGCGGGCCTTGCTTCGGGCGAGCCCCGGCCTGGTGAGCTCACGTCGAACCTGGGCGGCGTCGCCGCTTCCGGTACTGAGACCCTTGACCGGGTGTCCGGGGACGTGTCGACCACGATCCGTCCTCAGCGCCAGCCTCAGCAGCACTCCCAGCCCGGGCGAGGCAATCAGGGCAATCAAGGCGGCCAGATCGTTCAGGGCGGCCAGGGCGGCCAGGTCGAGACGGGCAACCGCCGCGGGCGCCGTCGTCGCGGACGTGACCGAGAGCGTGGCGGTCAAGAGCCGCAGGGTGGCGGCCAGGAAGTTGCATGGCAGGGCGAGCTCGTCCCGGTCCGCGGCCTGCTCGACCTACGGGACGAGGGCTACGGCTTCCTGCGTACGAGCGGGTACCTGCCGAGCGGCAAGGACGTGTACATCTCGGTCTCGCAGGCAAGGAGGTTCGCGCTACGGCGTGGCGACGCCATCGAGGGTGCATGCCGCCCGGCGGGACCGAGCGAGAAGTACCCCGCCTTGCTGCGGATCGACACGGTTTGCGGGATGTCGCCGGAAGAGGCCCGTGAGCGACCGCGTTTCGAGGACCTGACTCCGTTGTTTCCCGACCAGCGGATGCGGCTCGAGCTGAAGGACGATCCGCTCAACACGACCGCGCGGATCGTCGATCTGATCTCGCCCATCGGCAAAGGACAGCGGAGCATGATCGTGTCGCCGCCGAAGGCTGGCAAGACGACGATCCTGAAGCAGATAGCGCATTCGATCGAGCAGAACGACCCGAGCGTCCATCTCATGGTCCTGCTCGTGGACGAGCGTCCCGAGGAGGCCACGGATTGGCGCCGGTCAGTGAAGGGCGAGGTGATCGCCTCGACCTTCGACCGTCCCGCCGACGAGCACACGACCGTTGCGGAGCTCGCGATCGAGCGGGCCAAGCGGCTTGTCGAGCTCGGCAGGGACGTCGTGATCATCCTGGACGGGATCACCCGTCTCGCCCGCGCCTACAACCTGGCCCAGCCGGCAACCGGTCGCATCATGTCCGGCGGCGTGGACTCCGGCGCGCTGTACCCGCCGAAGAAGTTCTTCGGAGCTGCTCGCAACATCGAGGAGGGCGGCTCGCTCACGATCCTCGCGACCGCCCTCGTGGAAACGGGCTCGAAGATGGATGAGGTGATCTTCGAGGAGTTCAAGGGCACCGGCAACATGGAGCTGCGCCTCGACCGCAAGCTGGCCGAGCGGCGGATCTACCCGGCGATCGATGTCAACGCCAGCTCGACGCGCCACGAGGAGCTGCTCTTCGACCGCTCCCAGCTCCAACAGGTCTGGAAGCTCCGCCGGGTGCTCAACGCCCTCGGCAGCGACGGAGGTGGTGGGGCCGGGCTCGAGCTCCTCATGGACAAGATCCGGACCACTCGCTCCAACGACGAGTTCCTCGCCGAGATCGCCAAGGCGCCGATCCCGGGCGGCTGACTCGCCCCGGAGCGGGCCCTGGCCCAGCTCCGTCCGACCCGGCTTACAATGGAGAGATCATGAAGACAGACATTCACCCCGCCTACACGACCGCGTCGGTGCGGTGCTCGTGCGGGAACACCTTCACAACGCGATCGACAAAGTCCGACCTGCATGTCGAGCTGTGCAACGAATGCCATCCCTTCTACACGGGCAAGCAGAAGCTGGTGGACACCGGCGGGCGCGTGGAGCGCTTCGAGCGCCGCTACGGCCAGCGCAAGACCAAGCGCTGACTCAGCTTCACTTCCACCATCCACGCCGGGTATCGGCGTGGCCGTCGTACACGAGCTAGCCAACGGGCTCGACCTGCCGCCGCGGTCGGTCGCCCGTCACAGACTTCGCCCCGGCCACCCGGTCTCAGGTTGCCGGAGGCCGGGCCAACTCGTGAGCGATGTCGCCGGCCCAAGCATCGATCTCGGCCCAGTCTCGGAAGTCTCCCTCCGGCAGCCCGGCGCGGGCGGCCGGCAGCTTGCGGAGGGCCCGCTCAGCAAAGCCGAGCGTGTCAGGGTCGAGTGCTCCGAAGAAGACGCGGTGGCCACGCGCCTGGACGACTTCTTGAAGCTCGGAGATCTCCTTGGGCACTGTCGCTGTCCGGAGGTCCTGTCCCTTCGCGTCTTGGGCCTCGTTGCCGAGCGGCCCGCTGCTGAACAGCCAGAGCGGATGACGCGCCAGGACGGCGCTGTTGAGCTTCACGAATGCCAATGCCTCGTCCATCCAGTGGAAGCCGTAGGTGGCGCTGCCGATCACGAAGGCGTCATAACCTTCAAGGCCGGACGCCTCCTGCACGGAGCGGGCGTCCGCTGGGTGGTCCTCGTCGGTCAGCTTGACCGCGATCCGCTCGGCGATCCCGCGAGTTGCACCGTGCTTGCTGGCGTACGCAACGAGTACCGGCATGGTGACCTCCGCTTTCATCGTGCGATCTCGCCGGGACTTCGCCTAGAGCCCAAGATCCCTACTTTGAGGGTACGGTGTTCTCGGACCCCGGAGTAGTGATTGCTCAGAGATTGGTGTTGCGCCTCATGTCCCGGGCTATCTCGGACCTCGACCAGGGAGCGGTCCAAGGGCCGCCCGAGGCGGCACTAGCCTGAGTCCGTGCTCGATCGCCTTGAGGCGCTTGAGGCCGAGTACTCACAGGTCCTCACCCGCCTCTCTGACCCAACGCTCTCGAAGGATCCCAATGAGCTGAGAGTACTGTCGCGCCGCCACAAGGAGCTCGAGACCGTCGTGCGGAAGATGCACGAGCTCAAGTCCGCGCAAGACGACGTCGCCACCGCTCGCGAGCTGGCGGCCGACGCCGTCGGCGCAGAACGCGAGCTCGGCCGGGACGAGCAGAGTGCCGCAGAGGCAAGGGTCGTGGAGCTCGAGACGGAGCTGCGCGATCTGCTGATGCCCCGTGACCCGCACGACGGGCGCAACGTCATCGTCGAGATCCGGGGAGCCGAGGGTGGAGAGGAGGCGAACCTGTTCGCCAAGGACCTCTTCGACATGTACCAGCGCTATGCCGACCGGCGAGGTTGGCACCCTGAAGTGCTGGACCTTCGCGAGTCGGAGCTCGGGGGCGTCGGCGGGGTCACCTTCCTTGTCAAGGGCGAGGATGCCTGGCAGCGGCTGCACCAAGAGGCCGGCACTCACCGGGTGCAGCGGATCCCGGTCACCGAGTCGCAGGGACGCGTCCACACTTCCTCCGCGACGGTGAACGTGCTGCCCGAGGCCGACGAGGTCGAGGTCGAGATCGAGCCCGGCGACATACGCGTCGACGTCTACCGATCGACCGGCCCCGGGGGACAGTCGGTCAACACGACGGACTCGGCGGTCCGGATCACCCATCTGGCGACCGGGCTCGTCGTGGCGATGCAGGACGAGAAGAGCCAGATTCAAAACCGCGCGGCTGCGCTGAAAGTGTTGCGTGCACGCCTGTACGAGCTCGAGCTGCAGCGAAACGCGGCCGCTCTTGCCGAAGAGAGGCGCGCACAGGTTGGGAGTGGAGGCCGCTCGGAGAAGATCCGCACATACAACTTCAAGGACAACAGGGTCACCGATCACCGGATCGGGCTCACCTTGAAAAAGCTCGACCGCATACTGATGGGCGACCTCGACGAGCTCGTCGACGCACTGCTGGCAGACGAGCGGGGCCGCCAGCTACTCGAGGGATGAGAAGGCGGGCCGAAGTGACCGGGGTCACCTGGCGGCAACTGCGGCGTGAGACAGCCAAAGCGATCGCCGACCCGGCCCAGGCCCGGTGGTTGCTCGAGGAGGCCAGTGGCCTCGACGGCTTTCGGCTGTTGCGCGAGCTCGATTGTCAAGCTCCTCCCGGGGCCGCGGCACGGCTCGAGTCGCTCGTGCAGCGCCGACTTTCGGGTGAGCCGCTCCAGCACGTTCTCGGCCACTGGGGGTTTCGGACGCTCGATGTCGTCGTCGACTCGCGCGTGCTCGTCCCGCGCCCGGAGACGGAGGTCGTCGTAACCGTCGCCTTGTCGGAGATTGACCGCCTTTGTACTTTGCAGTCCGGCCCGGAGGTGCTCGTGGTCGATCTCGGTACTGGCTCGGGCGTGATCGCGCTCTCGCTCGCAATGGAGCGGGCGGCGGTGCGCGTCATCGCGACCGACCGAGATCCCGCCGCTCTCGAGGTAGCCGCCGTCAACTTGTCAGGAATCACGACCGAGGCGGCGGCACGCGTGCAGTTCTGCCAGGGCGACTGGTACCAAGCCCTGCCCCTCGATCTCGCCGGTCAGATCGCCTTGATTGTCGCCAACCCGCCGTACCTAGCAGAGCCCGAGTGGGCTGGCCTCGACCCGACAGTAAGCGGCTTCGACCCCTTCGGGGCATTGGTGGCCGGGCCGAGCGGGCTCGAGGCCATCGAGACGATCGTGACCGGCGCACCGGCGTGGCTCGGCCGGCGCGGGGCGCTCGTAGTCGAGATCGCGCCCGCCCAGGCGGGACCGGTGCTCGAGATGGCACGCGAGGCGGGGTTCCCCACTGCGAGTGTCGAAGACGACCTGGCGGGGCGAGCGCGCGTGCTCGTGGCCGAACGGTGAGCCGGTCGGAGCTCGGCGCGCTCGAGGAGGCGCTGGCGGCCGGGAACGTCGTGGCGGTCCCGACCGACACCGTCTACGGGCTCGCCGTCGATCCCCGTCTGCCGGGCGGGGTCGACCGGGTGTTCGCGCTCAAGCAGCGACCCGAGCAGTTCCAACTGCCGGTCCTCATCGCTGATCCGACCGGTCTCTTGGACCTGGCGGAGGCGACTGCGGCCGCCCAACGGCTCGTTTCGCGTTACTGGCCCGGGCCGCTCACCCTTGTGCTGCCACGGCGATCCGGTGTCGCCTTCGACCTCGGTGGCGATAGTGCGACGATCGGGCTGCGCTGCCCGGCGAGCTCGCTGCTGAGACAGCTGCTGCGAACGACCGGACCGCTCGGCGTGACGAGTGCTAACCGCCACGGGGAGCCCCCCCTGCACACTGCGGACGAGGTCCGCGAGCACTTCGGTGCAGGTGTCGTGGCCGTGCTCGACGGTGGCAGATGCGACGGCCGGCCGTCGACGGTGATCTCGCTCACCGGTCCCGATGCGAAGTGCCTGCGGGAGGGCGCGCTCTCGTTCGCGGAGCTCGCCGCGATCGCCGCCGGTCCGTGAACGCCTGCCGCTCGTCGCGCCCAGTGGGTCTAGTCGTGCACCGATGAGTTTCAGATGGCGGTGGCGTCGAGATTGACGACATGGAGGCATGGCGAACCAGCCTGATACGGGCATGTCTGATTGTTGGTCGGTCCATCTTGCGACCGACGACGCCCGAAGACCGTCGATACGGCGGTGGCCAACGGAAGTCAGGTCCTTGTCCCTGTCATGGATGTCGGCGAGCTCGGCGACATGTCCTTCGTCAGCGACCCCGGTGGCGCGGCGATCGCGCCGAGCGCGCAGAACATTGCCGCGCCGATCACGACGATGACCACGATGTTGCTCAAATTGGTAAGTCTCAACCGAGCACAGGACGGGCTCGGGCTTGTGGGCCGCAACGGAAGCACCCGGTAGACTCGCCGCGTGCGCGTTTCGGCAGGATCGGACCACGCCGGTTTCGAGTTGAAGGGACTGCTGATCGAGCACCTCGCGTTCTTGGGGCACGAGGTTTTGGACCTCGGCACGCACTCGCCGGAGCCGGTGGACTACCCGGACTTCGGCGCAGCGGTTGGCCAAAGTGTCGTGTCGGGCGACACCGATCTCGGAGTTTGCGTGTGCGGAACCGGGATGGGAATCGCGATCGCGGCGAACAAGGTCCATGGCGTGCGTGCGGCAGTGGTCCGCGACGTGAGCTCAGCGCGACTGGCCCGCGAGCACGACAACGCGAACGTGATCTGCTTTGGTGCGCGCCTCGTGGGCATTGTTGTCGCGATGGACGCGCTGGAGATGTTCCTGCGGAGCGAGTTCGAAGGAGGCAGGCACCTCCGGAGAATCGAGAAGATCGCCGCTCTCGAGGAACGCCAGGCCTGACGCCAGGATCCCGGCCACGACACCTTTCGAAGGAGCCAGCAAGTGACACAGATCGCCGAAGCATCGAGTGCGAGCGCCTTCCTGCCGGGCGCTCTCGCGGGGGACCCCGAGGTGCACGCCTTGCTCGAGCGGGAGATCGAGCGACAGCGAACGAGCCTCCAGTTGATCGCATCGGAGAATTTCACGTCCCCGGCCGTGCTCGCGGCTTCGGCCTCGGTGTTGACGAACAAGTACTCCGAGGGTTACCCCGGACGGCGCTATTACGGCGGGAACGTCGTCGCGGACCAGGTGGAGGACCTCGCACGGACGCGGGCGAGAGAGCTGTTCGGCGCTGAGCACGCCAACGTCCAGCCGCACGCAGGCGCGAACGCGAACCTGGCGGCGTATCTCGCGCTCGTCGAGCCGGGCGACACCATCATGGCAATGCGCCTCGATCAAGGTGGGCACCTGACACACGGCTCGCCTGTCAGCATCACAGGCAAGCTGTACCGGTTCGTCGCCTACGGAGTCACACCTGCGGCTGCCGACGGTTCGGGCGAGCGGATCGATTTTGACCTGGTCCGCGACCTTGCCATCCGGGAGCGGCCCCGGCTGATCGTGGCAGGGGCCACCGCCTATTCCCGTGCCATCGACCCGCAGCCTTTCCGGGATATCGCCGACGAGGTCGGAGCCCGCTTCATGTTCGACGCGGCGCACCCGGCCGGCCTCATTGCCGGTAAGGTCCACCCGAGCCCGGTGGGCATCGCAGACGTCGTGACCCTCACCACCCACAAGACCCTTCGCGGCCCGCGAGGCGGAGCCATCCTGTGCGGCGCCGACCTCGCGAAATCCGTCGACTCGGCCGTTTTCCCGGGCCTGCAGGGCGGACCGCTCGAGCACGTGATCGCCGCCAAGGCCGTGGCATTCGGGGAGGCGCTCAAGCCCGAGTTCTGTGACTATGCCTCCAAGGTGGTGCGCAACGCGGCGGCACTAGCCGAAGCGCTCACCGCTCAAGGGTTCCGGCTCGTCGCCGGGGGAACGGACAATCATCTCGTGCTCGTCGACTTGCGAACCTTCGAGGCCGAGCTCACCGGCAAGGTCGCCCAGGAGGTCCTGGACCGCACGGGGATCACTTGTAATCGCAATGCGATCCCGAACGACCCGAGACCTCCCTTCGTGGCGAGTGGGCTGCGGCTCGGATCGGCGGCAGAGACGACCGCCGGACTCGGTGAGGCAGAGATGGCCGAGGTTGCGTCGCTCATTGCACGGGCTCTGCGCGGGCGAGAGGACGAGAGCGAACTGGCTTCGGTTCGCGGCGAGGTCAGAGAGCTGTGCCGCCGGTTCGACCCCTACCCGGGTGGTGTCGCGTCGGCCGGGTGACGGGTGTCCTTGTCATTCGCGAGGACATCTGCGGGACGGGGACCGGGGCGAACAGGGGTATTGTCTTGCCGACTCGGTGGCGGCAATGCGAGGATTGGCGATCGGAGTGAGCAGTAAGCCCTCGCCGAGCTTCAGCACGCTGATCGGCATGGGTGTCGCAACGGCCTTGTGCGTCGCCGTCGGAGTGGGCGGCGGGTACTGGCTGGACAGGACGTTCCACACTGGTGAGCTACTCACGTTTGTTGGTCTGGCGCTCGGGGTGATCGCCGCAGTTGTGGTGGTCTACTCCGATGTCAAAACATTTCTCTGAGAGCCAGCAGCGTGACCGGCCCCGACGGGTCGCACGCATGCTGTCCTCGAGCCGATCAAGAAGAGGGCATGGAGCGACTCGCAGCGGTACTGGAGCAGCTTGACCTGCCGGAGATCTCGAGGATGCTCCGGCGCACGGTGTTCGGCGCCACCGGCGTCGCCATCATCGCGCTCATAGTGCTGTCGATCGTCGGCTACCCGCTCGCTGGCCTGGGCGCCTGCATAGGCCTTGGCCTTGGTCTGGTGAACATCCGCCTCGTGATGTCGACCGCGTCGCGGCTGAACTCCTTGGGCACGAGCAAGATCAAGCGTCCGATGGCAATGAACACCCTGATGCGTCTCGCTCTCACGACGGTGGTCGCGATCGTCCTGGTCGTTGTGAACCTGCCCCTCGGGATGGGCGTGCTCGGTGGCGTCGCGGCGTTCTATCTCCTCTTCGTCGTGAGCTTGGTGGCCACGCTGCTCCGGCAGGGAGCCGTCACGTGAGCGGTCTCGGATTGCTGGCCAACGCGGGTTCGATCACGGTCGGCAACTCCCCCACGATCAAGCTGCTCGGCCTGACGGTCAACAAGTACGACGTCATCTCTTCTCTTGTCGCGGGATTGCTCGTCATAGGGATCGGGCTGGCCGTCCGCGTGCACGTCACCGCCGGCGTGCCCGGCAAGATGCAGCTTGCCTTCGAGACTCTCACGAATGCCGTCTCGGACCAGGTCGAGTCGTCCATCGGCCAGAAGGGGCGGCGGATCGTGCCGCTCGCGATGACGTTGTTTCTCTACATCCTGTTCTGCAACTGGCTCGAGATGATCCCCACGGGTCACGCTCCGCAGTTCCTGCCGGCCCCGACCGGCGACGTGAACATGACCTACGCGATGGCGCTCACCGTGATCATCCTCGTGCACGTGACCTGGATCAGGACCCAGGGTCTTGGCCACTACATCGGCCACTATTTCCGGCCCTACAAGGTTCTCTTCCCGATCAACTTGATCGAGGAGATCGCGAAGCCCCTCACCCTGGCCCTTCGACTCTTCGGCAACATCTTCTCGGGCGGGATCATGGTGCTGTTGATCTGGGCGCTTCTTCCCTGGTTCGCCGTCCCGATCGGGGACTTGGTTTGGAAGAGCTTCGACGGCCTGTTCGTCGCGCCGATTCAGGCGTTCATCTTCTCGCTGCTCACGATCCTCTATTTCCAGACCGCGATGTCAGGAGACCATTGAGCACTCACAGCATCATCGACGTGCGCGACCCGACGGCGCGAACAAAGCCTAGAGCAGATCTCCAACCCGTTCAGGAAGGGAGTAGGTAAACCCAATGGCAAATGACCTCAACCAGGCGATCGAGCTTGCCGGCGCCATGGTCGGTGGCGGACTTGCCCTCGGCGGCGGCGCGATCGGCGCGGCCATCGGCGACGGTCTGGCCGGCAGCCAGACGATCGCCGGCGTCGCCCGCCAACCCGAGGCGCAAGGCCGGCTGTTCACGATCATGTTCATCATCGTGGGTCTCGTCGAGGCCATGTACTTCATCAATCTCGTCTTCATGGTCCTGTTCGTCTTCGTCCTCGCCAAGAAGTAGCGACGGAGGTCTTGCTGGATGCTGTTTGCAAGCGCCGGAGCCGCCAGCTCCGGCAACGGTGGGAACTTCCTCATCCCGAACGGCACCTTCGTCGTCGAGCTGGTGATCTTCTTGGTCGTGCTGGGGGTCGTTGCGAAGTGGATCCTTCCGCCGCTCCAGCAGGTGTCCGAGACGCGACGGGTCCGTATCAGCGCCGCGCTACAGAAGGCGGAGGAAGCACGCGCCGAGAGCCAGACCGCGCTCGCTGAGCGCGAACGGGTGATGACCGAGGCACGCGCCCAGGCTCGTGTCATCGTCGACCACGCCAATCAGGGCGCGGACCTAGCGTTCCAACATGGTCGCCAGCGGGGCCAGGAGGAGTACGACCGGTTGGTCAAGGCCTCCCGGACCGAGACCGCAGAGGAGGGTCGACGAGCCCGTGAGGAGCTCATCGGACGGCTCGACACGCTCGTGGCGTCCGCCGCCGAGCGGGTGCTCGGCAGCCGCGTCGATGTCGACCAGCACCGTGCACTGATCGACGAGGCGATTGCAGCGGCCGTGGCCACGGGCGGGGGAGCGGGCTAGCGGTGGCGTCGTATCTGGCCGAGGTCTTCGGTTTCCTGTTGTTGGGCGTCTTCATCTACCGCTACGTGAGGCCCCCTCTCAAGAAGTTGATGGATCGGCAAGCCGAGTCGATCCGATCGTCGCTCTCCTCGGCAGATGCTGGGTTGGAGAGCGGCCAGCGCATGCTCGAGGAAGCACGTTCGGCCCTCGAGGCGGCGCATTCGGAGGCGACGGCCATAATCGAGCGGGCTCACGAGACCTCGGCCCAGTTCCTCCTCGACGGCGAACGCCACGGCCGAGAGGAGTACGACAGGCTCGTGGCAAGCGCCGCTGCCGAGGCCGACTTCGAGCGCCAGCGCGCCCGAGAAGAAGTCATGCGACAGGTGGGCGCCATCGTGATGGCAGCGACCGAGCTGGTCGTTGCCGCCGAGATCGACTCGTCGCTTCAGCGGGAGTTCATCGGTGAGACGATCGACGCTGCCGAGGCGATGGTATGAGGGACCTGTTGCGCGGTTACGCAACCGCGATCTTCGAGTCGGCGGCGACGGCCGGGCGTGCGCACCAGGTCGCGAGCGATCTGGGCGCGTTCTCGCGGGCCCTTACCGAGTCTGACCCGCTCCGCAACGTGCTCACGGATGTGGCCATCCCGCCCCGGGCACGTCGCGGTGTCGTGCACGATCTCCTGGATGCAAAGGCCGCGCCCGAGTCCCAGGCTCTCGTCTCCTGGGCAGCACTCGTCGAGCCCGCCGCCGAGTTCCCAGTTGCCGTGCTGGAGCTGGTCGAGCTCGCGCTCGAGACCGCCGACGCCGAGGAAGCCGGTCAGGTCCGGCCCGTCCCAGCCGAGGAGCTTCTCGGCGGCCGCACCGCGGTTCACGAGCGGATCCGCGGCTACGCCGACCGGTTGTTCCAGGAGGTCGGCCGGCTGGAGCTGATCGACGACATCGAGGACGAATTGGTCCGTTTTGCGAGGATCGTCGACTCGAACCGTGGATTGCGCCGTGCGCTCGGCGACCCGTCAGCTGCGGTCGCGCAACGGGTTGCCCTGGTCGACGATCTTCTACGAGGCAAGGTTCTGCCTGCGACAGCTCGGCTCGTCGCATACGTGCTGAGGGCCGGCCACATCCGCGATTTTGTCGGTACGCTCGAGTGGGTCGCAGGGCTAGCTGCCGAGGAGCGAGGGCGGCGTGTTGCCGAGGTGCGATCGGCCGTCGAGCTCGACGATGACGAATACCTGCGGCTCGTCGAGGCGCTCGAGCGCACGGCGGGTCATCCGGTCGAAGTCCGCGTGCAGATCGAACCCTCGCTGTTGGGCGGGATGGCCGTCGAGATCGGCGATACCGTCATCGACGGCTCCGTGCGGCACCGTCTCGACCAGCTCCGCGAAGCCCTGGCCCCGTCGACGGCCTTGCGGGACCTGTCGACTCTCGAGCATGACCGTTCCTGAACCAGACGAAGAGGACAAAGGACCCCCACCGATGCCTGAGCTCACGATCAACGCCGACGACATCGCCGCGGCGCTGGCGCGCAATGTCAGCGACTTCACGGCCGGGACGGAGGCCGAGCAGGTTGGCCGTATCGCCGAGGTCGGTGACGGCATCGCACGGGTCACCGGCTTGCCCGGGGCCACTGTCAACGAGTTGCTCGAGTTCGAGAACGGAACCGTCGGCCTCGCCCTCAACCTTGACGAGGAGTCGATCGGGGCGGTTGTGCTCGGCACGATGGACGGCCTTGACGAGGGGCAGGTGGTTCGCTCGACGGGCAGGATCTTGTCGGTTCCGGTAGGCGACGCTCTGCTGGGCCGCGTCGTGAACCCCCTCGGTGAGCCGATCGACGGGAAGGGCCCCCTCGGCGCCACCATTGACCGCCGTCTCGAGATCCAGGCGCCGGGCATCGTGTCGCGCCAGCCGGTCTTCGAACCATTGCAGACCGGTATCAAGGTCATCGACGCGATGACGCCCATTGGTCGTGGCCAGCGCGAGCTCATCATCGGCGACCGCAAGACGGGCAAGACCACGATCGCGACCGACACGATCATCAACCAGCGCGGCGCCGGCGTGAAGTGCATCTACGTCGCGATCGGCCAGAAGGGCTCGACAATCTCCCAGACGGTCGCGACCTTCGCCGAGCACGGAGCCATGGCCTACACCGTCGTCGTCGCGGCACCGGCTTCCGAGCCGGCGCCGTTCAAGTACCTCGCCCCGTACGCGGGTTGCGCGATGGGCCAGCACTGGATGGAGAACGGCGAGCACGCGCTCGTCGTCTACGACGACCTCTCGAAACAAGCCGAGGCTTACCGCCAGATCTCGCTTCTCCTTCGCCGTCCGCCAGGCCGGGAGGCCTACCCCGGTGACGTCTTCTACCTCCACAGCCGCCTGCTCGAGCGGGCGGCGAAGCTCTCCGACAAGATGGGCGGAGGGTCGCTCACGGCGCTGCCGATAATCGAGACCAAGGCGGGTGACATCTCCGCCTACATCCCGACCAACGTCATCTCGATCACCGACGGCCAGATCTTCCTCGAGAGTGAGCTCTTCTACTCGGGCGTGCGCCCGGCGTTCAACGTCGGGAACTCGGTGTCACGAGTTGGGGGCGCGGCGCAGATCAAGGCGATGAAGTCGGTTGTCGGCACGCTCAAGATCGACCTGGCGCAGTTCAGGGAGCTCGAGGCGTTCGCCACGTTCGGCTCCGAGCTCGACAAGGCGTCGCAGGCACAGCTGGACCGCGGCTATCGCCTCACGGAGCTGCTGAAACAGGGCTTGAACGTACCGTTGCCGGTACAGGAACAGGTCGTCGTCATCTACGCGGGTGTGCGCGGACACATCGACGACGTACCTGTCGGAGAGGTGCAACGCTTCGAGTCCGAGCTGCGGGCGTTCATGCGGGCGCGCCACGCCGACATTCTCGAGCAGATCGCCTCAACAGGCGCCCTGCCCAACGAGAGCGATCTAGAAGCTGCGATCGTGGAGTTCAAGCGAGGCTTCGGCCCCTCGGACGCGCCGCCGGCGGTGGGGGTCGGCGGGGCCGGCGGACCGGCCGCGGCCGGAGCTGCAGGCGAAGCCGAGGCGACCGCCTCGGTCGTAAGCGAGAACGAGGCCGTGTAGGCACATGGCAGGCGGTCAGGAGCGGATCCTTCGTCGGCGCATCCGCACCATCGAGTCAACGAAGAAGATCACCCGGTCGTTCGAGCTCATCGCGGCGTCGCAGATCTCGCGCGCTCAAGGGCGCATCGCCGGTTCACGCCCCTACGTCAAGGCGATCTCGGACATCCTGGCGGAGACCGCCTGCGAAGGCGGGAGCTCGACGCGGCTGCTCGGGGTACCCGAGTCACCACAGAACGTCCTAGCGCTCGTCATCGTGGCGGACCGAGGCCTGGCGGGCGCCTACAACTCGGGCGTGCTGCGCGCTGCCGAGCGCCTGATCCGCTCCGGGTCGCAGGAGGGTCGGAGCTTTCGCGTGATGGCGATCGGCAAGAAGGCGCAGGCCTATTTCCGGTTTCGCCACCAGCCAGTCGAGCAGCAGTTTGTCGGCATGTCCGACCGGCCCACTTACGAGGACGCCCAACGAGTGGCCGCAGTTATCGTGCCGCCGTTCCTCGAGGGCGCGGTCGACCTCGTGCAGATAGTCTCGACCCGGATCCGCTCCGCGAGCAGCCAGGTCGTCGAAGCCCGCCAACTGCTCCCGGTATTGCCGAGCCAGAAGCCGCTTGGCCAACATCCCTCCGGCGCCGTGCAAGTGGCCGGCGATTCCGGCGCGACAGGCGCCGTTTCGGAGATCGGCGACTACGGCTCGCCTGCGCCCGAGAGAAAGCTCGGCTACTTCGAGTTCGAGCCGGACGTCGAGCACCTACTGGCGCAGCTCATCCCGGTGTACTCGGAAGCCTCGATCTACGCCGCGCTCTTGGAGGCGTCCGCTTCGGAGCACGCTTCTCGTCAACGGGCGATGTCGGCGGCCACCGAGAACGCCGAAGAGCTGCTCAAGACCCTCAGGCGAGTAATGAACCGCGCGCGCCAGGACTCCATCACGACCGAGATCATGGAGATCGTCGGAGGCTCCGAGGCGTTGCGCTCGGCCGGCGGCATTCCCCATGACCTCACTCATCCGCAAGCAACCGAGGAGCAGAACGTATGACCACCGTTGCCCCCGACATCCCTGAGGCCAAGCAGCTCGAGAACGGCCGCATCGTCGCGATCGCAGGCCCGGTCATCGACGTCGAGTTCCCGCCGCACGCGCTGCCCGAGATCAACACTGCCGTCGAGGTCAAGCTCGTCGTCGACGGCAACGAGATTCTCATCACAGCAGAGGTTGCCCAGCAGATCGGCGAGGGCCGGGCGCGTTGCATCTGTCTGAAGCCGACCGACGGGCTCGCCCGCGGAGCGACGGTCGTCAATACGGGTCGCGGTATCACGGTTCCCGTCGGCGATGCCGTGCTCGGTCACGTTTTCAACGTGATCGGTGAGAGGCTGGACGCCGGTGAAATGGGCGAGCCCGATGCGTGGTGGGAGATACACCGCCCGGCTCCGGAGTTCGACGCGCTCGAGCCGAGGCGGCAGATGTTCGAGACCGGCATCAAGGTCATCGACCTTCTGGAGCCCTATGTGCAAGGTGGCAAGATCGGGCTGTTCGGCGGCGCCGGTGTGGGCAAGACCGTGCTCATCCAGGAGATGATCCACCGGGTCGCCCAAGAGCACGGCGGAGTGTCCGTCTTCGCGGGCGTGGGCGAGCGCACCCGCGAGGGCACCGACCTCTGGCTCGAGATGCAGGAGTCCGGTGTCATCACCAAGGCAGCGCTGGTCTACGGCCAGATGGACGAACCGCCGGGCGTGCGGCTTCGCGTGGCGCTCTCGGCGTTGACGATGGCGGAGTACTTCCGGGACGTGAAGAACCAGGACGTGTTGCTGTTCATCGACAACATATTCCGTTTTGTGCAGGCGGGATCGGAGGTGTCGACGCTGCTCGGCCGTATGCCATCGGCCGTCGGATACCAGCCGACGCTCGCAGACGAGATGGGCGAGCTGCAGGAGCGGATCACCTCCACGAGGGGCCACTCCATCACTTCGATGCAGGCCGTCTACGTCCCTGCCGACGACTACACCGACCCTGCACCGTTCACGACGTTCACACACCTCGACGCGACCACGGAGCTGTCGCGCCAGACGGCGGCTCTCGGCATCTATCCGGCGGTCGACCCTCTTGCCTCGACGAGCAACATCCTCGCACCCGAGGTTGTCGGCGATCGGCACTACCAATGTGCGCGGCGGGTTCAAGAAGTGCTGCAGCGTGCTCGCGAGCTTCAGGACATCATCGCCATTCTCGGCCTCGACGAGCTCTCGGAAGAAGACCGCCTGAGTGTGACCCGGGCACGCAAGATCCAGCGGTTCTTGTCGCAGCCGCTGTTCGTCGCGGAGGTCTTCACCACCTTGCCCGGCATCTACGTCCCGATCGACGAGACCGTGCGCAGCTTCGAGGCACTCGTGGGCGGCGATCTCGACGATGTCCCTGAACAAGCATTTCTGAATGCGGGCGGCGTGGATGACGTGATCACGAAGGCCAAGACCATCGAGCGGGGCTGAGCGGTCTCTATGGCAAACCTGACCCACGTGGAGCTCATCACGCCCGAACGCGTCCTGTTCTCGGGCGAAGCCGAAGCGGTCGTGTTGCGCGCCGACGGAGCTGACACGACCTTCCTTGCGAACCACATGGACTACATCGCTGCGGTCGACATCTGCGTCCTGCGGCTCGAGGGCGTGCAAGCCACCGCGGCGTCAAGTGGCGCTACCGGGCCGGCAAGTGCCGGCACACCGGGCGAGCCGACCCCACTTGGAGAGGTGCGTGCTGCGGTGCACGGTGGCTTCGTCAAGGTGGCCGACAACAAGGTGACGATCGTCGCCGGGGTCGCCGAGCTCGCAGAAGAGATCGACGTCGAGCGTGCGCAGCGCGCGCTCGAAGCGGCCGAGGGCCAGCTCTCTGCCGGCGACGTCGCCGAAGCCGAAGCTGCGGCGGCCCGGGCGCGCGTGCGGATAGCGGCCGCCGTCAAGCTCAAGGCCGATTTGAGCCGCTTGTAAGACCGGCGTGACGGAGCTCACGCGGTGCGGCGTAAATTCCTTAGATGCGCCTCTCCTTCAAGACCGCACCACAGGACACCAACTGGGACGACATGCTCGAAGTCTGGCGTGCAGCCGACGACATCGAGTTGTTCGAGTCCGGCTGGCTCTTCGATCACTTCTACCCGATCTTCTCCGATTCGACGGGCCCCTGCCTCGAGGGATGGGTCACCCTCACCGCCTTGGCCCAGGCGACGAAACGCCTTCGTCTCGGGACGCTCGTGACCGGGATCCACTACCGGCACCCGGCCGTGCTCGCCAACATGGCGGCGACGCTCGACATCGTCTCGGGGGGCCGCCTCGAGCTCGGCATCGGGGCCGGCTGGAACGAAGAGGAGTCGGGTGCGTACGGCATTTCGGTCGGTACCCCGAAGGAGCGCAGCGACCGCTTCGAAGAGGCATGTGAAGTCATCATCGGCCTTCTCTCGGACGACACGACCTCGTTCAGGGGGGCCTACTACGAGCTGACGAGTGCCCGTTGCAACCCCAAGCCGATCCAGCGGCCGCACCCGCCGATCTGCATCGGCGGCAGCGGCGAGAAGCGCACGTTGCGCACTGCGGCCCGCTTCGCCCAGCATTGGAACTTCGTCGGCGGCACGGTCGAGGAATTCGCGCACAAGCGGGACGTACTCCATGAGCACTGCGCGGACCTCGGGCGGGACCCGGAAGAGATACTGCTGTCGAGCCACCTGCGCTTCGAGGGCGACCCTGCCGCGACGGCGGCGGCCGCAGCGGCGCTTGCCGAAGCCGGCGCCGGGCTCGCGATCGTCTATCTCCGGCCGCCCCTCACGCCCGCGGTGCTCGAGCCGTTGGCGGCGGCCTTCAGCACGCTGAGCTGAGTGGTGACGATCGCCCGCGGAGCCAGGAGGGCGCGATTGCCGACTCACCACCAGGTCACCTTGGGCCGTAACCTCGCGCAGTGCCCCCAAGACGCCGGCTGACGGTCGCCCTCGTGGTGACCGGTGCGCTGGCCAACGAGATCGACGGCCTGCGCCGAGCCCTCGGGGCCAAGGCTCTGGAGCGCATCGCTCCGCACTGCACCCTCATCCCTCCGGTGAATGTCCGCGAAGAGAGCATCGAGGCAGTTCTCTCGAATGTCCGCGCCGCCGCCGGCAAGAGTGCTCCGATCGCGGTGAACCTGGGGCCGCTGGCGACGTTCTGGCCGCGCACTCCCGTGCTCTACCTGGCGGTAAGCGGGGACCTCGATGCCATGACGGTGCTCCGGACCAACCTTGGGGCCGGTCCGCTCGCTCCACCCCCGGCGCGTTCCGAACGCGACTTCGTGGCACACCTCACCCTTGACCAACGGATCGAGCCCAGTCGACTGCCTCACGCGATGGCCGCGCTGGCCGACTATCGCGCGACGTACTGCTTCGAGCAGGTCACCGTTCTCGAGCAGGACGCCAACCATCGTTGGCAGCCTCTGGCCGATGCCGCGCTGGGCAAGCCCGTGGTGGCCGGGAGGGGCAGTCTCGATCTGGAGCTTTCCGTGGTCGAGCGGCCCGATCCCGTGGTCGCTGCCTGGGCCGACGAGCAATGGGCCGGCCACTCGAGAGAGCGCTACGGCGAGGGGCCGCGCCCGGTCAAGCCATATGCGCTCGTCGCCAGAGCCGATGGCCGTCCCGTCGGGTTTGCAGACGGCGAGATCCGGGGCCCGGTCTTACGGATCGGCCGGTTGATCGTCAGCCCTGAATGGCGGAGCCTGGGAGTCGGTTCACACCTGCTGCGCGCCCTGGAACGTCTCGGGCTCGAGCGAGGGTGCGGCCGGGTCCGGCTCGAGACGCTTTCCGGAGGTCGTGCGGAGCAGTTCTATGCCGAGCACGGCTATGTGGTCACCGCGACCCTCCCGAGGTGGCGCGAGGAGGGTGACTTCGTCCTGATGGAGCGCGACATCGTGGTCACGGTTGGAGGATCGGCCTCTCAGGGGCGAATCGAGAACGACTCGAGGCACCCGTCCCCCGCCGGCAGCGACGGCCTCAACTAGAGGGCGGCGGCCGGGACCCACCGCCGAGCTCACGCGCGACTTCCTCCACGAGCCGGCCGGCCGCCTGGTCTGGGTCCATCCGCCTGTCTCTCAGCGCTGTCAAGAGGCCGGCGTTGGCAGAGCCTGCGACCGCCGTGCCGAGCGCCATTTCGAAACGCCCCTTTGCGATCCTGAGCGCTTCATCCCTCGCACGCGCAACGCGCCTCACCTCGAGTACTCCGCTGCGCTCGAGGTGCTCGCGATGCGCTGCGATGGCATCCCAGAGCTCGGCGACGCCCTCGCCGGTCGAAGCGACGGTCTTCACGATAGGCGGTGTCCAATCGAGGGTTCCCGATAGCTGGAGCATGAGCCTCAGGTCACGTGCAGTCTCCTGAACGCCCGGCCGGTCGGCCTTGTTGATGACCAGGACATCGGCGATCTCCAGGAGCCCTGCCTTGTTGGCCTGTACGGCGTCTCCCCAGCCGGGACTCACCACCACAGCGACGGTGTCGCAGGTGGCGGCGATCTCGACCTCGACCTGGCCGACACCGACGGTCTCGATGATCACGAGTGGCCACCCCGTTGCATCGAGCAGGCGGACCGCTTCGGGCACGGCGGCTGCAAGGCCACCGAGGTGGCCGCGCGTGGCCATCGATCGTATGAAGACGGCGTCGTCGAGCGCGTGCTGCTGCATGCGTACCCGGTCCCCGAGGATTGCTCCCCCCGTCACAGGCGAGGAGGGGTCGACGGCGAGCACGGCAACGGGAATGTCGAGGCGCCTGCGGATGTCGGCGAGCACGGCGCTTGCCAGTGTTGACTTCCCAGAGCCCGGTGCGCCGGTGAAACCTATCGAGTAGGTGGCCCCTGCTCGCCTGAAGGTCAGCCCGGCAAGCTCGCGGCCTTCGTCCCCACCTCGCTCGACGATGGAGAGCAGACGAGCGAGGGCGCCTCGGTCGCCTGCTACGGCGGCTCGGAACAGCTCAGCTGTGCTCGTGCCCGGCTGGCCGCGCTTCACGGGGATGAGACGCGCTCGATGTCCGCACCGAGCGACCGAAGGCGCTCGTCGAGGTTCTCATAGCCGCGGTCGATGTGCTCGGCTCCGCTCACGTCCGTGATGCCGTCGGCCGCAAGGCCGGCCAGCACGAGCGCCGCCCCCGCGCGTATGTCCAATGCCCGAACCCGGGCGCCTGACAACCTCGGCACGCCGCGCACGATCGCGTGATGGCCTTCGGTCTTGATCTTCGCCCCCATCCGCCTCAGCTCGTCGATGTAGCGGAAGCGGCCGGCAAACAAGTTCTCGCTCACGATCGCGACCCCGTCCGCGACCGAGAGCAGCGTCACAAGCAGCGGCTTGTAGTCCGTCGCGACGCCCGGATAGGGCAAAGTGGCGACGTCAACCGACCGCAGGCGGCCCTCGGCGGCGGCGAGGAGGCCTTCGTCGGTCGGCGTGCAGTCCATGCCCATCTGGCGGAGCTTCTCGAGGAGCATGTCCATGTGCCCGGGTCGTGCCCCTTTGACGAGCACTTCTCCGCCGGCAAGCCCCACCGCAGCGACAAGCGTCGCCGCCTCCACCCGGTCGGGGATCGCCCGGTGATCCGCGGGGCGCAGCTCGTCTACTCCCTCGACTTCGATGCGGGAGGTCCCGGCGCCGTGGATGCGCGCCCCCATCTCGGTCAGCATCGACGCGAGGTCGGTGATCTCAGGTTCCCTTGCGGCATTCTCGATCACGGTCGTGCCCTGGGCGAGCACCGCACCCATCAAGATATTGTCGGTCGCTGTGTGGCTCGGGAACTGGAGCACGATCCGCGCGCCGACGAGCCGGTCGCAGTGCCCCTCCACGTAGCCGTGCTCGGCCACGAAAGTGGCTCCGAGGTCCTCGAACGCGCTCAGGTGGAAGTCGATCGGACGGTACCCGAAGTCGTCGCCGCCGGGCATCGAGACCCTGGCGGTGCCGTAGCGGGCGAGCAAAGGGCCAAGCACGACGATCGACGCCCGCATCTTCTCGACGAGCTCGTAAGGGGCGATGGGCGTCACCTCTTGAGGGATCGTGATCTCGAGATGCCCCTGCGGGCCTCGGCCTTCGTGGATGACCTCGGCGCCCATTGCACGAAGCACGTCCGACATGATCGCGACGTCGCTGATGACCGGCACGTTGTCGAGACGGTGGACACCCGGGGCGAGAAGGCAGGCGGCCATGAGCTTCAGCACCGAGTTCTTGGCCCCGTTCACGCACACGGTGCCGTGCAGAGGGCCGGATGAGTGCAAGACGAAGCGATCCACGGCGAGACAGTACTGCCGGGAGCGGGTCGCGACCTACCGACAGCTCGCTGCAGGCGCGAGAACTCGCCCGTCCACAGCGCGCCGCAAGCTATCGTCGGCACGGTGAGCGACGAGCGCCAGCTCTTCGATCGGAACCTTGGCGCGGAATTTGTCCGCATGTCCGGGGACCGCCAGCTTTTGAAGCTGCGCGAGTTCTCGGCCATCGAGTTCGGCTGAACGAGGCCGATGGCTTCGAGCTCACGTCCAGGGAGGCACGAAGCGCGGTGGTACGAGGAGGCTGTCTTCTATGAGCTGCTCCCTCGGGGCTTTTTCGATTCCAACGCGGATGGGGTCGGCGACTTCGAGGGACTGCGCCAGAAGCTCGACTACCTCCAGTGGTTGGGCATCGACTGCGTTTGGCTCCTGCCCTTCTATCCCTCACCACTCCATGACGGCGGCTACGACATCAGCGACTTCCTGACGGTCGCACCCGATATCGGAAACATCGACGACCTCGTCGCGCTGGTCGAGGACGCCCATCGCCGAGGGATCCGGATCATCTCCGACCTCGTGATGAACCACACGAGCGACCAGCACCCCTGGTTCATCGAGTCCCGCTCGTCGCGCGACAACCCAAAGGCCGACTGGTACATGTGGGCCGACGACGACCACGGCTTCGCCGATGTCCGCGTGATCTTCTGCGACGTCGAACCCTCCAACTGGACCTTCGACCAGAGGCGCGAGCAGTACTACTGGCACCGTTTCTTCCATCAGCAGCCGGACCTGAACTACGACAACCCCGAGGTCGTCGATGCGATGCTCGGAGTCGTCCGGTTCTGGCTCGATCTCGGCCTAGACGGGTTCCGGTTCGACGCGGTCCCATACCTGTACAAGGCCGAGGGGACCTTGTGCGAGAACCTGCCCGCAACCCACAAGCTGCTTCGCCGGATCCGGGCGGAGATGGACGCCTCCTACCCTGGCCGGCTCATGCTCGCGGAGGTCAACCAGTGGCCGAGCGTTGTCACCGAGTACTTCGGCGACGGCGACGAGTGCCACATGTGCTTCAACTTCCCGCTCATGCCGCGCATGTTCATGGCTGTCCGCCGTGAGCAGCGCTTCCCCATCACCGAGATCCTCGCCCAGACTCCTCCGATTCCCGACGGTTGCCAATGGGGGATCTTCCTGCGCAACCACGACGAGCTCACCCTCGAGATGGTGACCGACGAAGAGCGCGACTACATGTACAGCGAGTACGCCCACGACCCAAGGATGCGAAGGAACCTCGGGATCAGGCGGCGCCTCGCCCCGCTCGTCGACAACGACCGCCGCGTCGCGGAGCTGCTCTACGGGCTGCTCCTGTCGTTGCCGGGCAGCCCGGTCCTCTACTACGGCGACGAGCTGCTCATGGGCGACAACATCTACCTTGGGGACCGTGACGGTGTTCGCACGCCGATGCAATGGGCGCCGGATCGAAACGCCGGCTTTTCCCGAGCCGACTTCGCGCAGCTGTACCTACCGCCGCTGATGGACCCGGTCCACGGCTACCAGGCTGTCAACGTCGAGGCGGAGCAGCGGGACCCGTCGTCGTTCCTTCACTGGCTGCGGCGCATGCTGTCGGTGCGGCATCAGTACCCGCAGTTCGCCACCGGCTCACTCGAAGTTCTCCCTGCCGACAATCCCTCGGTGCTCGCCTATGTCAGGCAGTCCCGCGCCACCGATGGCCCAGCCGCCGTGCAGCCCGGATTGGACAGCGCGGCCGGCTCAGCTGGCCAGCCCGAAACAGCGTGCACGCCCGCTGCCGTGTTGTGCGTGTCGAACTTGAGTCGTTTCGCCCAGCCGGCCGAGCTCAGCCTCGGCCGCTGGGAGGGCTGCACGCCCATCGAGCTGTTGGGGCGCGTGCCGTTCCCACGCGTCACCGCGACGCCCTACTCGGTCACGCTGGCGCCCTACGGCATCTACTGGTTCGAGCTAGAGGAGCGCTGAGAGTGCCCCCCACCCCGTCAGCTTTCGAAGGGCTCGTCGTTCCCTATCTCCAGCGCCAGCCCTGGTTCCTGGCCGACATGTCGCGGTTCGACCGCGGCGTGTGGGCCACCTTCCAGCTCGCTGATCTCGAGATCGTGCTCGACGGGCGTCCGGGACTGGCGAGCGTGGTTGTCACTGTCGGCGACCGCCCGTTCCACGTCCTGGTCGGATGGCGGGAAGCGGCGCTCGCCCCGGCGGTTCTCGGAGACCATCAGGGTGCGGTGCTCGGCATGTGCGGCGATGGCCAGGGCGACGTGCTGTGCTACGACGCACTCGCCGACGAGGAGCTCTCGACTGGGCTGCTCGCCGTGGCGAGCGCAGGGCGCGAGAGAGCAAAACGCGTGCGCCTGGTCCATTCGCTCGTGAGCCACGCGTCGCTGGTGTACGACGAGCGCCTGTTCATGAAGTCCTACCGGGTTCTCGAGCCCGCGCCACGGCCCGAGATCGAGCTCATGCTCAGGCTGGAAGAGGTCGGATTCGAGCACACTTTGAGGCCGGTCGCCTACTGGGAGCGAAACGGGTGGGACCTGGCACTTGTCCGCGAGTACATCCCGGGCGCCGTGGAGGGCCGCCTGCTCGCGCTGACCTCTCTGCGCGACCTGCTCGGCCGCAGCGACGGCGATCGGCCGAAACTTGACGAGGTCGGCGGGGCTGGCGGGGACCTTTCCTCGGAGGTGCGTCGCTTGGGAGAGACCACCGGCAGCCTCCATCTGGCCCTCGCAGAGGCCTTTGGCGTTCGCACCCTTCCCGACAGCGACACCTCGGGTGGCCTCTCCATCAGGGTTCACGGCGACTACCACCTTCGTCGGGTCTTCCGGACCGACGCCGGTTGGATCGTCGGGGGTTTCGGCGACGACCCGTTGATCGGCAAGTCCGGCGACAGCACGCAGCCTCTAGAGTCGCGCTTCGCCTCGCCGCTCGAGGACCTGGCGGACCTTTCCTACTCACTTAGACAGGTGGCGGCCGAAGCCGTGGCGGCGCAACCGGCCGCCACGCGGGTCCAGGCCGAGCGACTCGCGAAGGCCTGGGAGCGTCGCAACCGGGGCGCCTTCCTCAGCGGTTACCTCGGCGTCGGCGGCATCGGCAGGCTCGTTGCATTGGACCGCCCGGCAGCGGCGGAAGCGATCAAGCTCCTGGTCGCCGAGCGTGCGACGGCAACCTAGGTTCCGCTAGTGCTGTCGGGCCGGCGATTCCTGGAGCGCCGCGTCAGGAGGCTGCGGTCATGCTCCCGTCGGCGGTTTCCTGGTCCACACGTCTGAGCGCGTCGCGCAGGTCCTCGGCGGCCTTCTCGGGTCCGACCACGTTGATCATGACACCGGTGCCGAGCTCGAAACCCGCACGCGTGGTCAAGCAGGGCAGGATGTGCACGTGCCAGTGGTACTCAGCGGTCGCACTGTACGGAGCGGAGTGGAAGACGACGTTGTAGGCCACGTCCCCGAGGCTCTCGTTGACCGCACGGAGGGCGCTGCGCACGGCTCGCCCGACGCCCACGATGCCCTCGGTGGATGCCCGGTGGAGGTGAGCGCCGTGGTCGCGAGGCACGACGAGGATTTCGTAGGGAGTCCCGCTCCAGTACGGGCAGAAGGTGACAGCGTGCTCGGTTGCCTGGATCATCCGGGACTCGAACGTCTGCTCGGCGGCCGCCGCCGTGCAGACGACGCACCCGCCTGCAAACCGCTCGAAACTGGCCTGTTCGTCCGCAAGCTCCCTCGGCACGAACGGGATCCCGAGCAGCTGGCCATGGGGGTGGGCGATGGAGGCACCGGCCTGGCGACCGTGGTTGATGATCACCTGGCTGTAGCGCAGGCCGGGAGTGTTCTCGTGCTCCTCGACGCGGTCGCGGATGGCGAGCATGACGAGCGACACTTGCTCGTCGGGGAGCGATGCCATCGTCACGTCGTGGTCAGGCGAGAGGACCAGCACCTCATGGATTCCACTTGCCGGAGCTTCGGTGAACACCGGCCCTCGATTCTCGATCACGAAGGGCGCATCACCCTCAAAAGCCGGGTAGCGGTTCGGCAGGACCCGTACGAGCCAGGAGCCGGAGGTCCCGTAGATCTCGAGGGCCGGGGGCACCGAAGCTTCCATGCCTGGGCAGAACGGGCACGGGATTCCCTCGAGGGAGTCGAGCGTGGGCTGGCGCGGTACGAAGAGGGCCTGTCGCTGGGCGCGGTCGGTGGCCACCGTCACCCACCGTCCCGAAAGCGGGTCAATGCGAAGCTGGTTCACGCTCGGACCAGGACCTCCCTCGAAACAGAATGCCGACGGATCATTGTCATCTCTTTAGAAGCTATCGCCGCAAGGGGCGTGTCGAGTCGGCTTTCGACGTGACAAGGCCAAGTTATGACCTGTTGGTGGGACTTCACGCGCTGAGTGCGGTGGTCGGATTCGGTGCGGTCGGCGTCTCTGGCACGTACGCGGCCCGTGCCCGGGCGGCTGCCGAGCCGCGCCAAGATCCAGGGCTGCAGCGGTACTTCCATCCGAGCACGAACTGGGCGGAGCGGTCCCTGCTCTTGACCCCTGTCCTCGGCGCGATGGTGCTGTGGGCAGGGGACCGTTCCGCCGCCTCGCAGCCCTGGCCGTGGATCGGGCTCGGTTGTTGGGTCTTGGCGGCGGCGATCGCGACCGGCCGGTGCTGGCCCGCCGAGAGGAAGATCCAGACGTGGCTCGCCGCCGCGCCCGACTGCGGAGAGCGGCCGCTGCCCGGGCTTGTCGAGTTCCGGGATGCTTGCGGTGTCGTGCAGCGGGGTGCGTCGGCGATCTCGCTGTGTTTCCTGGCCGCTGTCGTGGCGATGATCTGGCAGCCCCGATGACGTCCGAAGGGCTCTGATCTCGACTTTTTCGCCGGGTGCTCTCCTGGGTCGCCCGGAGCGCCGGTAGATTTGCCACCGTGGAGGCCCAGGCAACCCGGCGGGATCGTGTCCTGCCCGGGCGAAGCTCGGCGAGAGCGTTCGGTGCTCTCGTCCTTCTGGTTGCCGCCGGCGCCCTGGCGGCCTGCTCGGCGGCAGCCGGGGACACTCACCTCGGCGCGACGCCGCGGGGAGCTGTCGGTCACGCCAAGGGACACGATGTCAGGGGCGATGCGCAATCGGGCGCCGCCGCCGGCGCGTCCCCGGCCCTCACGGGCAAAGGGCGGACCTCGGACAAGGCGCCTGCCGCCTTCGGCGTCGGCTTGTCGGTCGCGACCTGGACGGAGTCCCATGGCTCCACGGAGAACTTCTACGAAGGCACCAGCCAACGCGGGCGGCTCATGCAAGTCGAGATCCTGTACCCGACTCTCGACGTGAAGGCGCCGGCGGTGATGCCTTGGGCACCTCCCGCCTACCGTTACGGTCCGTACCCGGTGATCGTGTTCGCGCACGGCTTCGACGTGGACCCCAACACCTATCGCTCGTTGCTCGTGTCCTGGGTCGAGGCAGGTTACGTGGTCGTCGCGCCGTTCTTCCCCGATACGAGCCTTGCGGCGATCGAAGCCCAGCACGGAGTCGACACCGAGTCCGACATGTTCAACCAGCCCGGTGACGTCGCTTTCGTGGTATCGCAGGTCGTCGGGGCGGCGCACGGGTCGCCGCCGCCGTACGCGGCATATCTCACCGGCTTGGTGGACCCTGCCCGCCTCGTTCTTGCCGGCCAGTCCGATGGCGCCGACACCGTTGCTGCGCTCTTGTACGACCATGAGTACGCGAGAGCCCGCGCTTCGATGCCAGTTCAGCCGATAGCCGTGGCGCTCCTTTCAGGGGCAGAATGGACCCGCACCGAAGACGTCTACTCGGCTCCCAGTCGCGGTGGGCCCCCGGCTCTCGTAGTGCAAAGCTTGACTGACTCGTGCAACGACCCCGCCGACAGCTCCCAGCTCTACAACATTCTGACGGGCGCCAAGTGGTTCCTTGCCCTCGAGGACGCCACTCACCTGGGTCCCTACGTCGGCCGAGGTGCAGCGGCTGCCGCGGTGAAGAAGGTGACGGCGGGTTTCTTCGATCTCGAGGCTGGCCGGGGCAAGGTGACGACCGCGATCCTCGGACAAGAAGGTGACCAGCCCGGAGTGAGCACCATCTCGAGTGCAACGAGCGTTCCGTTGTATCCGGCCCCGCCGTACGTGCCGGGCGCTTGCGCCGCGCCGGCGGGAGCGCCGACAGATTGACCGGCAGGGAACGCGGCCGGACCGTCTATCTCGACCACGCCGCGACCACGCCGATGTGCGCAGAGGCGGTCGCGGCAATGCTCCCGTTCCTTGCCGACAGCTTTGGCAACCCGTCCGGGAGCCACAGCGTCGCGAGAGCGGCCCGGCGGGCGCTCGACGACGCCCGTGAAGCTCTCGCCGGGCTGCTCGGAGCGCGCCCGGGCGACGTCGTGTTCACCAGCGGCGGCACCGAGGCGGACAACCTTGCGATATCCGGCGTTGCGGCCGGCGCGGGCGCGGCACTCTGCAGCGCCGTCGAGCACCCAGCGGTGCTCGAGGCCTGCTTGGCAGTCGGTGGCAGTGTCGTGGGTGTCGACCGTCGCGGTGTCGTGGACCTCGACGTGCTCGCCGACCTGCTGGACGAAAGAGTGCGCCTGGTCTCGGTAATGCTCGTCAACAATGAGACGGGAGCGCGCCAGCCGCTCGAGTCCGTCGTCGCGCTGGTGCACGAGCGCGCCCCGGAGGTCCTTGTGCACACCGATGCCGTGCAGGCGTTCAGCTGGCTCGACGTCGCCGCGCTGACCGCCGGTGTGGACCTGGTGAGCGTGAGCGCTCACAAGTTCGGAGGGCCTAAGGGGGTGGGTGCGCTTGTCGCGCGGGACCGGGCTGCGTTGCTGCGACCCATCTTGCGCGGCGGCCCGCAGGAGCGCGAACGCCGAGCTGGCACGCAGAACGTGGCCGGCATTGTTGCGATGGCGGCGGCGGCGGAGGCCACCGTGCGCGATCGCGAAGAGGCGAATCGGCGCGTCCGGGAGCTCTCGACGCGGCTGGTCAGAGGGATACTGGAGGCGGTTCCACGCGTGCACGAGGCCGTGGCACGAGAAGACCGCATCGCCGCGATCTGCAATCTCGGCATCGAGGGGGTCGAGGCGGAGGAGCTGCTCGTGGTACTCGACGAGCTCGGGGTCTGCGCGTCGGCGGGATCGGCGTGTGCGAGCGGTGCCATCGAGCCGAGCCACGTCCTACTGGCGATGGGCCGGACAACCGAGGAGGCCAAGCGCCACGTCCGGCTTTCTCTCGGCCACGCGACGACCGCTGCAGACATCGACGCAACGCTGCTCGCCTTTCCCAAGGCTGTGGAGCGGCTGCGCAGCTAGAAGGGTGTGCCCCGGCCCGCTGCGCCTGGGGGCGGTCGTGGCCGCTCGCTGCACCCAGATCTCGGTGCTCTGCGAGACTTGCGGGCGTGCGGGTGCTGGTCGGACTCTCAGGTGGCGTGGACTCGTCGGTCGCCGCCGCGCTGCTGCTCGAAGAGGGCCATGACGTCGTCGCCGCCACCATGAAGCTCTGGGGTGGTGAAGGCGACTCAGGATGCTGCTCGGTCGGCGACGTCGACGACGCGCGGCGCGTGGCGGCAAGGCTGGGGATCGACCATCACGTCTTCAATTTCGCCGAGGAGTTCGAGCAGAGGGTCGTCGCGCCTTATGCCGAGGCGCATGCCCTCGGGCGCACGCCGAATCCCTGCATAGAGTGCAACCGACATTTGAAGTTCCGCCGGTTTCTCGACCGTGCCGTGCGGCTCGGCTTCGAGGCGGTGGCGACTGGGCATCACGCCCGCATCGCGAACGACGGGCCGGACGGCCTGCCGAGACTGCTCCGCGGACACGACGCCGCCAAGGACCAGTCCTACGTGCTGTCGATGCTCACGGTTCGCGAGCTCGCCCGAGTGCTCCTTCCGGTCGGCGAGCTCACAAAGCACGAGGTGCGTGCACGTGCCGCGGCGTTGGGCCTGCCGACGGCGGCGAAGCCCGACAGCCAGGAGGTGTGCTTCGTCGCCGCAGGACCCGGACAGGGTCCACGCGAACGCTTTCTCGGTGAGCGGATCGAGCTGCACCCGGGGCGGCTGGTCGATCGTGCGACCGGATCGGTCGTCGGCACCGTTCCTGCCGTCGAGCTCGTCACTGTCGGCCAGCGGCGGGGCCTCGGGGCCTCGGCGTCGGGGCGGCGCTACGCGCTCGATGTCGACCCAGCCTCGGCGACGGTGATGGTCGGCTCAGAGGACGATCTGCTCACCGAGGGGGTCGAGCTCACGGAGCGGACGTGGGTTGCAGGCCCGCTTCCGGTCGGCGCCGTCGTTCTCGCACAGGCGAGCGCACACGGTCGCCCGAGACCTGCCAGGCTCACCGACACGGGTGTGTGCTACCTCGAAGGCCCCGATCGTCGCGTCGCGCCCGGCCAGACGGTTGCGCTCTACGCAGGCGACGAAGTCGTAGGTTCGGGCACCGCTGCGTGAGCAGCCTTGCTTTCAGGAGGCCGTCTCGTCCTTGAAGCGCCGCCTCGGCGATTGTCCGACCGGGGGGTTATTCGGGCTTTCGGCCTCGAACGAATGCGCTCATTACCGAGCCGCCCAGCTCGGCCATGACTTCATCGTGATCGATGCCCTCGGGAAGGTCGGCCTCGACTGAGAGCTCAGCTGCGAGGCCGACGATGTCGTCGTCCTCGAACACGCGAGTGGGTTCAACGGACACGCCCTCGAATCCAGCAGCCCTCAGCTTCGCCTGGTAATCCTCGACGACGAGCGCACCGGCCACGCATCCGGTCCACAATCCGATAAGCGCCCGCGTCGGCTCAGACAGGGCTCGGCGCAGCACGATGTCGGCAATTGCCAGCCGTCCGCCGGGCTTGAGCACTCTAAACGCCTCGCGCACGACGGCGTCCTTGTCCGGTGACAGATTGACTACGCAGTTGGAGATCACGACGTCGACTGTCTCGTCGGGCAGAGGGATGTCTTCGATCGTGCCCTGGAGGAACTCGACATTGGCCAACCCGGCCTCGGCCTGATTCTTCCGGGCGAGCTCCAGCATCTGCGGTGTCATGTCCAGCCCGTACGCCTTGCCGCTCGGCCCGACCCGGCGCGCTGACAGCAACACGTCGATCCCTCCGCCCGACCCGAGGTCGAGGACGACCTCGCCCGGCTGCAGATTGGCGAGCATGGTGGGGTTTCCACATCCGAGCGACGCCGTGACGGCATCGGCTGGGAGGGCGTCGGTCTCGTCCTCCTCGTAGAGCGTGCGGCTTACGACCCCGGCTGCGCCGCCGCTCGGCCCACAGCATGCGCTGTTCGACGCCGCGAGAGCCGCACTGGCATAGCGGTCGCGTACTGCTGCGTAGATGTGCTCAGAATCGCTTGTGGTCATGTTCCGCTCCTTTGGATGTCGTCGGGGAAGGGCGCGCTGCCTACCCGCTGGGCTGGAGGGCGGCTTGCAGATCGGCGAGCCGCCCACGGTTGAGCGAGTACCAGACCCACTTGCCTCGCCGGTCTCCGGCCACCAAGCCGGCCGCGCTCAGGATCTTGAGGTGGTGGGAGATGGTCGGCTGGCTCTTGCCCAGTTGCCCGACGAACTCGCATACGCAGACCTCACCGTCCGGCGCGGCGTTGAGGATGCTCAACACCCGTAGCCGGACAGGATCGGCCAGCGCGGTGAACCCTCGGGCGAGGTCGGCAGCCTGGGTGGAGTCCAGTGGTGAGGCCAGCACCGAGGGGCAGCACACCTCTCTCGGCTCAATCGTTGCGACCAGCTTCGCCATGACGCCTCCTATTGACAGTTGTCAATGTATTGATCATACTCGATGCATCGACACTCGTCAATGTTTCCGGAGGTTTGCCATGTCCAGAGTCCAGTTGGCCCTCAAGGTCAGCGACGTCAGTGCCGCTGTTGACCTCTGCTCCAAGTTGTTCGCCACTGAGCCAGCCAAGGTGCGTCCCGGCGTACACCGCACCGAAACATCAGGTGGGGCCGGGCAGTGAGCGACATCGTGTCCGAGCGTCCAGTGGTCGGGGTATCCCCGAACGCGCCGGTCATTGCCCGGTTGTCGTTCCTCGACCGCTTCCTTCCGGTGTGGATCATCCTGGCGATGGGCGCTGGCATCGGGCTCGGGCGCGCCATCCCGAGTCTGAACACGCACCTCAACGCGATCCAGGTCACCTCGGGTACGTCGCTCCCGATATTCATCGGTCTGCTCGTGATGATGTACCCGGTGCTCGCGAAGGTCCGTTACGACCAGCTCGGCTCGGTCACCCGGGACCGCCGGATGCTGGTCGCGTCTCTGGCGCTCAACTGGGTGGTCGGCCCGGCGGTCATGTTCACGCTGGCCTGGTTGTTGCTGCCCGACCTGCCCACCTACCGGACCGGGCTGATCATCGTCGGGCTGGCCCGCTGCATCGCCATGGTTCTCATCTGGAACGACCTGTCGGGCGGAGACCGGGAAGCCGCAGCGGTGTTAGTGGCCCTCAACTCCCTGTTCCAGGTTGTCGCCTTCGCGCTCCTCGGCTACTTCTACCTCAAAGTGCTGCCCGGCTGGCTCGGTCTCAGCACCGTCGGGCTGCACTTGTCGGTCGACCGGATCGCCGAGACCGTCGCCATCTTCCTCGGAGTCCCACTAGTCGCAGGGTTCCTCACCCGCACTCTCGGCGAACGAGCCCGGGGCCGGGAATGGTATGAGACCAAGCTGCTGCCCCGTCTCGGCCCGTTCGCCCTCTACGGGCTGCTCTACACAATCGTCATCCTCTTCGCTCTTCAGGGTCACACCATCACGTCTCGGCCCGCCGATGTTGCCCGCATCGCCTTACCGTTGCTCGGGTACTTCGCCGTCATGTGGTTCGGGTCGTTCGCGCTCGGCAAGGCGCTCGGCCTGCCCTACGAGCGGACCGCCACCCTCGCGTTCACGGCGGCGGGCAACAACTTCGAGCTGGCGATTGCCG
>OBLU010000206.1_pt1 | contig 57076 bp, 55 predicted proteins | sample 1518681 | NCBI WGS metagenome assembly OBLU01 (sample SAMEA3539304, study PRJEB22396) | soil metagenome | biome: tundra; feature: field; material: soil | place: USA | collected 2010-05 | depth 0.15 m | reverse complement strand
CTGGCGCAACGCTTCTTTGCTCTGTCCTTGCCTATGCTGGATGACCAGCACACGTATCGCAAAAGTCATGAAGGCCAGCGCGAACAGTATCGTAGACAGTGTGGGGTACGCTCGATTAACGCGAGCTAGGACCAAGAAGCTAATCAGTGGGTAGGCCAGTGGGAAGACTTGGTTAACGACGAAGGTCTGGGACTTGGGAGAGCCAGCTGGTTGGCCCTCCTTCTCGCTCTTCCATGTGGCTGCTATCAGAATAGGAATCGCAAGGAACGCGGCCCATATCAGGTCAAACCAGCCCCCCGATTGCAGATCGGATTCCGGGTTTAGGGAGTAGGAATCAGCGATCCCCGACAGAGTTAAAAACAATGCCATCCGCAAAAACAATGAGCGAACGGCTCTCGACTTTGCAAGCAAAGCTCGAACCACAAACGTTGCTACCAGGAGTCCATCAAAGGCGATATTTCGCGACCATAAGATGGGGCCGATACGGAACGCAGTGGCCGGCGACCACATTCTCCGGGAGAAGCAAAGAAAGATCGACACTGCAAGAATACCGACTTGGACGAAGTCCAGAATGTGCAGTCTGTCAAAGTGATTTGGTTCACCATCTGGGTCGAGGAAGGGCAACATGCCAAACGGAAGTACTGAGAAGAAGAAGATGATCTCATCGAGACTGTCTAGGGAGTGGTCGCCAGAGATATCGAGGTAAACGGCGAGCACTTGGGCGACCGCCCACACTACGAACGCAACCGCGAGCAACCGCCAAGCATATCGTGCAATGCCGCTGGATCGCCGAAATGCCGCCGTGCAAGCCAGAATACAAATCAGGCCGAGAGCAAGCAGGGTCATCTCAGAAAAAATAGGACCCGGCGTCCGGTGGCCCCACTGTGGCAATCACGAGGGCTTGCCCCACCAACAAGATGCAGGACGCTGCAATCAAACTAAAAAGAGAACCCACGTGGCGGGCTTAGGGGGGTAGTCAGGATGGAATGCACATGCATGGGTCGGCGAGTGGCACAGGCTTTGAGGGCGTGCGACTCCGGCGGAATGTATGCATCTCGAACACCAACCCTCGGGTTCGTCCCAAGTGATTGATTCGCATCGTTCTTCCCGAACTGGGGGCGCTGGGTAAAGGCGACCCGATTGTCCTTGGCGCGAACACCATTCCGTTTTATGGACGGTCTTCTTGCACTGTTGAGAACATGAAGGTCACAAGCGGAAGGCGCTGCAAACGCAGCACAGGGCACCTTGCAATAGCTATAGTGAGTCCGGGACGAGCTCACAAGGTATGCCGGGTTGACCGTCTCCTCCCGAGGCGAAACATCGGGCGAAAGGCCGCCAAAAAAGGACTCAAAATACGCCCCCTTTCTGACCACCGCGGCTAAGGGTCGGATTTCACGTTGATTCGGCTGGCTGCGGGCGGCATCTGACGCAAAAGGCATTTGCGATCTCCATCCGGGTCACTGAGTGAATGGCGACATCTCCACACCCTTAGAAGCCCGAGGCATCATCGGAGGTGTCCTAACAGTGCGTGGTCGGGACTTAAAAGGGCGGGAATGTGAAAACGCATCATTACAAATCATTACAATCGCAAAAGCTCTTGCGAAGTTCCCGATTGTGCTTGACGGTGCAAACTTCTTGATCAACAATCCCCCATCTCCTTCCAAGCACGCTGACCGAATACTCGCTTTCATTGGGGTCGTTTAACCCGTTAGCTGACCAGTTCAACTAAGCATTTTCACTGCGGAGCTTAGTATGGCCGTATGCATTCTGGTCGTGGATGACGAACCTCAGTCCCGAGAGATGCACGCGGCGGTTCTCGGATCTTGGGGATACAAATCTGTTGTCGCCAGAGATGGCTTCGACGCACTGCTGAAAGTGGCAGAGCATTCGCCTGATCTTGTCGTTTCGGACCTGCGAATGCGGGGTATGTCGGGTTTTGAACTTCTCTCCGTGCTCAGGCGGCGGTATCCAGAGATACCCGTCCTCTGTATTAGCAGCGAATATGACCCGCTCCACATTCCACCCCACGTCGTCTGCGACACGCTCTTAAAGAAGGGAAGCTATGAACTGGCTGAGCTTCGTGCCAAGGTTGCCGAACTGCTGCGCGGGCAGCATCGTGCGTCGCATTCGAAGCGACCGGAAGCCGTGGTATGGCTCCCCAAGGGCCGCGATGACTACTACACTGTCACGTGTACGAATTGCCTGCGTACATTCCCAGTGCGGCGCACAACGGAAAAAGAGCACTCCGAAGAGCACACCTCCTGTACCCACTGCCAAACAGTGCTGACCTATTTCATCGAGGGGTCACGGGCATAGCGCCCGCAGGGAGTTGACGATCCGACCGTCTCTATCAGGACTGCCTTCGTCGGCGGCCTTGTGATTCTCCGACCGTAATCCGCCGCGTAGGTTGGGTGTTACCTATCGCCTGCAGAGTCCGGTCAAAGAACGCATCGCCAAGTTGCGAGAGGAAATAGCGCAAATCAGCGATGCGAACCGTCTGTACTTTCAAGGCGGCAAAAAACTATACGGCGCGGCGGGGGATCACGAACGTCGGCTTCGACGGTTGCAGGAAATTCTCGATAAAATGGGCGGCGCTCACCGACTGGAGAAAAACTATGAACAGGCTGTTATAGCCTCTTGCGGAAGTGCACGCATCGGTCCACAACGTCGAAACCCAACGCCTCATGCGCTCGGTGCGATCCCTCGTTATCGATCAATGCATCCGATGCCATCTCAAGGCAAGGGTAGCCGCCTTCAATCTGGCTGTTACGAACCGAGTCACAAACCGATTCGCTGATTGATGGCCGGGCTTTGGCATCCTGACGCACGTAGGTCGAAAGTCAGGCAGGGTCTACCGGACACCAGTCAATGTTCTTCGAGCGCCAGAAGGATTCCTGAGCAAATTCAAGAATCGAAAGCCGCGTTTCGAGAGCTTCAGAACAAACAATATATCCGCTACGACAATCTGCCACTGGAAACCAGAAGCGGGCGGCGGGTCAATGTCGAGTTCGTCAGCAACGTCTACGAAGAAAATGGAAAGAGCGTAATTCAGTGCAATATTCGTGATATTACCGCACGCAAGCAGGGCGAAGCATCGTTGCTTGAGAGCCAACAACGTCTGGCTGGCATTATCGGGTCTGCGATAGACTCCATCATCTCCTTGGACGAGCAGCAGCGCGTCGTTCTGTTCAATGCTGCCGCTGAGAAGATGTTCCTTTGTTCGGAAGCTGAAGCAGTAGGGCAGTCAATCGAACGCTTCATTCCGCAGCGGTTCCACGCCGCGCACTCCTGCCACATCCGGGCATTCGGAGAGACGGGTGTCACCAATCGCGTCATGGGCGCTCTGGAGCCAATCTGGGCCCTGCGTGCGGATGGCGAGGAATTTGAGATAGAAGCCTCGATCTCGCAGACAGAATCGGGCGGCAAGAAGATATTCACCGTGATCATGAGAGATGTCAGCCAGCGCAAGCAGTCGGAGGACGCGCTGCGCAGATCGGAGGATAGGTTCAGCAAAGCTTTTCGTAGTAACCCGCTGGCAATCACGATATCGACGGAAGCGGAGGGGCGCTATTTGGACGTAAATGAGGCCTTTCTCGATCTGCTTGGGTACCAGCGAAAGGATGTGGTTGGTCGCACTGCCGCAGAACTGAATTTCTGGGCCGATCCTTTGGATCGCGGAGAGATGATACGGAAGTTAGACGAAGAGAACTTGATAGCCAAACACCAAATGCGATACCGGACTGCGAAGGGAAAGATTCGGGAAGCAGAAATATGGGCGGAATCGATTGAAGTGGACGGGCAACGTTGCGTGCTGGCGATCACTCGTGATGTTACAGAGATGATACAACTGGAAGCCCAGTTGCGACAGGCTCAGAAGATGGAAGCCGTAGGACGTTTGGCGGGAGGTATTGCACATGATTTCAACAATATACTGGGCATTATTATCGGCTATAGCGACATCTCGCTAGGTCTGATTGCGCCGGAGAATCCGGTGAATCAGTACGTCTCGGAAACCAAGAAGGCCGCAAAACGGGCGGCATTGCTCACCAAGCAACTGCTGGCCTTCAGCCGCAAGCAGGTTGTCTTTCCTCGGACTTTGGACCTAAACGAAGTTGTCCGGAATGCGACCGAAATGTTCTTGCGACTGGTCGGCGAGGACATTGCGGTTGAGTTTCGTCCCACTGCTCCGCTCGGCAGCATCAGGGCCGACCTCGGGCAGATTGAACAAGTCCTGATGAACTTGGTAGTGAATGCCCGAGATGCGATGCCGACCGGGGGAAGGATCATGATCGAGACCGGGGAGGCCGAACTGGACGAGAGCTACGTTTCACAGCACCGGGATGCCTATGTCGGACAATATGTGGTCTTGGTGGTCAGCGACACGGGTTGTGGTATGGATGAGACCATCCAATCGCAAATCTTCGAGCCTTTTTTCACGACCAAGGGGGTTGGGCATGGGACTGGTCTGGGACTCTCGACCGTGTATGGAATTGTCAAGCAGAACGAGGGCAGCGTCTTTGTGTACAGTGAACCCGGCAAGGGCACAACGTTTAAGGTATATTTTCCCAGAGTGGGCGGAAAACCGGAGGCACTTGTGTTATCAAAGGACGACGCCGAGCCTCGAGGACGATCAGAAACGATATTAGTGGTTGAGGATGACAAGACTCTGCGCGAACTTACGGTTAAGCTTCTGCTCGATGGCGGTTACCGAGTGATCGAAGCGAAGGATGGGGAAGACGCACTAACTATAATGGCGACTTCTGAAGCAGGAATCGACTTACTCTTGACCGATGTCATCATGCCCGAAAAAAGCGGCCCTGAGTTGGTGAAACAGGCCGAGGAAGGATATCCCAAGACTCGTTCCCTATTCATGTCGGGATATAGCGGCGATATGGTTAAGCGACATGGGCTGTTGATACAAGAAGATTCATTTTTGGAAAAGCCCTTCACTAAACGGTCGTTGCTCAAGAAGGTGTACTCGGCCCTGCATCGCCAGTCCTAATAGCAACACGATAGTTTAGCCCCCTCGCTTCCTTGTTGACCCTTGGCAAACACGACGTTTGGGGGGCAGCCTAGAACACCTCTGGCACTCATAGTGGAGGCCCAGCCAGTTCATCCCTGAGGCGTTTCGAGATGTATTTCGCGGCTGAGCAATTCTGAACAGACGCCCTATACCTGAGGACTATAAACTCACTGAATTGTGGGCAAAGTAGAGGAACTCGATGTGGCTGCCCCCCTGGCGGCCTTTCCGGTTTCCTCGTCTAGTGGCGCAGCCGAGCGAATCGCTGCGCCACGCTCTTGTGAAGGAGGCACCCATGATGTATAAGATACCGTTTTCTGATCCATCGCCTGATCGAAATGACCACTGTGGCGAACCCAAGTTGCCCGCTCCTCCTGCCATCATCCGGAAAGCCACGTTCCAGTGGCCTCCAGATTGTGTGTGGCCGTTCACGGATCGTGGATCGGACCGCGATTCGTAAACTTTGGGTGGGGCTATCGCCAACCACTGTGACCCAGCGTGCCACTCTTCACGGAGAGGGTCCGGTAGGTCAAAGAAGAGGCTGCAATTCTTCTCACATCGAGTGTAAATTGGAGGCTTTTGCCGATTGTTGTCCGGCGTTCGCGAAGGCATCCATTGTCTGGGTCAACTGTGCATCCACTTCGTCGGCGATGATCATGACATCCGGCAACAGCAGGCTGAAATCCAGCGTGCTCAGATTCTCATGCAAGGTTCCGAAAATAGTCACCTGAAGAATTCGTGATTCATGGATCAGCATGCCGGAAGAATAGCGTTGCTTCCGCCGCAGCTTGCCATGTTCGATGGCGGCTGGGGACGCGATGGCATCGCTGTCTTTATCGGGCAACTTGGGTCTAGCCAAACGTACCACTAGGTCGTCAACCAACTTCGGAAGATGTCTGGTCCGCTCGCCGTCGCTAAGATGAAGGAGGTTGAGTTCCGGGGTCTTCTTTGTTCGTACCAACCAGTCTTCGATCAGAGCGGCCTTACAGCGGGTCAGGATTGCGGCTACGCTCTCGATGCTCGTCGGTTGTGATTTATCATCCGACAGCAGGGCCATGTTTGCGGTTGGTACTCTGATTGGAGCAGCCATTTAACGCCACCTTTTTGGGGGACTAGTAACAAGAATAGTCCGTGACTACTCTCAGAGACTGATCAATTCCGGACAGAACTGGAAAAAGCCGTGGAAATCGTGAACAAGGCATGTGTAAGAGACAAAAACAGGCGAGAGCGCAAAAACGCGACTCCACAATATTCAAACCGAGTGGCATCCGAGGGGACGCTGTGTGGGGATGCGGACACCGCCATCTTTTAAGTGGCGTTACAGGAAAGCCAAAATCAGGGATTGGTCAATAGCCAGATCGCGGCAGGTACGACGAATCAATTCGTGCATGGAGTCAGAGTATACGAACTCGAAACCGTAGCGAAACGCGCGTTTTTGGCGAACCATCGCATGAATCGTAACAGCGCCACCCGGCAGCGTGAAGTTCAACTCCACGTTCTCACCCAAGGGCGTTTCTATCGGCAGCATGGCCGCGATTCCGGATTCGCTAATGTCCAGGGTATGCCCCTTCAGCAAGCCGCGTGTCCGAGAATTGATTGTGATATCAACCTCAATCTTGAATCGGGGCTGACGACGGGCGTCGGCCATTGTCTGAAGCGGGACGACTGAGGACCGCTTGTCTATCGTGTCGGCCGGAAGCACAGGCACTCCTTTTCCCTTCTTCATACCGCCGCCTTTCTTCCAAGAGGTACGAGATTTCTGCTCATGATTAAGTAGTCGCGACGGATTCCGCGAGCGCCCGTATTAGCCTCGTCCTGTTCTTATGACATAGATAGTGCTCCATACTACGGTGCGGGGATGTTCACTCTTGGACACCATTGGTAGTTATCGGTACGGAACCGTCAGACTAATCGTGAAGGGGCAATATTTTTACAACTGTGCAATCTTGAACAGACACCCTGCACTTGAGGACTATAAGGTCATCGAATTGTCAGGAAAAGTAGAGGAACTGATGTGGCTGCCCCCGGCGGTCTTTCCGGTTTCCTCGTCTCATGGCGCAGTGATCGGATCGCTGCGCCACGCTCTTGTGAGGGTGGCACCTATGATGTATAGGATACCGTTTGCCGATCCGTCTCCTGATCGAAATGACCACTGTGGCGAACCCAAGTTGCCCGCTCCCCCTGCCATCATCCGGAAGGCCACGTTCCAGTGGCCTCCAGATTGTGTGTGGCCGTTCACAGATCGGGCATCGAACACCGATACATAGTCCGACCTTACTTGGCACTTTCGGCTACGCTGCCGCTGGCTTCCGCACGTCGCCCATGTAGCTCTCCATCGCCTGCGTCAACTGCGAATCTACTTCATCCGCTATCGTCATAACATCGGGCAAGAGTAGGCTGAAATCCAAAGCGCTCAGATTCTTCTGCAAAGTCCCGAACAGGGTCACTTGAAGGATTCGTGAGTCGTGCACCAGCATCGCAGGCGTATAGCCTTGCAACTTTCTCATCTTCCCATGGGCGACGGCAGCGGCGGAACAGATAGAATCGCTTTCCCTTCCGGGGACGTTCGGCGCTCTCAGACGCAGAATCAGGTCTTCGATCAGCTTCGGAAGATATCCAGTACGGTCTTGGTTGCTAAGAGAAACGTAGTTGAGTTCTTTACTCTTTTTCACCCTCGCTAGCCAATCTTCGACGATCCCGCTGGTACAACGCTGCAATATCGCCGCCACTCTTTCCTTTGGCGTCTGGACAGCGAGTTTGGGAGTGATCAGCTTATCGTGGACGAGATCAGCGAGTGTCTTGGTCTCGAATGGCTTCACAATGATTTCATCCGCTTCCAGAAGGATGGCCTCCATGGCGCTCTTCACGTCGGGGTAGCCGCTGACCAGCAGCGTAAGTGCCTTCGGTTGGATATGGCGCATCGCGGTAATCACCGCAAAGCCGTCGCTGGGGTTGGGCATGTGGAGATCAGTGATCAGGACATCAAAGCTCTCCGTCGTGATCAGTTTCAGAGCCTCCGTCACGTTCGCGGCAGAGACTACCTCGAAGCCCTTGTGTTCGAGCGTGAGACTCATCATCGTGCGAACGGCGTCGTCGTCATCCACCATTAGGACACGGTGCGAAGCTGATGTTGTGGTTTGGGTCATAGCGACACTACCCCCATCATGGACAGTAACAGTGTGACTCAGTTCTTGCAGTTGAGGATGTGCAAAAGTGCACAGTTATTGAGATTATTACTGGATATTGTGTCTAAGTCTTGGAATTAGTGAACGCGGTCAGGGTTAACGACGGGCATACCAACGTTCGACCCTCACGACCGCGCCACTTCGCTGTTCTAGGAAATGCAGCTTTTCCGGGTCGGACTCGCATGGGTCCGGCCCTTTTTTCGTCCCAGAGTGACAACGTGTTGAGAATAGAAGCGTATGCTGGTCTTGTACAAAAGAGAGTTGAAGTATGCAATGCCAGCCAGCATTGGTGTCCAATCTCCTCAGCGTATCGGTATCCGCATGTGCGCCGCAGGTCGTTTCGTGGCGTGCGTCGATTGCCTTCTAAGCGTCGAATTTCCAGCTGGGGGGCACTACGATACGATTGCGAAACGGTTTGAATCGCATTCGTGCGGCTCCCCAAGCTTGCCGAAAGACGACGATCCTCTCACGAAAACCAAACCCTGCACTCTGACTTCAGAAATCTCGAATCGCTTCGATTTCGATCATAGTGCAACTCCCATGTGGGTCTTCGATCTCACCACCTTCGCCTTTTCCGCCGTAAACGATGCGGCAGTAGATCATTACGGCTATTCACGAAAGGAGTTCCTGTCGATGACCCTCCTCGACATCCACCCTAGCGAGGACATTGTTCCGTTATTAAGGGATGTAATGCGTCAAGGCAGACATAACTCAGCAACGCAACTCCGCAGACACAAAAAGAAGGATGGCAACGTAATCGACGTGGAGGTCACGCGCTGCGAAACGATGTTCAACGGACGCGTTGCCGACATCATGACTGCCGTTGATGTTACCGGACGCCTCGCCGACAACGCGCCGCTGTTACGGCTAAAGACCGCGTGATGGGAAGGGAGAATCCGTCTCGCTCCGGTGAGGATGTGAGTGACGACACAATCGGTGCCGAGGAGTGAGCGGCTTGCTCGACGCGAGTTTCCCAAACTACACGGACCTATTACGGGGGATGACGCCGGCGCCGATCAAAAAAATCGCTCGCTTTGACTATCCTAACCCATTGAGCCATCTATTCTTGCATCTGTTCCATACTGCACATCTTGTGTGAAGGGAGGGCAGTAGGCTGGAGGCATGTACACAATCAGCAAAGACCCGGATGGTATTGTCTTGCTCTGTAACAACTGCTCTCATGTTGAGCGCATCGACTTATTTGATGAGACGTTCGGTAATCGCCGAACACAAGCCGCACAGGCAATGTGGAACCACTCACGGTTGGAGCACCGCGCGGCGTCGGTGCGTCAGCCAATTCCGAAAGCTGATGCGCTCGTGGAGCATCGCCACTGAGCGATTCGCGGCAGACTGTCACGCAGCGCGTAAGTCAAATTAGCCGAATACAAACCGCCCTCGATTAGAACAGCACGACGCTCATCCAATCCCTCCAAACAAGTTAAATCATCCTGTTCCCACAATCCGAGGTTAGAACATAGGTTGCAAGTCGCTACTACAACCCAAACCTTTTCCGATAGGCACTCGGCGAAACGCCGGTGTGCCGCTGAAAAAGCGAGCGGGAAAAGACTAACGTCCTGATAGCCGACGGCATCACTGATCTCCGGCATCATGTGGTGATCGCTCTCTAACATGCGCTTGGCCGTGGCGATTCGTAACTTCTGAAGGTAAATCAGAGGAGTGTCTCCGGTCGCTCCCTTAAAGCGGCGCACGAAATTGCGCACGCTCATGCCCCTCCTGTACCACCTTCACTTCCTCGTTGTTCCAAGTTCTGTCTGACTTCTGTTTGGATATACCTTGACACGTATATGCGTAGTAGAGTATATAAAAAGAATGGAATCTGTATTCGAAATCATTGCGGAGCCGAACCGCCGCGCGATATTGAGCCTCCTGGTCTCGTCACAACAGTCGGTTGGAGAGATCGAGCGTCAACTTCGTATGCCGCAGCCGACCGTGTCAAAGCACCTGCGAGTGCTGCGCGAGGCCGGTTTCGTGGAATCCACGGTGGACGCACAGCGCCGTCTCTACCGGCTGAAACCTGAACCACTTCAGGAGTTGGATGCCTGGTTGTCTCAGTTCCGCCGGTTCTGGTCCGGTTGCGTGGATGCTCTCGAACGCCACCTCGACCGCATGGATCCGCTAACGCCAACGAAAAAGGAACACAAGGGAAGACGACGCGGCCCAAACCGCGAACGTGATAAAGGAGAAACGAAATGAAAATCAAAGTGACCAGCCTATACGTGGACAACCAGGACAAGGCCCTGCGCTTCTATACGGACGTGCTGGGCTTTGCCAAGAAGACCGATTTCAGTCAGGGCCCATATCGCTGGCTGACCGTGGTTTCGTCCGAGGAACCGGACGGCATTGAGCTGCAGGCGTTGAACAACAACCCCGCGGCCCAAGCGTATCAGCAGGCGATTTTTCAACAGAACCAGGCCGCGATCATGTTCTTCACCGACGACATCAAGGGCGACTACGAGCGGATCAAGGCTCGTGGCGCTGAGTTCACCATGCCGCCCACCGACGTGACCGGCTCGACCATTGCGATGCTGAAAGACACCTGCGGCAACATCATTCAGCTGACCCAGCTGGCACACTATTCTCACTAAGGAGAATGAAGATGGCCGCTCGCGCGGAGTACACACCGGGTCCCGCCTACGGGGCGCAGATACGAAAGGACCGGGGACAAAACGGTGAAGAGAAGTGGACGCTCATTCTCGTCCGGGAACTGCGTCACTCGCCGGAAAAAGTCTGGCAGGCTCTTACCGACCCAGCGCATCTGCGCGAGTGGGCTCCCTTCGACGCCGATGGGAGCCTGGGTACAGTTGGAAACACGGTGAAACTCACAACGGTGGGAGCGCCCGCGCCGCGCGTTACCGAAACAACAGTGACGCGAGCCGACGCTTCCGAGGCGCTTGAGTACAAGTGGGGTGGCTTCGATATGCGGTGGGAACTCCAAGCCCTTGGTGGCGGAACGCGCCTGACGCTATGGACCAACATCGGTCACCGCTTCATCGCAATGGGTGCAGCCGGGTGGCACATTTGTTTCGATGTTCTGGATCACCTTCTCAGCGGAACTCCCATCGGACGCATGGTCGGCCCGGAGGCGATGAAGTTCGGCGGCTGGCAGCGGCTGAACGCGGAGTACGCCAAGCAGTTCGGTATCGAAAGCCCCAACTGGCCGCCTCAGGCGGCTCAAAAGTCTTGAATCGAGGGATACAAAACAATGCCGATAGCCAAAGCTCCAAGGGGTACAAAAGGCAACAGTTTGAGAGAAGCAACTGAAAAAGGCTTTGTTTCAGGCGTTGGCACAAAAAAGGAGTTGTCGCCAGGACAACGTGCTGAACTACTCAGAGCATTGAAAGCCCGCTTTGAAAAAAACATGCACCGCCATAAAGGTCTTGTATGGGCTGAAGTTCAATCAAAGCTGGAAGCCAATACCGAAAGCCTGTGGTCACTCAATGAAATGGAAAGAACTGGCGGTGAACCGGATGTTGTTGGTCACGATAAAAAGACGGGCGAATACATCTTTTGCGATTGTTCCGCGGAGAGTCCTAACGGGCGCAGAAGCGTTTGCTATGACCCTGAAGCGCTGGATTCAAGGAAAGAGAATAAACCAAGAGATAACGCTATGGGTATGGCAGCAGCCATGGGCATTGAGCTTTTGACGGAAGAACAATATCGTGAGTTGCAGAAACTTGGAACTTTCGACACGAAAACCTCGAGCTGGGTGAAAACACCGTCCAACATCAGAAAACTCGGCGGCGCCCTCTTTTGTGATCGCCGCTTCGACACTGTTTTCCTGTATCACAACGGCGCGGAATCTTACTATGCCGGTAGGGCGTTCCGTGGATCGCTAAGGGTTTAGCGAGAACGATCTCATGATTCCACGTGGGCGGCCCATAGTCCGGAGAGCGTTGTTACTTGGACGCCCACCCCTCCGCGCGTGCCGATCCTGTTCGTTTCCCCTTGACGGTAAATCAACAGTCCAAATTACAATCTCGGCATGCCACGGAAAGTCATCCTGGGATTCGGAATCAGCATCGACGGCTATATTGCGCGACGGAACGGTGCCATGGATTATCTGGTGATCGACAAAGAAGGCGAAGCGCTGATGGCAGAGTTCTTCGCCAAGATCGACACCACCATCATGGGCCGCAAGACAGCCGCTGCCACGGCGGAAATGCGCAAGAGTGGCGAGATCCCGGACATGCCGGGCATGTCCACCTACGTATTCTCGCGACGTTGGAAGCCGGGCAAACGCGACGGATTCGAAGTGGTGAACGGATCTCTGACGGCCTTCGTAAGAAAGCTAAAACGCCGCAACGGCAAAGACATCTACCTGGGCGGCGGGGGCGAGTTGTGCCGCAGTTTCCTGCAAGAGGATTTGGTGGACGAAATCTTCCTCGGCCTTGGTCCCGTTCTCTTAGGCGATGGCATCCCCGCCTTCCCGGCCAAGTTCCCGCAACGCAACTTCAAGTTGATCGAGTGCAAGTCCTACTCGAATGGATCGGTCGGGCTCCGCTACGAGCGGATGCGGACCAAGACAAGTCGATAATCCTCGTTGATGAGATAACCGAGGGGTGGCCCATTCAAGCCGTCTTCTGGCTTGAGTGGGGCAGTTCTATCGCCGGACGCATCCCGCTGCGGTTCGCTAGCAGCAGATGAACATGCTCCGGCATGACTACGTACCCATAAACCTGAAGCCTGAAGCTGCACCGTACCCGCTCCAAAGCTGACTCGAAGATTCGACGGCTTTCGTCGGTGGTCAGCAAGCGGAGCCTGACCTGAGCGACTGAGCGCAGCGAAGGAGTCGAATGGGGCGGTGGTAGCAACAGAACGTGACGAAATGACTCTGCCCGCTGTAGTGAAAACGCGTTAGTCCCCATGGCATTAGGAAAATCTAGTTTGTCAGCCGGGGCCGTGTCTGTGACGGATGAACATCCCCACTCAAGCCAAAACCCGGCTTGAGTGGGCTACCCGCCGGGTGGCGTTTACAACGCAGAACGTCAGGTGAGAATTTGATGCCACGCTGTTTGATTCGTCTGCTATTCGTCCTAACTGTTCCCGGTTTTGTTCTCGCACTAGGCCACCAGCACTGCCTCTCGCCGCGTCTGCGGGCGCACCACTTTTGTGCCGCTACCTCCTTCAATGCCCGAATGTCCACCGCCTGTTCGGCCACGATGTGCTTTAGTCTGCCGGTTTTCCTCCTCCAACGCGCGCAGTCGCTTCGCCTCGCTTACTCCCATCCCTCCGAACTTACTCTTCCACCGGTAAGAACACGCCCGCGTGATCCCGTGCCGACGGCACAGTTCCCCGGTTTCCACCCCGGCTTCCGACTCCTTCAGCACGGCGATGATCTGTTCTTCGCTGAATCGACTCTTACGCAAGCCTCCTCCTCTGACCCTGGGCGGGTCATCGTAAATTTGGAGAAGTCACATTTTCAATGGACCAGTTTCTGAGGGACAGGTCATCCTCTGGCAAGGTTCTTCAGTGCGCGATGCGGGGTGCTGAGCGTCAGTTTCATCATTACCGGGAGATTGAGCCATGCTGGTTCCTTGCGCTTCTGTTCTAAGACGCCGCGCATGATCCAGTCCCAAGCGTCGAATATACTCTTCAAGGCTGTCCTGTCTAATCGATTAGAGGTTTTTCTTCCTTGGCAAAATGAGATCTCGAACCTTGCTTTTTGTGCTGTCAGCCGCGATCTTGGCAGTGGCGCGAATATTGTCAGCAATTGCTAAACGTCGAGGGCATCCATTTCTCGAGGCGGCAAACGAACCATCTGTTTGGAGTCCGTATCAACTCCTCATCGCCAGCTTCGTCACGTTGTTTGGAGAGCTTGCGTTTATTCGGTGGATCGCGGTCGAAATTCGTGTCTTTGCATATTTCAAGAATCTGGCGTTACTGCTGTGCTTCGTTGGTTTTGGTTTAGGCTGTGCGTTGGCACGCCGGGCGATTCGCTGGCCGGCTAGCGTGAAGGCGCTCTTGGGATTGCTGCTAGTGGTCAGGTTGCCGTGGCATAGCGCCAGGGCTCTGGAAGGTATTTCTCAGGGACTGGGTGCCGCCGCTGATTTAGAACTCTGGACGACCGCCGGGCTGTGGAACTGGGCCAACTTCCTTTCTGTAGTTCTATTGACGACAATCTTGTTCTTGTTGCTGGTCTGGATTTTCGTTCCGCTGGGACAGGTTGTTGGTCGGCAGATGAACCTCGCCGCAAGACCCCTAGCGGGCTATTCATGGAATCTCTTTGGCAGCCTCTTGGGAATCTTGGTTTTTTTTGTATTGAGCTGGATGATGCTCCAGCCTTGGGTCTGGTTGGGAGTTGTTCTGGCAGGATTCGCTCTACTGCAGGCTACTCCCAAGGATCGGGCGCTTCTGCTGAGTCTACTGCTCCCCACCATCTTGCTGCTCTACGATCCCGCCGGTCGCGACCACTACAGCATTTGGACGCCCTACCAGCAAATCGAGTATTCCCGCAGCTACGCCCAGAATGGCGACTTCGTCCAGGGCGGGCTCAAGGTCAACCACACCGGTTATCAGGCAATTGTCAATCTGTCGGCAGCCTTCTTAGCTCGGCATCCAAAGTTACTGAAGGAGGCAGAGGATGAGAATCCCTACAACGTGCCCTTTCGTTTCGTGGACGCTTCGCCGAGCGTGCTGATCGTAGGGTCTGGAACCGGTAACGACGTCGCGGCGGCTCTCCGACACAACAGCTCTCTGGTCGATGCGGTGGAAATTGACCCCGCCATACTCGCCCTAGGGAAGCGTGAGCATCCCGAGCACCCCTATGATTCGAATGTTGTCTCCACGCATCTAACCGACGCCCGAGCGTTCTTGAAACGGATTCCTCGGCGCTACGACTTGATACTGTTTGGGTTGTTGGATTCACATACACAGCTCTCCGACTACTCCAATATGCGTATAGATAATTTTGTTTACACGATGGAGTCATTCAAGGAGGCCCGGGAGCATTTGAACCCCGGCGGTGTCTTATTCGTAAAGTTCGCTGTGGATCGCCCGTGGATGGGCCGCCGCTTCTCAGAGATGTTGCAGCAGACTTTTGGCAAGCCCCCGCTGGTATTCTATGCCGGGTCCAGCTACACCCCCGCGGCAGTTTGCTTTGCAATCTCCTCGTCTGGAGCGATCGACAGCGTCTTGGAGTCGGATGCCCGTTTGTCTGATTTCGTATTCCGCAATCGTTTCGCAATAGAATCTGACGTAGTTCCCGTCACAACGGATGACTGGCCCTACCTCTATCAGCGCGATAGAAGCATACCTCGTACTTATCTTGCTCTCGGAGTTCTTGTTGTTTTGGTGACGCTGGTCCTTTATTCAAGAATTCCAAAACTTGGTCGGCAGACTCCGTCACTTTTCTACTTCAGCATGGGCGCCGGATTCATGCTTCTGGAGACACAGGTGATCAGTCGCTTAGCCTTATATTTCGGCACGACTTGGCAAGTGAACGGAATCGTCATTTCTGTTTTGTTAACTGCGCTGTTGATTGCGAACCTAGTTGTAGGCCTGTTGCGGAACACTAAGCCGCGGCTCTGGGTTGTTATACCCCTGCTCGCAGGATTGATCGCTGCCGCTTGCGTTCCGTTCAGTCGGATACCGGGCAGGCCTGCCGTTGTGGGGATGCTGCTCGCAGTCGTCTTTTTTATACCTGTAATTTTTGCCGGCTTACTGTTTTCCTTGGAGTTCCGTGAAGAATCATCTCCGAGCGCTGCACTCGGCGCTAATGTGCTTGGAGCCGTGGTCGGTGGCTTGATGGAGAATCTCTCTTTGCTCCTGGGCATGCACGCACTTCTCCCGATTACAATTGGAGTATATTGCGCAGCCGCGATTGCATTGTGTCTCCGCCGCGGCAGATAGTGACGTTCTGCCTTCATCAGGCGGGTGGCCCACTCAAGCCCGGTTTTGCCTTGAGTGGGGATGTCCGCGTGCTGCCGGGTAACCCGCGCGTTTTGCTAAAGGGGCGCGTAGCCGGTCGAGGTCCGATCTCCGCGTCAGAACTTTTCCACAGCCAAAATCGGATTCTCTGTGACATCCAACCTTGACCCTAGCCAGCAAAAGCGCACAATAGTAGCGTGCGCATTTGCACCGCAGAATCGTCCGGTTTAAGCTCCGAGCCCCGGGCCGCAAAGCGGTCCAGCTAAGTCCTCATTCCGGGATATTTTGCGTGTAAGTCATTCTTTGACAATATTTTGCGAAGCACACTGGCGATCTGCATCGCGCAACTCGCTTGGAATCAGGATTTTGCGGAATCCAGTCTGAAAAAATGTTCCCCTTTAGACGGGCAAATGCTCCGCTAAGTCCTTATTCTGGAATATTTTGCATATAAGTTCCTTGTTTTGAAGATTTTGCGCGGAACAGCAGGGATCATAAACCCGTAACTCCTTTAACTGGAATATTTTACGCCGATCGATCAAAAAAAACCTGCATGCGGGCAGGCGGAGGTTGCAGGTTACGCCGAGCGCAACTAAATTAGGTGCGAGAGTTTGGAGCCGAACATGAAAACGCCCGAACCGGTGCAATCTGCCTCCGCAATCATCGACGCCAGGATCAGGGAACTTGGGGACTGGCGCGGGGATATGCTCGCGAGAGTGCGCGAGATCATTCGCGCGGCAGACCCTGAGATCGTCGAAGAGTGGAAGTGGGTCAAGCCGACATCGCCGGGGACTCCCGTCTTTTCCCACGGCGGCATCGTCTGCACGGGAGAGACGTACAAGAACGTCGTCAAGATGACATTTGCCAAGGGAGCTGCGTTGAAGGACCCTTCCGGTCTATTCAACTCCAGCCTCGACGGGAATGTCAGGCGCGCCATCGACATCCACGAAGGCGACAAGGTCGATGAGGCGGCCTTGAAGGATCTCATCCGCGCTGCCGTGGCGCTCAATCTCAAGGGCAAGAACCAAACGAAGCCCAAGCCGAAGTCCAAGCCGAAGCCCCGGCGACCGAGCAGCAGGTAACATCCCCACCCCTTCGACAAACTCAGGGCAGGTTCTAAATTTCGCAAAGAACGCGAAATTTAGAATGAGGCACCCGGCATCCTATTCAGGCCCGGCGCCAGATGCGGTCGTGTCTCCACGTGTGAATCGGGACGGTTGAGGGCGGTACCCGTTACGAGTTCGCAGCTTGTATTTCTTGAGTTGATCGCCTACGAGCCTCACTGTGATGGCTCGCCAGCCGGTGTTGGCATTGGGCTTCGGGTAGTAGCTCAGCGAGTAGAGATGTGCCAAATCGTCGCGGACGGACGCGAATGCCCGGTGTTCGTCTTTCCAGTCTTTGGCGAAGTAGGCTTTGCCACCCGTGGCGGCGGTCATTCGATCAAAGACCGCGGTGGATACCGGTTCCAATCTTGCTTTCTGTGTGCTGATCATGTAGATGGAAACTCCGGCCGACTGGGCAAATTCAGCGACGTCCTCGGGTGGTACTACGCTGGAATTGTCCGGCCCGTTCGAGAACACCACTACGACTTTCCTGCCCGTATTTTGAGCCGCGTCTTTCAGCGTCAGCAGGAGCGCGTTGTAAAGCGCTGCCTCATCTCCTGCCACAGTCGAGCGCACGGCCTGCACGACTTGGGTACGGTCGGCAGTAAGGGGTGCGACGCGAGACAGATCGCGGCTGTAGGAATAGAGCGCGATCCTGTCCGCGGTTTCGAGCGATCGAATGAACTCGGTGATCGCGTCTTGCGCAAACACGAAACCACGGTACATGTAGTTGCTGGTGTCAAACAGGACGAACACATTAGATCCTCTGACCTGAGCATCGAATGTCGACGCGCCGTCAGTAGACCGGTCGTCCAGGTCACCGGACGATGCTGACGAATCCTGTTCTGCCAATTCTCTGAGACTGCGGGCCGGTTCATTGCCCTCCGCAAAGGTCGCTGTCTTTTCCAGAATTCCATCCTCAGAGATGGCAAAATCTTTCGGGCGGAGTCCTGTAATGTACCGTCCATTCTTGTCCGTCACTGCCACGTTGAGCTGGACCATGTTCACCACAACGTGAAAGTCCGGGCTCTCCTGAGCCTCCATGTCTGGTACATCTCCTAGAGCGAACCCCAGCGGAATGAGAATCAACGGAAGTAATTTCCTTATCATAGTTTCAAGGTTCCTACTCTGCGGCTCGCGTGGGGCCGCTGAATTGCAAAACTGGTGCTCGATCGCAACGCACACCTCAAGGCCGAGCGGCGCCTCTTTTCAGCGGCGTCAACTTGCCCTCTTGGAACTCGGCTCCCGTTTCATGCATCGCCCGAAGGAGTTCCGGCCAATCCTCAAAGTCAGTCGCGAAAATCTTCTCCACCAACTTTCGAGTCAGCTGCGGCACGAAGTGGTTCAACATGACGGGCGAGTATCCTCCTTCATCGGCCAGGCGCGCCCAGTACAAATTCGGAGAGTCCCAGGATTCCGCCAGAAAACGGCTGGAATACCCAGCGAGTGGTGGCATGGGCATCATGTTCAGGAGTTCGGGACCGTAGTTCTGAGCCAGACTGGGATGCGGCGTGCCGAAATCACGCGACAAGCGATTCCAGTCAGCCTGTTCGGGGTGCAGCCGACACAGCTCTTCAAGTTCCTGAGTGGCAGTTCCACCCACACCCGGTTGTGCCGGATACTGTCGCCGAAACTCCGCCGCCAGATAGAAGGTGTCCGCTGGCATCATTTGAGGAAGCATTTCTGACACGCGACCCGCGCGCAGAGCCTCCTCGACCTGTCTTGATCGCTGCGGAAGTAACCGAGCCGACAGAATAATCAAGACCTTGTTTCGCAATACCTCGTCCTTTGCCGAAGCGGTCAGGAGTTCTTCGCCACTGCGCTGATAGAGAGCGATGGCATGAAGCTCCAGTGGGCTGACGTCCCACCAGCGGGGAATGGTCGCGCTGGCCAGCAGTTCCGGCGTCAACTCCTTCCAGATAAGCGCCTGAACACTGTCCGGCGAAATGAAATCCTGTTCAAGATCGGCCAAGGCGTAGGGGAGATCGGCAAGCGAGCCGACGAAATGGGCGCCTCCGCCCGCCGGAGAACCCTGGCCCAGGAGTTCCGGAGCCTGCCAGAGTGTCTTCATTCCACCGACCGTCTCTCCGGCAAAGTCATGGGAGCGGACGAAGAGCGGATTATTGTGCAGCGCCTGCGCACCCGGCGGCTCGTAGTATGCATAGTTCAAGCCAACGAGAGTATCTCTGAGAAACGATGCGAGCTCACCGCGCGCCTCGTCAATTTGCGCCGGTGAAGCTGTCGGCGACTTGAGGACTTTAGGTATGTCGGCCCGCATTTCGACATCGGTGTGATGATTGTTGTAGATTCCTGCCGCCCATTCTGATCTCTCGCCGTTCGTGAAGATTGGCCGTGGCATCTCAAATTCTCTGGTCTGGCCAGCCAATTGGATCAAGTACCCGGCCGGCTGTTTCCCATGCGCCTTTTCGGCCAATGCATCCCCCAGCGTCAACAGTGTGTCGAGCGAGACTAGTCTCTGGTCGTCCAGCACGGAGCGGATCCTGGTGGCGAGTTCGCGATGAATCTGCTTTCCCTCTGCAGTATTCTGCCGAGGACCCGCCAGCAGTTCGATGATTTCGTCCTGCGAAGGTCGAGCCTTGGTCGAGTACCGGAATAGCTCGGCCACGGACGTTCGCCCTGAGTCGTACAGTTGGGCGGCTGATCGAATCGTGGCGAAAGGACTGATCACGTGCTGAAACGACTCGTCCAGGTGCGCGTTTGAAATTTGTCCCTGTCGGGCCAGAATCTGCCAGATTCCTACGCTAGCCTGAAAGGTGCCGAACGCGTTTCCGCGCACAGCCATGGGCACCTTGTTCAGTCCTTGAGCGACGTCAAGAAACAGCGCGATCGACTGGTCGCTTAATTCCGGAAACTCGGAAAAGATTCGGTACTGATCGCTGAATTCCTCGAACTTCCGTGCCAGCAAGCGGACCGTCTCAGCTGACAGGCGATTTCCCGAAGATCGTCTATGGTCAATTTCACTGATCGCCATGTACATCTGCAGCGGGCCGATGTCGGTGGGTAGCCGTGAATAGGCGAACATCATTTGTACAAGCTGATCCGGACCGGTCAGGTTGGAAGCTTGTTTTCCCACTTTGCGAGCAAGGCTCGAACTGTGCCATTGGAGAAGGATGTCCTTCCAAAGATCCAGACCCCCGGGTACGATCGGCTCACCGTTGTCCTCAAACTGAAGTCGACTGACAAGAAGCAATAGCGCAGGATTCGGTCGAAAGGAACCTCTTGTGGCGGGCGAGGATGGATCAGGGACGCGTAGTCCCGCGTAAAAGGGCCGCAGTCGGTGCGGGTCGGTAAAATAGGCCTGCCGAATTCCATTCACTCGTGAAAGCACGTCGAAATAGGCGGCCAGCCAACCCTTGTCCCTGGCAAGTAACTTCGAGACAAACGCGGCGGGCAACGCCGGGCTCGCTCCAACCAGGTCCTTCCATGCAGCGTCCGCGGGCGCTCCACCGGGTACGTTGACTCGGCCCGCGCTGACGCAGAGGCCCCTTCCATAAAAATCAAGGACCGCGGCGTAGGGAAGCAACTTCCCGAGCCCAATCGATTGCCGCAAATAGGTCCTGGTTTCGGGGTCGAGCCGAGAGAGGGCCCAATACAGGCGCGCGACTGCTGGGTCGGTCAGGATCGTGTCGAGCAAGTCTCTGCTGTTTTCTTTGTAGTTCTTCGCGCTCGCCGTGGTCCAATCACCTTCGGCAAAGATTACTGGTAAGGGGGAAGAGAGGAACGGGTACTCGAAGGGTTTCCCCCCTTGCAGCGTCCGCTCCAGTTCGGGAAGAGGAAATCCAGAATCGATGGCCAGGAAAGCCCTTTCGGGATCTGCCGTCTGCAAGGATGTTCCAGGACTACCGCAATCTGACCGGGCTCGATAACCGAGGATTTGCAGTAGAGGTTTCGCATCGTCACAATTGGTGACACGAATCACCATCCCACTGCCAGCGGCCAAAGCCGCCAGTTCCCGGGCCTGTACGACGTATCGCCGCAGCAGGATCAAGAACTCAGTGGGGTGAGCGATCTCATAGCCCTCGATGAACACATTTCTGCTCAGCAACGGCAGAACTTCGTCAGGCGCGATCTTTTGGCTGATCCCGGCCATCCGAAGAAAGGATCGCTGCGGGCCTGGGATTACGGCCTGCGGTTGAGCCGAGAGTGTCCCGTTTTCTGAAGACAGGGCGACGGCCGAGTTGGAATGCGTCGAATCAACGGCCGGGGGCAGTTCACTGCTACCTGCGAACAAATCGCAGTGCAAGAGAGAAAGCACGATCAAGGCGGACAGGCAAACAGGAGGTTTCACGGCTGGATTCCCCTCGGAGCGTGCGAGACTTCACGTTACCTGGAATCTACTGAGGAAGGCAGGGGATGTCTTCCATTCGCGAGACCGAAATGTCGAACTAGGTTTGGTGAAACCGCGCTTTGCTCCAGAATTTCGATGTGGGCAAAATACCTCATATTTCGCGATGATCCAAGCTGTTTTTTTGGATTTCTTGAGAATCGGGCCTCCGGAGCAAAATAGTGCCCGGACACCCTTGGTCCGTCAAAACCGATGAGTCCGTGAAAAGTCACCATTCCGAATGGTTTATCGGCATAGTAGGAGCTATCCAGAATCGGAGTTTACGGAAACTCAATTCGTGGATTTTGGCAACCAGCGTTGCTGCCGAGTTTGCAATTCTACGCAAACAAATAGAAGTTTCGTGAGACGAAGTTAGGAGCCAGGAACGCCGAGCGTCCCGCGAATCACGGTGACTGATGCCGCGGGCAGGTTATATTTCGTGCCTTGCCCAGCATTTAGCGTTGATGTGGCGGTCGGACCATCGGGCTCAGCGTGACCCTTTTTTCGATCCGGATGCCACTGGTATTGCTCCCTTCCGAATGTGATCATCGTGACCCTTCCCGCGAACGAAGTGTCCCGATTGGCATCGGAATCGTGGAATGTAACCTCCACTGGATGGGAATGATCGTGGTCCTTGTTGACGAGCAAAAGGGACCATTGACCGTCGGGGCGGTGGAGAGCATAAGCCGTCACGAGCACGTGACCCTGGGAATCTTTCAGGTCGCTCACAGCGCGATAGAGAAGATGTTCCGCATCTTTCGGCTGGGCCCATTCCTGAGTGAGGAGCCTGGCGGCAAAAAACTGCGATGTCGGCTGCAGGATCTGATACTGATCATCGACCATGAACAGGTGATACGTTCCCCAACTGTTCGGGCAGATGGGATGAGGCGGAGAATAGGACAAGTCATGGTAATAGTGGGTGGATTGGCCTCCGGCAGTGAGAAATCCGGCGAAGGAATCAGCGAGCCAAAGCGCGCCAAAGATCTCGACCGAAGCCTCGCCGCCATGCGCGTTGGTTTCGGTATCAAGGAGGGGAACGCCTGCCGGCAATCCGTCGTCGCGCCAGACTTGCATAATGTGGGTGATCAGCTCAGGCTCCTGATACAGGTTTTCCCACGGCGTTTCGCAACCATCGTAGGGATAGTGTTCGAACGACATGAACGACAGATCCTGCAGCCGATTGTGCGTTTTGAGGTAATCGAGAAACCGTCCGAACCATGAAGTACGCCCGTGCGTGTCGGGCCAGACTTGAATGTCCTCGGTGACTCCTTGAAATGACGGCCCTCCGAGTTTGAAGTTTGCGTCGACGCGATGAAGCGCGTTTGCGAACTGTAAATAGAGAGCTCCGTAGTCCTCGGGCAGCATGTACTGGCCGTCTGCCTCTTCACCCATTTCGATGTACGAAACCCGATAGCCCCGCTTCTTGATATAGCTCATCTGCGCGGCCGCATCTTCCGGCGTGCTGTAGAGCAGGGCCACCGGCACAATTGCCGGCAGGCCGCGCGTAATGCCGCTTTTGAAGAAGAGATCGAAGCCGGGCTGATCGCCCGATTCCATGCGGTCGGGCGCGAGATAGAGGTCCGCCGGTTCGTGCCAGGGGTCGACTGACGAGCACAGCGTCAATGTCTGCTTCTGGTCGGCTGAATGGTGGAGAAGATCCTTGACTTCACCGCGATCGGCGATCGTGCCCAGATAGACCTCTCGGATCGCGTATCCGACGCAGTTGCGGCGGTCGGCCGAGCCATGACTATCACAAGTATCGGAGGAGCGCGTCATCCAGACGCGAACGAACTTGGTCGACACTGGTGCCGTCGACAAAAGCACAGTGGCGTCTCCACCCTTTCCGTCGGTAACGGTTCCCGAGGGAAAATCCTTCCATGCTCCTTTGTTCTGGTCATCCATGGCGTCGCCATCGCCCACCCAGTACTGCACCTGGAAATCGCGAGCAAATGGATTGGCCCACTGGATGCGGATTCCATTGATGGCCTCGTCTTTATCGAGCACGATTACCACCCACTGCGGATGGAGCGAGTCATCTTCGCCAGTGAAATCGTGGCTCAGGTATGGATTGCTTTTCCAATATGACTCGGAGTTTCCGTCATCGAGGCGGGAGTAGCCATCGAACTCTGTGCCTCCGTTGCGAGTAAAGCCACGGTGCGGCAGGGAGTATCCATGCGAGTGCCTAATCATCTCGCTAGTCGGAGTCGCATCTCCCGTGAAATAACCTTTGCCTGCGGGATCGCTCCATGCACCCTTCGGGTTCCAATGCCAGGCCTGCACAAACAAGTCTGTATTCTGGCGGTAGCTGATGACTCCCCAACCCGCCGATAAAACCTTCTCGATCTGATCGGGGCGGAAGAAGACGTCGGTTGCGTTGCTGGGAACACGATCAACCGTGGAACCCAGGGCATACAGTGGGCTGAATCTGTTGACGACGTGGCCAGGGGTTGCATCAACGGTCACGGTCTGGGAAGTAGCGTGTGAGCCGCTCAGTAGAACGGCGATCAAGATGATAGCGGGAATAACCTCATCAGACTTCCTCATCGCAATCTCCCTATTGACTGCTGCTGCTGTTGCGCCACAAGAGTCATACAATAAGTAACTCAACTCATGCCACGGCGTGGGCCGTTGGTTTTCACGCTGTGAAACTTCGGTTCACAACTGCATCGGCCAGGGTGTTGGCTTGTATAATTCGTTTCCGATTTCCATTTCACTTCGGATCTTGCCATGCTGCTCAAAGTGTTCAAGGATAGACCTTCGTTGGGCCGTGCCGCCGCTGATCAGGCTGCGACAGCGATTCGGCGCGCTATCGCCGAGCGAGGACAGGCTCGCATTATCGCAGCTACGGCCGCGTCTCAGCTCGAATTCCTGAGTGCGCTCACTCAAGCCGAAGACATCGATTGGACCAAAGTCGAGGCGTTTCATCTTGATGAGTACATTGGCTTGCCGATCATACATCCCGGGAGCTTCCGTAAGATGCTGTTGGAGCAATTGGTCGGGAAAACGGGAATCACGCATTATCACCTGCTTGACGGTGATGACGTTGATCCCGCGAGAGTGGTGCGAGAGGTCGGCAAGCAACTCGCTTCAGCTCCCATCGACATCGCGTTTCTCGGCATCGGCGAGAACGGGCACATTGCGTTCAATGATCCACCCGCCGATTTCAATACCGAGGAACCATATCTCATCGTGAACCTCGACGAGGCGTGCCGGCAGCAGCAAGTGGGTGAGGCGTGGTTCGCGGATATTTCACAGGTGCCAAAGCAAGCGATCTCGATGTCGGCCCGACAGATTCTAAAAGCACGGGAGATCCTCGCGGTGGTGCCCGATCGCCGCAAAGCGCAGGCTGTGAAGGCATGCTTCGAGGGAGAGATCAGTCCCATGGCTCCAGCGTCAATTTTGCGGCGGCATCCCAATGCGACCGTGTATTTGGACACGAACTCGGCTTCGTTGCTTGGTCCACAGCTGCAAAGTACGTTGGCTAAAGATTCTCAGGTGACCGTCGGCTCGTGAATCCCGGTCTCGACTTGCCGCAATGTCTTTGACGGGTCCACGAAGAGCCAGCATACCGCTCCGATCACACATAACGCTGCAGCCACCAGGAACGAGGTCGTCCATCCGAATCGGGATGCAATCCAAGGTGTGAGCGCGGCAGTGAGGGCTGCTCCTGCTTGATTGCCGGTGTTCATAACACCCGAGACAGAGCCGGACGATCCGCCGCCGATGTCAGCGGTCACGGACCAAAACGAACTCTGCGATAGGTAAAGCGCGCCTGCGCCACCCGCAAGCACAAAACTAGCCAGACGAGCACTCTGCACTTGACTGCCGCAGGCAATGAAAATGCCCGCCGCGCCGATGGAGACCGCTGCCACTCCGCAGCGTCCAAGCCGCGGGCCACGCAATTTTGTAATGCGGTCGTTGATCGTCCCACCCAACAGGCAGCCCAAGACCATGGCAAGAAAGGGCAGCATTGAATAGAGAGAGCTCGCCCTTAGGTCCAGCCCCCTGACCTTTGAGAGATACGTGAAGAACCAGCTAAAGAAAACCCAGGCAACATAGCCGTAGCAGAAGTAGCTAATCGTCAGAGCCCACACGTCTCCGCTTCGCAATGTGCGCTGCCAGGGCACAAGGCCATTCCGAGTCGAAGTCGTAGCTTTCGCGGTAGCCAGGGTAAGCCCGGACTCGATCGTTGCAAGCTCAGACGCGGACACCTTGGGATGTTCAGCGGGAGTGTCACGTGCTGAAACAAACCACACTGCGCCTGCGATCAGTCCGATTACGGCGCACACCCAAAATGGGGAGCGCCATCCATAGTGGACCATCAGATAGGGGATTAAGGGTTGGGTGAGACCGGCTCCGGCTCCGACCCCGGCAAAGATCCAGCCGTTGGCGATGCCACGCTCATCAACTGGGATCCAGCGCGAGAGGAACTGGTTCGCGGAAGGGTAGATCACGGCTTCACCTGCGCCGAGGAGGAACCGGACCGTCATAAAGAGGTACAGAGCGCCAGCAAAGTTGGCCGGAACAAGGGCAGTGAGAGCAGTGAAGATTCCCCACCATATGACTCCACCGGTGAGCACACGGCGCGGTCCGTAGCGATCGGCGAGGCGGCCGCCGACAGTTTGAAACAGGCCATAACCGACGAGCATCACGCTAAACACCTTCCCGAGCTGCACAAACGAAAGGTGATAGGCATCGGCGATGGTTCCGGCAGCCGTTGACATATTGACGCGGTCCAGATAGGAAACCGCGCTGAGCAGAAAGAGCAGGAATACCAGAAACCAGCGCACACGGGTTGTCTTCGCGGGGGGCATTATGGCGCTATTGCAAACACGCTATGTGGAGTGCTCGCGCAAAACGCGCGACAGTTGGTCGGCGACGATCTTGTCTTCGCCGGGCTGCAACATGAACGAGCACATGGTGAGCCCGGGCCGGCCTTCGCCGCCGCCAATGACGATCGCGGGTTTCGAATTCCGCAATAGTTGCGAGACCTGATGCGGCTCCACAGAGACTTTGGAATTCCACGTGATCTGCATGTGGGGCACGTGATTGGCGATGTCGGGAACGAAGAACGACGTGCTCACTCCCGGAATCTTGGTCAGTTCGCGCGAGACTCGTTCCAGCCGCGCTTGCCATTCGCGCTTAAGCGCGTCGTGATCTTCCTTCAAATAGAGTTCGAGCGCCTTCACCATCCCGATAATTTCTTCTTTGCCCACTTTCTGGCTGCGGCCCAGCGTGTCCTCGTGGGGACTGTTGTTCAGCAGGGCATTGGCCACGAGATCCTTGCGCCCGATCAGCAAGCCCGCGCATTGAGGTCCGCGCATCGCCTTGCCGCCGCTGAAGGTAACCAGGTCGTATCCCATGTTGGTGTAATCCCAGAGATGCGAAACCGGAGGAGTGTCGGCGGCGGCATCGTTCATGCAGGGAATGTTGAATTGCTTCCCCAACTTGACCCACTCGTCAACTTTGATTTGGCCAGCGGCATTGGCAAAATTTGAAAAGTGCATCATGGCCGTGCGGTCATTCACCGCCTGTCGAAGCTGATCACGGGTCTCAATCTCGATCAGCTTGACCCCCGTGGACCGCAACTGATGATCGAATGGGTTGCGATGCGATTTCTGAATGATGACTTCCGACTTCATGCCACTCAGATCGGGAAGTTGCCGGATCAAAGCTTCATTGTCACCGGTGAGAATGCCTGCCAGTCCGGATTGAATGGCCGCAGCGGCGCCTGAGGTGACCAGAGCCGTGTAGCCATCGGGAAGCTTCAGCATTTCTGCGATCCGCTGTCCCGCGGCGACTTCCAGTGCAGGGATGTTCACAAAGTGGCGGCCCGCCATCGCCATGACCGCCTCAAGTTCGGGACGAAGAACGGACCCGCCAAGCATCGTCATCGTGCCTTCGCAGTTGATCACGGTGGTGATGCCCAGTTCGTCGTAGGGATTACCGCTCTGCCCGAAACCGGTCACGCTCACGTTCCCGGCGGTCGACGCCGTCGCAGTCGAAAAAAGCTTCCGAGGCGCAAGGACAGATACTGCTATGGCGGCGGCTGTTCCCAGAAATCCGCGCCGGTTCCACGAAGACTTGATTCGCATGAGATTTTCCTTGGCCTTACTTGCGCGTGACCGCCGCGATGCAGTTGATTTCCACCAGCGAATCTCCAGGCAGGGCAGCGACCGCGACCGTCGTGCGGGAAGGACCCCCGTGCGGGAAATAGGTTGCGAATACCTTGGTCATCGCGTCCCAGTGCTCGATCTTGACCAGGAAAACATTGGTCTGAAGAATGGTGTCGACCGTGCCTCCGCCCACTTCCACGAGTTTCTTGATTTTGTCCATGACCATCGTGGTGTGGGATTCAATGGTCCACTCTTTCTGATCCCGCGAATCGTGTGCGCCCTGACCGGAGACATAAATCAAACCGTTGTGAACAATGACCGGCATGATGACATCTTTTTCGCTGCCAGGCTTGCCTTCACCATTCAGCTTGCGGATGGCGTTGGCATCCTGGGGGGAACTCTGTGCCAGTCCACGCGTGGGTAGCACAGCGGCAGTCAGCCCGAGCGCTGACAGAAGGGAACCGAAGCGCAAAGCAAATGTCCTTCGAGTCGAAGTCAAATTCATGGAAATGCTCCTTTCAAGTTAGGCTCTCAATACTGAATCCGATGAACCGGAAGATCGTTGCAGCTCCTGTGTTAGACAGCCATCCTTCCAAGCCGGGGCTCCGGTTTACTGCTCCGGTTAAGCGCTCTCCGTGCCGATAGAGACGCTGTCGGCTGATAGCCAAGCTCAGCCGAGATCTTCAAACCTGCCTCCTGGATCAGAGGGGCCAGCCGGCGAAGACGCGTCACTGGCATACGCAGAGTGGGAGCGGTGATGCTGAGACTCGATTGCACGCTTCCTGTGTGATCGTAAATTGGAGCAGCGACACAGCGAATGTGCAACTCGTGTTCTTCCAGGTCACACGCGTATCCGTTCTTGCGGACGCGGAACAACTCCGCTTTGAGTTCCTGAAGATTTCCGACCGAATTCGGAGTCAGACGTTTCACGTCGAGTTCAGGCAGAACGCGCTCCTGCTCGTCCTCCGGCATATAAGCCAGCATGACCTTGCCCACGGCTGTGCAGTGGAGAGGTACGGAAGCCCCAATGCGTGAATGAATGCGCAACTGCTCAGGGGAATCCAGTTTCTCGACATAGACGGCAGACAATCCGTGCCGCACCGTGAGGTGGATGGTCTCGCGAGTCTGCTGGTTCAGCTCCTGCAAATAGGGCAGGCTCAAGCGCCTGATATCGAGCTGGCCGACGGCAGCTTGTCCAATAGAAAAACATGCAATTCCGAGGTGATGGGTGCCTTCTCCGTCGCGGTTCAAGAAACCCGCAGTGATCAGGTTGGCCAGAAAACGGTGAACCGTGCTCACTGGAAGCCGCGACAAAGCTGCCACCTGCTTGGCGGTGAGTCCTCGAGGGGATTCGCTGAAGAGATGCAATAGCTGCAACCCACGCTGAAGAGCGGTGATGTCATAGTTCCGTTTTGGACGACCGTTCATCATGAGCGAGAAAATGAAAGTGACGAATTATCTGATGAAAATCAGTTTTATGCAATCTCGATGTCACTAAAGGCGTCCGAATTTCTTGACAGCCTGCACGATCGACCTCAATTGCTCGATAACCGCATACATGGAGTGCTCCTTGTAATCCATTTGCTGTGCCAGAGTGAGCACCGCCTGCGCCTGCGCTTTCGGCACGACCGCAACGCCATCGCTATCTGCCACGACAATATCGCCTGGGGTCACGGGCACTCCGTTACACAGGACCGGGATCTGTGCTCCCGCAAACCGGTAGTGGTGGACGGAAGTAGAGGGAACGATTCCGGTGGCAAAAACCGGAAAGCCGATCTTGCGCAGATAGGCTACGTCTCGTACTCCACCATCGATCACGGCTCCGGTGTAACCGCGGGCCGCCATCGCCGTGCCCATCAGTCCGCCCATTCCCGCGATGTCTTCTCCGTCCTCAACCACCATCACGTACACCGAATCCGTCGATCCCTGATCAATGGCTTCCAACATCCCTGTGAGTGCTTCGGGATCCTTGTTGCCCTCGTCCTTTTTGAGTTGTACGGTTCGCGCATATCCCGCAAATTTGGCATTAAAGATCGGCTGCATGCGATGACTCATGTACATGCGCTTTCCCGTAATCTGCTCCAGAGCGTCGGAAACCGAGGCCACTTCCACGCGCCGGAATTGCGCGATCAGTTCATCGTTAGTCACAGCGCTTTCACTCGCTGCCTTGGATTGCGCATGCGCAAGTCGCACCTGGACCGCTGCTGCCGACATCAAGATCAAGACCGCAAGAACAATCACAACGGTACGTGTTTTCGAATACGGGTGATGTAGATGCATTCCCGCCTCCTGGTTCGAGCTGTCCGCGGACTCTAACATTACCGGGGCCATGTTTGGAAGGGCGCCCACCTCCTGCGATTTGTGACCGGAGCTTCGGAACCTAGAGGACGCTGCGTTACTCGAGAGAGACTTCCATAGCGTGAAAGTGAGAGAAAGTTGTTATGAGGATCCTTCTCCACACTGAGATAGAATGTGGCCGCCTAGACATGTCCCCTATCCGCAAATCTCTATTTCCGTTGCCTGGACTCTGTCTCCTGCTCTGGGTCTTCAACATTTCCTTATCACCCGCGCAGCAAGTTTCTACCGAGGACCGTTCCAAGGCGACTCTGGAACTGGGGCGAACCCTGTACAACTCCTCATGTGCTGCTTGTCACGGACTGGATGGCAGTGGGAGCGACAAAGCCGTCGAAATTTCTGGAAGCGCCAAAGCGCGGCATCTCTCGGATGCTCAACTATCCGGCATCATTTCGAACGGTGTACCAGGAACCGGCATGCCGGCGTTTCATAGTCTGAGTGAAAGGCAGACCAGCGCCCTCGTTGTCTACCTTCGGCTGCTCCAGGGGAAGAGTGAGATGCGAACTCTACCCGGCGATGCAAGACGTGGCAAGGGAATATTCTTCGGCAAAGGTGAATGCTTTAGTTGCCATACGATTTCCGGCGAAGGGGGCTTCCTTGGCCCTGATCTCTCCAGTTACGGTTCTACCGCGTCGGCAAAGGGAATCCACGACGAGATCGTCAGATCACGGAGAACACCGCCGCAAGGCTATCGCTCGGCCGTACTGGTCACAGCCGCGGGCGATCGCATCGAGGGCTTGATTCGCAACGAAGACAACTTTTCCGTGCAGTTTCAAACTAAGGATGGGGGCTTCCACTCTTTCCAGAAGTCGGAGCTGCGCGGGCTCGATCGTCTTGAGACCTCATTGATGCCGACAAATTATGGCCAGCGCCTTAGCCCGGCCGAGCTCGATGATCTGGTGAGCTACGTATTGGCTGCGGCGCCGGATGCGCGCGAGGCGGGGACACCCCGCAAAACAGAGGACGATACGGAATGAAAACCGGGCAGACGGTTCTGCTTCAACTAGTGGCCTTAGTCTGCACGGCGCTGAGTCTTTCAGCCCAGAAAACCAGAGACTTTAAGCTTGAGCCACTCTCTCCGAGGTTCCTGGAACTCGTCGGCCGCGACGCCAAACTAGAGACCCTTGCCACGGGCTTCGGCTTCACTGAAGGGCCGATGTGGGATCCTGCGGGGTTTCTGTATGTGAGCGACGAAACGATTAACAAGATCTTCCGCGTCTATCCAGACGGCAAGAAAGAAGAAGTCATCGCACTGGGCGACCCGGACGGCAACACCTTTGATCGCCGGCATCGGCTGATCGATTGTGCGAGCGTCTTGAGAGCCATCATTCAAGTAACTCCGGAAGGGAAGTACAAATTGCTCGCCGATCGGTACGATGGAAAGCGATTCAACAGTCCCAACGATGTGATCGTGGGCCCGGATGGCGCGCTGTATTTCACCGACCCGACCCTCGATTTGGTTGCAGGGGAGAAGCGGGAAATCCCGTTTCAAGGGGTTTATCGTCTGGACGACAACGGAAACGTGCGCTTGCTGACGCGAGATCTGACGCAACCGAACGGATTGGCTTTCTCTCCGGATGGCAGGAAGTTTTATATAGACGATAGCGAGCAGCGAAACATCCGCGTCTACGATGTGAATGCCGATCGAACGCTGGCTCGCGGGCGTATTTTCGGCGAAGAGCCCGGCAACAAGAACGATGGTGTCCCGGACGGCATCAAGGTGGATAAGAGCGGCAATCTGTTTGTGACCGGCCCGCGGGGTATCTGGGTTTGGGATGCGGAGGGAAATCACCTGGGCACGATCGTCATGCCGGAACAGCCCGCCAATCTGACCTGGGGCGACAAAGATTACGGCACGCTTTACATCACTGCAACGACGTCGGTGTACCGTCTTAAAACAAAAACGCATGGCTTTGTGCCTTACTTAGAGCACTGAAGAGCAGAAATGAGATTTTCAGTGCGGAAGCGCGAAGCTGAATACGTCGCTTCCGGCGCTGATCGCAACGTACTGTACGCCGTCCACCGAGTAAGTCATCGGGGACGCGCTAAATGATTGACCAGTGTTGAAGTGCCAGAGAGCATGTCCGGTTTCAGCGTCTACTGCTTCCAGGGATTCGGCATCATCTGCAAAAAACACGAGTCCACCCGCGGTTGCGAGCGTGCCGCCCCATGAGTTGCCGCGACCCGCTTGAGGATACCGCCAGGCCTCTTTTCCATCCGACGCCTTGAGTGCCAATAAAACTTTCTGTGAGTGTTCACCGGCGGGAAACTTAGTCCCAGTACCGTAGTAGGTCTCGCCTGGAGTGAACGGCTTCGATTTCGCGAAATAAACGCTGCAACTCTCCAGAGCCATGACGTAGAACAATCCGGTGTTGGGATTATAGGAAGGTGAAAACCAATTCGTAGCCCCAACGATACCTGGGCAGATAGAGGTTCCTTCTTTCGTTGGTACCCGTTCCGATAAACGGGGACGACCGGAGGCATCGATTCCAGTAGCCCAGTTCAACTTTTCTACAAACGCGGTAGCGCGCAGGAACTTGCCATTCGTCCGATCAAGGACATAGAAGAATCCGTTTCGATCGGCCTGTACGAGAAGGTGCCGCACCGCGCCATTCTCCTCTACATCTACTAACACCGGCGTTTCATTCGCATCGTAGTCATATAGGTCGTGCGGCGTGAACTGGAAGTACCATTTCAATTTTCCAGTGTTCGCGTCGATTGCCAGGACGCAGGCGGTATACAGGTCATCTCCCGGCCGCGAATCTCCGACGAAGTCTGGCGCGGCGTTGCTCGTGGTCCAATACAGCGTGTCGAGTTCCTGGTCGTAAGTACCGGGCATCCAAGTTGTTGCGCCACCGTGCAGATAAGAATCTCCCGGCCAACTGGCAGAGCCGAATTCTCCCGGGCCCGGAATGGTCCATAAATGCCACTTCAGTTCTCCCGTGGCGGCCTTGTAGGCGGCCACGAATCCGCGCACTCCGGAATCGCCGCCGGACGTGCCGACGACGACCTCATCTTTCACGATCAGCGGAGCGCTGGTCGCTCCATAGTGTTTCACTTTATCGGCATATTGGACGTCCCATATCAGGTTTCCCGAGCGGGCGTCCAGGCAGAGCAAGTGCGCGTCGTCAGTTTCGGAATAGACGAAGTTCTCCCAGACCGCTACGCCACGATTCTTGTGAGCTGCGGCGTCGTCCAGCAATCCCGAGCTGATGGGACGACTGTAGTGCCACAGGCCGCGTCCCGTGCGCGCATCCAAGGCGAAGACATCGTTGGCCGAAGTTATATACATGACGCCGCGAATCACCACAGGAGTAGCTTCCAGCCTTTGAGAATTGCCCGGGTGGAAAACCCAAGCGGCACGAAGTTGGGCGACATTCGCCTTGTTGATTTCATGCAAACTGCTGAAGCGACGTCCGCTGTAGTCCCCGTTATAAGAAGGCCAGTTCTCGCCTGCGGGACTTGTCAGAAGGTCTTCTGCCTTCACACGCAGCGCAGAACTCGCCTGAGTCCGCGGTTCCTGCGCGGTCAGCCATTGCGTACACGCAGCGAGCAGGAAGAACGTGATTGCTGCAAGTTTGCCCTTCATAATTAGTGATTGTCTGGACTGCCTGCCTGAACTTCTTGAAGCGCTCCGCGGTCGGTTCCGCTCTCGTCTACAAGATGGATTGAGAGCCGCGCCGATTTTGCAGGGGGACTAATCTCTGCATCCAGCGACACGGCCTTGCTTGGATCTACATCGGCAATTGGCGTGACTCCGACACTGTGTCCATGCTCATCGTAGAAATGGGCGATCGCGCGCCCGGAATAAAAGACTCCAAATGAGCCAGATAACTTAATCTTGCCGTTCTCCATGGCGGTCGCTCGCAATGGGCGTATGACAATTCCTGCGTCTGTCACTCCGTGAAATTCACTTCCGGATCGCGTAGGAAACCACTCCGTCTCGAAGGTGCAGCTCTCACCGGGGCGCAAACGACACATCGGACTGTTGAGCTCGGCTTCGAGGTAGTAGGGGCTCGCATCCGGGTCTGCGCTCAGCGAGGGATTCCCGTCGCTATTCAGCCTGACTTCCGGGCCGTTGGTCCAGAAAATCACGGAAGCCTTGCCGGGGTAAGGTCTGCTCGCGTCATATTGAAAGCGCTCGACCATGGCGTATTGGGTCTTGCCGTCGACGACCGCTAGCCAGCCTTCTGTCGAATCAAGCCATAACTCGGCAGCCATGTGAACATAGTGGACCGTGAAGAGACCATCGTCCCTCACCGAGACCGCAGGATTCTCTGCCGGACCGAAGCGAACGTGGTAGCGGTTGAGATAGCTGCTGTTTCGGTTGGCCGGAGTGAACGTCCAGAAGTCATTGTTCCTCTGCGCGGCGTGTTCCGAGGCTGGCGCGCTGGAATCTGAAGTGTCGTATTGCGAGACGGACTGCATGGACCATTCCAGCGTGTGGCCGGTAGTGTTCTTCATGGACGCGTGAAAGTTGATGCGCGGGGAATCGGCATCCAGACGAATACTCCGCGTAAATTGAATTCCGGTCTGCGGATCGGAAGGGCCCGTCAGTTCGACCTCGCAGCGCTGTCCTTCCGAAAGCTTTCGAAATGTGAAGGGGCCATCGTCCAACAAGTCGGAGTCGCCGACCCAATGTTGTTCATCGTTGTTTCCTTCGGGCAGGAGCCAGAGCTTGTCTCCGCCGTAGTTGAACCACTGGCTGGAACGCGGAGGAAAATACTTGCCGGCAAACTTGGGATTTACGAACAGGTAGGGGTGTCCGGCAAACGTCACTTGCATCAGCCGTCCGCCATTCTGCGGCGCGACAATCAACTGCACCCACCGGTTCGAGATTTGCTGTGCCTGCCAGCCCTTGTAGTCGACGGCTTCAACGCGACAGTCAGCTCCCTTCGGATTGGCCTGACCGAATGCTGGAGAGAAGACAGCCGTCGTTAGGAAGCCGAGGGCAACAAATCCAGCCCAGATGCTTTCCAGTCGATTCAAACGCAAATGGAGTGTCATGATCGCTCTTCGATGGAGACAACGACTGCGCGGTAGAGAGTAGCACGCAGCAACTTCCTCACAGAAATCTGGATGCAAACGAAATGAATCCTAATAAAACGAAATATTTCGATTTGCGTCAAGCACATTCTGTGGTATACCAGCGTTCGCAAGGGGACAAGCATTGTGAGCACACGTTTCGTGGGAACGAACTGCGGGAGACTGCTATTCCTGCTGCTAATCTCGAGCCTCTCGGCCCAGGATCGGAAGGTTGACGCCACATGGCTGCATCGATCCTTGCCGCACCTGAGCGAGGCGAAGACTGAGCTATCCTCCGGAACCTGCCACTACAAGCCAATCTTCGGAGCCGGAGATGCGGACAATCGAATTCTACGAAGTGTATCTCGCTTTGCAGAGGTTTCGGTTGATGCCCAAGGCGAGTGTCAGAATGTTCTGTACGACCGTGAAGAAGAGATTGATTTTGTTCTGGAGGGCACGGGCACTCTGCGATACGGCGACGAGACGCATCCCCTGCGCGCGAATGATTTCGCGTATGTGGCCCCTGGTGTCAAGCATTTGATCGCCAACAATTCCGGTCAGGCTCTGCGAGTCCTGGTTATGGGCTTCAAGATCCCGCCCCGCATCACGCTCGGAGCGGTCTCTCCGCATCCCAGAATCATCAATCTGCAGGACGTGAAAGAGGAGACTGTCGAAGGTCATCCTACGTCGGTTTTGTACAAGTTGCTGGTCGGCCCACGAACTGGTAAGCGTGACGCGATCGATGAGGCATACGTGGTGACCAGCCTTTTCTGGATGAACTTCGCGCCCGGGGGCACGAACTTCCCGCATCACCACGAAACCGCGGAAGAGATCTATCTAGTCATTGAGGGTCAGGGCGAGATGGTGGCGGGAAGTGGAATGGATGGAGTTGAGGGCCGCTATCCGGCCAAAGCGGGAGACGCCTACTATTTCCGGCCAAACTGCACGGTGGGGTTCTATAACCAGAACAAGCCGGGAGCGAAGGCTTACATACTCGCCGTACGATCGCAGATTCCGCTGAGGGGCGAGGAAGATTAAAGCTGTCCCGCTTCACCGCAGCTGATCCAACAAGATTGGTTATCGTTTTGCGCAACTGAACTTTTCCTTAGGAGGCATTTGATGTCGATCCAGAAACCCAGCCGGCGGTTATTCGTAAAACTGCTAGCGGCCGCTCCGCTGCTGAGCCAGATTGCCGCCCGCGACATATATGCGCAAGCCGCCACCGCGATCGGGCGGGATCCTCGACAGAATGTGTACACCCGGCTGGGCGTGAAGACGGTGATCAATTGCCGCGGCACGTGGACGTATCTGAGCGGGTCCATGGAATTTCCGGAGGTTCGTCAGGCGCAGGTCGAAGCGGCGCAGCATTTCGTCAACGTGCTCGATCTGCAGCGTGCGGTCGGCCGACGTTTGTCTGAACTCACGGGGGCGGAGTCGGGCATCATCACTTCGGGCGCAGCGGGTGCGATGGCCGCCGCAACCGCTGGCTGTATGGCCGGCACTGACGACAAATACATCTGGCAGCTCCCCGACACGACCGGCCTGAAGCATGAAGTAATCATGGTGGGAGGCCGCAGCGCCTTCGATAGCGCGATACGGCTGACCGGCGCCAAGCTGGTTCTCACCTATTCGCCGGAAGAACTGGCTAACGCTATCAACGACAAAACCGCGATGATCTACACCACGGATCTGGGGGAAAAACTGGTGCGCGAACTGGCCATCGCCAAAGATCACAAGATTCCCATGCTGCTGGATGATGCCGCCGGCATCCCGCCCGCCGACAATGCCAAGCTTTACGCCCGCATGGGCCTCGACCTCTACTGCTTCTCGGGCGGAAAAGGGCTGTGCGGACCGCAGTGCAGCGGCTTGCTTCTGGGGCGCAAAGATCTGATCGAGGCCGCGCTCCTCAATTGCAGTCCGCGGGAAGGCGCCGTGTGCCGCCCGATGAAAGTCGGGAAAGAAGAAATCATCGGGTGTCTGACGGCGCTAGAGACGTGGCTGAAGCTGGACGAGAAGAAGCTGTACGCCGAATGGAACGGCCGCATCGACCGCATTCGAAAGCTGGTCGAAACCGTGCCCGGCGTCAAGACTGAGACGTACACTCCCGACGATGGGAACCGTTATCCGACGCTGAAGATCTCATGGGATCAACAGGCGTGGGGGTTCAGTATCTCGGATTGTGTTGCGCAGCTGCGCGCGAGCGATCCGGTGATCGAAGTGCTTGGAGCAGATAATCCAAGCCTGGTAAGGGCCGTTCGCGAGGGAAATCCCAACCACAAAGAACCAAAAGGCCCAGACCACATTGAACTGGTTTCGATGACCATCCAGCCCGGCGAGGAAATGATTGTGGGGCAAAGATTGCGCGCGATTTTCGGCGCGGCGCAAAAGAAGGCCGCGGCGTAGACAGGCGAGGTTGTGGTGAGAACATTCGATCTGAAAGTTTCCATGCGATTGCTGCTGGCTGGATTTCTGCTTTCGTCTGCGCTCGTAGCGCAGGAGCAAGGGCACGCCGTTGCTCCCGTGCAGCCGTCGGTTCACCCGAGTCGCTTTTACTCACCCGCTGTAGACGCGGGAGATTACGTTTACATTTCCGGCCAGGGCCCTCGCCGGCCGGACGGTAGTTCGCCGGCAACTTTTGATGCTCAGGTGCGGCAGGCTCTGGACAATGTGAAGGCGGCCGTCGAATCCGCGGGATTGACCATGGAGCACGTGGTCTACACGCAGGTTTATTTGCAGGACATCAGCCAGTACGGCGAAATGAACAGAGTCTTTGCCGAATACTTTGGGAAGGCTCCGCCAGCACGCGCCGTGCTAGGCGTGGCACGGGTGCCGGAGCCGCCCATTCAGATCAATGCCGTTGCAGTGCGCAGTCTCACGGACAAGCGGGCTGTCTATCCACCGAACTTCAAATCAGAGGATCCAGCGGCGCCGGGAATTCTCACCCACGACCGGCTTTTTATCTCGAGCATGGCGGGCAGCGATTCCGGCAAGGTCCCGGATGATCCCGCAGCGCAGGTTGATCTGGCGCTCGATCGCATGCAGGCGGTGCTGAAGGCAGCCGGCCTTGACCTCGGCAACATGGTTTTCGTCAATCCTTACCTGACTGCCGAATTTCCCGCGCGGGTTATGAATGAGCGTTACGCGCGGCGGTTTGAGTTCGGCAATACTCCGGCGCGGGCCACCATCGAGGTAGCGAGTCTCCCCGGCGGCGCCCACATCGAATACACGGGCGTGGCCGTGCGCGATCTCAGGTCGCGGAAGGCTGTGCGTCCGAAGAACATGCCGCCCAGTCCCACGGCAAGTCCCTGCGTTTTTGCCGGCGACACTCTGTACTGTTCCGCAAAGGATGGATTCATTCCGGGCCCGCACGGCGGCGTTTATGCAACCAGCACGCCACATCAACTCCGGCAGACCATGCGCAATCAGCTCGATAATCTTGAAGAAGCTGAGATGAGTTTCAACCAGGTGGTTTCCACCACGGTCTACCTGGACGATCTCTTGGACCTGCAGTTGTTTGACGAAGTGTACGCGCAGTATTTCGGACCAACGCCACCGGCGCGAACCACGGTTCAGCAGCTTGCTCCCGCGCAACGCAAACCGGATAAAGACGATCACTTCCCTGGGCTGGAGCAGGTCTCGCTCATCGCCGTCCGCAAGCCCGCGAGCCACTGATCCACCGACACTAATCCACCATGGTGCGCGACTACCGCTTGCGCCGACCTTCGCTGGGAACGATGCCAACTCCTTCTCGAACCGTCACGAGCTGGTCGCAGGCTACCGGACTACTTCTTGAATGTCCGGATATAGGCCACCAGTCCCTTAATATCTTCCGGCTTCAGAGATGCTCCATACTTCGGCATTTTTCCCTTGCCGTTCGTGATGATGTCGGTGAGCTCCGTGTCCGACATTCCCTGCACGGCGGCGGTTGTAAGATCGTGGGCGCCCATTTTTGTCCCCATCGCCGAACCGGTTCCGTCGGCCCCGTGGCATGTGGCACATTTTGCTTTGTAGAGCGTTTCCGACGCGTTCTGCGCTTGAGCCGACAAAGCGAGAAGAAACACGACCGCGATTGCTGCCATTGTGGCGAACACTTTCATTCCGATTGTTTTCATATTCACAGTCCCTTCGATTTGCTGGTTAGATTTGCGTTCTCAAATTGCTGGATCCAACAACTCTGAATCGCGTTTCATGTAGCGGTTGCCGTGGCAGCCCCTACACCTCCATGAACGCTAGAACATCAGAACGAGTAACGCAGCGACTCGGTTAGCGAGTTGGCGTGAAAATAGCGTGGCGCTGTTGGACCAACGAACGAACCTTCAGCGTACTGGTAATAATTCCAGCCCATGTTGAAAGCCCACCTGCGTGCAATATCCACGCTCAGGTTGGCCACCGGTTGTTGGTACTTGTACTGCAACGAGCCGAGGGGCTGCAGAATGTTGAACTGCGGCACGTTGCCCTCAACACTGGTGATGCTGTAGCCAACGTTGGCCATCACCCGCTTCGCCGGCTTGAACCTGACAGTGGCCATTCCGAAATTCGTGTGGTTGGTATAGTACGAGTTCGCCATCAAGTTGTTGGACGTATCGTTCCCTGCACAGTCATTGTTATTGGCATTGGCCACGAAAGGAAGGATCACGCCGGTTGGCGGCGTGTCGTTGAAGCAGATCAGGGCATTCTGGATCACGCTGTTGAAGTTGTATGCCAGATCCATTCCGATGCGTTCGCGCGGCGCGAGCGACGCGGTCAGTCCGTAGTTCTGGTTATGGCCCACAAACTGGGTCTGTGCGTCTCCGTTGGATAGGTTCAGGATGTTGATGGATCCGCCCAGGGTCGCCCATGAGCGCGGTTTGTAGTTCGCCTGGAAACGGTAGCGCTCTACCTTGCGTGGCGAGAGTCGGACGAACACACTGTTGAAGTTCGTGAGCTCCAGATCGAAATTCAATCGCAAGGTATGGATGGGCCGTGCCCAGATCCCGAGGAGCGCCGTTTGTTCCAGGCCCACGAAATGGTCCACGTCTCCGGGTAGGTAGTCAATGAAGTGGTTAAAGTCCCGGTCACCGTAGCGGTAACCGATGCGGACGCCGGCTTTTTTCGAAATGTCCCAGGCGAGCTCGGTCTGATTTCTCGTCCAAGTCTGGTTGAAAGACGACTGAGCTATGGTGGGCGTCCCTCCTGGAGGTGTTGGCGTAGTGAGCGGCGTACTCAGCAGCGTGCACGGTGGCACTGCACAGCTATAGTCGAGTTCGTTGAAATTGGCATTCTGCGGAATGCGGTAGGCCCAAAAATAGAATTTCTCGATCAGGCGCAGGTGCTGGGTCAGGTGCAATGTCGCCTCGAGATCGACTACGTCAGAAATGCGGTTTGCGGCGCCTGTCCCAGTGCCGGTGAAGGCGAGGGTGTTGGTGCGCGTGAGCAGCCCGCCGAAAGACTCGTCCAACGGTGTGCTGGAAGTCGCGGAACTATAGGAAAAGGAACCGAGCACTTCTAACATCTTGAAGTAATTGCTGCGCAGGCTGATCCGCTCCGTGGGTATGGAAGTACGAATCCGCTGATTCCGCAAGTAGCTGGAGTAGGCGCTGCATGTCACATTGGTCAGAGTCCCGCTGACAATCAAACTGCTCTGGCCGGTCGGCACGGCGCAGGGTTCCTTGTTCACAGTGTCGATGGACAAACCCAATGAAACGGAACTTGCAGGCATCGTCGGTAGGAGCGCCTGGTTGATTGGATTCAGTTGGTAGTCAGTATCGCCCTTGTAGTAATCGAGGAATTGGTCGTAGCTGAGGACAGTTCGCGGCGCGATTCTAAAGTCCACTCCCATTCGGTAGGAATTCATGGTCGTGTTCCAGTTTTGCAGCAGCGAACCTTCCGTGCCCTCGTGAATGCTGCTATACGAAGGCCCGGCCATGTTGTTATGCGAACATCCCAAACGGAAGCTCACAACGGACTGCGGAAGCAACGTGAGATCGACGTCGCTCATGCGTCGCGTCGTATCGAACAGGTGAGGCGAGCTCAGGATCGGAATTGATGGAGTAGAGGTTGAGGGATTCAGCGGATTCGCCAGCAAGTCGTAGTCAAAGAAACTTTGGTCGCGACGGAAACTGCCTTGCAGGTTGTACCACTTGTCTTTGTCTGCACGAAGGCGCATGTAGTTGTTGGGATCGCCTCCCCATCCCACGCTGTTGAGGTAGAGATTGTCGAACAGCAGACCCTGGTGGTCGACCGACTGCATCGTGAGCGTCTGGTCAAGAATTCGCGGGCCGGTCCGCAGATTCACTAAGGTGTCGTACATATCTTCGCTGCCAGTCACGTCATTCGAGCGGTAGCCGAGCTCGACTGAGGAGTGAATCTGATACCCGCCGCGGGTTATGCCATCGGGCTCGGCGGGCGGTGCCGGAGTTGGACTGGTAGTCGGGGCCTGGGTCGGACTCGTAGCGGGAGTTTGGGCGGAGAGTTTGTCTGGTGAAGGCACGATCATTGCGCACAAAAGCATCGTTAGCGCTATCGCTCTTCGATGCTTACGTTGACCACCGGCAGCTGGCGAGCTGCGCTCCGCTCGCGCCCTGCGGCTTCGCTCCGGACAGACTCGCGCAGGCGCCGATCTCTCCAGTAGCAAAGGTTCCAAATTGACGCCGAGTTTTGTGGGCGGCTCCATTGGTGCTCCCTACTTGAAAAACACAGTGCTGAAATTGGAGCCATGAATCTGCGTGTGACACATGGTGCAAGCCTGATACTTCGCCGACTGATTGTGCGCGGGACCGCTTGGGCCCCCGGCCGTCAACTGTGTCGAGAAAGTGTGGCACTGCAGACAGAGCATGTTCACTGGCATTACATTGAGCAGCCGGGGATTGGTGGAACCGTGGGGTGAGTGGCAACTGGTGCAGCCCTCAGTCTTTACCGGCACATGTTCGTAGACGAAAGGACCTTGCTTGTCGACGTGGCACTTGTAGCAAATCGCGTCGCCGCTCGGCATAGTCCGCAACTGCCGCACCGTTCCCGTGCCGTGCGGGTTGTGGCAGTCGTTGCACTGCACTAAGCCCTCGTTGACGCGGTGGTGGTATGGTTTCGCGAAATCTGCCTTGGCGGATGTGTGGCATCCGTAACACAACTGGGGTTGGTCCTGGACTAGCAGGAACTCTTTTCCCTTAGCATGATGAGGAGAGTGGCAATCGAGACATCCAACGTCGCTACTGGAGTGGGCGGATTCGGTGAAGCGCGATTGTTCGTGGGCTTCGCCGTGGCAACTGAGACAACGAGCGCTCGTCTCCTGTCGCGACTTCCCCTCGAACAGCCATATCTTGGTTTTGTCGCCGCCGCCCGCCACATGGTCGGCTCCAGGACCATGACAACCCTCGCAACCTTGCTTCGCAGGGCCGCCCTTCTTGTTCAGAGTGGTCTTCCAGTGTGGCGTCTTCTCCCAGGCGTTATAGATTTCCTCGTGACAGGTCTTACACGTCTCGGCTCCCACATACTTGGATACGTCGGGGGAAGGCGTACTGGCCACCGGTGCGGCGCCAGATTGAACCGTCTTACCCGCGGCTGGCGGACTAGTCTGGCCGGCGGCAACGGCGACGACGAAAAGAAGGAAGATCAACAGAAGGGCTGAGATGGAGGCGCCCAACTCGCCGCGCCACACACGTTTGCCTGGACGATGATGATTCGCGGCGATCATTGAGTCGAAGAATGCACAATGTACAACGATTCACTATGCTGCCGCTGGTCAATATTGGACACCTCCAAGGATTTAGTAACGCGCGCGGAAACCCTACACCGGTTCTGCCCGAGTCACGGCAATCCGAACTAATGTCTCCTGATCAGCACCGAGAAGCGCCCTTGTCGTCAACGCGAAAAGGGTCGTCTAAATGAGGAGAAATCCGTCGCGCGGAATCGAAGCACACCGAAAAGTTATGGTCCAAATAAGGCGGCAACGCCTCACCCGCTGGCTTTCTAATGAGCCGGAGCCGGTTGTGGACTCCCCTGCGGCGCCTGCGTGGTGGGCGCGAAGTTCACTTTTGGCACCTGGCGCGCTCCTTCGGACGCTGCGAAGTATGCGTCGTTCGGCTTGAAGCCGGCCCATCCCGCAAAAATGCTGTTCGGAAACTGCTGCACGTAGGTGTTGTAGTCCTGCAAGGTGTCGTTATAGCGCTTGCGTTCGACGGCGATGCGGTTCTCGGTGCCTGCGAGTTCGTCCTGCAGGCGCAGAAAGTTTTCGTTCGACTTCAGTTGCGGATAATTTTCCACGACCAGCAGCAGGCGGCCGATCGCTCCATCGAGTTGTCCGTTGGCGGCGATCTTTTGTTGTGGAGTGCCCGCCGAGAGCAGGGCTGAGCGCGCCTTGGCGATGTCGCCGAATACGGTCTGCTCCTGCTGCGCGTATCCTTTGACCGTCTCGACCAGATTCGGGATCAGGTCGGCGCGCCGCTGCAGCACGATATCCACCTGCGACCAGGCGGATTTCACGGCTTCATTTTTGGTCACGAGCGTGTTCTTCACGCCGACATATTGCCCGAAGAAAATCAGGCTGAACACGAGCAGAATCACGATCAGCACGATGACTGCAATTAACGCCTTCCCCATAACTCCTCCTCAAAATCCAAATGTGATGCTGTCAGGCACGGCCGGATGCATCTGAGTCTAACGCCTCATCCACGGTGGTGGTGACCTTCTCAACCGCGGTGACATAGCGGGCCGCCAAATCGTTGATGTCCATTTTCTTGGGATCCGCTTTGTGCTCCCGAACATCCAGCGCCTGGTGAACGGCGGACAGATCGAAGCCCACCCGCTTCGACAGCGTGTCCACGGCGGCTCTCCTGCTTGATTGCGAGGCATCGCCAAGTGCGATCAGGGCGTGGCGAAACAGCGTGCCGAACGATGGCACGGAATGCAGCACAAGATCCCACAGGCGCGAATCGCTCCCCGCCGCCAAGAGCACCTGCTGGCGCAGCAGGATCAGTTTTTCCCGCAGCTCGTACTCGACTTGCACGCGGTGGACGTGCATGGAAATTCGCAGACCCTGCACGACGTTCTCACCAAAAAGGACGCGGTGATGTTGCTGCATATCCAGCAGTTCGATGGTGAAAACATCGGTGGAGCGCTCGAGTTCCCGACGCGTCATGCACAGTGGCGGGGGCTGCTTCTGGCGGTCCCACCATTTCGCGACCGGTGCCAGGGCCTGCAGGGCCGCAAACGAGCTGTCGCGCAGGACACACAACAGGTTCAGGTTCGACAGTCCGGGATGAAAATCGCCCGACACCGCCGAGCCGAACAGAATGATGCTCTCGACGTTTGCCCCGGCCGCTTCGCGGACCCGCTTTACAAACTCGTCGATCTTCTCTTTCGATTCTTTGCCGGTCTTATCTTCACCAGGAACCATTGCGCCCTCGCTTGCTACCAGCCACCGCTTGATCCGCCGCCACCAGAACTGCCGCCACCGAATCCGCCGAACCCACCGCCGCCCCCGAAGCCTCCACCCCCGCCGCCAAATCCACCACCGCCCCCGTACCCGCCCCGTCCGCCGAAAATCTGAGAAAACAGAAGCCAGAAAAGGATGGTCCGCAACGGCGTGACGAGGATGATTACCACGACGACAATAAATATGATGACCCCGCCGATGGAGATCCCCCCGCCGGGTTGCGGCACGCGTTGCGTGGGAGCGCGCGGCTGCGAGTTCGTGAGTTGCACTCCCGCATCCGTCGCGATGACATTCGCAATGCGGCTCGTGACCAGGAGCAGGCCTTTGTTATAGTCTTGGCTCTGCATCAGCGGGATAGCCTCACGACGAAAACCGCCCACCTTCCCATCCGGCAGAATCGGTTCCAGTCCGTAACCCACTTCAATACGCGCGAGGCGATCCCGGATGACGTATAGGATCAGAACTCCACGATCTGTGGACTTCCCGCCGATGCCCCATTTCTTGAATAGATCGACAGCGTAAGAGTCGATGTCAGCCCCGTCCAGCGAATTAATGGTCACGACCGCGATCTGGGTGTGGGCCTTTTCGTCGACCTGGCGGCAGATGTCGCTGATCTGCGCGGTCGTACTCGGATCAAGGACGTGGGCGAAATCGTTGACGTAACCCGTGGGCTGGAGCTGTGAGACAGACTCTGCGCGCGCGAGTGTGCCCAGCGACAACACCAGGACCGCAGCCAGACACCATCTCGTACGCCAATTCACAGGCAAATTGTACAAGACTGACATGAAACGCTGATGACACGGCACAATTACAGCCAGGGTTTCGCCGTCCCTTCACCGGGTACCCTTGCACACAAGCTCATCTCACCTTAGTAATTTGAAGAAATTTACGGCAAGGATGATGATAGGCAACGTGCCAAACTCTGAAAATACGCGCCGCTGGCCACGCCTGCCCGTCGATATGCCCGTCCGTGTAGTGACGTCCAAGGGCTTTTCGACCACCGTAGTCGAGGGCCGTGGCACGGAAATGAGTGAAGGGGGCATGGTGTTGTATGCCGGAATCCTGTTGAACCCCGGGGATTTGCTGGAGATCGAGTTCGATACGCCCACCTCCTCGCGCCTTCCCGCCATCGTTCGATCGCGTAACGGCTTCTGCTTTGGGCTGGAATTCATCACTCCGCTGCCTGCCTAACTTCGTCTTCTCTCCCGTGGCATTGCTGACCGATTTGTTCTAGCATCTTGTCCTAGCATGTCGTCCTAGCATCGACATGCACGTTGGGGGCGGTTCCATGTATTTCGAACAGTTCTATCTGGGATGTCTGGCCCACGCTTCCTACCTGCTGGCTTCAGAAGGGGAAGCGGTCGTGGTCGATCCGCAGCGGGACGTGGAGCTGTACCTGAAGGCGGCTGCGGATCACGGACTTACGATCCGCCACATCTTTGAGAGCCACCTGCACGCCGACTTCGTTTCCGGACACCGCGAACTAGCGGCCCGTACGGGTGCGACTATCTATATGGGCGCTCAGGCGGGAGCGACGTTTCTCCACGTCCCGGTGACCGACGGATTTCAGCTGAAGTTCGGCCAGGCGTCGATTCGTGTGCTGGAAACGCCGGGCCACACTCCCGAGAGCATCTGCATGGTCGTCACCGATCAGGAAAAATCCCCCTTGCCTTGGGCCGTGCTGACCGGAGACACGCTGTTCATCGGCGATGTGGGCCGTCCCGACCTATCTCCGAGACACACGCCGAAGGAGCTGGCGAGCCTGCTCTACGACAGCCTGCATACGAAGTTGCTGACACTCCCCGACGGTGTGCTGGTCTATCCGGCGCACGGCGCGGGATCGCTCTGCGGAAAAAACATGCGGGCCGAGCGGTCGTCGACGATCGGCACCGAGCGACTGACCAACTATGCGCTGCAGATCAAGAGCAGGGAAGAGTTCGTTGCCCAGCTGACCAGCAACCTTCCAGCCCGGCCGGAATACTTCCTCAAAGACGCCGAGATCAACCGCACCGGTGCCGCGCCCTTGTCAGAGTTGCCGCCGTTGCGGGCCATCGCGCCCGCGGAGTTAAAGGCGATGTTGAGCGCAGGGGAAATTGCCCTCGACGTGCGTGCGAATGACGAGTTTGCCCCCGGGCATGTGCCGGGCTCGGTAAACATAGCGTTGGGCGGGCAGTTTGCCTCGTGGGCAGGCACGGTGCTGGGGCTGTCGGCGCATCCAGTGCTGATTGCGGCATCGGAGGCGCAGTTGGAGGAGGCCCGTCTCCGGCTCACGCGTGTGGGCATCGAAGCCTTGGATGGCTATCTGGATGGTGGCGTTGCCGCCTGGAGGCAGGCCGGGTTGCCAGTCGCGACCATTTCTCAGATGACGGCGAGCGAACTGGACGCGCGGTTGAAGTCCCACGCGGTGCAAGTTCTCGACGTGCGCCGCGAACCCGAATGGGATGCCGGACACATTGACAGCGCGAACTGGTGGCCGCTCGACAATTTCCGAGTCTCTCCGCCAGAGATGGATCACGAGGTGCCCATCGCGGTTCACTGCAAGGGTGGATATCGCAGCATGATCGCCAGCAGCCTGCTGCAACGCGCCGGTTTCAAGAACGTGATCAATGTGGTTGGCGGCTTCGATGCCTGGCAGCAGGCGAAACTGCCGACAGTAAGCGCGAAGCGGGTTGGGGTCTAAGCTGATGCCTGATGACTGATAGCTGACAGCTTCCTCATCTGTGATCCTAATCACATCCCGCCCCGCGCTGTGTAGAATAAACTCCTGCGATCTCGTGCCCCATTTTCTGGCACGAGGAAAATTCCTCCGCGTCGAGGTTCTCATCATGGCCGACAAAGCCGTTGTCGATACCCAGACTCCGCAAGCCCAGGGCCCCAACATCGATTCCATCCTGAACGAGCAGCGAAGGTTCGATCCGCCTGCGGAGTTCAGCCAGCACGCCCACATCAAGAGCCTCGAAGAATACGAGCGTCTCTACAAAGAATCTGTCGACGACCCGGACAAATTCTGGTCGCGCATCGCCAGCGAGCTGCACTGGTTCAAGAAGTGGGACAAGGTTCTCGAATGGAATTGCCCATGGGCGAAATGGTTTGTCGGCGGCCAGATCAACCTCTCCTACAACTGCCTCGACCGGCACGTCACCACCTGGCGCAAGAATAAAGCTGCGATCATCTGGGAGAGCGAGCCCGGAGAAGTCCGCATCCTGACTTACCAGCAGCTGCATCGCGAAGTGCAGAAGTTCGCCAACGTTCTAAAAGGGCTTGGGGTAAAGAAGGGCGACCGCGTCGCCATCTACATGGGCATGACGCCGGAATTGCCCGTGGCCATGCTGGCCTGCGCACGCATCGGCGCGCCGCACACGATCGTCTTCGGCGGATTCTCCTCCAACGCGCTGGTCGACCGCATCCACGACTCGCAAGCGACCTGTGTCATCACGCAAGACGGATCGTACCGGCGCGGCGCGGAAGTGAAATTGTTCCCGGCGGTGGAAGAAGCGCTGAAGTCGTGTCCAAGCGTGAAGCACGTGGTCATCTACAAACGCACCGGGACTCCGATCAATATGCAGTCGGGCCGCGATCACTGGTGGCATGAGCTGATGGCCAAGGCCTCAGATGTGTGCCCAGCCGAGCCGCTCGATGCTGAGCATCCGCTCTACATCCTCTATACGTCGGGAACCACGGGGAAACCGAAAGGCGTAGTGCACACCACGGGAGGATATTCCGTCGGAACCTACCTCACCACCAAATGGGTTTTCGATCTGAAGGATGAAGACACATACTGGTGCACCGCCGACATCGGATGGGTGACCGGGCACAGCTACATCGTCTACGGTCCGCTGCAGAACGGCGCCACCAGCCTGATGTACGAAGGCGCGCCCAATTGTCCGGAGCCCGACCGCTTCTGGTCGATCATCGCGCGGCACAAAGTGAACGTCTTCTACACGGCGCCAACGGCGATTCGCACCTTCCTCAAATGGGGCGACGAATGGCCGAAGAAGCATGACATGAGCAGCCTGCGCCTGCTCGGTACAGTGGGCGAGCCCATCAATCCTGAGGCATGGATGTGGTATCGCGAAACGATTGGCGGCAATCGCTGCCCCATCGTCGACACCTGGTGGCAGACCGAGACGGGACACATCATGCTCTCGCCGATCCCCGGCGCGATTGCGACCAAGCCCGGATCGGCCACGAAGCCGTTCCCCGGCGTCGTGGCAGAGATCGTCAGCATGGACGGCAAGCCGGTACCCGACGGCTCCGGCGGATTCCTCGTCATCAAACGTCCGTGGCCCGGCATGCTGCGCACGGTTTACGGCGATCCCGACCGCTATGTGAAGAACTACTGGTCGCAGATTCCCGGTATGTACTTCACCGGAGACGGCGCGCGCAAAGATAAAGACGGATATTTCTGGATCATGGGCAGAGTCGACGATGTGCTCAACGTCAGCGGCCACCGTCTCAGCACCATGGAAGTGGAAAGCGCGCTGGTCGCACACGAAGCCGTGGCAGAGGCTGCGGTCGTGGGGCGTCCGGACGATCTCAAAGGCCAGGCCATCTCAGCGTTCGTGACGCTCGAGCAGGGAAGACAGCCCACGGCCGAACTCAAGGAAGAGTTGCGTAAGTGGGTGGCGAAAGAAATCGGAGCGCTGGCCAAGCCCGACGACATTCGCTTCACGGATTCTCTGCCGAAAACGCGCAGCGGCAAGATCATGCGGCGCCTGCTGCGGGAGTTGGCCACGAACGGTAACGTGAAGGGCGACACCACCACGCTCGAAGATTTCGGCGTGATCGCCAAACTGCAGGAGCAAGACGAAGTCTAAAGACGCTTGTCATGCTCCCGCGGAGTCGAAGCATCCCTACCTCCTGAGCGCTGGGTCCGCCTATTCCGCGCGTACTGCCTGAATCCGATCCGCGTGAAAGTGAGCACGGAAGAGGGCGTCATTTCGGCGTTGGCGATGTATCGTACGGCCGCAGATCCTTGAACGCGCGGTTGGTCTTCAGCCGCTCTGGGAAACTCTCTTCGTAGTCCGCTAATCCTAGACAGATGGCGTGATGAACGGCGGTGAAGCCGAACGCTTTCATCTCTTTCATCGCCTCCTCCGCTGACCAGCCTTCCTCGGCCATGCGATAGGCCGCCACGGCCATTCCGGTCCGGTCGTCGCCGAGTCGGCAGTGCACGAAAACCTTCCTTGCTGGATTCTCCCGGATCACCCGCAGAAACTTCGCAAACGGCTCATCCTTCGGAAACGGGCAGTGAAACGGAATCGCAACGTACTGCATTCCCAGCTTCTTCGCCGTCGCCTCTTCCTCTTTGTTGGCTCCGCGCAGGTCGACCACGAGGTTGATACCCATGTCCTTGAGCGCGTCCAGCCCTTCATGGCTCGGTCGCCCTCCACGATAGAGATTGGGAGTGATCTCGCCAAAATTCGGAATCCCCTAGGCGTGCAGTCTGGTTCCCATCGTGTGTTCCGCAGGCGCTGGGGTAGGCTTTTCCGCCTGATAGGGTGCAGCCCTGAGACAGAGCGCAAACAAAAGCAGCAGCGCGAACGTGGCGGACTGCGTGACGTGGAATCTTAGATTCATCTCGAAGGTTAGATGCGGTGCTGCACATTTCGAGATTTGGCACGCGCTCGTGCGACAACTACTCTCCCGTTCCCATCATTACGATCGGCATGGTGGGCGTGGTCGCTCCGGCTTCGTTCTCTACGGTGATGGCGAAGGCCTTGGCTTCCATGCCCGCCGGTAATGGAGGATTGACGACAGTTGCGCTGCCGTGAGCGTCAGGTTTAAACATGCCTGCCGGAATGGGCGCGCCCTGCATCGGAATCAGCCACAACTCGTACGCTTTCTGCGACGGCAGGGCGGGCATGTTGTTCGCCACGAACACCAGGCTGCTGCGATTGCGCATATAGAATGCCTTGCCTTGGGGCTGCGGCGGAGTTTTCATCGCGACCAGTGTGAAGTGCTGCCCCTGGGGGTCAGTGATGGCGCTCGCGACACTTCGCGATTGATCCAATTCCAGTGTTTGCTGGCCGAAGGCGGCACGCAAGGTGGAGACATTCTGCCTCAGAGCAGCGTTTTCCTTCCACAGCGATGCCGCGAACACGATGACGGCAGCAGTCGCGGCCCATCCCAAGAAGCCCCACCACGAGCGCCTCGCACTGGGTGGCCCATCCTTTCGCGCCTTTTGCGAAAGGGTGGGAGCCTGTGCTGATTCCTTCGCCACCGCATCCAACAGACGCTGCCTCGCACGCTGTGGAGGCTTCGGCCCCATCACCGACAGCGCGAGAAGCGCCCCGTCGCCGCGCAACTGCTCGAGCTCCAGCCGGCAGGCGCTGCACGTCGCTAAATGCTTTTCGAGGTTTGCGCGGTCTTCACCCTCGAGCGCGTTCAACGCGTAGAGCGCGAGATCCTCGGCGAATTGTTCGTGTCCACTCATCTCATCGTACGGGGTGCCCCGTCCTTGTCCCTCCGTCTTTTGGAGGGACAGGGCGGGGATTTTGACTTCGCACCCTCAACCCTGAAACGCTTTCCTCAACGCAATCAATCCACTGCGAATTCTGGTCTTGATCGTCCCCAGCGGCTCGCCCGTCTTGTTCGCGATTTCAGAATGGCTCATGCCTTCGAAGTATGCCATCTCGAGCGCGCTGCGTTGGGGAGCCGGGATCGAGCCCAGCACGCCGCGTACTTTTTCCGCAGCCCGCGACCGGTCGGCCTCGCCGGCAAGGTCGGGCGCCACCGACACAATGACATCTTCAATGTCAGTCTCCGGCCGCCGCCGTCGCAGCGCATCGATGGCGCGATTGCGCGTGATCACCGCCAGCCACGCTCCCAGGCTTCCGCGCGCGGCATCGAACGCGCCCGGATTGCGCCACAGCTGCAAAAACACTTCCTGCAGCACGTCCTCGGCCGCTCCCGTATCGCCCAGCATGCGCAATGCGACGGCATACACGACGGAAGAATAGCGGTCGTAGAGCTCCGCCATGGCGCTCTGGTCGCCCGATTTCATGGCCGTCACCGTGGCCAGATCCGGCGATATCCCTTGTCGTTCAGGACTCGACAAACGCTCTAGTCTCTTCCTTAATTAGAGATACGTGCCCAAAGCCGCAGATGGATTGGCCCAATCCAGGTTTGATTTCTTCGTAAACCCCTAATGGCTCAGCTTGATAGCCAGTTGCCGCTCCGGTTGCGTCATTTCGCCCCACAGCTTCTGTAAGTCGGTCTGCACGGCCTGATTGTCGGGATCCTTCCGCAGCGCCAGGGCGAACCACCGATAGGCAGTGGGAAGGTCGTGCGGCGTGCACAATCCCGCCGAGTAGAGTGCTCCCATTTCGATCATGGCCTTGGGATTCGACTGATTGACGGCCGGCTTCAGAAGCCGCATGCCGCGCTCGCAATCCTGGGGCACGCCCTTGCCGTAAAGATATTTCTGCGCTTCCGCGACCGAATCGAATGGCTTTGCGGGCTTGATGGCGGCGGCAGGCTTGGGCGGCGGGACATCCGCTGGCTTGGTGGCTTTCGGGGTTGTCGCCGCCGGAGTGTCGGGAGCGCTCGCTGCGGGCTCCGTGGCCGCGGGCCCGGCGGTCGCGGGAGCGGTGTTCGCCGGAGCGGCAGTGTTGTCAGCGGTTGTCGGCGCCGAACTCGCCGCCGTGCTTCCAGTCGTCGGATTGGTTGCTGTGGCGCTGGCGGCCGGGCTGGCGGTGTTCGGGCTGCCCGCGTTCGTGGTCGCAGGGGCCGCTGCCGCTGGAGTCGCTGCCGTTGGATCGGGTGCAGGCTGGATCGCGGGCGTCGTTGCCGGTGTGCTGGGCGCACTTGAGGCAGCTGGTGTGGCCGCGTTCGTATCACTCGCGTCGGGATTCTGCGCCGCCGCCGACGGCTTGTTCGTCCCCGCACCCAGCCATCCGAACTTCTGATTCTTCCACCGCAAATATCCGAACCCCCCAGCCAATGCCAGGGCCAGCACAATCAGAACGAATTTTCCCGCGCCGCCGCGCCGCGGCTCTTCCTCATCTTCCAACAGATAGTCGAGATTGCTCGCACTCGAACTGGCATGCGGATCGGTGCTCAAACTCGCGCGCTTTCGTGGAGCGGGATCGTTCAATCCCAGAAACGATGGTCCGCTGATGTAGGGGGCATCGTCTGAGACTGGAGCGGTCGTTCGCGAAGGTGGCGGAGTTTGCGGCTGTACAGGAGACGGAGGCGCCGCCGAGGGAACCTTGGATGGAGACGGCGCAGCGCTTTGAACCGAGGCAGAGGCCGCAGGCGTCGATGCCGCTAGCAGCGTAGCTCCGCACATGCCGCAAAAGCGGTTCCCGTCCGAGTTCTCGTTGCCACAGCGAGCGCAGCGCACCAATCCTCCTCGTTTCTCTATATAGCTTACGATATCTTGGAGGTTCGATGCAGGAGGAAGGTAGCGGGGAGTACCCGAAAAATGACCGGTGCGCGAGCCGCAAGAAAAAAGGAATGCAACCTCCGGAAGCCTCGGGTATGAAGCACCCGGCTCGAAATCAGAGCGGCACCTTCCACGCCACCGTCCAGGGACGCAGTCTCGAAGTGCACCGCACTCCCGGCGTCAACCCGCAGGCACCGGAACTCGTTTTTCTCCATGAAGGACTCGGCTCGGTCTCGCACTGGAAAGACTTCCCGGCGCGCGTCGCTACCACCACGGGATGCCCCGTCACCGTATATTCGCGCTACGGCTCCGGCAACTCCGATCTACTCACCGAAGCCAGCACGGTCACCTACATGCACGATGAGGCGTTGCACACGCTGCCCGATCTTCTCGTGCAACTCCACATCGAAAAGCCAATCCTCGTTGGCCACAGCGACGGCGCGTCCATCGCTCTGATTCACGCCGGTGCCAACGACGCAGTGCGCGCGTTGGTGTTGCTCGCTCCGCACGTATTCGTCGAGGACCTCAGCGTCGCTAGTATTGGCGAGGCCAAGACCCGCTTCGAGACCACGAACCTTCCCGAGAAACTGGCTCGTCATCATCGCGACCCCGCGCGCACGTTCTGGGGATGGAACAACATCTGGCTCCATCCCGATTTCCGCAGTTGGAATATCGAAGAATATCTTCCCCGCATCACCTGCCCCATCCTCGCCATTCAGGGCCTCGACGATCAGTACGGAACCATGGCACAGGTGCGGGCTATTGCGCGCGAGTCGGGCGGCCCGGTGGAAATTCTTTCGCTGGCGGATTGCCGGCACTCGCCACAGCGCGATCAGCCGCAAGCGACGCTCGCAGCAATCGCCAAGTTCGTGAAGCGGATCGCCGGGAACAAATCGGGAGCCGGCGCTGTCTAAGCAGTTATCGGCAGCATTCGCAGTCGTGTCCGCGCTGTAATCCCGGGTGTAGAATCGCCAAACGTTCCTGATGCTGATCGGAGGTCTCAATGAAAAGACATCTGGTGGTACCGCTTTTTCTCCTGATTTGTTTCGCGTCGTCCGCCACAGCTCAGGTAAGCACGCCTCAGCGTGTCCGCACCTCTGACAGCATCATGCAGAGTCTGATCATTAAGAAAGTCGCTCCCGTCTATCCCCCTTTGGGGCGCCAGGCGCGGATCCAGGGCATGGTCATCCTGAAAGTGCAGATCAGCAAGACCGGAGATGTCGAGAGCATTCAACTCGTCAGCGGACATCCCATCCTCGCTCCCTCTGCTATCGAGGCTGTGAAGCAGTGGAAGTATAAGCCGTATCTCCTCAACGGAGAGCCCGTCGAAGTCGAAACCAACGTGACTGTGAACTTCACGCTTCCCGATAAACTGCCGGTCGCAGGCGTCGTGGGCGATATGCCCGGCGGCATTCCAGAGGGTGAGCAAGGCGGCCTTGCCCCGCAACCCGCAGTTCCCGGGCGCGTGCGTGTGTCCTCAGGCGTCGAGCAGGGTTTGGTGATCACCAAGGTGCCTCCGCAATATCCGCCCGAGGCCAAGGATGCGCACATTCAGGGCGTGGTCCTGATGAATGTAATCGTCGACAAGGAAGGCAATGTAGCAAATATCCAGCTGATCAGCGGGCATCCGTTGCTGGCGCCAGCGGCGATCGACGCCGTGAAGCAGTGGAAGTACAAGCCCTACCTGTTGAACGAGACTCCAGTCGAAGTCGACACCCAGGTGCACGTGAACTTCACGCTCGCACCTTAGCGAGGGTGCCCCATCCTTGTCCCTCCGTTCTTTGGAGGGACAGGGCGGGGAATTTGATCTTCGATGAGCAAGGAAGAAGACGACTGAACTATTTCTTCACGGTAGGGCTCGCGGGCGCAGCAGCCGGCACTGCCAAAGGCGCTCCAGCCAGCACATCCTGCGCCGCCTTCGGCAATTTGTCGGCATTGGCCAGCAGCAGACTGACTTGCCACATTTGGGTGGTCGAGAGCGTCTTGTCGAATGCCGGCATTCCCGTCATGCGAATTCCGCCCGCAACCTTCCAATAGCTTTCTGCCGGAGGATCGTCGGTCACTCCGGTGCCTTCCATCAACTTGGGAGGCTTGGGGAACATTCCCTGGGCGATGACGGTCTGAGGCTGTCCCGACACGCCATGACATACCGCGCAATGTTCTTTGTAAATCTGCGCTCCCGCCACATATGCGGCTTCATCCGCGGGGATGGGCACCGACTTCGGCATCTCTTTTTCCATGCGCGCGTGCAGCGCCATGCTCGCAAATGTCTTCTCAAACGGCATCGGCGGCGCTGCCGTGGCCACCGGTGCAGTCCCTGATGAAAAATAAAAATAAACACATGCCGGAACCAGGATTAACCCCAGAATCAGCCCAACCAGAAATTTGCCCATTCCACGTTCTCCTGTGAATTTACTTGGACATGATACTACCCGAAAAACCGCGAACACTCTGCTGGAAACACGATTTCCATTTGTCTAGTTTTTCTACAAAGTTTTACAAACCTCCGACGCCCGCGTGACAAGCACACTTCGCACGTGACCTAATCTGCGTTCACCGTGACTCGAATCCCTGCAGAAATCGCGGAATTCAACGCCAAGACTCTGGAGTATGGAATCATGAGCAACGAAGCAGTCCGCTCACTCGCATCAGACACCACTCAATCTTCAGCGCCGGACGCAACTCCTGCGCCTGCCAGCCCGTTCAATCGCCGTTCGTTTCTGAAGAACACTATGGTCGCCGGAGCCGCGATCACCGTGGGAGCCGGAATTCTCGGCAAAGGGATCCCTGCCTTCGCCAGCGCAAGCGACGGAGCGGCGGTCACCAAGGGCGACATAGCCATCCTGCGCTTCCTCGCCGCGGCAGAAATCCTCGAGACCGACCTCTGGCTGCAATACACCGAACTCGGAGGCACGCAGGACAGCGAAGAATCCGGAGTGAACGGTGGCAGCCCGCTCTACATGTCTGCCCTGCAGATTCTCGACTCCGACATGCCGCAGTACATCCACGACAACACCGACGACGAGAAGAGCCACTTCACCTTCATCAACTCATTTCTCGAATCCGTAGGCGCCGATCCTGTCGACCTCTCCCAGTTCGCCACGTTGCCGAGCAGCAAAGCCACGGGAGCGCGAGATCTGGGACGGCTGACGAATCTGATGAACCTCAACGTCGACACCAGCTTCTGGACGCGATACCGCAGCTCGAAGAACAATCCTGATCTCGATCCGAATTTTGCGTTCGGTCAGGCTGAAACCATTGTCAACCGCACCGCAATCCCGCGTACCGATGACGATCTCGTCGGCCCCGCGCACATCGCGCCTTTCAATATTCCCGATCACCTGAAGGCCATCGCTTTCACCGCGGGCTTCCACTTCTGCGCCATCGAACAGGGTGGCAGCAGTCTCTATCCATCGCTCGCACAGCGGGTCACCAACGTCGATGTGCTGCGCATTCTGCTTAGCATTGGCCCCACAGAGACCTCACATTTCCAAACCTGGCACGACAAAGCAGGCAACGTGCTCACCGTTACCGATGTCGATCCGATGACTGGTTCCAAAGTTTCATTCCGGCAACTCTCGACCAACCAGCCCGAGTCCCTGCAATCGAACCTCATCATGCCTGAACCTTGCCCATTCCTCAGCCGGAAGTTTCCACCTTGCTCGATCATCCGGCCCACCAACACCAAAGGAGCGGCGATGGGAGCGGTCAGGGGTCTCACCAACGACGGCCTCTTCATTGGACAATCGCCCGACTTCTTCAAGACGCTTCGAACTCTCGCCGAGGCGGCCGACGCTGCCGAACGCGAGGTCTAGTCGATAGGTTTTGTCGCCGCGCCTGCGGGCGCTGTGTCGATAACCGTTGCACGGCGCCCGTGTTCGCACCCTCTACAGGTTTTTTGGAAAACTGTTGGTTCAATTCTTGGATGAGGAGTACTTATGATTGAAGGACTATTTCAGCCCATGCACATGCTCGTTGTTTTCGGCATCGCACTGCTCGTTTTCGGCCCCAAGAAATTACCCGAACTCGGCAAGGGAATTGGCGAAGGCATCCGCGGATTTAAGTCAGCAATGGCGGGAAAAGAAGAAGGCAAGATCTCCAATCCGAAACCGGACGCGGAAACTCCGAATCGATCCGTTGAAGACTGAGGACCGACGGCAGACGGCGAGAACTGAGCACCGAGCACCGAGTACTGAGTACTGAGTACTGAGTACTGAGTACTGAGTACTGAGTACTGAGTACTGA
>OBLU010000205.1_pt1 | contig 57153 bp, 49 predicted proteins | sample 1518681 | NCBI WGS metagenome assembly OBLU01 (sample SAMEA3539304, study PRJEB22396) | soil metagenome | biome: tundra; feature: field; material: soil | place: USA | collected 2010-05 | depth 0.15 m | reverse complement strand
GCGAAGGCATCTTCTCATCTATCCCTGTTTAAATCCTAGTTCCGTAACAGGCTCGTAAAGGGGCGCTTTTTGGCCTCCCGGTGTACATACTCCACCAGGCGAGATTGCGCTTTGCGCTTCGCATCGAGCGACATCCCACCGTACAAATCCGACGTGGTGGCGATGTTCTGTTGGCAAGCGAGTTCCTTGGTTTCGTCCAGTTTCAGGGCGGACTTGCCCCAGCCGCAGAAACTATGGCGAGACGTATGCCAGCCGATGTGTCCGAGGCCAGCGGCTACGGCGATCAGCTGGATATAGTTGGCAAGCATGGAGTCTGGCCAGAACGGACGCTTCCCCTTTGTCGCAGGGCTTGCGAACACCCAATCGCCGGGGGCGCTGTATGGAGTATTCTCCTTCCAATCCAACAGCGCTTCCTTCACAGCTGCAGGGATGCTCATCTCGGTCCGTGAGGCCTCTGTCTTCAGCCGAGTGATGCGGCCGGAGACGAAGCCTTGACGGAAGGTCACGACCTCACGATTGAAGTCCAGGTCTTGCCACTTCAGACCAAACCCTTCACTCCGACGGGTGCCCGGCCATCCTGCGATCTTGATGGCCAGGCGTTCCCGGGGTTGGTACAGCGGGAGCAGCTTCAGGTACTCAGCCGGAGTGAGCGTGCGCGGTTTGCGGTCTCGTATGGTTTGGGAGACCAGACATTGAAATCTGCCCACAAGCCCCCCATCATCGCCCGGTTCGCGTTGCAGTCCTCTGCCGGGAATGTGATGCGGTCATACCCATCGAGAGAATGGCAGGTCACCTGACCGGCGAAGCACACAAGAGAATATGGGCCATGAGTACTGCGGCATCGCGGAAGAGGTCGGCAATTCCGAAAAAACATTTCAAGCCAGGTCAGTTTGTCATCGGCTCCGTTTCGCTTCAGACAATACCTGTCCTCACTGCTACTACGGCTACCAGACGTCATTCCAGCACCGCGAATTTGTTGGGGAAGCGCAATCCCCCTGTTGCGTGTCCCGTTAGCTGGCGGTACGCTCGTCCCCACCCCCAACCTACCGTCGGCAAGCACGATCCCGAATCTGTTAGCGACATCCGACGTCAGCGCTTGTCAATCACGAGGTCTCGGATCGCATCTACAATGACGGCGGGTACCGCATTCCCTTCCATCCTAAAGGTTGGGACCGGTAGGGTATTCAATCCTCCTGCCGGGACGACGAGCTACGTCGCGTTCGCGCTTCCGCAGTAGAGCAGGAGCAACACGATTCGCTGCACTTGTGGTTTGGTTCGGCCCATGCGAACCCTCGATTGTTCGTTGTATTAGAGGCCAAGAATGGTCACCCTCGGAGACAACGCAAAGCGACAGCTTGCATAATTCATCCGCTATCGTCCCATCCCGACGACATGGTAAAGTGCCTTTTGCAAAGCCAAAGGGCTTTCCGCGCGTTGCGTAATGCGAACGATACCTTGCAGCATGCCCATTCGCTTTGATGATCTTATGCTTTGCACGAGAAGGGAAGAGAGATGAAGGGTTCGCAACAAAGGAATCTCCTGGGCAGGTTACGACAATTTTCCCTCCCCGTTTCAGTCGCGCTCATCTGCGGCCACACATCTTCGGCGCAGCAGACCCAGGTCAGTTGGAAGGAGTATCTTGGAGACTCCGCCAGCTCACACTATTCACCTGCGAATCAGATCAACACCAGCAACGTCAACAAACTGGATGTTGCCTGGAGTTTCCCGACCGGCGATGACGTGACCTACAGCTTCAGTCCCCTGGTGGTCGATAACATCGCTTATATTGCGGCGCAGCAGGGTTCGCTGGTGGCGTTGGACGCGACAACTGGAAAGCAGTTATGGGTGCATACCTTTACGGCTGCGGGTGCCGCACCATCTCGCTTTGGCGGCATTGCCGGCCAGCGCGGCGCCAATTATTGGGAGAGCAAAGATCGATCGGACCGGCGCCTGCTTGTGTCCTCCGGTGGCTTTCTGCAGGCCATCGATGCGCGGACAGGCAAGCTGGTCGACTCCTTCGCCGATCATGGAAAGCTTGACCTGAAGATTGGCCTGGATCGCGGTGACAGACCGCTGTCCTCCAGATCGGCCGGCCGGGTCTTCGAGAACATCATCATTCTCGGCAGCGCTACAGGAGAAGGATATCTGGCTCCGCCGGGGGACATTCGTGCCTTCGATGTGGTCACCGGCAAACTTGTGTGGGTGTTTCACACCATTCCGCGTCCGGGCGAAGTTGGTTATGATAGCTGGCCCAAAGACGCCTACAAATATATGGGAGGGGTGGATGTATGGGGCGAAATCTCAGTCGACGAGAAGCGCGGCATCGCCTATTTCCCAGTAGCCTCTGCGAAGTACGAACTCTATGGCGGAGATCGCCCAGGCAATAATCTTTACGCTGACTGCATCCTGGCGCTGGACGCCCGGACCGGCAAGGAGCTGTGGCACTTCCAAACCATTCACCACGATGTCTGGGACTATGACCCGGACGCCGCTCCCCAACTCGTCACGGTGCAGCACGATGGCAAGACGGTGGATGCCGTTGCCCTCGCGTCGAAGAACAACTTCCTCTACGTATTTGACCGGGTGACGGGCAAGCCACTATGGCCGATCGAAGAGCGTCCTGTTCCGCAGAGCGATGCACCGGGTGAAGTTACCTCGAAGACCCAACCCTTTCCCACCGTAGTGCCGCCGTTTGGACGCCAGGGCATGACGGTGGACGACATGTACACAGGCTTCATGAGGCCGGATGAAGTCGCTTGGTGGAAAGACCGCCTCTCGAAGGCGAGGGCGGGCTTCTATATGCCTCCCGCTGTCGGGGCCGACACAATCAACATGCCGAGCGTCAATGGCGGCGCGTTATTTTTCGGCACCGGCGCGGATCCGACCAACGGAACTGTTTACGTCCTCGGCAAGAACATGCCATCGATCGTCAAGCTCGTACCGGCCGGAGAATCCACCACTGCGAATACTGGCGGGTTGGTTCCCGCTCGCACGCGTAATCCTGTCGCAGCAAGTGCCAGGCCGGGTGCTCCCACGATGGAGCAAATGGGGCGCGCGGTGTATGAACAACAGAACTGCCAGTTCTGTCACGGCCCGGAGCTGAAGGGAGATCGCGGCCCTGCGCTCACGACGTCCATCAGCCGTCTGGGCGCGGACGCGGCTCGTACCGTGATCACCAAGGGCAGGGCGACGATGCCACCCTTTCCGGGGCTCGATCCTCAGGCGATCAATAACCTGATGGCGTTTCTCAAGCAACCCGACCTGGCTCCCGTGGGGTCAGCGGCTACGACCGCCAGGATGCAGGCCATGAGAACACTATCCGAGCCTCCTTACCCGGACGATGTCGAGGGGCCTCCATCCCGGTATAAGACCGGCTACGGCAACGAAGGCTATATCGTCAAGCCGCCATGGAGCACCATCACCGCCTATGACCTCAACACCGGCAAGATCAAATGGCAGACACCTTATGGCGACGTGCCTCAAGCCGGCCCAAGTGACACGCTGCGCGGCAATGTGTATCCGAAGAGCGGGTTTGTGATCACAGCCGGAGGGCTGGTACTGTTTGCCGGCAATGACTCGAAGCTCTACGCGGTGGACAACTCGACCGGCAAGGTGATCTTCAGCAAAAATCTTCCGAATGGATCGCAGGGTGTGCCCGCGGTCTATGAAGTGAGCGGACGAGAGTACATTCTGCTCGCGGTCAGCGGCGGCGGCACACCGTACCCGGAAGGCGCCTATCTTCCTCCCGGAGGCGTGTTGACTCCTGCCCCAACCTTGAAGGGCTACATGGCATTTGCCTTGCCGGTGGTTGAAAAACGTCCATAAAAGCTGCCCGGTGGGAAGTCTTCGAGGGCAGGGAGCCTCTCGATACGCTGAAGCGTCTCGAGAGGTTTACGTCGTCGGGCGCCACCGAATAGGGGAGCAAGACTACTCAGCGCGAATCGTGTCAGGCCCGCTCGGGTGCCCGTCTAGCGCGGTAAGACGAGCACGCCCCAGGGTCCCATGCCGCACTTGATCTTTTTCGTAACAAGGTTCGTCGCGAGATCGACCACGGAAATGTCATTCGACGATCCGTTCGCCGAATACAACGTCTTCCCATCCAGAGAGAGTGCGATCCCCCACGGGCGTCCTCCGACTTCAACGGAACTTATCACCTTGTTCGTCTTCGTATCGATGGTTACAACCATGTGACCCCTTCCCGTGCTGACGTAAAGCTTGCTGCCGTCGGGAGACAGGATTACGTCCATCGGCTTTATCATTCCGGGCTTTCCGATGCTGATGGTCTGGACCACCTTATGCTTCACCGTGTCCAGCAGGTCGACGGTTCCGTCGTTCTCCGCATTGACGTAGGCGAGCCGGCCATTCGGCAAGAACGCCACGTTGCGCGGCCGGTGACCGACTTTGAAGGTCGTCAATATCTTCTGAGCTGCGGGGTCCAGGACGGATATACTGCCGTCCTCCTCTGACGTCACATAAACCTGCTTGCCATTCGGGCTCACCTGCACCCCTTCCGGTTGCGCGCCCATCTTCAAACTCTTGACTACTTTCCCCGCCTCGAGATCAATGATGCTGACCTCGGAGTCATCCTCGTTTGAGACGTAGAGTTGCTTGCCATCTTTGCTCACATCAAAGTTCTCCGGATCGTTGCCGGCTGGTATCACCTTGATCAACTTATTCTGTTGGACGTCAAATACTCCGATGCCGTCGAATTTGTGGTCCGCAGGAGGCAGCGCACTCTCGTCAACACCCGGACCGGCAATAGGAGACCCGCTAAGAGCGATATAGATCGTCTTGTGATCCGGACTCGCATGGATGCCGCGCGGCCGTTTGCCTAAAGGGATCGTCGCGATAACTTTGTAGGCCCCCGAATCGATGACCGTCATATCGCCCGATACCTCGTTGTCGACGTAGATGCGCGGAGCAGACGATTCAGTCTCTGGCTGCGGTGCCGGCTGCGTAGCAGTCTTGTTTGAGCAGCCGGACACCATGACCCAGATGATCGGTAAGAGAGAGACCAGCTTGCGATTCGGCATTATCAATGTCCTTTGTAAATAAAGTCGGCCACGCTATTGTGGCCCTGTGTGACGGTAATCTGCTGTCGAGTGGTCCCCAGCTTCTCCTGCCAGACTGCAACCGTATAGGATCCGGGCGGCAGGTTCGGCAGGGTGAACGATCCGTCTTCGTTCGAAGTCGCGAAGAACGGATGATCTAATACCCCGATGAAGGCGTGCATCCAACTGTGAATATTGCATTTGACAGGGATCATGATCTCGGACTTCGTGAATTTTCGTGTGATCGGGTCGTCGCCCGGACCCTGGCTGTGGTTCCACTCGCGGTTGACCGAAGCCATCGGGTGGATGTTATGCGTCACCGGATCGGAGTTCACCACCTGCAGCGGCTGCCCGGTCTGGATTCCAAATACGCGCGGGCGGAACCAGCATCCCCGCTGGTCGATGACCACCGGTTTCGACGGTGTCTCAAAGACCTTCCCCTCCAGCCCCTTCTCGACGTAGACGAATGCGTTCGCGACCACTCCGTTCGGACCAACGACCAATGATTCATCGTAGGCCTTCCCTTTATGTGCCTCTACGCAGGCCGGGTCTCCGCTCATGTCGATCAGCTTCGGGGCAGGTTTCTTCCCTACGAATCGTATCGACCCTAGAATGCTCCCTGAGGTCGCCGGGTCCACCTTGAAGTATTGGACCGCCGTTTGGCTGTCGCGTGGAACAGCGGCCGAATGGCATCCCAACGCTAACCCAACCACGAGCGTAACGCAGCACGGATGCAGAACCCGAATCGATCTCATCATGTATTTTACCTTCCGGTTGGAGGACCAATGTTGGCTGGATATTCCCCGTTCAAGGATTGCAAAAATGCCACCAGATCCTGCCGATCCTGTGCTGACAGCTTGATCGCCCGAATCTCCTTGTCCAGATACGGATTCGAATTGCCTCCACCCGCATAAAAGTCCACCACATCCTTCAAGGTCTTCAGGCTGCCGTCATGCATGTAGGGCGCCGTGCGAGCGACATCGCGCAACATAGGCGTCATAAACGCGCCTCGATCTGCGTCCGCATTGGTCTGTGCGAATCTGCCCACATCGCTGAATGCCGCGGAGTCATCCGCTCCAACGCCGATGTTGTGCGCTTTGCCATCCGTAAACAGTGCGTACTTCTCATTGACGAGATGACAGGCCGAACAGTTTCCCCTCGTCTTATCCGTGAAGATCTGGAGCCCTCGAATCTGGGACGGAGTGAGAGCGGTCTTATCCCCGGCAAACTCATAGCGGTCGAAAGCTGAGTTCCCGCTGAGTATGGTCCGCTCAAAACTGGCGATCGCGTTCTCGACTCTCTCAAGCGTCACGCCTCCCGGCCCGAACGCCTGATTGAACAGGGCGGCGTATCGCGGATCTTTTGCGAGCTTGGCAACCGAGACATCATGCGGCTGATTCATCTCCACCGGGTTGGCAATGGGGCTTGCTGCCTGCTCCTCAAGACTTGCAGCGCGTCCGTCCCAGAACTGTAGCGGCAGGTAAGCGGCATTGACGACGCTAGGCGCGTTCCGAACCCCGCTCATCCCGCCTACACCCCGCGACCGCCTGGCCCCATCCGTGAAACTCAACGCAGGCATGTGACAGGATGCGCAGGCAATCGTGTCGTCCTTGGAGAGCCGTTGATCGTAGAAGAGCAATCGCCCTAAGGCGATCGTCTGGGCAGTAGGCGGGTTTGCCGGGGGTATCGGAACAGCCGGCAAACCGAGCGGCGGCTTGATACTGACAGTCTCGCCGATTGGCCGGGCGCTCACCGAACCTTTGCAGCCGACAATCGCAAAGAAGATGAGGCTGCCTAGGATCATGCGGAAGGCACTGCCGCCACGCATCACGCGAAGCACCCTCCAAAACATGCAGATCCCATCGGTGACTCTCACATTTATTAAGACGTCCATGCCGGAGAACGTTGACCTTAACTTCTAATTTGAACGCATCGCCGTCCACGCAGAGCCATTTCGCGCTGACCTCAGCACCGCATCGATAAAGCGAACGCCGTCGACTCCGTCATTTACTCCAGGCACCAGCAACGCAAGAGGATTAGGCTTCCGGCCCTCCAGCCTCGCGGTAATCTGTTCCGCAAGGTCGCTATAAAGCTGCGCAAACGCCTCAAAGTAGCCCTCAGGATGCCCGGAAGGAATTCTCGTTGCGTGTCCCGCAGCGGCGCCCACTCCCGGGCCCCCGCGTGTGATCAAACGCGGCTGCTGTCCCAGCGGCGAAAAGGCAAGCTGGTTCGGGTTCTCCTGCTCCCATGTCAATCCACCCTTCTCGCCGAAGATGCGCAGGCAAAGATGATTTTCATTTCCCGGAGCAATCTGCGACGCCCACAGGCTGCCCTTCGCACCCTGGGAAAACCGCATCATCACCTGCACATTGTCATCCAGCCGCCGCCCGGGGACGAAGGTCGTCAAATCCGCGGCCACCTGCTCGCAACTTAGTCCCGTAGTAAAACAAGCCAGGTGATAGGCATGCGTGCCGATATCCCCGAGACATCCGGCCGGTCCGCTCCGCGCCGGATCGGTGCGCCAGTCTGCCTGCTTCATGCCGCTGAGTTCCAGCGGGGTCGACAACCAATCCTGCGCATACTCCACCTGAATCATGCGGACCGCGCCCAGTTCTCCGCCGAGCACCATCTCGCGCGCCTGTCGCACCATCGGATAGCCCACATACGTGTGCGTCAAGCCAAAGATCAATCCGGTCCGAGCCACTGCTTCGGATAACTCCTGCGCGTCCTCAAGCGTAGTGGTCAAAGGCTTGTCGCAGATAACATGAATACCTGCCTCGAGAAATGCCATCGCTACTGGATGGTGGACATTGTTCGGCGTAACAATCGCAACCGCGTCGATCCCGTCACTCCGTTTTGCCTCCTCTGCCGCCATCGTCGAAAAACTCTCGTAGGCTCTGGGGATAAATAACTCCCGCGCTGCGCTCACCGACTTCTGCGGATCCGAAGAAAGCGCCGATGCCACCAACTCATAGCGGTCATCGAGCCGGGCCGCCGCACGATGGACCGCGCCGATAAATGCTCCCGGGCCGCCGCCCACCATTCCCAACCGGAGGCGTCGTGTTAGTTTCGAACCTTTCGTGCTGCTTTCCATCGCTGCAACCCCTTGGACTAAATTCCCAGCAGTTTGTCGATGGCCGCCCGATCAACCGGCGCATCCGCAAAGTCGTCGAAGGACCGCTCCGCCGCCTGGATAATGTGCTTCGCGATGAAAGGCGCCCCTTCCTCGGCCCCCTGAGTGGAACTCTTGATGCAGCACTCCCACTCCATCACCGCCCATCCCTGGTAACCGTACTGCGTCAGCTTGGAGAAAATAGCCGGAAACTGCACCTGCCCATCTCCCAGCGAGCGGAATCGTCCCGCCCGGTTGACCCACGACTGAAAGCCTCCATAGACGCCCTGCCGTCCCGTAGGATTGAACTCGGCATCCTTGACGTGGAACATCTTGATCCGTGAGTGATACAGATCGATGTACTCCAGATAGTCGAGTTGCTGCAGCACGAAATGGCTTGGATCATACAGAAGATTGCAGCGGGGATGTCCCTCCAACAGATCGAGGAACATGTCGAACGAAACGCCATCGTGCAGGTCCTCACCTGGATGAATCTCGAAGCAAACATCAACGCCATTCTCATCGAAAACATCCAGAATTGGCCGCCAGCGCCTGGAAAGTTCTGCAAAAGCGGTCTCGACCAAACCGTGGGGACGTTGCGGCCAAGGGTAGAGATACGGCCACGCTAGAGCGCCCGAGAAGGTCGCGTGTTCTCTCAATCCCAGGTTCTTTGAAGCCTTCGCGGCAAATCCGAGCTGCTCCGTAGCCCACGCCTGCCGCGCCGCCGGATTCCCATGGACCGCCGTCGGCGCGAAGCTGTCGAACAGCGAGTCGTACGCCGGATGCACGGCGATGAGCTGTCCCTGCAGATGAGTCGACAACTCCGTCAGCTCCAGCCCATTCCTGGCAAGAACTCCGCGGACATCATCGCAATACGCCGCGCTCTCGGCCGCCAGCGTCAGGTCGAACAGCCGAGCATCCCAGCTCGGAATCTGAACGCCTTTGTAGCCTAGGCCCGCAGCCCACTTTGAAATGGAAGCCAAATCGTTGAACGGAGCGGCGTTTCCAGCAAACTGCGCAAGAAAGATTCCAGGGCCTTTGATCGCGTTCATCTTAGTGTTTCCTCAATTTCATGATCTACACGCAGAATTGCGTTCGTTCTACTTCACAGAATTACGCGGAGCCGCAGGTCCCCTGGGCTGTGGTGTCGCATCCAGCGGATTCAAGCCCTTGTCGGCGTTGGGATCCATCGCGGCTAAATCCGTGCGGTAGCTGACTGTATTCTCGGTTGGAAACGACGTGGGCACTTTCTGCGTCACCTTGCCTGTCGCCGCCCATTCCACACCCCGCTGCAGCGTCACCACGCCATCCACCGAGCTCAACGCCATCACGTCGTGTCCGATTGCCGAGTGGAAGATCCGGCCCTTGCCATAGCTGAGCACCATCAACAGCGGTTCGTCGAACCCCGTGCCGCCCAGATTGGCGGGGTCGGAGTAAGCCGTAGCAAGCACCGTCATATTCTTCCCCGGACCGCGTAACCGGTCGTAGAGCTCATCGCCCTGGTGCATCCACGTCTTCGGAAGCCCTTTCATGATCGGATGCTCCGTATTCTGCGCAGTCATTTTGAACGGCTTCCGCAGTCCATGGTGTCCGGCCCTGCCTGGCTTATCGTCGGATACAAGCTTCCCATCCGCGTAGTACCAGTGCGGACCCGCTTTCTCGTCCCTGCCGCGCCAGCCGCCGACCCCGATCATCTCCTGGTAAGCGTACCATCCATAAAACGCATTGTCGGAAGCGTGGACCACCACCAGTCCGCCGCCATCTTTCACGTAAGTCTCGAAGGATGCCTTCAATTCCGCCGGCCATCGGTCGGCGGGTGCATCGTAGTTGAGCACAACGACCTTGTACTTCTTCCAGTCAGGCTTGAAACTGGAAAAGTCGCCATCCGCTGGCGGCGCCGTCACAACCTCCACATCGAAGAGCCCCACCTCATCCAGTTCCTTCTTGATCACCGGGGTTGTCGCCTTCCAGTTGTGGTAGGTCCCCGCGCTCTCGCCATCCAGAATCATCACATGAATTGGTGGAGCGGCCCATGCCGGAAGTCCCGCGACGCAGAGTACGCTCAATAGAATTCCAAAAATCCTTAGTTTCATTTACGGCTCCTTCGCGAATCTTCTAAATCGCATCCCGTGCCTCTACCGAACACCCCTACTTCAGAGCACTCGTCTCTGGGTAGCCCGCCGTTTCAGGCAATGTCCACGCAAACATAACTCCATCGCTGCCGATCAGAACGACTTGCCTGCCATCCAGTTCATACGTAATCGGGGAAGAGTCGATGTGACCACCGGTCCCCGCATGCCAAAGGGTCTTGCCATCGGTCGTATCCAGCGCCAGAAAATTCCCCATCGCGTCGCCGGTAAAAGTGATTCCTGAATCCGTCGACATGACACCGGCTCCAGAGCGACCACTCAGAGGATGACTCCAACGGACTTTCCCAGTGTGGTAGTCGATGGCTTCGAGAAAGCCGTCGCTCCACAGGCTGTAATCAGCTCCCGCCCAGCCATATCCACCGTCGGCGGGCTTCGAAAAGTAAAGACTGTAGCTCGGCGAAGCGCTCACGAGAAACAGCCCCAATTTAGGATCGAAGCTGGGCGAGCGATAGTTCGTAAGTCCCCCCTCGTCTGGCGCGATCAGCCGGCCGTCGGGCGCCGGTTCCTTCTCTGGATTTGGAATCGGCCGTCCTTCCTTGTCGACTCCCAGAGACCAGTTCACGGGTCCGAAGGTTGTCGTCAAGAGGTTCTTCCCATTGGTCCGGTCGAGGACGAAGAAGTAGCCGTTACGCGATGTCTGCAACAGCATCTTTTTCTTCTCTCCGCCAAAATCCCCGTCAGCCAGCACTGGAATTTCGACCGCGTCCCAGTCATGCGTGTCATGCGGCGAAGGCTGGAACGCCCACGCCAGCTTCCCGGTCTCGGGGTTCAGTGCGACGATGCTGCAAGTGTAGAGATCATCGCCCGGCCGCGGCTTGCCATTCAGCACCGGCGAAGGATTTCCGGTCCCCCAGTACACCAGGTTCAGATCAGGATCGTAGGTCCCGGTCATCCAGACATTTCCGCCCGTGGTTGCTTTGGACGTGCCAACCGGCGGAGTTGCATCCCACTGCCACTGCGTCGCGCCCGTGTCAGGATCAAGCGACCGCACGAACCCCTGCAGGTTGTCGAAGTCGCCCGAGACCCCGATCATCACATGATTTCTCACGATCAATGGAGCCATCGTCGCCCAGACACCCTTGGTGTAATCAGCAACGACGACATCCCAACGCACCCTGCCGGTTTTGGCATCCAGGCACAACACGTGGTCATCCGGAGACATGTAGTACAACCATCCCTTGTAGATGCTCACCCCACGATGACCGATGTGAAATGCCTTGTTAGGGGCTGCTGTGTACTGCCAAATCTCATGGCCCGACCGCGCATCGACCGCCCAGATGTGATCCGGTACCGTGAAATAGAGAATTCCATCTACCAGGATCGGGGAGGCCTTCAAACCGGCATTTTGTTTCGTCTGGAACGCCCACGCCAAGGTGAGATCCTTCACGTTTTCCGGTGTGATTTGCTTCAACGGACTGTGCCGTTGGCCGGAATAATCCCCGTGGTACATCGGCCAGCTATCCGGGCTCGGATGAACCAGGGCGTTGGCATCTTGCGCCTGAAGAAATTGCGTAGTCAATGTGGTTGCGACGGCAATCGTCACGGCAAGCAAAAGGGACTTCATACACTTCATAGGGCCTCAGAACCTTCCAGTTGGGGCGTCGTGATCATGGTTGTCATTACCGCAGCGTTTGCAGGTAGGCCATCAAGTTATGAATGTCATCATCGGTGTACTTTTGCAGCAATTCCACATGGGTGTCCGTCGGCGAGTCAACCTCGTACTTCACGACCGCCGTCGGCCAGGAATGATACGTGCCAGCGTCATCCACCATCCCAATCGTAAACTCATCGCGATAGGCTAGAGTTCCCGTGAGCGCCTTCCCCGCAACGGTCGTCACCGTGACCTTGGACCTCACATTCCTCGGAACCAGCATCTGCTGCTCCAACCGAAGTCCCTGGTAACGAGATCCTATGCCCGCAAGATCGCGAGTCTCCGAGTGGCATTTCGAACATGTTCCTGCGCCATTGAAGTACTTTTTCCCTGCCTCAACATTGCCGGTCTGCAGGTCCGCGGTGTCAACCCCTTTGCGGTTCCCGGTTTGCGACATCGCCCGATCCTGCTGAAAGTGAATGAACGCCTCCAGGCTGGTTAAGTCGGAGTCAGGGAGATTGAAGCCGGGCATTCCCTTCTGGACACGTCCACTGCGGATCACCGGACCGATGTTCTCACCCGCCTTGTCCGAACTGACCAGCTTCGACCGTGTAAGGTCCGGCCCGCTCGCTCCTCCTCCAGCGTCCTTTCCGTGGCAGAATCCACACTGTTGCACAAACAATGTCTCACCGCTCGCGATGGCCGCAGGAGCATACGCCTGATGTGCCGGCAGAGGCCCCTGCGAGCCCACTGAGCCTCTGGAGCGCGCAGCGGTTGGACCAGCACCTCGAGCCTGGACAGGGCCCAGAGTTGGTACGGGGCCCGGAGTTTGTACAGGGTCCGGAGTTTGAGCATGTCCCATCAACGCGAACACCAACATCGGAGCTGCTCGCACAATCCATCCTCTACTCCAGCGCACCCTAATGCGATCCATCAAAAGACAAGCCTCCGCAAGTTCGATCTAATTCCTCGTCCATGTATATTACACAAGCAAAACAAATGGGAATTGGCGTGACGAAGTCGCTGGGAGTCCTATCGCAGCCTCTTTGGGTCAGCTATTGGCGAGTTGCTCACCGCGGCCTGCGGTTTGGCGCGAAATGCATTTGTTCAACTACCGCAGAAATTCGGGGCGTCCTTTGATGACCCGGGCACGTCTATTGCTGAAGGCGATTCTCGCGAGCTATCATTCGTTGCACTCTGGCCTCGTGGATTCTCATGCACTGAGGCCGGGCGATCGTCGGGGCATGTTGAATTCTTAAAGCATGCAGACGTGGTGGGTTTGAAACACAACCGAAATGGGTTAGGTCGGTAATTAGGGGATGGGAGCGGGAACTGCCTGTGACAAAGAAGATATTTCCGAGCGTTGCGGGTCTGGGACTTGTGGCAGCGGGCATCTTGTCCACCATCGGCGCGACGGCGGCGCACCCGCACTCGTCACCCGCAGCAGGATTGGACCCGGGCCATGCTCGCTATTCGCCCCTGACGCAGATCACCACGAAGAACGTGGCCGATTTGAAGCCTGTATGGGTGTATGACACGGGCGCGAAAGGGCGGGGATGGCAAGTGAGCCCGCTGGTCGTAGACGACGTGATGTACATTTCCATGCCCGGAGGAGCGGCCGCGATCGATCCCGAAACCGGGAAGCAGATCTGGAAATTTACGCCCTCCAACATGTCCAGACCCGGGCGCGACCGCGGCGTTGCCTATTGGCCTGGCGATGGCACTCTCGGGCCGCGAATTATCTACACGATTTCGGACCGGATGTACGCGCTGGACGCAAAGACAGGTCAGCCAATCGCGGATTTCGGCAACAAGGGCATGGTGAACCTACGGGATGAAGTAGCCGACAAGTATCCCAATGCCTCATATTCAATTACTTCGCCGGCGGGTATCTACAAGAACCTGGCCATCGTCGCACCGTCGACGCAGGAATTTGGGAGCAAGGGCCCGAGCGGCGACCCTCGCGCGTTCGACGTTCTAACCGGCAAACAAGTTTGGAGATTCCATACCGTACCGCAGCCGGGCGAGCCCCTTTCGGAGTCGTGGGGGCCGGATGGCTGGAAAGACCGCGCCGGCCCGAGCGCATGGGCCGGAGTCACCGTCGATCCGGCAACCGGCTTAGTGTTCCTGCCCATCGGAAACCCGGACGACAGCTACAACGGAGTGGACCGGCCGGGAAACAACTACTACGCAAACTCCATTGTGGCGCTGGATGCCAGCACGGGCAAATTGATCTGGTTCTTCCAGATGACCCACCACGATATCAACGACGTCGACGCCTCGTCTGCCCCAAGCCTGATTGACATACGACGCAACGGAGCCGTAATCCCGGCGTTGGTCGAGGTTCCGAAGTCGGGCCTAGCGTTTATTCTTGACCGCCGCACGGGAAAGCCGGTATTCGGGGTGGAAGAGCGTCCGATACCTCAGAGCGACGTTCCCGGCGAGCATTCTTCACCCACCCAGCCCTTTCCGTTGAAGCCCGCCCCGCTGGTGCGGACGACGATCAGCCGGGCGGATCTGACCACCATGAGCCTCGCCGCGCATGACTACTGCACCGCAATGTGGGACAGGATGCAGATGCACAACGAGGGTCCGTACACCCCGGTCAGCACAAAAGGCACCACCGTGTTCATGCCGGGAACCTCCGGCGGCGGAAACTGGGGCGGCGTCTCTACCGATCCTCGGAGCGGATACTTTTTCGTCAATGTCTCGAATCGCCCAACCAGCAGCCGGATGGTCTCGGACGGTGCAGGAGGCTTCAGGCTCGAGAACGCCTATCTGGCGTTCAACGACGACAAAGGCTGGCCCTGTGTCAATCCACCCTGGGGCGAACTTGTAGCGGTGAACGCGAATACCGGCGACATCGCGTGGCGCTCGCCTCTGGGCTCAGCCGACTCCTATGGAGGTAAGACGACCGGAACCACTACACTGGGCGGATCGATCGCGACCGCAAGCGGGCTAATCTTCATCGCGGCGACGGTGGATTTGCGCTTCCGTGCTTTTGACTCCCGGACCGGAAAAGAAGTGTGGAACACATCCCTCCCGGCACCGGGAGTTGCAACTCCAGCGGTGTATCGCGGTAAGAGTGGACGCGAGTACGTGGTCATCGCAGCCGGCGGGCCGGGCACGGTGACGGTGCCGGGCCACAATGCGAGCTACCGGCAGGTGCTGGTTGCGTATGCGCTGCCCAAACCCGGGGAAGCTGTGGCGGACCTGTCGCAGTTTGCTCCCGTCGAAAGTCCGCAGCGTCCCTTCGACGCAGGGAATCGAAGGGGCACACCGACGCAGCTTCCTCCCGCTGCGACCCTGAACGGACCAGTCAACCTCCCCGACGGTCCTGGGAAGCAGGATGTCCAGGCCATGTGTGGCCCGTGTCATGGCGTCGGTACGGCCATCGCCGTGCGCCGGTCACCGGATGGATGGCACGACCTCATTCAGGACATGCGATCGAAAGGCGCGCCAGGAGATGACGCCGCAGCCAATCGGGTACGTGACTATCTATCGCGCTACTTCGGACTGTCGCCGCAATCCGCGGAGCCTGCACGTGCTCCGGCAGCGTCTGCAGCACCACCGCAATAGCGCAAGTGTCCCACTTGGAGCCTGGCGTGGTGAGTCCGAATGTCGATCGTATCGAGTAAGGAAGGCGGGGTTATGAAGACAAATCGCAGAACATTCGTTGGAGCTATGGTTTCAGTGGGAGCCGTGCGTATGCTGCGGGCCCAACCGCAGGCGAGTTCCACGTTTGAATGGGGTTCCCCCGTCATCGACTGTCACTTTCATGCAAGGCCCACGCTCCAGCCAAATCTCGACCATCTGAACGGTTCAGGGTGTCAGGCGGCGTACCTCCTCACCGTGCTCCGGTTCGTGGACCAGGCGAAGCAGTTCATGAGCCAGGAGCCCACCAGGATCGCAGGTTACTCAAGCAGCACGGATGTGAGCGCGCCGGATGCCGTAACGCTGTTGACCGCCGCCGTCAAAGCCGGCGCTCACGGCTTCGGCGAGGTGAAGTATCACGTCGAAGCCGACGGCCCGGAGATGCGCCGGCTCTATGCCGCCGCCGCGGAGCTCGATGTTCCGCTCACCATTCACTTCCAGGAGGTAGGGCATTCTCCGACGGAGGGTGTCTTCAACACTGGATTCAAGCGCTTCGACAAGATCCTCGCCGCCTATCCAAAAACAACTTTTGTGGGCCACTGCGACGCCTTCTGGGCCAATGTGAGCGCCGACTACCAGAACGATGAGGCATACCCGCGTAAGCCGATTGTGCGCGGCGGCATCACGGATCGCTGGCTCTCGGATTACCCGAATCTGTTCGCCGATCTATCCGCCAACTCGGGCAACAATGCGCTCACACGCGACCCCTCGTTCACCGCGGACTTTCTCAAACGCCATCGCGAGAAGCTGATCTTCGGCAGCGACTGTTCCTGCAGGGATGGACACGGTGCGGACGTCTCCCAAGCCGGGAATCCCGCCGCAGCGAGGATCGAAGGCAAATGCCTTGCGCGGGAGACGCTCTCTGCACTGAAGGCGAACACAGATGAACAACTCTTCCACACCATCGTGTGGCAGAACGGGCACCGCGTCTTCAAGCTAAACGCGTGAACCCAAAGCAAGCGCCGCCAATGGCCTGCGCCGAGCAGGGTGGCTTACTTCACCAGTGCATTTCGAATCATCCCGATTCTCGAAGAGGTTGTGCGCCTCGCGGAATCCAGCATTCCTGACTTCCGGAAGGTCGCTGAGGCATTTTGGACCACGGAAAGCTGGGCAGAGGCCGCGGAAATGCTCAGACTGGAAGGATCGAAGGCTCTCAATCGGGGTAGGCATGGATTCTCTCCTGCAGGAACTCGACTCTATCAGCCCACCTGCTGTAGGAAGTTGTCCATCTGTAAACGCGGCGATGATCTTACCGAGATCGCCAGCTCATTCGCCGATGCGGCCGAGAGTGGTCGGCCAAACAAGAAGCCCTGCGCCCGATCGCAACCGGCATCTCGGAGGACGCGAGCCTGTATGGGTGTTTCTACGCCTTCCGCAGTAATAGTCAGGTTCAGCGTCCTTCCCAACGCGACCATGGTGTTTATGATGGCCGCTGCTTTTGGCTCCGACTCCATTTCGCCCACAAACGACCGGTCGATCTTCACCGCGTCAAAGGGGAATCTCCAAAGATACGTCAGGCTGGAATACCCGGTTCCGAAGTCATCCAAAACAATGGATACTCCGATTCTGCGAAGGTGCTGCAGTTGATCGAGCACGGCATCCGTGTTTTGGATCCAGATGCTTTCGGTCACTTCCAGTTCCAGGCGCGCAGGATCAAGCCCTGAGGCGTCTAGGGCCTTTTGGACGACCGAGACGACAGCGCCATGACGGAATTGAACAGGAGATAAATTGACTGCGACCTTCAGAGAATTCTCCCAGGTGGAAGCGGTTCTGCACGCGGTCTCGAGAACCCAGGCGCCAATCTGGTCAATCAAGCCCAACTCTTCGGCGATGGGAATAAACACTGCGGGAGGCTGGGGACTCCAGCCCTCGGGCCAGCGTAACAGGGCTTCGAACCCAAGCAGACTGCCATCGCTGAAATTGTGAACCGGTTGATAGGCAAGTTGAAATGCGTTTGTGGCGAGAGCTCGACGGATGTCCGATTCGAGCTGACGGCGTTGGCGGATGACTTCATCCATACCGTGTTCGAAGAAGCTTACGGTATTACGGCCCTGGGCTTTTGAGTTGTACAGGGCGGTGTCCGCACAGGCAAGCAACCCATCGAAATCTTCCGCGTCCGGGGGAGAGATCGCTACTCCAATGCTCGCTCCGCAGGCTAACTCGGTACCGCCAACGTCGTACGGCTCCGACAGGACCGCGACAAGACGGTCTGCGAGACTGCTTGCCCCACTGGGTTGGGCCATCCCGACTTGCAGAACAACGAACTCGTCGCCCCCAAAGCGGGCTACGGCGTCCTCTTCTCGAATGGAGGACATCAGCCGGATGGCGACGATCTTGAGGACTTCATCGCCGGTTCCATGCCCGAAACTGTCATTGATCTCTTTGAACCGATCGAGATCAATTAACAATGCGGCAACATGACTGCGGTTGCGGCGGTTCGCCGCAAAGACCGCCTTAGCCACACTCTTCATCCGCTGGCGGTTCGGGATACCGGTGAGACTATCGTGCTCGGCCAGGAACAGGGCGTCCGCCTTTGCAGCTTGCTGGTCGAGCATCTGCCGATAATAGAGGTAGGCCGGGACACAGCCCGGGAGCAACACGAGAACGCCTATAATGGCTTCGGTCAGAAGAATTGATTTCTCGTAAAGCTCTTTGTCGCCACTCTGATCGAGGTAGACATCGAATACCCCGATGACGGAGCCATTCTGTTTGACGGGTATAAACGACTCGACGAAGTAGGGAACATCGTGCGGCGGGCTTCCTGCATGGACTTCATTCGACACGGATCCCAAACGTACGGAATTGAGGATCTGGTTTCTGGGAAACTTCGGCGCTTCAGCAGAAGGCATGCGTTCGGAGTTGAAGACCAGATGGCCGGTCCTATCCCAGATGCGAAAGCGGTAGATCGCGCCGATCCGGCTGGCCTCGTTGAGGAGTTGGGTGGTGTGATCGGATGGGGCGGCACCCGAGAACAAAGCCAGAATATCGGGGTTTCGCGACGTGAGCATCGAAACCCAACAGCTCGACGTAGCCTGCGCGTCGTCGCGCAGCATCTTCCCTAAAAGGGCATGGCAAAGCAACATTCCCCCTGCCACCGGAAGCAGGATACTGACCCCAAGGAAGGCCAATCTTGCGCGTACCGTGGATGGAATTCTAATGATGCGCCTCTTCATCCGTACCTTTCAGCGCCCTGCACGCTCTCGGAGGACCCATCAAACCTGGATTCCGATGGCTACGTGGTTTATCGGCGAATTTCAGCCCAGCATCACACCAAGGGTGAGCGAAGGGTGAGCGCAAAAGAAACCCCGACTTCAGGTCTTTAGAGTGGCGGGGATGAAGCCTGACGAATCGTCTCATGTTGTCTCGGCGCCACAATAGGGAGCGGATCGTGCCGCCAGAGGCGATGTGACTGAAACATTCGCGCAAAACCCCTTGCTTCAAGGGGTCGGCAAAAGTGATATCCTTGGACCAGGTCGCAACCGAGGGACCGCAGGACCTCCGCCTGTTCCTCGTTCTCAACGCACTCAGCAATCACCCTCATCTGGAGAGCCTTTCCCATCCTGATGATCGCGGCGGTAAGCGCAGCGTCTCGCGCATCGTGTGAAACTGCCCGCACAAAGGATTGGTCGATCTTCAGCTTCGAGAACGGGAAACGCCGCAGGTAGTTCAGACTGCAATATCCCTTGCCGAAGTTGTCGATGGCCAGGCCCAACCCCATGCTGGTCAACTGCTGCAACAGAGGCTTCATCGCTTCCTCATTGGACAGCAGGATGCCTTCCGTAAGCTCCAGTTCCAGATACTTCGGAGCAAGGCCGCTATCGTCCAGGGCCCTTTGGATTGCTTCGGCCAGCGGCTCATGGCGAAACTGGCCAGCGGACACGTTCACCGCCATAACCAACGGGCCTAAACCGTCCTGTTGCCATTGTTTGGCCTGGGCGCAAGCCGTCCTGAGCACCCATTCGCCGATCGGTATGATCACGCCGACGTTTTCCGCGACCGGGAGGAACGTTGATGGAGGAACCGTGCCATACTCGGGATGCCACCACCGCAGGAGAGCCTCCGCACCAACGATCTTTCCCGTGGAGAGGTCCAACTGCGGCTGATACTCCAGGAAAAGCTCGTTCTTCCCGAGAGCCTGGCGCACGTTATCCTCTAGTTTCAGTCGCTCCTGTGCCCGGCCATTCATCTCCCTGGTAAAGAACTGCCACCTGCTCCTGCCCCTTTCTTTTGCACTGTAGAGCGCAATGTCGGCATTCTTCAGAAGGCTCTCGCCGTCTTCGCCATCTTCAGGGAATACTCCGATCCCGATGCTGCAGCTAATGGACATGCGAATTCCCTGGACCTGGAATTCTTCTTCCATGGCTCGCTGGATTCGATCGGCGGCAACGGCTGCATCCGTGCCGTCCCGTACGGTACTTAGAACGACCACAAACTCGTCACCTCCCAAACGGGCTACGGTATCGTTCTCTCGCGCACACCCTCGCATGCGCTCCGCAACCTGCTGCAACACGATGTCCCCGGCCGAGTGCCCAAGGGAGTCGTTGATGTTCTTGAAGCGGTCCAGATCGATATACAGTACGGCAAATCTCCCTTTGTTCCGGTGAGCGCCCGCCAGAGCCTGCGCCAGACGATCCAGCAGCAGCGCGCGGTTTGGCAGATCGGTGAGCGCATCGTGATACGCCAGGAAGCGAAGCTGATCCTCACTCTTCCTCAACTCCCGTTCCGCTCTTTCGCGGCGGAGTCTCTCCTCCCTTTCCTTCAAAGCGCGCCGCACCGACGTGGCGAGACGAGTCATCCGCTGTTTCAGGACATAGTCGGTCGCCCCAATCTTCAGGCTTTCCACCGCGGTATCTTCGCCCAGTGTGCCGGTCACAAAGATGAACGGCGTATTGGGACACGTCTTGGCTGCCATCTCCAGCGCCTGAAACCCATCGAAGGCAGGCAGACCGAAGTCGGATAGAATCAGGTCCCAATCGCCGTCTGCCAGGCTTCGCTCAAAATCGTTTCGAGTCTCGACCGTGGAGATATCGTTTTCGATCCCGGCATCGTCGAGCAAGAGCTTGACCAGTTCCCGGTCGTTGGCATTGTCTTCCAGGTGGAGGATGTGCGCGGATCTGCTCGGCCTCTCAGCCCCGTCCTGTTGCAAGAAGCTCATCCCCGGCCTCCCCTGCCTTGCTTCCCTCCGGCCCTTCGTTCACAACCGCCCAGAACTTGCCCAGAGCCTTCACCGCCTCGAAGAACTCCGCGAAGCCCACCGGCTTGACAACGTATGCGTTGGCTCCCAGTGCATAGCATTCCGCGATGTCTGGACCTTGGCGCGAAGAGGTGAGCATCACGACCGGTAGACTCTTCAGACGCGCATCCGACTTGATTTCGCGCAGCACTTCGACGCCGCTGACCTTCGGCATCTTGATGTCCAGCAGGATCGTCACCGGCCACGACTCAGGTCCCAGCTTGTCCAACTCCCGCAGCCGTTCGAGCACCTGGCTGCCATCCCGCATGACCACCACGCGGTTTGCCAGATTGCTGTCGTCCAGCGCGGCAAGCGTGAGTTCGACGTCTTTTGCGCTGTCTTCAACCAGCCAGATGGGATTCGGTGAGTTCATTGGTTTCCCCTTGATTTCTGCCGTCCTGTGGCAGTGAAAAATAGAATGTGGCGCCGGCTCCGACGGTTCCTTCTGCCCATACCCGGCCGCCGTGCCGCTCTACCATCCGGCGGACATTCGCGAGACCGATTCCCGTTCCCTCAAATTCCTCTTCGCTGTGGAGTCTCTGAAATACCTGGAACAGCTTCTCGTAGTACTTCATGTCAAACCCGGCTCCGTTGTCGCGAACAAAGATGACGACTTCGCCGGGTGCAACCCGGCTTCCGATCTCAATATCGGCAGTCCCGCAGTTTCGCGTGAACTTCACTGCATTCCCCAGCAGGTTCCCGATAACCTGGCGCATCATGCCCGTATCGGCGGCTACCCTGGGCAATGGTTCCACGTGCCACTCGATCGTCCGGCCGCTGGTCGCCGGTTCCAACTCCCTCCGCATCTCGTCCACAATCGCGTTCAGGTCGACCGACCCCTTCTGCATCTCCGCCCGGCCCAGGCGGGAGAACTGGAGAAGATCGTCGATGAGTACCCCCATGCGCTGGGACGCTTCCAACGTCGAATCCACGTAGTGCTTCGCCTGCTCATCCAGCATGGAGTAGCTTCTTTTCGAGAGCAGCGTCAGGTAGCCATCCAGATGTCGCAGCGGAGCCCGTAAGTCGTGGGAGACCGAGTAGGCAAAGGCTTCCAGTTCCTTGACGCTCTCCTCCAGTTGGGAGTTGATCTGGGTCGTTTCGGTGATCGCTCTGGCCAGTTTGGCGCCGCTGTGGCCCAACTGGAGAAGCAGCTTCGCCAGGTGGCCATAAAAGCTCATGGCCGTGTGGACGTCCTTCGGCCGGACCCGCGGGACGCGATGGAGCGCGTCGAGATACTGCGATTTGTCGAAGTCGTACTTCCGCGCCTGCCGGACAAACAACTCCTCGTCGACCGTCTCATCGCTGAAGAAGAACTGCCCGGAGAACAGGTTCCCGAGGTGCCGGTCGCCGAGCATGATCGGCATCACCACGTCCCACATGTTGTTTTTGCAGTGGTAGACCTTGAACTCACCGCCGGGCACGCCCGTGGAGAGTGCCCGATCGCTCATCTTGCAGTTTTTGCAGGCGTCCGGATTGACGCGGTGAAACTTCATGCAGATGTCCTGCCAGCCGACGCTGATCAAAACATTGCCATGAAGGTCAAGAATGAAGACGGGAATCTGCGTCAGTTGATACACGGCCTCGACCAGGGACTGCACGGCCGCGACGTCCAGCAAGTCCGACAGTTCCAGGCATTGCAGGTCGCCCTCCGGCGACAGGATGCTGTCCAGTTTGCGGCGGACGTGCAACTCGCTCTCGCGCAGTTCCTGCGTGCGCGCCTCTACCCGGGATTCCAACTCCTGATTCAGCTTTTGCAACGCCTCTTCCGCCCGCTTACGTTGGGTCACATCGCGCGCCGCCGCGAATACGCCTTCGACTTCCCCTGCTTCGTTGCGGAAGACCGAGGCACTATACAAGACTTCTGTCACCATGCCCGAGCTGTTGCGAATGGCCAGTGGGTAATCGCGCACCGCGCCCTCGGAGAAAACCTTCTGGTATCCCAGTCTGGCCTTTTCCGGCTCGGTGAAGTAGCGCGAAAAGTCGGTCCCGATCAGTTGCTCGCGAGCGCAGCCGGTCACCTTTTCGGTCGCTTCGTTGACATCGACGATCTTGCCTTCGCGGCTGATGGTGACCAGGGGATCAAGACTCGCCTCGATCAAACGGCGCGTGTAAAGCGAGGCGCTCCTGAGCTTCCTGTCTGCCTCCTCGCGCGCGGTAATGTCGCGGTTGATTATAAGGATTGCCGAGGGACGGCCCAATTCATCGCGCCAAAGCGACCACCGGCTCTCCACGATGACTGCGGAGCCGTCGCGTCGGAATTGCTTAAAGTCGCCCTCCCATTCCTCGTTCTCCTGAAGCGCGATACACATCATCTCCCACGGTTTGGGAAGCTCGGTGCGCAACAACTCGAAGCTCACTTTGCCCAGAGCCTCCTCGGCAGACCAACCGTAGAGATCTTTGGCACCTCGGTTCCAGGACTGAATACGGCCATCTAGTCCGCAGATCACGATCGCATCGAGCGCAAGATCGAAGACCTTGGCGTGATCGCGCAGTTCCTGCTTCATCCGATTCACTCCGCAGATCTGGCTTCCGTTTGGCCCGTCGACAACAATCGCGTCCACGTCACCGCTGCGGATCGCCTTCGTGGTCGCTTCCAACTCGGCGAGCCGGGCTCGCGTTCGCTCCAGCTCAACCCGCAATCCTCGTTCTGTCTGACTCACCGCGCTGCCCATGTTCCACCTGCGTATCCTGATTCAGGGCCTCACGACATACGTCGGTCTGGCCTTCGCTTGATGTCCAGTCCGAAAACTTTTCCCTCCAGCAGAGCCGATGCCTATCCTTACGGTCGGCAGCCCGACATGATCATCGGCGTGGCTCTCTCCCATCCCATCGGCAAGCAAGCAGGAGACCATTAGGTCGTGCGTATTTGTAAATCTGGCAAAGAATTCGATCCGCAAAACAGCCCATTTCGCCTCCTGAGCCTTTCACGCCGACGGCAATGGAACAAACGACAGCGATCCGCCGCTGGAAAACGACGGAAATCGGCAGTAGGAGAAATGTCAGATTTTCCGGATGGATGCCCTCTTGCGTTTGAGACTAAACTGCAGTGGTAGTCAAAAGAGAGCGGAGACGGCGAGGGGAAACAGGCTGTGTGGAATTGAGGAAAGGGGGAGCCGATGGCCAAATATGGCGCATGTGTTTCGTGGGCGGTGTTGCTGACTGTCAACGTGTGGCTGGCGGGTGCCGGGAGCGGGCTGGCGCAGGCCGCTGCCGAAGCGGGGGCCGCTGAGGGCGCGGCCAACTCGGCCGGGGGTGCGGCCAAGGGTGCCGGCGGCGCGATCGGATCGGCGCTCGGCCGAATAGGCGCGAAAGTAGAATCGTCTACCTCGACGGCCACTCCCGCTGCATCGGCGGGGGCGAATAGGACGAAGCCGCAGGGTGCGGCATCTAGGTCCACCCATGCTATCCCGGCAAGCGTCCCAGTCGGCGGGAACGGCGCCCAGTCCGGGACGGTCAGGGTCATGGGACCGCCGCCCCACATTCACTTTGACGTCGTGTCCTTCAAGCGATGCGGGGGTGGGGCTTCGACCAACGTGGATCTGCCGGCCGACGGCGACTACGTTGCGGACCACTGCCAGCCGCTGTCTCAGATGATCTCCTTCGCGTACTCCGATGCGACCACATCCAACATCAACCTCAGCGGATATCCGTCCTGGGTCGGAACGGATCTGTATGACTTCGAGGCAAATGTGGCGGCGGAAGACACTGCCACGTGGCAGAGGATGGGTCTGAACGCGCGCAGGGCGGCGGTGCGGGGATTGCTGAACGAAGAACTAAAACTGAAGACCCACGAGGCGGGCAACTCAGAGGTCGGTGGGATTGTGGTCGATCATATTGAGCGTCCGTCCGAAGACTGAGGGACTAAGAGGTACACAGTCCTGGCGAGTGCAGCCCACGATGGCGCAGTGTGAGAACTCCGCTCGTAAGTGGCTCGAGAAGCCCAGCAATACCGCCGCGACGCGCCCTCTATTCTGCCTGCAAGTAGCCTGTGTTCTTCAGAACCCGTCGCACCTTCTTCGGAGATATCGATAAACGCTGAGCCACGCGGGAGACGATCTTCCCTTCGCGCAACCAGACCTTGGGGATGACCAGCTCGGCAAATTCTTCGCTGATCTGCTGGAATGTTTTGTCTCCGGTCATTCCTTCGGACCAACCGCGCAGCACATCATTGATGCCCGAAGCCTGCATGATCCTGGTCTTCAGGGAGACAAGATCGTGGAGCAGGGAATCGCTGTCTCCCGCTTCCAACAGACCCGTCGCCTCACCAGCGCGTTGTTTGGCCAGTTCCCATTCCTGAAAAAAGTCATTGCACGCCGTCATGCCGCTGGCGATATACGCGCTCGCCAGCAGGCGGCGATTCTGCGTATGGTGCGCCATCTCGAGAGCTTCTTCACAGTACTTTTTCGCGGTCTCCGCATGGATAGCAATATCTTCTTCTTCCGCCAGTTGCTCGTCGATGCGCGTATTCTCAATCGATGCCTGCATGATCCTGGCTCGTGCCATCAGGATGTGATCGTTCTGCTCATGGCCCAACCGGTAAGCTTCCATAGCCTCAAGTGCGGCGCCGTCAATATCGCCCTTATCCATGTGCAGATATCCCGTGTTGAGAATCACCGATCCAATCCCGCTGATTTGCGAGCGGCGTGTATAGATTTCCCTCGCTTGCTGCAGCAGTAGGATGGCCTCATGGCATATCTGGAGATAGCGACTGCGAAGATTACCCTGATGCCGAGCCTGCGTTCGGGAAAGATCTCCATGGGAAGAGCTTCTCGGTTTCAAGGTCTTCGCATCAATCCTCTTGCGTAACTGCAAAGCAAGCAGACGCTTCACGTAAGCTGCGTTGACCAGAGTGCGAGCCAGGTTTACGTGTGTCGAATCCCCCCCTGCGTAAATGGCGATCGCCCGATGAAAGTGTTCCAGGGCTTTGGCATACTCGCCGGCTCGGCGGACAATTCGACCTCGCGCGGACTCGATGTTGCCCAATGCCACATAGTAGTCCGTGGATTCGAGCGCCGACTCAGCTTCGTCCAGTAGGCGCCAGGCTTCCTTTCGCTTACCGTCCTGAAAAAGAAGCCAGCTCTCCTGAATCTGGATGACAGCGGCGAATGCCTTGCCTTCAGAAAACTGCTCGGCCAGGCTGCGAGCCGCAACGATATCTCTGAGAGCGAGCTCATACTCTCCCTTCTTGCGATGCGCCCGCCCCTTCCAGAAGTGAGCCAGTGCGACCAGGCGTTGGTCGGAAAACTCCTGCTCCACCTTGAGCACGAAGGAAAGAATGTCGATTGCAGTGTCCAGGCTGTTGGTCGACAATGCATGGAACGCCTCCACCATCCGGATTCGGAGGTAGTCGTTAAGCGGCAATTCCCGCCGAAGCTCGGGCGGAAACTTCGCTAGCAACCTCTCTAAGAGGTCGTGATCCTTGTAGCCCACATCGACCCATTGCGCGATCAAAAGCAGGAGCTCTGCCGCATGGGGTTGACTCGGCGACAGCGCGAGCATGGCAGTCTCGGCCCGATCCAGCATGGCGACGCCTTCAGCGAAGCGCCGATCGGCGTGGGCTAGACTAAGCGCCTCGATAAAGTCTGGACCCAGGTCCTTGGTTCCAAGTGCCTTACTCAGGCTTCGAGTTTCTTGCTTCCCTCGACCCCTGGGTTTGATTGCGGCCGGCGCTACGGCAAAGTTCGTCACCACTGCCTGTCCTTCGTGTGGTCCGCGACCATGATGCTCCTGATAGGCAAATATGTCCATGCGTCCGAATCGGGCCACGTCTCTTGTGCGGAGGGACGGTTGAGGTTCTACTCGCAACACTGAGCTGTCCGGACGGAGAACACAATTTCGCTTCAAGGAGACCGACATGAGTCAGGCAGCATTTGCAAGACACTGGGACACCCAACGCTGGGAAGGAATCACCCGCACCTATCAAGCCGAAGATGTCGCCCGCCTTCGCGGAACCGTTCAAGTCGAATACTCCATCGCCCGCACCGGGGCAGAGAAACTTTGGCGATTGCTTCACCAGGAACCCTACGTGGCAGCACTCGGGGCACTCACTGGAAATCAGGCTGTGGAGATGGCTCAAGCAGGTCTGAAGGCAATCTATCTCAGTGGTTGGCAGGTCGCTGCCGACGCCAACCTGGGCGGTCAGATGTATCCCGACCAGAGTCTGTATCCAGCGAATAGTGTGCCCAGTGTCGTGAGGGCCATCAACAATGCGTTGATGCGTTCCGACCAGATCGCTCATGCCGAAGGCCAGGATTGGATCGATTGGATGCTTCCCATCGTCGCGGATGCAGAAGCGGGTTTCGGCGGAACGCTCAACGCCTTCGAACTGATGAAAGCCATGATCGAAGCCGGAGCCGCGGCCGTTCACTTTGAAGATCAGCTTTCCTCAGCGAAGAAGTGCGGCCATATGGGCGGCAAAGTATTAGTGCCCACGCGAGAGGCGATCCAGAAACTGGTCGCCGCCCGCCTCGCTGCCGACGTGATGGGCGTTCCCACCATCCTGATTGCACGTACCGACGCGAACGGTGCACACCTCATCACCAGCGATTGCGATGTTGCGGATCGTCCATTCCTGACCGGGCACCGAACGGTCGAGGGATTCTTTGAGATGGCAGGAGGGCTGGACGCGGCCATCGCTCGAGGACTCGCCTACGCGCCGTACGCGGACATGATCTGGTGCGAGACGTCTGAACCCAATATCAAGGAGGCCAGGCGTTTCGCGGATGCCATTCATCGCGAATTTCCAGGCAAGCTGCTGGCTTACAACTGCTCGCCGTCGTTCCACTGGAAGGCGAAGCTGGATGACTGCGAGATCGCCCAGTTCCAGCGTCAACTGGGTGATATGGGGTATCGCTTTCAATTCGTCACGCTGGCGGGCTTCCATGCGTTGAACCTGTCAGCCTTTGAATTGGCGCGGGAGTACGCCCAGTCCGGCATGTCTGCTTATTCGAAGCTGCAGCAGCGCGAGTTCGAAATGGCCGACAAGTTCGGATACGGAGCGGTCAAACATCAGCGGTTTGTTGGCACAGGCTATTTCGACGAACTTGCCAACACCATCGCTGCCGGGCAGACTTCGATTCGTGCACTTCCTGGCTCCACGGAGGAAGAGCAGTTCGAAGACCACCACCACGCGGTCACACAGATTTCGGAGCTCATGGCCACCTCCGGCATGGGCGACTGAATCCGAATCCCCACGCGGGCATCAAGCCGAATGGAGCTGTCTCGCGGAATTCGGGCGTTGCACAACTTTGTTGATCGAAGCGATTCGGGCCGGCGATCTTCTGGGACGCCGGCCTTTTCTTGCGTCCTGAAAGGTCGACAGCCAACAACGCCGGCCATCGTACGCGCCGCCGGAAAAGGCATAATCCTTAGGCAGTCTCTGTAAATCATTTATTTCAAGCAAGATATAATGGAGGCGCGGGTCGGGATCGAACCAAATCAAGCCTCGTAGAATCTGTAACTTACAGAATCTAAAATGTCCGACAAGTCCAAAATACCCGACATTTCCAGACCATTAGCACAAATTAGCACAAAACAGTCCGGCCCAATTTGAGGGCGAAAATGGTGGCGTTTTTCGTCCTCTTGCGTACTGTTAGGCGTCCGGTCAAACCCAACCCGCGCCCCCAGACTTTGTGCTAATTCTGCGCTATCCCGCCGATGCGCGCAAGGGCCAAGAATCACGGAGGACACCCTGCGGTTAGCACAAATTAGCACAGATTTAGGACCACCTTTTGCACAATTTCCGCTGCACCCCCGTGCTACTGTAAAAGGTGCTTCACTTCAGCGCAGACAAATCAGAGCACTGCCGCAACTGACAGCGCTTCCCAAAGGGAGACAGTCGTGGGCGATTCTAAGCTTGAGATCAAAGTGGGTTCCATTACCTTCAGTGGTGAGGGCGCGGGCGACTGGCTAGCCAAGCAATTCGACAAGCTACTTGATAGGGCACCGGAACTCTTGGCCGCCGCACCGCCAGACGACAACACGGGCGACAACACAAGCGGGGGCGGTGGCACCGGGAATGGCGGGCCTGGAGCGCCAAGCGGGAAAACAGCCGGGACGCTTGCTAGCTATCTGAAGGCCACAGGTTCGACATCGAACCAAGTTCGCAAGTTCCTCGCGACTGCTGCGTGGTTGCATGACTCTGAGGGAAAAAAACGCCTCACCACGAAGGAAGTGTCCGACGCGCTCAATAGTCACAATCAAGGCAAGTTCACCAACCCCGCTGAGTGTTTGAATAAAAACGTGGGCAAGGGCCATTGCGTAAAAGACGGAAAAACCTTTTACGTCGTGCCCGACGGAAGGGCTAGTTTAGGCAAATGACCATCACCGCGTCCGCTGCTCTGTCCGCGATTCCAACCGGCCTGCGGCTGCCGCTGATCACGGAATACCAAAGCATCGTCCAAAATTTCCTTGAGCATCGGTGGCTTCCGTCTGAATTGGGTGGAGGCCGCTTTAGCGAGATTGTCTATACAATCCTGGACGGCCACGCCAAAAATGCCTACGCTTCAGCGCCCAAGAAGCCCGGCAACTTCAAAGAGGCGTGTAGCAAATTGGAAAATAACACCCACGTCCCGCGAAGCTTCCAAATACTTATTCCGCGCCTACTGCCCGCACTTTACGAGATTCGCAACAACCGAAGCGTGGGCCATGTAGGTGGCGACGTAGACCCGAATCACATGGATTCGGCGGCGGTGCTGGCGATGGGGAATTGGATCATGTGCGAACTGGTCCGGGTGTATCACACGCTGCCCACCACGGATGCACAGAAGGTGGTGGACTTGCTTGCCGAGATGCGCGTCCCCGCCGTCTGGTCCGATGGTGGGAACACAAAGCGCGTGTTGCAACCGAAGCTAAAGTTGCCCCAACAGTTGCTTCTTCTGATTGCCACCTCGGTGCCCGATGTGTCTGTGAAGGAACTGCAAGATTGGACTGAGTACAAGGACAAGAAACACTTCATGGCCACGCTACGGGTGCTGCACAAGACCCGGTTGGTCGAACTGACCGAATCCACCGCGCGTGTGCAGATTCTTCCGCCCGGCACCAAGGCCGTGGAGAAGCTTGTGCGGGAGAAGGGGCTGTCCGGTATCGTCTAAGCGCGGCTGCCGCACTGGCCGCGAGGCGACTGCGGGGCAACCTGGACCGGAACAGCCCCGGATGCCCCCGCGCTGCCGTTAGCACATATTCTCTATATAAGCCGCGATGCTTTGCCGCTCTTCAGGGCGCAAGGCGCGCCCCCGCGTCGCCGTGATTCGGGCGAGGCCGTCCGCGTTGATCTTGACGCCAGCAATCTTGGTTGTCGCGTTGTGGACAGAGAACGTATCAGTTTTGCAGAGTGCTGCGAATCGAAGGTAGGTCATTTATTGCCTTTCGTGTCGGGCCGGTTGTTTGTGTCTGGAAACACATTACACAATCAAACCCGATGAGTCCATAACTCTATTTGTTGGTGCAACTTGGGACGAATAAGCGGGACTTTTAGGAGGACTTTCTGGCGGGACGAATTATCGGGACTATCGGGCCGAACAAGGTTTAGTAGATAACTACAAGATTTATCTTGTAATCTGAAAGATTATGCGTATACTAATGACATACCCCACACAAGGAGGGGCGACGATGCGGACGGAAGAGGCGAAGCGGACTTTACGAAAGGTGGCAAAGCACATGCGGGAGACTATGACGCCAGCGGCCCAAGTGCGGCGGACGTTCACGTCGGGCCGCCCCACCAAGGCCGAGTCGCTCAATCGGATACACCCCGCCGATGTGTGGCAGCGGGCGAACGACCTGCTAAACGACTTGCGCGCGCGAATGGTCGCCGCCAAGCTGAAACCGGAACAGGTACACGGGATGCTGGTCTACATAACGAAAGACCAGCCCTTCAAGCCGGAACACATCCCCGTCGCACCTGAGTACATGGAAAAGGTGTTCGAGATATTTAGCCGTTCAGATGTGTATGCGCTGGGTGTGGTGTTCCGTCAAGACGACGAAGAGGCCGGAAAGCGCGCGCACTTCGTCCGCCAGATTCAACCGCTACCGGAAGAAGGAATGGCCGTTCTAAAGATGGGGGCCGTTCTTGTGCGGGACGCGATGGGCCTGCTAGATCAGCCGAAGAACTAAAGAAAGGGAACCACAATGGACGCACACGCGCGGTTGGCATTTGAAAGCGAAATTTGTGTAGCGGTGATGGGTCGGGCCGGGGACTTCCTTCTGATTCCGTTGGGCGGCGATGGCCCGCTGGACGACGCCCTCACCGCGCAGGCGCTAGAACGCGGGCTGCACTACTGCGGATGTCTAGGCGTCAAGGACGGCGTGGCGGGCGCGAAGTGCGAACCGGACCCGGACAGCGTTTATTGCTGCCTGATGGCGTCGCTCGAATTCGCGCGCATGGTGGCGGGCCGTCTGAAGCCACAGCCGCAAGGAGACGGCGTGGCGTGGCTGGAGAACCTCTTCCAGCTGCCGGACACACGCACCTAAAAGTTTAGTAGCTGACCGGATGAGATGGTCCGGTCCGAGCGCCCAAGCTTACCCTACGACGGGACGGGAAGGGACGCGGCACCACAAGCAGGAACACCGAACGCCCCGTGCATGGGGCGAACGGCGGGACTGTGCCGCAAGCGCAAGCGCGGGGGAGCGCTGCGTACCTAAAAATTTGGAGCCACACAATGAAACTGTTTGAAATGAAGCAGCAACTTGCCGAACACATGGCAGTTGTCACAGCACACAACGCCAAAATTGACAAAAGCGAACCCATCACGGGGTACGACCAAGCCTTCGCAGAAAAAGCGAGGGCCAGCGCCACCGACCTGCGGGAAAAGATTGCGGCGTCGGAAAAGACCAACACGCTGCGCGCGCAGATTGACCCACACACCGGCTTCTTCAACGGTGCGGGGGCCGCAACGCCGAAGTCGGACGTGCCCACAATGGCCGGGGTGGACAGCACACCGTTCATGCACAACAACGAGCCAGCAAGACTGTCCGCCGAGTACGTCCAAGCTTTCAGCGAGTGGCTGGGTTCGCGTGGTGCTAACACGATGAACGCGGCTCTCTATGAAGGTTCGGGCAGCGCGGGCGGGTTCACCGTTCCGTCTGTAGTCGATGGGCAGATTGTCCCACTCGCGCCGCAGGACTTCGGCGTCCGCAAGTTGGCGACCGTTATGCCTACCGCGTATGACATCAAAATCCCGCGCGCAACCACCATCAGCACGGCGGCGGCTAAGGCCGAATCGGGGGCAAGTACAAATCTGTTCGCGTCCTCCGACTTTGCCCTGGACCAGTTCACTTTGTCGGCGTTCATGGCAGGGCTTCAGCATGTTGTGAGTTGGGAATTACTTGCCGATGTACCAGCCTTCCAAGCGTTTTGTGTGAGCGATATGTTGCTGGCACAGTCCATCTTCGAGGAGAACTGGTACGTCAACGGCACGGGCACCGGGCAGGCGCAGGGACTCATCGGTAACACCGGCGCAGGCGTTACCGGCGTGCTGGCGGGGTCGGATGGTTACGGCAGCGAATTGCTGGACGCAACCTTCGACGTGCAGGGAACACTCAAGGGGGCCTACCACAACGGCGCGGCCTTCCTGATGCAGCGGTCCACTGGCGTCCTCTTGAGGAAGGCACAGAAACAGGCCAACCTCTTCGAGCCGGTCTTCACCCGCGTTGGCACCACCGATTACCTGCATGGTTATCCGGTCGAGTACTCGACGGCGATGCCCGCCGTTGCTGCCGGAAACACACCCGTCTTATTTGGCAATTTTGGGATTGGGTATGTGATCGGTGATCGTGGCGGTTCGGGAATCAACGTGAAGATTCTCGATCAGCCATTGGCAACAGCCGGACAGACCATCCTCTTGGCCTACCGTCGCACCGATGGGCGTGTCCGTCGCTCTGAAGCAATTCAGGCGATCACCCTCCACAGCTAACCAACATTGGCGCGGGCTCTCCGACCCGAACTAGACGGGTCCCGCATGGCCCGCGCCATCGCCCTAACGGGTGTTCCATGTGCGGGAAACGCTCTAGTGGCGTGCTGCCAGCGTGCCGACCAAGTTTGAGAACGCTGGGACAACAAGGGGTGGGTGGCTGCTATCTGGGGAGATTGCAGCCGCCCCCGACCTTCTAAAAATTCGAGGACAATATGGCACAGCCAGTTTGGATTCTATCCGTAGACTTGCAAGCGAAGACGGCCACCTTTCAGTCGGGCATGGCCGATGCAGCCCGCAGCGCGCGTGGTGCCTTCAGCGACATCGAAGGCGGCGGCAGCCGGATGGGGCAGGAACTAAACCGGACGACCGGCGAAGCCCGGCACGGCGTGATGATGTTGGGCGAAGAATTCGGCATCCACTTGCCGCGCGGCCTAACCACCTTCATCGCCAGCTTAGGGCCGGTGGGCGCTGCGATGGAAGCCGCCTTTCCCTTCATCGCCATCATTTTGGGCGCGACGCTGCTTCTTGAGCATCTGGCGAAGCTGCACGAAGCCGGGGAAAAGCTGACAGACGACCAGATGAAGTTGGGGGTCGCCGTCCAAAATGCCTTCAACAGCCTAGACGAAAAGATGCTCAAGGCCGAACAGCGCGCCGACGAACTGCGCGGCGACCACCTGGGTGCGCTGCATAAGGAATTGGAACTAATCGACCGGCAAAGCATGGACGAACTAGTCCAGCAATTCGAGAAGGTGGCGAAGATGGCGGATGTGGTCTTCGCAGATCTCAAGTCCCATTGGTACACCTTCGGCATCGGGGCAGACGGCGCGAAGCACGCACTCGACACTTTCCAAAACAGCTACGACATGCTCTTGGCGCAGGGGAAGGACAAGGAAGCGTCCGACCTCTTGAAAGGGACCAAGGCTTCCGCCGAAAAGGTCCTGGAACTACAAAAGCAGTTCAAGGCGTCCGGGTCGAATATGGGCACCGGGTCCGATGAGCAGTGGGCGAATTCGCTGAAGCACGAAGAGGCGCGCAACGCCTTGAAGCAGTACGGCGTAACCGCGACGGAAAACGAAGTGAAGGCGCAGCAAGCGTTGGTGGACACCCTCAACGCGCAAGTGACCATCGAGCAGAAGGTCGCGGCGCTGAAAGGCGCGGACAGCGGCGCGGCCAAGGCGGGCACCGCCAAGAAGATGAACGAAGAGGCCAAGGCTGCGGCGGCCAAGGCGCTGGAAGCAGAGAAGCGTGCCGCAGAAGAGGCCAAGAAGTTCTACGCGGATGCGTACCGGGGCTATGTCGAAGCCATAGACGAAGGCGAACGCAACACGATACAGGCCACCAAGGAAGGCAGCGCGGCCCGGCTTGCGGCCATCGACGCCGCCATAAAGGAAGAACAGAAGGAACACCTCGAAGCCACCGGCTATTACCGCGAACTGCTAACGCAGCGGGTCCAGCTGGTCCGGCAGATGGGCGAAGAGGAAGACAAGGCGCGGGCGGACGCGGCCAAGGAAATGGCGCAAGACGATGAGAAGATGGCCGAACTGTCCCTGGCACGCGAAAAGGAACACACGGCGCTTTTGGATAGCGCCCGGCGTGTGTCCGACGCACAGCGCACCGCCGAAGCCATCCGCTTCGCCAACGAAGAGGAAGCCATCAAAGCGGCGGCGCTACAGGCGGAAATGGCGGCGCTAGACAAGGGCGGCAAGGACTACGCGAACAAGCTGAAGGCGCTTCAAGACAAAGAGAAGCAGATGGTCCAGCAACACGAAAACGACATCACCGCCATAAAGGACAAGGCGGAAATGGACCGGAACACCCGCATCTTGTCCGCAGAGCAGCGGGCGGCGGAACAAACGGCCACCGGACTAACGCAGTCCATCATGGGGCATCAGACGTGGGCGCGAATGATAACCACCTTCGGCGATCAGGCGATGGAGGGGCTCATTCGGAATTCGCTTATGGTGATGATGCAGCAAGACAAGGAACGGTTAGGCGACGCGCGCAAGGCGGCTACCAGCGCATACGCCACCGGCGAGAAGATCGGCGGCCCAGCTGGCATTGTGTTGGGGCCGGTGTTCGCGGCGGCGGCGTTCGCTGGCGTGATGGCCTTCGAGGACGGCGGTGTCGTGCCCGGCATGGGCAGGGGTGACACAGTACCGGCCATGTTGACACCCGGCGAAGGCATTATCCCCGGTGGCATCATGGACAACCTGGACAAGATGTCGCGGTCGGGCAGCATGGGCGGCGCGACACATTACCACGCGCACGTCACCCCTACTTACAACCTTCAGGCGCTCGACGTATCGGGCATGGAAAAGATACTCGACAAACACAGCGGTACGCTTACGAAGCACGTCGAAAACACGCTGCGGAAGATGAACCATTGAGCGACAAAATAACGATGCAATGGACGGACTGGCGCGGCGACAAGCAGACACGAACCGTCAACCCGCTTATAGACGTGCGGGACTTTATCGGGACGCCGGGGTTCGCGTTGTTGGTGCTGGCGGCCAATTCGACGCCGCCTAACCGTCTTTCAGCGCCGGACATTGGTAGCTATCTGGAGATCGTGGGTGTGGGGCGCAGCCAGTCCTACTTGAAGAAGCGCCGGTGGCTGTTTCAGCCGGGCGGCACTAACAACTCCGCGAACCGCGACGGCAACGATGGGCGCGCGTTTCGGGTCATGGGCGCACACCCGGAACGGTCCCTCCGCGACTTGGTAGTCCTACTGAAGGAAAGGGGAATCAAGCGTAGCAAAGAGTGGGTAAGGATTCACCGCCTGGACGCCGTGCGGGTGGCAACTATCGCCCATAAGTAAGGGTAAGGGTGGCGGTGGTCGGTTGTCGTTCAATCATTCACCCATCCGCCCGTCCGCCACGCTTATCCCTGCGGGGCGTGACGAACAGGCTACGGGTTTGGGCCGGGAATAAAGTTCAACGAAAAACGAATTTCAAATGAACCACCGAGGGCATTATGAACAACGACAAGAACGTAATCATCGTATCGGTTGAGGAAGCGTTGCCGGACGAAGTTATCGAGGACTGCCTTTGCGAACCGGCAGACCGTGGCTACTATCTAACGCTTATGCTGCCACCGCGCGACGGGAAATTGCGAGCCGTTTATAAGCGGTCTGTCGCATACGTTGACCCGGCAGGACAGGCGGCCAGAGTTGCCGACGATGAAAAGGCGCTTGCGATTGTGGCATCACATAAGCACCTCACACAAGTCCAAGTGGTCGCGCTCATTGGCGCGGCGGGCATCCGACGCAGCGGCAATTGGGTGGGGCAGCAACGCGCGCTAATGGCGGTGAAGGCGGGCAAGATCACCTAGCGGAATACGGGCCACGAAGCGCGGGTGGTGGCGCGGCGGGCCATGTAGGTGCCTCACCCCGCTATACCTACCGGGGTGGGTCAAAATGTTGCCGAGGCGTCCCCTTGAAGGGCGCAGCAGTCTTTTTGTTACACACATTGAGATAGATTTCATTTTCGCCTTGCGTTCGCCTCGAAGTTGTGCTACTTCTTAGCGTAGAGGTGGCTAATGGCTCTGACGCAGGTTGAACGCAAGGACGACGGAACATATCGGGCGCTTCGCAACGGGCGCACAGTGGCGACGGGCAACACACAAGAGAAGACCGCTGAAAGAGCGGAGAAGCGCTTCCCGGACGACACCATCGAAGTCGAGCGTGTGAGGAATACCAACGTAGGTACACGCGACCACTGGCGGCGGTGGTAATCGAAAATTGAGGGCGTCGCAGCGGCACACAGGCGCGCTAGGCGGCCCGTGGGCGCGTCCGCGAAAAGTTAGGCGGCTACCCCCGCACCGCTTTTTGCACGGGCACGACGGGTCTTCTTGACTGCCCACGTTCCGGTGACAAGCGCGTCCACGCGGTCCTGTCGTCCCTTGGACCATTTCGCGTATGAACGCTCAGTGGTCTTTATGGATGTGTGGCCAAGCAGCCGCGAGACTTCCTCCATCGGCACACCCTTTTCTAAGAGGTCCACCGCGAAGGTGTCCCGCAGGCGGTGGCTCACCATGTATCCGGCGCTCGTAATCTTCGCTGCATCGAACGTGGGCGCGATCATGTATTTCGTCCACGTCTTCACGATGTCCGACGCACCGTCCCAAAAGATGTATGGGCCTTCGTTGGGGACGGCGAGAAGTTCTTCGGCAACCTTGGGCGGAATGGGCACGCTTACATGCGTCCCGGTCTTCGTCCGGTTGGTCGTCACACGATAGATGCCGCTTGCGCCGTCGCCTATCGCTGCCTTGGGCAACGTCAACGCATCGCGCACGGCGAGGCCACTCCACCGCATCAGTTGAAACAGCGCCCGGACGTGCTGCCGTCGCACCGGGTCGGGGAACACGGTAACAGCCTTCAGCAGCCGGTCGTATTCGGCGGACGTTAGCGGCAGCGTTTCCGGTTCGTCAATTTGAATCTTGGGTAGGGCAGGGATGCGCGCTAGCCATTGCGCCTCGTAGCAGTAGCGGAGGAAGCCGCGAGTCCGGGTCCGCACCGCGCCGCGCGTCTGTGTGGATGGATACAGCTTCTCCCACGTCGCGCAGTAGCCGGTTAGAAGTTCGCGGTCGATGCCTTGGACGGTATAGACGCCCAACCGTTCGCAGTGTTCGCGCAGCCGGGCCAGTTCGCGGGTGTACTTGCCAAGCACGCCGTCCGTGACACCCTGGACGCGCTTGTCTTGAAGGAATAGGTCTATGCAGGTTTGCAGGTCCCGCGTGTTCGCGCCGGGCTTAGCTGCGGTAGTACGGCCCGCCAGCTGGTCTTCGAGGTCGCGCTTCGCAACCTCCGCTGCGGCCCACGATCTTGTCCCGGCCTTGCGGCGGAATTGCTTACCGTTCGCGGTCCATCGGAGGTGCTTCCGGCAGTTGCACTTCTTGTGCTGTTCGTCGTCTGCAAACTTGCACGGCTTCCCGTTTTTATCGGCTGAGTGCCGGACGAAGATGGTGATAATTGGTGCGTTCATAGCGCCTCCCGTGGCGGGTCAATTACGGGAGCACCTTAGCACAGAATTAGCGCAATTTACTAGATCTAATTCACTTGCCCTTTGCTTTCAATAAGATATGATGGAGGCGCGGGTCGGGATCGAACCGACGCATAAAGGTTTTGCAGACCTCTCCCTTACCACTTGGGTACCGCGCCTCGCAGGGCCTGCGCTTTCACGCACACCCGGCTGAATGAGGAAGAGTGTATCGCAGGCGGGAAAATTCTTTGGAGCGGGAGACCGGGGTCGAACCGGCGACATCTTCCTTGGCAAGGAAGCACTCTACCACTGAGCTACTCCCGCTCTCACATGTTGAAGTATAACGGGCATGTTACCCACGGTCAAACATGCAGCGCCGCATTCCGCCGCCGCGTTGCGCACCTCTACTAGTTCGCCCGCACCGGAATCCGCGGGCCTGCCACCAGGTCCACGCGCCGCCGCACGATATGCGGCGTCACCACCACCACTAACTGGCTCGTATCCTTCTCCGCGGAATCGCTCAACGGCGCCTGAAAGCCCGGCAACTCACTTAATCCCGGCAGCCCCGTCATCGCCGCAGACTCGCTTCGGCTCACGTTGCTCACCATCAACACACTTTCTCCGTCCGCCACCGTCAGGTCCGACGCAAACTGCCGATTATCCAGCACCGGAATCCCATTCGCCGACCCCGACCCCAGCGCCTCAATCTTCAAATCGAGCAGCAGGTTGATCCGCCCCGTATTCTGAATCGTCGGCGTCGCTTTCAGCGTGATGCCGAGATCCTCATACGTGACCTGCGGAATCGTCGCGCTCGTTCCCCCCGCGAACTGCGACAGCAAGTTCGCCACGCTCACGCCATTGATCGTCTGATTGCCCAGCGCGGACGCCGCGGTCGACAAGCCCGTGCTGTACGTCGATGTCGTGATCGGATAGCGGATCCCCTGGCGGAACGTCGCCGGCTGTCGATCGCCCACCCGAAGCTGCACATCGTCGAGGGCCCGTGTGTCGCTCGAATTCTGGCCAAGATTGAACGTCGCGCCGCCGGTCTCCGTCACCCCCGTCATCAGCACACCGCCGCCAAAGGTCCCCAGCAGGCTCCCAATCAGAGGGCTCTGCACCAGCCCCGAAGCCAGCAGCGCCAGGGCGACTGTGATATTGCTGTCCGTCGCCTTGATGAACCCCTGCGCGATCGCCTGCTGCACCAGCGCCTGGTTGCTGTTCACCAGTTGCGTAGCCGCCGCTTCCAGGTTGACCACGCCAAACGCCGTCGGGATGGTCGCCCCGACGTTGATCGAGCGCGTCTTGTCCACCTCATACATCTTCACGTCGACCATCAGTTCGCCCGGGCTCTCCATCAGGTCCTTCAGCGCCAGGTTCATCGGCTCCAGCACATCCTCCGGCGCGCGCACCACAATGTTTCCCAGGCTTGTCTGCACCGTCGTTTGTCTCACGTCGAAGACCGTCCGGATCACGGTGGCCAGTTCGTTGAGCTGCTCCGTCGTAGTCCCCGGTATGAATATTGTCTCTTCGATCTGCCGCTCCAGCCGCTGCCGGTTCGTCACGTCGTCCCGCGCGATGATCACGCTCGTCTCATCCACCGGCACCGCGAAGACATGCGCCATGCTCATCAGCGCCGACATGGCCTGTTCGTAGTTCACGTTCTCCAGATCGAAGCGCAAAATCTTCCGCTCCACCGAGTCGTCGATAAACACGCGAATGCCATACGCCAGCCCCACTTCGTGCAGCACGCTCTGCGAATCTCCGCGCGAGTGAAAACTCTTCACCCCATTCGACGGCTGCAGCTTCACCGCGCCCGCCAGCAGGGGAGCCTCAATCCTCCACGGAGTCTTCGCATCCGGATCCTCAAGCATCAACGTCCGATCCGCGACCGGCGTAAGCGTCCTGCCCCCGGCCGCATCGGCTTGGCCCGCAGCCGCGGCAATGGCCCGCATCCCGCTCGCGCCACTCACCGCAAACGGCCCACTATGTTCCAGCACAATCGGACTCTCCGGATCGATTGCCCGCGCTTCCGCCAGCAGAGTCTCCGCCTTCTGCGGCTCACCCGCCTGCCTCGCCTTGGTCGCCTGTTGAACCAGTTCCGTCAGCCGATGCTGGCGCGCCACCGAAATCGCCAGCGCATAATTCCGATTCTCCGGATCCAGCTTCAACGCCCGTTGAAACTGCTGTTCCGCGCCATCCAGCTCATCGTGCTCCAGCTTCTTCGCCCCAGCGAAATATGCATTCTGCGCCTCGCGCAATTGCCGCTTGCTCGGCGTAGCCTCCGCATGCGCACTCCCAAACGTAGCTGGAGAAATCTCCGCCGCCCCATCCTCAGGTTTAGCGGCCGCACCCTGCGCCGCCTCCACAGGAGCCTGCTGCACCGAACTCCCCTCCGCCGCGGCACCGGCCGCAGCAGCCTGCGGCGCGCTCTCCTGCCCGCTCGCCTCCCGCATCAGGCAGCACAGCAGGCACGCACTCAGCCATCGGCTGCTCAACGCTGCACGAAGATTGTTTGTTCGGATCATTCACTTGCTATCTTAGACGCGTCGAGCGCCAAATCGCGCTCTCTGCATCCCGACAGCTAAACCAGCCGCCCATTCACCGCAACCGGCAGCCGCTGCCGCTGGTCGACGATCGCACGCTGCCCCGGCATGGGCCGTTCGCTCATCACTGGGCGGCGCATCCCTTTGCGGATCCGTGCCGTGTCCATCTCAAGCTCCGCCAGCGTACGGCTCAGCGTGTTGCGATGCATGCCCAACTCCGTCGCCGCCTTGCACTGATTGCCCTTGTGGTGCGCCAATACTTCCAGAATGTAGCGTCGCTTGAACTGCCGAATGGCATCCGTGTAGGAAATGCCGGCACTGTGCATCTGCGTGATTAGGGCGTCAAGTTCGCGCTTCAAGGGCTTCCTCGCTTGCGGGTCGTTATTTCGTGAATTCCTACTGTAGAACACTCAGTGCCAATTGATCCAGTGCGGCGGATTCTTCTTCAGATTGAAAGCTCCAGCCAGCATCAGACGCTGCAGGTCTTGAGGTACGAGGAAGGATACATCATGCGAGACCGCAAAGAAATAGGGACTCAAAGCCGACGTGGTAACCATCGAGGACTGCGGTGCAAACGTCGTCGCCAGCATCAGCAGGCCGATCCCGACCAGACATCCGCGCGCCAATCCGAACACCGACCCGAGCAGCCGATCCAGGAAACTCAGCCCCATAAACCTCAGCCCCTTCTGCGCAAATCGCCCAGCGATCTCGAACGCGCATGCCACCGCCACCACAATCAGCAGAAATCCCACGATCCGCCCGGTCGTCGGAGCCAGAATCAATTTCGAGCCATTGAACCAGTCGCCCACCTTGTCGTACGAAAGCGCCGCGATCAGAAACCCGCCGAGGAATCCCAGCATGCCAAAAATCGCGCGCACCAGCCCGCGCCGGAACGCCAGCGCCATCGAGACCACCACCACCACAATCAGAATCCAGTCAAACCAGTTGAAATCCGTCAAACTCATTTGGCACCTCGAGAGGGTCCAGTTGCCGAGCCGGTCATCCCATCACCATTCCAGATCACCGTGCCCCGTCAAAAGTCGAAACGCATCCATATATTTCTGTCGTGTTCCCGACACAACATCCTCCGGCAGTCCGGGCGCCGGCGCCTGCTTGTTCCAGTGAATCGATTCCAGATAGTCCCGCACATATTGCTTGTCGAAGCTCGGCTGCGGTCCGCCCGGCGCATATCCATCCGCCGGCCAGTAGCGCGATGAGTCCGGAGTCAGTACCTCGTCCGCCAGCACCATCCCCACGCCGTCAATCCATCCAAACTCAAACTTCGTGTCCGCCAGAATCAGACCCTTCGTCGCCGCATACTCCGACGCCTTCGCATAGATCTCCAGCGTCAGCCGCCGCAACTCCGCGGCAGTCTCCGCGCCCACTATCCCTAACACCTGCGCGTACGAAATGTTCTCGTCATGCCCGCCCGTGTTGATCTTCGCCGCCGGCGTAAAAATCGGCTCCGGCAGCCGGTCCGACTCACGCAGCCCGGCCGGCAGCCGAATCCCGCACACCGCTCCGGTCGCCTGGTAGTCCTTCCACCCCGACCCCGACAGGTACCCGCGCACCACGCACTCCACCGGATACATCTTCGCCCGCCGCACAATCATCCCGCGGCCCGCAATCTGCTGCTGGAACATCGGCTCCGCAACCACCCTATCGGCCGACAGGCGCTCCCCAAACAGCTTCTCGGAGAAGGGAACCAGCAAGTCCACCATCTCGCACGGCTTCGTCGCCAGCAGATGGTTCGCCACCGTATCTTTCAGAAATTCAAACCAGAACGTCGAGATCTGCGTCAGGATTTTGCCCTTGTCCGGAATCCCCGATCCCAGCACGTGATCGAATGCGGAGATGCGGTCGGTCGCGATAAACAGCAGATCATCGCCCAGCGCATAGATGTCGCGAACCTTGCCCCGCGCAACGAGAGGGAGACCGCTGAGGTCAGTGGTAAGGAGGGCTTCTGTCATATCCAAACGGTACCACTCTCCCTCCTCAGTCTGCGCCAGCGGTCCCAGGTGCCGGCAATACAACTTTCGTGAGCCCTTTATACGATAGGCCGGGACTTCAGTCCCGGCCTATCGGCCCCAGAATCAAGATGGGCTTTAGGGGGTGCTGAAAAAGCGGGCCTTCGTTAAGGGCACGGATTTATCCGTGCCGTAAAAGCCGCATAATCAGCGGGGCTTTAGCCCCTGAGGTCACTGCTCGTAGCTGCGGAAGACTCATTCAGCAGCCTCTTTAGCCCCCGGGGACATGCTCTTCAGCATGGCGATTCGCAGCTACTTCAACCGCTCCACCAGCGCATCCACCAACCCGCCAATCGTCGATTCAATCGCTTCAATATGCGGAGACAGATCAAGATCGCGCAGCGCCCGCGACGTAATCGGCCCGATCGAAGCACGCAGCACCGTCGCCGGCAGCTTCAGGTCCGCAGCCTCCAGCAGCGCCACCAGGTTCGCAGCCGTGGACGCGCTGGTAAACGTCACCGCGTCCGGAACCTGTGCCGGGTCCGCAAACAGCGCCGTGATCGCCGCAAGGGAAGTCGCCGGAATGTGATTGCCATAAGCCGCCGCCACCGTCACCTGCGCCCCGCCCTCCGTCAGCCCGGACTCCAGCGTCGCCGGAGCCTTCTCCGCAAGCACCAGCAGCACCTTCTGCCCCGAAACCTCAGGCAGCAGCGTCTCCGCCAGCGACTCGGCCGTGAACGTCGCCGGGGCCACATCCACGCGCAGTCCCATCGACTCCACTGCCCGAGCCGTCGCCGGGCCCACCACCGCAATCCTGCGCGGCGTGGGCGCGATCCCCAGCACCTCGGCCCGCTCCCCGAATGCATGCACGGCATTCGCGCTCGTGAAGGCCACCAGGTCAAACTCCGCCAACGCCGCCAGTGCCGCATCCAGCGCAGCGAACGAAGCAGGCGGTCCAATCTCGATCGTCGGAATCAGAATCGGCGTCGCCCCCAGCGCCCTCACACGCTCAGCCAATTCCGAGGCCTGGTGCGGCGCACGCGTAATCAGGACGCGCTTGCCTTCCAGCGGCAGCGCCCCGGAAGCGCCTTCCTCCGAAATGTTCCTCGTCGTCATGGTAGTAGCGTCTCCGGCCACTGATTCTACCAGCGCCTTAAGCCGAAAGTGGATCGCCGACCGCTGACCACTCACTGACCATTGACCACTTACCACTCTCCTGCCTCAAACGTCTAACCAACCACGTCCCGCCGAGGCGTACGATGTCATTCATGAAGCCCGTACTCGCAGTCGCCTTGATAATCGCCGGAACATCGCTTCCGGCGTACGCTCAGCGCGGCGGATCACGCGGTGTCTCCATCGGCCACAGCAGCGGCTTCGCGGCGCACAGCACGCCTCCTTCCCGCGCCGGCTTTTCCTCCCTCGGCCGCACGCCCTTCATGGGAGCCCCGCAACTCCGCTACGGCGTCAACAGGGAACGGAGCGCCCCGTCACGCGGCCCCATCGCAATCGACTCCAACCGCCGCTTTGGTCGCCCTGAGCGCTTTCGCCAGCCCTACTTGCCCTTCTACGGAGCAGGGTTCGCCTACGCCTATCCCGCCTACTTTGACCCCGGCTATCTCGGTGACCCCGGCTACGCCCCGTACGACGACTCCGCCTACGCCGCCCCCCAACCGCCCGGCGGCTATCCGGCCCAGGACTACTACCCCGCGCCGCCTCCCGAACAGGCCGACTTCGCTCCGCCGCCCCTCTACCGCCCCCCTTACGTTCGCTCGCAGCCGGAGCAGGACCTGGGAACCGAAACCCCGGTCACTCTGATCTTCAAAGACGGCCGCCCCTCCGAGCAGATTCAGAACTACATGCTCACCCGCACCACCCTCTACGTCCAGGGCCAGCGTCTCCGCGAGATCCCGGTCGCCGACCTCGATCTCCCCGCAACCCAAAAAGCAAACAAAGCCGCCGGCCTCGACTTCCAACTCCCAGGAGCCCCCCGCTAATGTGGTGTTCCGGAAGTTCGTAACACAATTTCGGCCAAATGAGCGCGCCGTCATTCTGGAGCGAAGCTCCAGAATCTCAGTATTTAGCTCTTTTCCATTCGGGCCCATGCTTTCACGGATGTCAAGAACTTCTGAGACACCACACTAGCTCCGTGTCGTCCATCGCCTTAGCTGACAGCTTGTAGCTGATCTAGCTTACAGCTCATGAATCATGCCTTTTGCTTCTCCCTTCCGATTGACCTCCGTCACGGATCGGCCATCCATCCCTCCGCATTCGGCCTTTGTGCACAAGATCTACCTCCCATCCGGCCCGATCGCCTTGACACGCCCCTGTATAATTAAGAAAAGGGGACAAAAGGAGCGCGGCGATACGCCTGGCCCTCTTCTCTCCTCCAAACACGCCGAGGGTGCGACGATAAGTCCATGATTCCAGATATTTTATTATCTAAGACCGTGTATATCAAGATTATACCCATGGTATATACCATTGGTCCGGACCTAACTCACATCGTTTGAATATTTTAGCGCTTTAGGGGGGAGGGTGTCCCCGGCCATGCAGACACAACCGAAGCAAACAACCCGAATCCAAAACCAACCCCTGAAACATTCCCTTCACATTGGGGCGATAGGGTTACAAGATTCACTTTGAGGAGAATGCGCATGAAGCGGAAGGTCGCGGTGTGGGTGTGTGGGTGGGCGCTGATCGCAGCGTCCCTGAGCGGTTCCGCGCAGACAATGAAGCCGGTCAAGCCCGCCGGAGCCGCGCCCAAAGTCGCCTATTATTTCGACCCCACGGTGCTCGATCTCGCCCACCTGATCCCCGCTCCGCCGGCTCCGGATTCGGCGACCACCCAAGCCGAGTTGGCCGAGCTGCACCGCATCGAATCCACCCGCACACCGGACCAGGTCGCCGCCGCCAAGGTAGACGAAAACGAAGAAGACATGTTCCTCTACAAAACGGTCCTCGGCCCCGGCTTCACCCCCGCCGCGCTCCCCATCACCGCGGAGCTCGGCGTTCACGTGAAGAACGAGCAGAGCGTCGCCGGCGGGGCACTCAAGGCCGCCTTCACCCGTCCGCGCCCCTACCAGACCGACAAGACTCTGCATCCGCCCTGCGCACTCACTGAGGCCCTCAACTCCTATCCCAGCGGCCACGCCCTCACCGGCTATCTCGAAGGCCTGACGCTCGCCGAACTCATCCCCGAGAAGCGCGCCGCGATCCTCGCCCGCGCCGACGACTACGCCCACAACCGTCTGGTCTGTGGCGTCCACCATCCCAGCGACCTCGAGGCCAGCCGCGAGGTAGCCTACGCAGTCTTCGGCTACATGATGGCCACCCCACGCTTCCAGCGCGACCTTGCCGCCGCCCGGGAGGAGCTCCACGCCAAGCTGGCTCTCCAGGCAAAATGACGAGCGCCAAGGTTGACTCGAAATGGACCTTGAAGTAGCCTCATGGCTCTCCGCGCCAGTCAGCATTTTCCGTACGCGAAACAAACAGCCGCGCAGAGTTCAAAGGAGCTGTCCATGGCAACGTTTTGTACGAAATGCGGTGCTTCTCTCGCCTCTGACGCAGGATTCTGCACCAACTGCGGCGCACCGATCGGCACCGCAGCCGCACCGCCTCCGCCCGAAGTCGCAGCAGCTCCACCAGTACAGGCGCCTCCGCCGCCGCCTGCGTACGCGCAGCCGTCCGCCGCGTATCCTGTGCCTCCACCACAGAAATCCAACGCGCTCAAGATCATTCTCATCGTGATCGCGGTCGTGGTCGGCCTCGGCGTTCTCGGCGTCGGAATCCTCGGCTACGTTGGCTATCGCGCAATGCACGCCGCCGGCAACTCCATCTCGCTCGGCGGATCGGCGGACGTCACCGACGCGGACGTCGGCGTCAGCATTTATCCCGGCGCGGTTCGCAGCTCCACCGGCAGCATGCGGCTCAAGGCAGCCAACAACCTGGTTGTCAGCGCGCTCTACACCACCAGCGATCCCGCAAGTCAGGTCCTGACCTACTACCAAAGCCAGCTAGGCTCCAGAGAAGGCGCGAACGTGGCCGTGAGGCAGAACGGCGAAGCCACCACGCTCACCTCCGCCTCCGTCACCGACACCGCCAAAGACAGCATCGTCGTAACCGTCACTCCGCAGACCAGCAGCGGCCAGACGCAAATCATGATCCTACACACCAGGTCAGGCTCAACCAGCCAATAAAGCGCTAGGCCGGCAGATCGGCGGACAGCAACTCCAAAGCGCCCCGCGCTTTAAGATCTTCCGCCACCTGCCGGCCAAGATCCTTCGCATTCGCCCCCGCAGAAGCTTCGCTGGTATGCGCGATCATCTGTTCGCCGTCCGGCGCCAGCACCTGCGCGTGAATCCTCCAGCCAATCAACTTGCTCCCGTCGTGCAGCGGCGCACAGTTCACGCCAATTGGAATCTGACATCCGCCGCCGAGTCCATCGAGCACCGTTCGCTCCACCTCGATCGAGAACCGCGTCTCGCGGTGATCCAGCGCAGCCACCGCGCCGCGCACATAGTCATCATGCTCGGGCTCAGCGAACACCGCGTAACTCGCCGCTCGCGTCTCCAGCGCCAGCGCGCCTTGTCCTGGCGCCGGACACAGCTCCTCAACGGCGAACCGCTGATGCACCGACTCCGCGCGCCCCAGCCGATCCAGTCCGGCCGAAGCCAGCACCAGCGCATCGCACTCGCCGGCCGCCAGCTTGCGCAGCCGCGTGTCGACATTGCCCCGCAACTCCACGAAGCGCAGGTCCGGCCGCAGCGCCAGAAGTTGCGCCCTCCGTCGCGGGCTGGTCGTCCCCACGCGTCCGCCCATCGGCAGCGTGTGCAGCGCCCAGTACTGCTCGCACACCCACGCGTCCCGCGGATCGACGCGCGGCGGAATCGCCGCCAGCATGAACCGCGCATCCAGTTCGGTCGGCAGGTCCTTCAGCGAGTGCACCGCGAGGTCAATCCGCCCCTCAGCCAGCGCTTCTTCGATCTCCTTGATGAAGATTCCTTTGCCATCCGCCAGCGGAGCCAGCGCAGGCAGCCCGTCCGTTTCCGGCGCGGATGCGTCGGGCTGCTGCATGCGATCGCCTGTCGTGCGGATAATCTCGATCTCGACCGCGTGCCCTGCGTCGCGGAGCGCGGCAGCGATATGGTTGGCTTGCCAAAGGGCAAGTTGCGAGCCTCGGGAGCCGATGCGGATGGTGTCAGTCATGGTCTGCTTCAGAATACGGGATGCAAGCAACCACGATTCTATCGGAAGGACGTAAAGCGGGAATTCCCGAACGATCCAGCCACCCTGAAAGAAGGCACAGGAGGCAGGGCGCGGCGGCCCTGCCTCCTGACCGGATCGAACTATGCGGCTTGCATCATCTTCTTCATCCGTTCTTCCATCTCTTTCGGCTTGACGTCTTCGATATGGGTGGCGATGCCCCACAGATGCCCGAACGGATCCTGGATGAATCCGGAGCGGTCTCCGTAGAACTGGTCCTCAACCGGCTTCAGGATCTTCGCGCCCGCCGCGGTCGCTCGTTCCACCGCCTTATCGACGTCGGGAAGGTAGACATACAGGCTTACCGGGCTCCCGCCGACAGTGGCCGCGCTGCTGTGTCCCGCGCCCATGCTGGGATTCTCGTCCGCGAGCATGACGTGCGAGTTGCCGATCTTCAACTCGGCATGGCCGATCTTGCCGTCCGGGCCGTTCATTCGGACGGTCTCGGTGGCTCCGAAAACTTTCTTGTAGTAGTCAATCGCCTGTGCCGCGCCCCGAACGATCAGGTACGGAGTCACGGAGTTGTAGTCCTTGGGAATATACGAGACTTTTGCCATTACTTTTTCTCCTCAAAATGTGGGCTGGAGGTGGAGGTTTATGGCGTGCACGCGCTGGCTTATGCGGCTCCAGCACTCTCTAGTGCGAGTGCGCGATCTGCGAACAGGAGGGTCGGCCATCGAGTGCCCCATCCGGCGTACGTTCGTGCAGCGTTCAGGTTACTCCTCCGCCATGGCCGCGGCCACTTTGGATTGCCAGGCACAAACGACGCTCGCGCCTTCGTGCGTGTAAGTTCTTGAGTTTGTGTATCGGCGGGTTCGGGAGGGAGGACGACTTCATCCTCGCTGCCACTCACAGCGACCAGATGAAGATCGGCGATCCTCTACAATGAGTCGGGTAAACGATTGATCGTTTCGAATCGGGCCGAGGATAACAAACATGAATGGAAGTTCAGTAAGGATGGGGATGCTGATTATGGCAGGTGCAATTGTGCTGGGAATGGGTGGAATTACCGCCGCGGGACAGGCGACTTTCGGGCCGGACAATCCGTTCTACGCGGCCAGCGCGCTGCCGTACCAGGCGCCGCCCTTCGACCGCATCAAGGACTCCGACTACCAGCCCGCGCTCGAAGCCGGCATGGCCGAGCAAATCAAGGAGATCCAGGCAATCACGGACACCCCCGCGCCGCCGACCTTCGAGAACACCCTGGTCGCGCTCGAGAAGAGCGGCCAGCTCTACAGCCGCGTGTCGCAGGTATTCGACGGCATGACCGGCGCCAACTCCAACCCGACGCTCGAGAAGGTGGATGAGATCGAGTCGCCCAAGCGCGCCGCGCACGACGACGCAATCTTCCTCAACGACAAGCTGTTCCAGCGCGTCGCCGCGATCTACAAGCAGATGGACTCCCTCAACCTCGATCCTGAATCGCGCCGCCTGGTCGACGTCTACTACAAGCACTTCGTCCATCAGGGCGCGAACCTCTCGCCGGAGGACAAGGTCAAGCTGAAGAAGCTGAACGAAGAACAGTCGACGCTCGAAAACAGCTTTAAGACGAAGCTGCTGGCCGCCACCAAGGAAGCCGCCTACATCACCAAGGACAAGAACGCGCTGAAGGGCCTCACCGACGCCGACTTGAAGGCCGCGGTCGAAGCCGCTAAAGAGCGCAAGGTCGAGGGCTACGTGCTCTCGCTGCAAAACACTACGCAGCAGCCGGTTCTGGCCTCACTCGACAACCGGGCGACGCGTCAGGCCATCTTCGAAGCGTCCTGGAACCGCACCGAACGCGGCGGCGCAAACGACACCCGCGAGGTGATCGAAAAGCTGGCAAAGCTGCGCGCGGAGAAGGGCAAGCTCCTGGGCTTCTCGAACTTCGCGGCGTGGAACCTCGATGACCAGATGGCCAGGACGCCGGAAGCGGCAGTGAAGTTCATGGATGACCTGGCGCAGGCGACGTCCGCGAAAGCAATCGAAGAGGGCAGGGTCATCCAGGCGCTCATCGATTCGCAAAAAGGCGGCTTCAAACTGCAGCCCTGGGATTGGGACTTCTATTCCGAGCAGGTGCGCAAGGCGAAGTACGACCTCGACGAGTCCCAGGTGAAGCCCTATTTCGAAATCAACAATGTGCTGGAGAACGGCGTCTTCTATGCCGCGAATCAGCTCTACGGAATCACCTTCAAGGAGCGCAAGGACATTCCCGTTTACGCTCCCGACGTGCGCGTCTTCGAGGTATTCGATGCGGACGGCAAGCCGATGGCGCTCTGGTACTGCGACTACTTCAAGCGTGACAATAAGAACGGCGGCGCATGGATGAGTAACTTCGTCGCGCAATCGAACCTGTTGGGCACGCTGCCGGTCGTCTTCAACGTGGCCAACCTGCCCAAGCCGGCCGCAGGAGAGCCCGCGCTCATCAGCTTCACCGATGTGACCACGATGTTCCACGAGTTCGGCCACGCGCTGCACGGAATGTTCGCCAACACGCAGTATCCGCTGCTCTCCGGCACCAATGTACCGCGCGACTTCGTCGAGTTCCCGTCGCAATTCAACGAGCACTGGGCCACCTACCCCGCCGTCTTCAATCACTTCGCCAAGCACTACAAGACCGGCGAGCCGATGCCTGCGGAACTGGCGGAGAAAATTCACAAAGCCGAGAAGTTCAACCAGGGATACATCATGGCGGAACTTCTCGAGGCCGCAGAACTCGACATGCAATGGCACACGCTCCCACCCAGCGCCCCCGTTCAGAATGCGGACGTCTTTGAGAAGGCCGCATTGGAACGGAAGCATCTCTCCCTCGCCACGGTCCCTCCGCGCTACCGGTCGAGCTACTTCCTGCACATCTGGGCCAATGGCTACGAGGCAGGCTACTACGCGTATCTCTGGAGCGAGATGCTGGACGATGATGCCTACCAGTGGTTCGAAGACCACGGTGGCCTCACCCGCGCTAACGGCGATCGCTTCCGCAAGATGATCCTGTCGCGAGGTTACACCGAGGACCTCGGCAAGATGTATTCCACGTGGCTCGGCGCTGAGCCGACTACAGCCCCCATGCTGAAGGACCGCGGCCTGGTCGACGACACAACAACGAAGTAAGTCGGCAGCCCTCGCTACGAAAGGAGGGCTGCGCCTATTTTTTGGCGGCCTCGCTGGCAGGCACTCCTTCCAGCGCTTCAACCAACACACCGGCCCAATGCGCGACCGGCACCGCATAGGCTCCGGTCACCGCATCGCGGCTGCCTTCCAGCGTCGCCAACTGCACCGCAAAGTTGCCCACGGTCGAACTCTCCGGCGAGCCACGGAGCACCTCCAGACGTGTCGCCTCCTGCGTCAGCCGATTTAGGAACGTATTCTGATTCGCGCCGCCGACGATGAACAGCCGCCTCAGCCGCTTGCCGGTCAGAAACGCAACGCGGTCGAGCACCTTCGCATACCGCGCCGCCAGCGAGTGGAAGATCAGGCTGGCGAACTCAGGCGCATTCGCGGGACGCTCATCGAGTGGCGCAAGCCCGCGCTTCACGCGCTGTGCGTTGATGCGTTGCGGCATGCGCTCCGGCAGCAGCAGATCTGGATCGTCGACCTCGAGCAGACCGTCGGGGCAGGGAACAAGCTCCGATGCTGCAACCAGTTCCGCCACCGGCCACAGCTTGCCATCGAGCGCCCACTGGTCTGTGCACTGGCGAATCAGCCACATGCCGTTCACGTTTTTGTGGAAGTAGATGCGGTCGCCGACCGCGCCGAGATTCGTGAAGTTCTCCGCCGCTGCCGCCGGACCATTGCACGGCTGCTCAATCACCGTGCCCACCAGCGACCACGTCCCCGAACTGATGTACGCCCAATCATTGCCCGTCGCCGGAATGCCGGCAATCGCGGATGCAGTATCGTGGCAAGCGGGCGCAATCAGTGTCGTATCCGCGAACGCCGGCAGCTCAGCCAGTGGACCCGACATCTTGCCAACCTCCGTACCCGGCGGCACCAGCTTCGGCGCGCTCGCCAGATCCAGCCGCAGCGCATTGAAGATCTCGCGGCACCACTGCTTCTTGTAGAGCTCCACCAACTGCGTATGGGTCGCGTTCGTATACTCCGCCACGCGCGCGCCGCCCCAGTGCGACAGCAGATACTCCGGCAGGTTCAGCCATTGCTGGCCCTCCGGTAGACCCTCCATCGCATCGGCGTGCAACTGGTACACCGTGTTGAGCGGCAGAATCTGGATGCCCGTCAACTCGCGCATGCGCTCCTGGCTGCACTTGCGATGCGCCGAGCGTTCCGCCTTGATCGTCCGCGGATCGCGATAACAAAACGGGTCGGCCAGTGGTTCGCCGTTCGAATCGACGCGCACGTAATCTACGGCCCAGCCGTCCACGGCAATGGATCGAATGCCCTCCGGCGCAAGCTTCGCGCACTTGCGCAATCCCTCTTCCAGGCCCGCGATAATGTGCTTGAGGTCCCAGTGCAGCCCGCCATCAATTTCGCGGGGATTGTTCGCAAAGCGATGGACCAGCTCAATGGCCGGCTTGTCGCTCTTCCAACGCAGTAACGAGACGCGGCAGCTTTCCGCACCGAGATCGACTGCAATTGAGGCTCTTGGATCGTCAGGTTTCAGTGACCTGCCAAGCGAATTCTTCATCGTGTCTTTCTCATCGCAGGAAGGCCTCCGTCAATCCTCCATCGACGGGGAAGATATGCCCTGTCGTGCAGGGTGTCAGCGGCCCGGCTAAAAACAGGATCGCCTGGGCACAATCACTCGGGTCAATCGGCTGGCCGGTCAAAGTCCGGCGCGCATAGAACCGCGCCAGTTCGTTGCGAAGTTCTTCATCGCTGGCCTTCTCATCGAAGGCCAGGTTGTACTTGTTCAGGCTGGCGATCACGCGATCGCGCGGAAACATTGTCGACCCCTTCACTACCGTCGCAGGGCTAATCCCATTCACGCGAATCTTCGGTGAGTACGTAATCGCCAACTCGCGCACCAGGTGGCTCAGCGCCGCCTTGCTCACGTCGTACGCCTCTGTCCCGCGCTTGGCCACGACCGCATTCGCCGAACTGGTCAGCACAATGCTCGCGTCGATGCCCTGCGCGGTGAAGACTGGATGCGCCTCATCGGTCAGCATGAAGTTCGCTGTCACGTTGATCTCCAGCGTCACCCCCCACATCGCGTCGGTAATCACGCCATCGGGAGATGCCGGGAAGATCGCCGCCGTGTTGATCAGGATGTCGAGCCCGCCAAACTGGCCGATCGTCTCATCCAGCGCCGCGCGGATCGTCTTGCGGTCGCGGATGTCGATCTTCACGCAACCCACGAACTCCTTGCCCGCAATCGCTCGCGCCTCCGCGCACACGGCCTCCGCAGCCTTTACATCGCGATCCGCCACCATGATGTGCGCCCCGCGCTGGGCCGCCAGCAGCGCCACTTCGCGCCCAATCCCGCTGCCTCCGCCAACGATCATCATCACCCGCCGGCTCAGCTCCTTCTCCGGCGGCTGGCGGCGAATCTTCGCCTCCTCCAGCTTCCAGTACTCGATGCGGAACGCCTCGCTCGGCGGCAATGCCACGTAGTTCGCGTAGGTGGTGAACGCACTCGCCGGCGCCGCCGGACCCGCCTGCGGAACATCCTTGCAATCCACGCCCGCACCTAGCGCTCCAGCGCCCTGCATCACGCCGATCGCGTTGGTATAAAACTCGCCGGTCAAGCGAGACTCCGTCTTGTTTTTGCCGAAGGTGAACATCCCCACCCCGGGAACCAGCACCACGGTCGGGTTCGCGTCCCGAATCGCCGGAGAAACCGGCAGCGCATGCGCCTTGTAGTACTCCGCATACTCCGCGCGGTACGTCTCCAGCGAAAGCTCGATCAGCTCGTCCAGCTCACCCGCATCGCCCGCCGGATCCCACTCGACAAACATCGGCCGGATCTTCGTCCGAATAAAATGGTCCGGACAGCTCGTGCCCAGATGCGCCAACTCCTTCGCCTGTGCCGAGTTCACAAACTCCAGCACCTTCTCGGAATCGCTAAAGCTCCCAATCACCCGCTGCTTGCGCGACACCGCTCCGCGCAGATGCGGCATAATCTTCAGCGCGATCGCCTTGCGAACATCCGGCTCGCGGCTCTTCACCTTCCCGCCGCCGAAGTGCCGGTAGCCTTCCTTCTCCGCGTGGACCGCAATAAACTGCCCAAGCTGATCGATGATCGTGATCGTCGACAGGTAGCTCTCGCGCTGCGTCTCACCCCACGTGAACAGCCCATGCCCGCCCAGCACCACGCCGTCGCATCCGGGCGTCTCGGCGACAATCCTCCGCAGCATCATGCCTAGTTCGAATCCCGGCCGCTGCCACGGCAGCCAGGCCAGCTTATGGCCGAACTCCGTATTGAATTCGGCCATCTTGATCTTGCCGTTGGCCGAGGCCGCCAGTGCGATCCCCCAATCCGGGTGCAGATGGTCCACATGCGGAAACGGCAGATAGCCATGCAACGGGGTATCGATCGACGGCGCCACCGGGTTATTCCCAAACGTGCACTGCGAGTAGAGATCGACCATCTCGTCCTCGTTCTCGACCCCGCGGTAGACCTTCTCCAGTTCCAGTAGTTCGTCCAGCCGCAGCGTCGCAAAGCCCGACCGCTTGATGCTGCCCAGGTCGCCGCCGCTGCCTTTTACCCACAGAATCTTCCGCGTCGTCCCGTCCAGCGGATCGATCTGGTCCAGCTTCGAACTGGTATTCCCGCCGCCGAAGTTCGTGATTCTTAGGTCCGAACCCAGCAGGTTCGACCGATAGCGCAACAACTCCGGCGGATCCAGCTTCGCCGCGATCGCATCGTCCCACTTATCGTCCAGAAATCGCAGTTTTGTATGTGCTGCCATAATCTATTCCTCGCCACTCAGCTAACCCCGACCATCATTCCACACGCGTCCCAATACCGGCAATTTTGGTTCGGACTGAAACAATTCATCGCTCAATTCAAACTGGAAACACCTATTCGGCTGCGATCGCGTCCTGCGCATAACGGGTCACCAGGAACTCCGGGATTACGCCGCTCACCGTATGCACCACCTTGCCCGACCGGCTGACATACAGCGTCGTGGGCAGCAGCACAACGTGCCCGAACACCGACCGCACCGGCGCCGAATTCCGCACCAGCGGATACGAGATCCCCATCTGTGCCGCGAGAATCCCTGCATTCCGGTACTCTTCCGGATCGTCCTCAATCCCCACCACGACCAGCTCCGGATGCTCCGCCTGCAGCTTCTGCAGCCACGGAATCTCGGCCCGGCAAGGCCCACACCATGGAGCCCAGAAGTTCACCAGAACCGGCTTGCCCGCGGTTGTCTCCACCGGCAGCGGCGAACCATCCAGCTTCTCCATCGCAAGGAGATTCATCTGCACATGGCTCGGCGCCGAATAGGAAACCGTCCGCAGATAGAACCACGCAGCGACCATCAAGAAAGCGACCGCAGCAATCCGATTCACCCAGGTAGAACGAGCGGAATTGGAGGTTGGGTCGCTCATCGAAGTTCGCAAAGGCAATCCCATGGCACCGAGCCGCCCTGAAACTCATCCACTATTTTGACAATACCAGTCTTCCGGCGACGGGAACGCCATCAGGCCCCTTGCGGGTCACCCCCGAGACGCTCACCCCGGGCTTCAGCGTCGACCGGTCCTGCAGGTCGAAGAAGGTTACCGTCACGTCCGAAGGAATAACAATCCGCCGCGATCCGCCGGGATAGGTCACCTGCAGCTCGACGCCCGCGTCCGTCCTGGCAGCGCTCGCCACCGTGCCGTGGGTCATTATGTTGGCGCCGCCCATTCCGTGAGTGCCTTCCTCCGGCCGGTACCCCGGCTCCAGAACGCGCAGCTCCGTCGACTTGCCGGACTCGTCATCCAAAGGCGCGTTCGCGGTCCGCACAAAGTTCCCCGGCTGGATCGCCCCGGCATCCCCACACGAGCGACCGACACCGTCCAGCCAGGCATCATCTGCAGCACGACGGTCTTGCCATCCTTATCCTTAAGCGTGACGCTATCGTCACCAAAGCTCACCAGCGTCCCCGAGAATCCGGTAGGAGGAGGCGGTGCCTGCGCCAAAGTTGCCACGGGCATTGCCAGCAGTGCAGCAATTAGAAGTTTGAACATGGATCACTCTCCAGCGCGGATTCTAGCGGCGCTTCCTGAAAGATGTCTTAAACGCCGGCCGGCTGGGACGACGGGACGGAACCACCCTGGAAACGCCCGAACGCGTGGGCAAAAACCAGTGGCAGGATAGCCCCATCAGCCATCGAGCGCTGCCCCGTGCAGCAGATGACCAAAGATTCCGGTGCGACCGCCCAATCTGACATATCCTATCTATATGATTCCTTTGTTCAAGGTATTTATGCCGGAGTCTGTATTCGATCCGCTGAAAGCCACTTTATTGAGTGGCTATATTGGAGAAGGGCCGCGAGTCGTCGAATTCGAGAGTGCCTTATCCGCCCGCCTCGGAGCGCCCTACGCGTTGACCGTAAACTCCGCAACATCCGGCCTCCAGTTGGCGCTGCGTCTGGCTCGCGTAGGACCGGGCGATGAAGTCATTACCACCCCACTCACCTGCGCCGCCACCAATTGGCCGATCCTGGCCCAGGGAGCAATCCCGGTCTGGGCCGATATCGATGAGAACTCGGCAAATATGGACCCCAGGACGATCGAGGCTCTCATTACGCGGCGCACCAAGGCCATCGTGGTCATGCACTGGGGTGGAACTCCGGCAGATCTGGGCCAGATCTGGGCGATTGCGAAGCACTACAACCTCAAAGTCATTGAAGACGCCGCCCACGCGTTCGGCTCTACCTACAAAGGCAGGCACGTAGGCACCCAGTCCGACTTCGGAGTCTTCAGCTTCCAGGCAATCAAGCACATGACCACCGTCGATGGAGGTCTGGTCATGGCCTACTGTGAATCCGACTATGCCCGCGGAAAACTGCTGCGCTGGTATGGCATCGACCGCGAGACGCCTCGGACCGACTTCCGCTGCGAGGAGGACATCGCCGAATGGGGCTGGAAGTTTCACATGAACGACGTGGCGGCAACGATTGGTCTGGAGCAACTCAAACACGTGGACCAGATCATCCAGAAACACCAGGACAACGCCGCCTTCTACACTCAGCAATTGCAGCACGCGAACAACGTGACGCTGCTGACTCCTTCCAGCGACCGGACCAGCGCATCCTGGCTCTACACCATCAAAGTTCGCGATCGCGATCGGTTCATTCGAGTCCTGGGCGAGAGGGGTATCGCAGCCTCTCGCGTCCACGAGCGCAACGACAAGCACACGGCCGTAGCAGCCTATCGAAGGCCATTGCCGCAACTAGACCGTTTCATCCAGGAGATGGTCTGTATTCCCGTCGGATGGTGGGTCGCCGAAGACGACCGGCGCTACATTGTGGAGAGCATTCAAAAAGGCTGGTAGCAGGGAAGAGCCGCCGGCAGCCGAAATAGCGTCTTCAGTTGCGCGGAACTTGTCGGAGAGTGCGTCGTCGAAGTGTGTCTGCACAATCGCAGCGAAAGCATGCTGTCGCCCTTGTTTACGGACGCCTCAGAAATCTCAAATAGAACGCTGCGAACACCAGGACGATTCCAATATTGACTGTCAGCCGTTCCCAGAATCGGCTTCTGAAGAACGCTAAATCTACACAGACTATGACGGCTGCCATCGCCACCACGTAAAGCACGATAGCTGCCTGTCTGCCCATT
>OBLU010000204.1_pt1 | contig 57206 bp, 46 predicted proteins | sample 1518681 | NCBI WGS metagenome assembly OBLU01 (sample SAMEA3539304, study PRJEB22396) | soil metagenome | biome: tundra; feature: field; material: soil | place: USA | collected 2010-05 | depth 0.15 m | reverse complement strand
TGGTCCATCTCATCCGTGGCGATTTGGACTGGATCGTCATGAAGGCGCTGGAAAAAGACCGCACCCGCCGCTACGCAACCGCCAATGGGTTGGCGATGGATCTCACGCGGTTTGCCAACAATGAGCCTGTGTTGGCCCGCCCGCCGAGCGTTCTTTACCGCTTTCAGAAGATGATTGGGCGGAACAAGGTCGCATTCGCTGCCGCCGCAGCGGTATTGCTCTCTCTCTTTACTGGGTTGGTTGCTAGTGTTTGGCAGGCTCAACGCGCTACAATAGCCGAACATGAGCAACGAATGCTGCGCATGGAGGCGGAAATGGCGCAAGGGGAAGCTGACGCGAATCGACGAAAAGCGGAAGATGAAGCCATACGATCACGACGCAATCAATACGCGGCGGATATGTTCGCCATAAAATTTGCAATGGCTGAAAACAATCTGGGACCTGTTCGTGATATTTTGGATGAATATCTTCCGCGTGCTGGCAAGGAAGATTTGCGCGGATTTGAATGGCGGTATTGGCGCGCCCAAAGCCGGGGCAGGCAGTTCATGACCTTGAAAGGGCACACGGGAATCGTTTGGACGGTGGCCTGGTCGCCGGACGGAAATATGATCGCTTCGGGTGCCCAGGACGGGACCGTGAAGTTATGGGACAGTCACACAGGAAAACAGATCCGGGAGCTTGCCCTGCACGAAGGAACAATCATGTCGATTTCATTTTCGTCCAGCGGTCGATGGCTTTCAATCGGACCAGAATGGGGCGACTTGAAGGTCTGGGATTTTGAAAGTGGATCAATGGTTCTGACCAACAAAGGTCATTCCGGTCGCGCCATGTTCTCACCCAAAGGCGACTTGCTTGCAATCGGAAGCGGCGGCAATGTCTGGGGGCGGCGAGTTGGGTCCATCGGATCTGTGGACTTGCTTGACGTTGCTTCGGGCAAGCAATTGTTGCACCTTGAAAGCGGTGGTGACCGGGCAGCTTTTTCGGCAGATGGAAGCCGATTTGCCGCAGCGAATGGCAAGAAAGGGCTGACAATTTGGGATGTGAACGGGTTCAGGGAGGTGGGAGTAATTCCGATAACAAATGTCATGGGAATGGCATTTTCACCGGATAACCAGTATTTCGCATTCGGCACCTTTGAAGGCGGACTTGGATTACATAATATTCAGGAAGACAAAGTTTCCTTTTTGCACGAACCCGCAGGAAACCAAGTAACTGGAGTTGCTATTTCTCGCAATGGGCGATTGCTTGTCGCAACGCGACAATTTCACGAGGTGGAGGTGTGGGGTATTGCAGCCAGACGTGAAGTTAATCTGCTATTAGGCCACGCGGGAGAAGTCGAGCACGCAGCTTTCTCCCCTGACGGCAAGACTCTTGCCACCAGCGCCAGCGACGCAACAGTCATGCTGTGGCACCCTGAGGAGAATCCCGAAAACGAGGTTAGCCTCAGCGCACCTATTCCTGTATGGTATCTGCCGGGGCAGCCCGTCATATCGCCTTCCCATAACCTCCTAGCGGTTTCTGATGAGAAGGCCAATGTGCTGTTGCTTGATAGCCAGCACTTTCAAGCTCAATTAGTCTTAACGAATGCAGGCATGCCACTATCGTTCGACAATCGAGGTGAGAAGTTACTGACCAGTGATGGAGAACTTAGGGGGATTTGCCAATGGGATGTCCGATCTGGGCAGCCTACGTTCTCGCTTTCCACCCACCAGGGAGAGTCAAACTGGCCTTCGCGGGCCACACCGCTAATCGCGGTCTCGAGCGATCAAACAAGAGTTTGTTTTGGGCGGGCAATGGAACGCCAAGGCCATGTCGCGTTCGTGGATGTTCACACTGGTGATCAAATAGGTTCCATTGACTGCGGCTTCCAGCTTGTTGCCATCGAAATTTCTCCAGACGGTCAATTGGTCGCTCTCGGAGGACATTTTAATTCCAATATTGTTGAAATATGGGATGTCGCGACCCAACGAAGGCTCTACCGGCTTGCTGGTCACAGCAGTGCGGTGTCTGCACTCTCATTTTCACCTGATAGCAAAACGCTTTACACCGGAAGCTGGGATTCCACCATAAAGGTATGGGATCTCACGACGGGTCGTGGGGTTACTACTTTGCACGGCCATAAAGCCGGCATAATGAAATGCGCCGTATCTCCAGAAGGCCGGACGTTAGCAAGTTTAAGCGATGACCACTCCCTGAGATTTTGGAATTTGGCGACCTTCCGCGAAGTGGCTTCTTTTCCATGGGAAGCTAGTCCATCTCTCCTCAAGTTTTCGGATGACGGTGCAATCTTGGTTGCAGGCGGGGAGAAGAAACTTCAGCTTTGGCGCGGATTGTCTCTTTCGGAAGCGACGAACGAAGATCGCCTGCACAGCAGGACTTCGGCTGCGGCGACAACCAATTCGTCAGCGCCTCCACCACCCCCAACAAAGTGATGATCAATTGCAAACGCTCACTACGAATGAAAATGAGCTAAAACAGTTATTTCAAAAACTTTGTAACAACACCCGGCCAATCCTTTAGAACATTGGCAGAATGGATGCGCCATCAAATGGAAACAACATGATAACTGTGAGTTTTTCCTACCGCACGGCGGGGCTTTTCCCAATCCGGCAGCCATGTGCTGCCACACCGGAAAATCGGGTCGCCGTGCGGCAGGTGCCATTCAGGCTTGCCGCGCCGAATACCGAGCTAGCTGGGCCCTGCCCGTGAGCGTTTAGGACGTGAAACTATTGACAACCAAAACAACCAACTGAATAAACCCAAAATTATATGAAACAAAAGCTAAAACCTCTGATTGCCGGGCTGTCGCTGTTTGCGCTCGCAACCATCAACTCTCTATTTTCAACGAGCATGGCCCAAACCAATGCCAAAACCGATACGGCCTACGCGGGGTATTTCATCCATGAGCATCGAATCAACAGCGACCTTAGCGTAACTATTTTTACCGAGCCGCAGCCCTTTGAGCATTCAAAACAAAGCGCATGGCTTTTTGCGCCGGAAGACATAGAAAAGCTGTCTGGAAAAGCCGTGTCCGACTATTTATACAAGTTGGACCCCGCCGCTCCTGACGTAAATATCCGCGATGGCGAACATTGTGAGTTGAACCTGACAGTGGAACAAGTCCGGCAAAAAATACTGGACAGCATGGACGCAAATTTCAAAGCTTTTGCTCCCTCACCCTATTCCGCGCACAAGATTGTGCTGATCAATCCGAAAACTGGCAAGGTGACGCGCGAATTGAATGTGGAAAAAATGGCGCGTCCTCCGTCACATCCAGGGGCCATGCCGGCGCGTTGAATTTAAGTTGAATTAAACCCCAATAAACTATGAAAAAGAACACTATTGCAATCATAGGAGCTGCTCTTTGCGGTTTCTGCACTGTTTTACTGCCTGCTTTCGCGCAAGGCACGGCGTTCACCTATCAAGGCCGGCTCAATGACGGCACAAATCCGGCCAACGGCAGTTACGATCTGCGGGTTGCCGTTTACAACACGCTCACCGCCGGAACGCAGCAGGGCAACCTGCTAACCAATACCGCAACCGGCGTGACCAATGGCCTTTTCACCGTGCCATTGGATTTTGGCGCGGGAATTTTTAATGGAAACGCCCGCTGGCTGGAAATTGGCGTGCGCACCAATGGCACTGGCACATTTACAACGCTGGCTCCGCGCCAGCCGGTCCTGCCCGTGCCGTATTCGATTTTCGCCAACACCGCGAGCAATGTGAGCGGCACGCTGCCAGCCACGCAATTGAGTGGGACAATTCCCGTGGCGCAATTGCCAACGGCAGTCGTCACAAATGGCGAAGCTGGGGTGAATTTGGGCGGCAATCTTTCAGTCGGAAGCCTGACGGTCAGCAACAACCTGAACCTGCCCGCGACAACTGCGACCGGCGGCGTTATTTATTCCGGTGGTCAGACTTTGCTGCATGCGTTCGGAACGAGAAACTTTTTCGCTGGGACCGAGGCCGGGAATTTGACAATGACTGGCAATGATAATACGGGAATCGGCTATGCCGCACTCCTGCTCAACCAAAGTGGGCACAACAATTCAGCCCAAGGATCCTATTCACTAGAAATCAACACGAGCGGAAGCTATAACACCGCTGACGGGTATGCGACACTTACATCCAACACAAACGGTAGCTACAATACCGCCATCGGCTATGAGGCACTTGAATTTAACACTAGTGGCCACGATAACGCGGCTTTAGGAGTGCAATCACTGCTTCAGAATACTACAGGTAGCTGGAATGTTGCGATCGGTAATGGGGCTTTGGAAAACAATTCAGTTGGTTCCTACAACACTGCAAGCGGTTATGAGGCGCTTTACTATAACACAAATGGCAACAACAACACAGCCAACGGCTATTCGGCCCTCATCAACAACACGAGCGGCAACGACAACACAGCCAATGGCTTTACTGCGCTTAACAATAATACGACTGAAAGTCAAAACACAGCCACCGGCGATCGAGCGCTACAAAGCAACACGATCGGAAGCGATAATACGGCCAGCGGCTTTGAGGCGCTGGAGCACAACACGACCGGGGACGACAACACGGCCAGCGGCTATGCGGCGCTACTTCTCAACACAAGCGGCAGCTTTAACACGGCGAACGGGGTTGACGCGCTTTACCATAACACGAATGGCGCCAACAACACGGCGAACGGTTTTCAGGCGCTTGTAAACAACACCAGCGGCTCCGACAACACAGCCAGCGGCTACCAGGCTCTGCATGAGAATACGAATGGTAATAACAACACAGCCAATGGTTATGCGGCGCTTTACAATAACACAAGTGGCAACAATAATACTGCAGTTGGCTATGAAACCTTGCACGACAACATTGCTGGAATGCGGAACACTGCGGCGGGTTACAACTCCATGTATCATAATACAAACGGTTCCTATAATGCCGCCTTTGGTGATGGAGCACTCACTCTAAACGTGAACGGCAGCTTTAACACAGCAGCAGGATCAGACGCTTTGAACGCTCACGCCACCGGTGATAACAACACGGCGTTCGGGAGCGGCTCGCTTCAGGCCAATACAAATGGCAACAATAACATCGCCCTCGGTATTAACGCCGCCATCCACCTTACGTCAGGAAATAATAACATCCACATCGGCAATCAAGGAACGGATGGCGACAACAACACAATCCGCATTGGCACGCAGGGATCACACACCAACACATTCATCGCGGGGATTTATGGAGCGCCAGCTGCCGGCGGCTCGCTTGTTTATGTCAATGCCGCTGGCCAACTAGGCACGACATCGGCGCAATTGTCCGCCGCCATAGTGACGAACACGGAAGCCGGCGTTACCTTGAGTGGCACCTTCAGCGGCAATGGCGCGGGCTTGACCAATTTGAACGTGGGGCAATTGCCAGGAACCGTTTTGACCAACCATGAGAGTGACGTGACTTTGAGCGGCGCTTTCAGCGGAGACGGCGGCGGGTTGACGAATCTTAATGTCGCTCAATTGACCGCCCTGCCGAACTTGCAACAGATTGCCCTGCTTAAATGGGGCGTTTGGTCTAACACGTTCACCGTCGGGTTGGAACCTGATGCCATCTGTTTTGACGGAGCCAGTATTTGGGTGGCGAATTACAGCGACAATACTGTGAAGAAACTCAACCCCGGCACAGGAGTCACCATCGGCACTTATAACGTCGGATCCAATCCCGATGCCATTTGTTTCGACGGAGCTAGCGTTTGGGTGGCGAATTCAAGCGGCAACGCAGTGACGAAGCTCAACGCCAACACCGGAGCTACCGTCGGCACTTACAGCGTCGGATCAAGTCCCGAGGCCATTTGTTTCGACGGAGCCAGCATTTGGGTAGCGAATTACAGTGGCGGCACAGTGACGAAGCTCAACGCCAGCACCGGAGCTGCCATCGGCACTTATAGTGTCGGAACTGGACTCGACGGAATCTGTTTCGATGGGGCCAACATTTGGGTGGCAAGTTACTTTGGCGGCACGGTGACGAAGCTCAACGCCAGCACCGGAGCTGCCATCGGCACTTACAGTGCAGGATCAGGTCCCTCGGGGATCTGTTTCGACGGGGCCAGCATTTGGGTAGCGAATTATGGTGGCAACTCTGTAAGGAAGCTCAACGCTGTCACCGGAGTTACTATCGGCACTTATAGCGTCGGATCAAGTCCCAAAGCCGTTTGTTTCGACGGAGGCAACATTTGGGTTGCGAACTTGTTTGGCGGTTCTGTGACGAAGCTGAACGCTAGCACTGGAGTTACCATCGGCACTTACAGCACCGGAGATAGTCCCAACTCAATTTGTTTCGACGGAGTTAGCATTTGGACAGCGAACGGGAACGGAGGTGGCAACACTGTGACGAAACTCTAGCCTCTATTTCGATTAATCGGCGCGCGGTCGTAATTTTGACATTTGATATGAAACATTACATCCGAACGGTCTGCATGATTGCCATTATCCTGTCAGCACAGCACGCGCTCCACGCCCAAACCCATTCGATAGACTGGTATGAAATCGCCGGCGGCGGCAGCACCAGCACGGGTGCAGTTTATTCCGTAAGCGGCACCATCGGCCAGCCGGATGCCAGCGGCGCGATAAGAGGCGGCAATTATTCCGTGACCGGCGGTTTCTGGTCGCTCTACGCCGAGCAAACATCTGGCGCACCGCTCCTCACCATCACCCGTTTCGGCAATCAGGCTGTTGTTTCGTGGGATGCAACTGTCACTGGCTGGACACTGCAAACGAATGCCAATCTCGTCACGCCGATTTGGGGCAATTACCTGGGCATCGTCGTCAACGACCACATCACCAATTCGCCGCCCAAAGGAAATTTGTTCTTCCGATTAAAAAATCCGTGAGTCAGAAATCAAATGTAAGGGTCACGCCAGAGACCTGCTTGACAGGGTTATTTCGGAAGTTTCGAAGATGTCAGAGGGATATGCTCTGACGTTTATGATGCGGCTTGCAGTTGTGACGCTCGTTGCTTTTTAGCCCACGCGGTGCGAATGACTTCTGGGATTTGGTGATTGGTCATGTTGGGCAAGCGACTCAGAACCTCCCGGAGATATTGGTAAGGATTCAATCCGCGCCGGCGGCAAGTTTCGATCACGGTGTAAATGATGGCGCTGCGCTGGCCCGCATCCGCTTCGCCAACGAACAGCCAGTTTTTCTTGTTATCGCAAGCTTGCGATAACAAGAATTGTGGAATCGGGCAGTGTCGCCAATAATTTGGCAAGACTTCGCAATGGGAACGGTGCTTTGGGATACAACTCAACAAGGATGTGGTCCGCCGGGTGCTGGCAGCTCATTATCGACCCATCAGCGGCGGCGGTCCCTCCTGGCTCACGTTGCTGGGGCAGGCCAAACACACGTGCAGGCGGTGGCCGTCGACGGCGTGGCTCTCTACCTCACTTGGTTGCGGGGAAACTCTCATGTCCGGTTCGCAGGGGGAAGTGACAGCAACGTCGCACCCAACACCAATTAAGCACGTGCAGATTTTGTTGCTGATTCCCAATGGTCATGCTATTTTTTCATAGCCGACTGAAGAAAAACTTGTATAGAAGAAACCGAAACTTCATAATGCGAGTGCGGAAGCTGCTCGAACTGCTTAATTTGCTTAGCCGGCTGGGGTAATTGCAAATCTTAGTATGTTTTCAAAAAAGACAAAATCTGGACTGTTCGATTGGGTGGCTGAATTCACGGCCAAGTCTCGCGGCCCTCGCGTAAGACTTTCCCGAAGTTCTGGCGCTTTGCGCGACCTGTTGGCCAAGGGTGTTTTGTCTGATAAAACCAGGGAGCCTGCGCTGCGGCATTATCTCCAAGCGATCGATTCTGCCTCGCGCCTCGCTTCGGAACAGTTAATCCGCGTTGTTCGGGATTTTGATTCGTATTTCGGCGAGGTCGTCGTCGGAGAAGTGCCGCTGTTGAAGAATGCCCTGACAGTTCTGGAATCAAGCTTGTCCCCGACTACCGAGACAATAGAAGTTGCATTGAAGGTCTGCCGGCTGGCTGGGGACCAGGTTGGGCGACGACGGAATCTGCAAAAGTTATGTCTTCTTCTGGCGAGCGCAGGCGATTCCAGTGGACTACTGGCCAGACTTTTCGAGCGCCACAAGGAAGGATCATTGTCGAAGGATGAACTGCAGCCGATCCTGAAAGTCTTCCTTGAGCACCAATTATTCGAGGGGAGTTCCGCTTGGGGCCAGTTCTTAACGAGCTTACCGGGGGACCTCCTCCCGCCATTGCATCAGGTATTCGGAGCGGTTGGCCGACAACGGCAAGCTGCTGATCTTGCGGAATCGTCTGGAGATCTGCGCAACGCAGCGCTTTACTTGCTCGCCGTTCCGGGCATGGATGCGGCGAGGCGGGCTTTGGACTTGGCCGGGAAAGTGGCGGATGCAACAGCCATCGGCGCCGCCCACCTGAAGGTTGCTGAGTATTTGTGGAACCAGAGCGAGTTTTCCGAGGCGGAAACTCACTTCCACCAAGCAGGCCAGATGCAGCGCGCCAGCGATTGCCAGCGAAGGCTGGGTCGTTATGCTGAAGCAATCAGGACGCGTGCGGAGGTGGCACCGGAATGGAGGTCAGAGATTCGCGCTGCAATCGAAGTCGGAGTTCGTTCTCATCTTGCGGCGAAGGAATTCGTCGAGGCAGCTCGATTGCTTCGCACGGTAGAGTTGTCCTGGCGCACGAAGCTGGACCAACCTGAATGCCAGATGGAGGCTGACCGGGTCCGCAATCTTCTGGCTGATGTTGTTAAAACCGGGCGCGCGGTTTTGGAGGGTGAAGTCCGTGCGACTCAAGCAGAGCCTGGTGCTGAGGTCTTTAAGCGCTGGAGTCTCCTCGAAGAATCCGCTGGCAATTTCCTGGAAGCGGGGTTGCAGGCCGAACTGGCGCGCGATTACTTCACTGCTTCAGTGCTATTCGAGAAGGCAGGCGCCTTCGGTCAGGCATTGTCCGCGCTGGGGCAGACGGCGCAGGGTGGTGAACCGAAACGGCGAGCCGAATTGTTAGAGCAGGGCGGTGATTTTTTCATGGCCGGGCTTCTCTATGAGCGCCTAAAAGAGACCGACCGAGCAATCGCGATGTTCGAGGCAGCCGGGGAATTCGTCCGTGCTGCCGACCTGCGACGCGGGCAAATTGGCGACGCTGACGCCGCGTTCGACGAAAAATGGTTGAATCTGCTTACCAAGGCACAACGGGTTGAGTCGCTCGCTGAACTCTGCCTGGCAGAAGCTAGCGTGCCAGGCCGCGCCACCGCAGAGCGAGCAAGTTTATTACGTCGCGTCAAAGGGCTGGCTGAAAGCGGCTTGGTCGCTGCAAAATGGCTGGCACGGGTCAACGCAGAACTTCCGCTGACCGAAGCAGCGAACAAAGCGGATTTTGACAGACTGGTGGCTGATTGGGCGGCGAAGGCGCAACGTGAAATCACGGCAACCTATCTTGATTGTTTCGGGATGGACTTGGGCACCAGCAACAGCGTGGTGGCGTTGTTCAATCGAAAAACCGGCCAGGCCGAAGTTGTCGAATGGCGAGGCCGGCAAACCATTCCCTCCGTATTTGCAGTGGATCAACTGGGGATCGAAGTGGTTGGAATTCCAGAATCGGAGCTGTTCGGAAAATCGCCTCGCGCCATCGTTACCCGGGCCAAGCGGGCGATGGGAACAGACAAGCGATTCAAAGTGGATGGCAATTTTTACCGTGCTGAGGAGATTTCCGCCCGGTTTATCCGTCACGCACGAAAGGTTGCCCTTGAGCATCTCCGCGGCCGGATCGCTGAACAAATCTCGAAGCTTGCTTCGCAGAAAGGGACAACGCCGCCCGGCGAGTGGATCACCGACCATCTGGTCGAGCACCCGCCAATACTTGCGCTTAACCATGCGGTCATCACAGTTCCCGCGTATTTCAACGACGCTCAAAAACAGGCGACTCGTACGGCGGCGACCTTGGCTGATGTCAGCGTGCTGCGGTTGATTCACGAACCCACCGCCGCCTGCCTGGCGCAGCGTATGCGCGATACCAAAGAGGAAATGGTCATGGTCGTTGATATGGGAGCTGGGACGCTCGATTTGTCCTTGCTAAAAGTTGCCGGCGGCGTGCTTGAGGTGGAGGAAATCGAAGGCGACAATTCGCTCGGCAGTTCCGACCTCGATGAGATTCTTTATGCTCACTTCATCGAGGTGGTAAGAAAACAGACCGGAACCGAATCCATCCAACAGGGATTGGCCGGCCGGCGACTGCGACAGGCGTGCGAAGAATTGAAGATTGAATTGTCGTCACACACGAACTGGACCATGCAACTGCCACATTTGGCAGGCGCCAAAACCGTCGAACTCTCCTTGCGCCGGGACGAACTCGAAAAGTTTGCGGTCCCCTGGCTCAATCGAATACAGGTTGCCTGCCGCAAGATCAAAGGCCGACCCGCGCGTGTCCTGCTAATTGGTGGCGGCGCGCTCATGCCGGCGGTCAGGCGCTGCGTCAAAGATGTCTTCGGCATGGATCCGGGCGCAGGAGCGGACCCATTGACGGCTGTGGCGAGGGGCGCAGCGCTCCAGGCGGCGATTCTCGCGGGTGCAATGAAGGACCATTTGGTGCTGGATGCAGTGCCGTTCAGTCTTGGGATCAGAGTTGGCGACCAAACTGCAACCTCCAAGTTCGATCCTTTGATTCGCAAACATTCCACAATTCCAGTCAGAACCAGCCGCACCTACACCACCAAAGTGGACAACCAGCCGAACGTATACATTGAAGTGTTCCAGGGAGAAGACCCAAAGCCGGAAAACAATTTCAAGATCGGACAATTCATCCTCGATGGGATACCAATGGCAAAAGCCGGCGTGCCACAGATCGAAGTCACGTTCGACATTGATGCGAACTGCCTCTTGTGTGTCTCCGCCCGGGACGTGGTTACGAAGCGCGAGCGCCAGATCACGGTCACGGATTCGCATCTGCTGACCCCCGCCCAAGTTACGTCGCTGCAACAAAGACTACGGGAATCGCAAACGCACCAGGAAGGGTTCGAGCGGCTGGGCAAGGTTGCCGAAGGCCTTGAGACTCTCCTGCGGGAAGCGAGCAACGCAGATCTGGGCCGACCAAGGCGTGGTTTTGAAGATTTGCTGCTTCACTACCAGAAACACATGCCGCGCTATTCCCCAACGCGCGCCGATAATGAAACACTGCTTGAAACATATCGCGAGCGAACTGAATTGGAGTCAAGGGCACGGCTGGCGTTGGACCGTTTAGATACTCTTAAAAAGAGTGTGGAAGTCTGGCAAACCCGTCGGGCGGGGCTGGATTTGCGTTCGGAGAAAATGGAACAAGAATTGCAAGCCCTGCTCAATGAAGGCGACGCCCTGCTGCGCCGGGTGCAAGACGGGGCGCACGCCATCGGGCAAATCGCCGGCACTTATCAGAGATGGACCAACGTTCTTCAAGGGCTCGCCATCAATCCCGAAGGAAGTGCCGAAGACCTCGCTCGTCATTTCCTCCGGCTGGCGCGGCATGAAGAAGCCATGGCACACTATTGCCGCTTGGGTCCACCCACGCAGCGGAGCCAAGTCGAGCTGGGACTCGAGATTCTTGCCCGCCAACGGCACCGGGAAGACTATCTGAAGTTTTTCAATGAACACATTGGACTGCTCCGAGTGACCCGGCCTGACTTTGTCCGCCTGAATCAATCGGTCAGAGCCTTCGCCTCATCGGTCGTGTGGATTCAGCAGCAGCGAGGCACCGGCAGCGGGTTTGCCGTCGGACCAAACGAGGTAGCCACCAACCGGCATGTCGTCACGAATGGTTCGACCGGCCAGGTGGTTTCCCCAAGCGAGCTGAGGGTTGTTTCGAAGCATGGCATTTACAGCGTGGCTTCGATTCATGTGCCTGCCGGTGGACGCGATGACGTGGCCATCCTTCGACTGGCCGGAGAGACTTCGCTGCTGCCGCTGAATCTCGGTTTTTCCGAGTTAGTGGAGGTGGGTGAACGAATCCTGACCCTGGGGTTTCCATCGCCAAATGCCGGGGGGTTTGAAGAAAACCTGTATTGCAACGTAGGTTTGGTAAACCGGATACGGCCCAGTGAGTTCTGCTCCGAACGCGTATTGGAGATTAGCCTTGAGTTGCAAGGGGGGATTAGCGGATCACCCATTTTGAATGAACTCGGCGAGGTAGTAGGGTTGGTCACGTTCGCTCAAATGCGGGCGCAGCCAAACCAGTCCGGCCAGGTGCTTATCGAGCGATCATTTTATGCCATACCTGTCGGGGTGTTGCGCCGATTGCGTGCGGAGATTCCTCAAACCAGAAACGATTGGCAGAATGGCTAACGGAGATTCAGGAATTGCCGAGAACTCTCCATAACAACCAACCCAATGGTGAGCAACATCGTCGCGTGCTGGCTGCGCAGAGTGTTCAGTGAGTCGGTGGGGGAAAAGCTGCACTCGTGGCGGGTTGTGGATCGCCAATGTCGAGTGCGCCACAAGTGGCAATGAGTTTCACCGGACGAGCCTTGCGATTGTCGTTTCGGACAACTACCCCGGCACAACTCGGAAACTTCGGTAACGTGTCACTTTGGTTTCGCCTTTTCCAAGAACGACATTTCAGTGAAATAATCGTTCACCAATCCGTATCGCGCCTTGATTTCGTATTCGTCATACCAGAAGACTACGACGACGCCTATGATCTCACCGTATAGTGGTCCTTGGGTTGACGCTTATGTATAATCTGGCCGTGACGGAGCGGTTGCTGGTGTGTCCGCACTGTCAAGGGCGGGAGATTATCCGCAAAGGCAAGCGGTTCCGGCGCCTCCAGACCGTGCCCATCTTTTCAATGCACTCATACCAATACTTCCGGTCCTTTGAAACTCGGTGACGAGCCGAGTCCGTTGTTGGGAGTTGATCACGTCCCGGCAGTCTGCCCGGTCGGGCCTGGGGCCCGACCGAAAACCACCAGAACTTTCCCCAGCCATGGGGAATTATAGTTGTCGTCAGCGGGGAAGTTTACCTGTCATTACACGTCGCACCGACGAATTTTTGCGAACCAAGGTCTTGAAAGAGCGTCGACTCTTCCGTAAAGTCTGTGGTACAAAGTGGTGAATGGCGTTTTCATTAGGCTGGTTGATTTCAAGCCTTTTGACGCTTTCCCCTCTCTTTGGTCCATTCAACCATGAAATATCCGGGTTAGAGACCATACCGATTATGCATTTGAAGCCAGGCCCAGGGTACCAGCTCCGCTATGACGATAGCGGAAAGCTGATCGAGCGGATTGTGAGATTTGGAGCCCTTCCCTTCAGCGATGACCTCAAGTTTCCACGCTCGGTGGACTTCCAAAAGCGCGCGGTGCAAGCCGGGGTTCATGGCGTGCTCCTCATTCAAGCGTGGAAGCGGGATCCCGGCGGTAATTTCCAATACCAGATTTCTGGCGTGGACACGGACTTGTACCAGCTTGCATTTTACGATGCACCATCGCTGCAAGGCCGTGGCGTGGTCGACATTTTGCGGCAAGTCGCAGGCATCCTCGCCCAGGTTCGGGACCAATGCAAACGTTCCCATGGCTGTCTCCGGTTGGGAAGTATTTTGCTGCGTCTTGACGACCAACAATTACTGGCAGGCGCTCAAGTAATGCTTACCGATTTCCTGCCGGACCAGCCCGAAAGATCTTACGAAAATGCGGATTTGAAGGCGTTCGCTCGTTTGATCATACGTCTTGCCTCAGACACGAGAAAACTGGGCCAACCAGATAATGCCCTCAACTTGACCGATCTGCCCGATGAACAGGATCCAACGGCGCGGCGGCGCTTTGGCGGAGATCAATGGCCAATCTGGCGGGAAATCGCTAAAGAGATATTGGCCCCGGATGACACCGTCCGGATTGCGACCCTTGAGATTCTCCATCAACGGACCCAAGGCAATCGCGAACCACCCAGCGCTCCTCCCATCAAGCAGTCGCAGACGATCACGTTTGAGCCGTTGCCGGAAAGAATTCACGTTGGCGAGTCCATTCTAATCGGTGTTAAAGCCAATTCGGGGTTGCCGGTTAGCCTCAGTGTCCAGTCGGGGTTCGCCGAGATCGCCGATGCGCGGTTGACCGCTGCAAAAACTGGCCGGATAACCATAAAGGCGTCCCAAGCAGGCGACCAGCAATATCTTGCGACCGAGGCGGTTCGTCACATCAACGCTGTCAAACGCGCCCAAACCATCCGCTTCAACCCAATTGACCTCAAGTTTGTGGATGACGCGCCGGTTGAAGTTACAGCTTCGGCCAGTTCCGGTCTGCCGGTGAACCTACGCATCCTGTCCGGGCTTGCCGAAGTGCAAGACCACACCATCAGGATCGGTGGCACCGGCAGGGTGGAGGTCTGTGCCTCACAGGCCGGCAATCACGAATATGAGCCGGCAGCGGACGTCACCCAAACTTTCGAAGTGCGGGAAAGGGAGGCCACCCGGTTAAGCCAAACCATTGACTTCCCCGACCTCGGCAAAAAAACGTTCGAGGACGCACCCTTTGAGATTGGGGTGCAAGCCAGGTCAGGGCTGCCTGTCAGACTGTGTGTCGTGTCGGGTCCTGCAATGATTGCCGACCGCTGGTTGACGCTGACCGGTGCCGGTGTCGTGCAAATCAAGGCCGAACAGGCTGGGAACGATAATTACCTCCCAGCCGAAGCGATGCAGATGTTGAAAGTGGCCAAGGCCGCGCAAAGCATCAGCTTCAGCCCTCTGCCAAAAGCAATTGCGGTCGGTGACTCCTTCAGCTTGGAAGCCCGTGCCAGCACCGGCCTGCCAGTGACTTTCAGCGTGGTTTCCGGCGGCGGCACAATCAAGGGCAATCAGGCGACTGCCCTGGCCGCCGGCAACCTGACCATTCAGGCCGCCCAAGCCGGGACCGGAAATTACCAAGCTGTGACAGTGTCGCAAACCTTGATCGTGAACAAGGCGGCACAGACGATTGCCTTTGATCCATTGCCGCAACTGGCTCAGGTGGGTGAGGATGTTCCCATTGGCGCCCACGCCACGTCGGGGCTTGAGGTGCGCTTCACATTGGTCGGCGGCACCGAACTCGAAGGCGGTCGGTTGAAATTCCGCAAGGCGGGCACAGTGACGGTCAAAGCCACCCAGCCCGGCGACCAAAACTTTCATCCTGCGGTAGAAGTTGCGCAGACCATCACGGTCGCCAAAGCTCAACAAACCATTGAGTTCCTCGATGTTCCCGAGGAAATTTGCTTCCAGGATAAGATCCAGATCTTCGCCAGGGCCAGTTCAAGCCTGGCTGTGAAGTGCGAAATCCTTTCCGGCCCCGCCCAACTCGACGAAAATCTGTTAACCGCAACCGATGTTGGCCAGGTGAAGATCAAAGCCACTCAGGCCGGGGACGGCGACTACGAGCCGGTGGAGGCTGTGCTGATCCTCCCCATTGTCAAACGTCCGCAAACAATTGAATTCGGCAGACTGCCTGACCGGAAGCTTGGGGATCCGCCATTCGAAATTACTGCGGTCGCAACTTCGGGGCTGCCGGTCAGGTTCAAGGTTTCCTCCGGCCCCGCTGTGATTACCGGCAACCAAATGTCGGTGACCGGTGTAGGCACCGTGAAAATCGCAGCCAACCAGCCCGGCGATCACTTTTTCCAAGCCGCAGCCGAAGTCGTGCAGGAATTCCGAGTCAAAGATCCCAAACGCAGCCGTCGGCGATTGCTCGTGGCGCTGGTGCTTGGATTTTGCCTCGGTGGTGTTGGCGTCGCGGCTTGGTGGGTCTATCAACAGTCGCGGATCCGGCACGAAATCGCCGTGGTCGAAGAATATATCAAGGCCAATAACTTGGAAAAGGCTCTGGATTACTTGAAGCAGTCACCCATTTTGCCGCAAGGCACAAAAAACAACCTTGAGCAGGCCTTGAGAACGGCGCCCGTTTTGGTCAGTTCTAATCTAGTCTGCATGCTCAATCCAGGAAACAACACAAATGTTCACCTGGCTTTTGATCTGCTGCCTAAAACTTTGCTGGAACGCGAAAACTTGAGAAGTTGCGTTGAATGGAATGTTGTGGACGCTGCCGATGTTGCCGACGGCTCTGGATTGATCGTCAAGACCCTGTCCCGGAAATTCTTGGTCAAAAATGGCTTGGATCTCTCCGCAAGCGCGGCCAAAAACGCGGCGGATGGGAAATACCATTTCACGCTGCATGTGACAAACAGCCTCACCAGCACGAACTTCACGATCAGTGTGCTCGTCAGGAAACCGGCCGTTCCGCCTCCACCACTGGTTCATCCCACCGTGGTTGTGGAAGTTATAAAAGTGGACGGGCTGCCCATTGAGCGCAACGGGGATCAGGTCATTGTGCATGACGGTGATCCGGTAACACTTCAAGCCAGACTCACCGGCACATCCCTGTGGACAGTGACTTGGGCCTCGAACGGTGTGCCGGTGGGAAAGCCCCACGTGGTCAATTCTACGAACGACACGCTGTTGGTGAGGCCGCGCGTTCTCTCCGAATTTGCTTCCAAGGAAATCACCTACGCAGTGATTGCGTTGAGCGACGCCAACGCCTTGCCGGCCGACCTTGAGCGTAACAGCGTCGAGATCACCGTGAACCCGCGGCCGGGTGCCGAAGCACACGCGAAGACGCAGACGATTTGCGCAGGTGAATCAGCGGAGGTGTGGGCCGATTTGAAGGGAATCCCGCCTTGGAAGGTGAGGTGGAACGACGAAAAAAAGACAAGAATCGTGACCAACAGCCCGGCCAAACGAACCGTTTGGCCGCAGGTGAACACGAACTACGCGGTGACCGAATTGAAGGACAAGTATGATTACCCTGCCGAGCACAACGATCTCAATAGTGATGCAACCGTAAAAGTAAATCAGCGCCCCACCGCCACGGTCAGCGGCACGACGAACATTTGTCAGGGAAGTTCGGCAACCGTGTTCGCGAAGTTCACGGGAGAACCGCCGTGGAATGTTTTGTGGTCCGACGGATTTCAGACAAACGGCGTGACCACCAGATCTTTGAGTCGAACCTTGACGCCTGCGACAAGCACGAATTACGCGGTGACGTGGTTGAAGGACGCCAATTGCACGGCTACTAATAAACAAGACCTTAAGGACATGGCGCAGATCACTGTCCATCGGCGGCCGACGGCCAACGTGAGCGGCGACAGCACAATCAAAAGAGGTGATTCAACCAGCATAACAGTGGAGTTCACGGGGCAAAAGCCCTGGACGATGACGTGGTCCGACGGAGTTCAGACATTCCAGACCGACGACGTGAACACCAACCGTTTGATTCTGCGTGTGACGCCCCCCACGAACACAGACTCCATAGTTTATAGGGTAACAGCGCTTGCTGACCACTGGGGTAAGGCGGAATCGGGCGACCTCACGGGCAGCGCAACGATCAGGGTGGAAGTGCCAAAGACGGACACAAATCAAGTGCTTACCGCTAACTTGCAAGATTTGGATCGCGAAGTCAAAACACTTATGGTCCAATTCGGAGTCAATAATATCTCCAGCAAAGATATTCAAAAAATCCCAACACCTCGTGACGTTACACCTTTCAAACGTTCCGTCCTGGGTATCGGTGAATATTATGATCAGGTGAAAGAATTGACGGCTAGATACGAGAAGCTCCATCAACTGGATCTAAACCGCGAGAATGATTTGAAGGCTCTTGGAAATACAATTTATTACTGGAACGTGAAACACCAGAGTCCCTAGAGTCAGAACGCTTCACCATGGCTGTTGGAACCGGATGTTCCAGCCTCCGCCACATCTTGGCGCCGATGGATTGGATCAAACATCTGCCCCATGCAGCCGCCTTCAGGGCCAACCCGAGGGGCCAACAGATCTCGGTGACGAGCCGTCCCTGCCCCTGTTCTTGAAGCCGCCCGGTTTTCAAATCCATTGAACCGTATTAATAGTTGACTTCCCCGGCTGGTTTGGCGATAAAATGGCGAAGTCAAAGAATGGCCGTTGCGGCCATCAAGAAAAACCAAACGATGAGTGCAAATCCGATCATAAAACTGGTTCATTCGTCCCTGCTGTTGACGGCGGGCCTGATGCTATTGATGACTGCCTGCAGTTCCACCCCGAAACCGCAGCCGCTTAAGTTGAGCATCCAAGCCGACGGCCAGGCGGCCAGGCTGACCATTCGCGTGTATGTGGGCGCGGCCAACCAATACGACAAGACGCTGGTGGACAGCAAAGTGGATGATTTGCTCCAGCAATTCTCCGCGTCCGTTCCGTCCGAAATCTTTTGTTTCCAGTTGACCAGCAGAGGGCAAGACGTCCCCCTGGATGACCCCATGTGGAGAGTGTGGCGGGATCAGAAGCGTGCCGACCAGATTGTGGTGATCGCTGACCTGCCAAAAAATTTCGGTGGCAGCGAGCCGGAACGGCGGCGCGTCGTGGTGCCGCTGGACAAGAAGTTATGGCACAACCTGCAAGAACATACGGTTCACTTGCGGATACGTGAGGACAAAGTCGAACTGTTGGACAATCCGGGTTATTAGCAGCCCTGAAGGGGAAGCGCCGATCATTCCTGACCGCCATGACCTACTCATCGGTTCCTTCCGGATACAGAGCGGTGCCGCTGGATGCGGAGGAAACGCCGCATTCCTGGAAGGCCTGCATCCTGGTGCGCGACGGCGGACCCGGGGTTTCCGAACTGGTGCTGCTGGTCAATCTTCCGGACGCCCGCGCTTATCTGGGCTGTGTCCTGGATGATCGGAACATGGTTCGGGTCTGGCTCCAAATTTGGGTCCAAAACCTGGATGGCTTCGTCGCGCTGGACGCCCGTTTTGCGGAGCAACTTTCCAGCGAAAGCATGGACGAGCGGTGGCAGCGACACTGGCAGGCGATCCGGGACACGAACGCGGCTTCAATCGCGTTGGAAATTCCGGAGGACAAGCTGCGTCCACTCTACCTCGATGTTCGCCGGTGGATGGTCCTTCGGCCGTCAACGCCGCAGGGTTCCGAATGGGTGCTCTGCAAAGACAATCAATTGCTCCGCCAGGCACGCCTGCCCGAATACTCGCAATCCCTCTGGCGCTATCTGCGGACAACTCCGCCCGCTGCCACGGAACGCTTTGTGGCCGCCGACAGCAGCGCGCCGCTGGGCGAAACCGCCGCCGCGCAATCGGCGGAACTGGGGTTCGACCCGGCGTGGCTGCCGATCAACCCCCAGGGTGGCCGGCTGGCCGCCCGCGTTCACCCGCTCCTTGATTTCGGGGACTATGTGGACTTGCTGAACGGCGCCACCATTGCGGACCTCAGCGCGCGCAAGCGAAGCTGCGAAGCCGACATTTTAAGGAGCGAGTTGACGGCGGTGGGCGGAGACGGACGCCGTCATGGCCTGTTGTTGGGGAACGACGGAATAGAGTTGTTTTACCTCAAACTCCGGCTCTTGTTGCAAGCCGGCAAGGCTCTCCTGTCACACCTGCGGCAGAGCCAGTGCCCGCTGCTCAATCTCGATCCCGCCAGCTTCGGCGTTTATGTCGGCGCCTCGGGAGATTTGCCGTGGCCCTGGACCACCACTTGCGACCTGGTGCGCCCCGGCCAAGCGTATCCGCTGGCGATTCCCGAAACCTCAGAGGTCCGGTTTGCGCCGGCGGGTCAAGCCAACACCAACGCTTATTGCCCCGCCGGGCTTTCCAAGCGGGGCGACCAGAGCGTCTCGGTTCGGCCGATGCGAATCGTCACGGATGAACAACACCGGACTTCCATGGAAGGCACACTCTGGATTTCGTCGCCCGTGCCGGTGGAAGTCTCCGATGTGGTTCGTTTCCGGCTTTCCCAAGGCTGGACCGCCGGCGACTTTTTTGGGGCCGTCGTTGGGAATGGCGCGGGTTTGCGGCAGGAGATTCAGTTTCGCACCTGGCCCCGCACGTTGGAACTCGGGGATGCGGCGCAACTAAAGCGGCATGAAGGCGGGCGGATTGAACGCTGCTGGTGTGAATTGATTCCGGCCGTAAGCTCGCCTTACGACCTTCATTCACTGGCCGTGCTCGGCGCCCGCGCCCTATTGACCCATGATAAGAACCCGCTGGCGACGGTGGTGGACGCCCTTGAACGCTTGGGCCGCTTGGTGGGTGCCGGGTTTTCGTCCAGCGCCAGCCACGCGGATACCGTCAGGGAAGTGGAGAAACTGCTCGTCGAAGCCGCCCTTCCCGACAGCCTGATGGCGCATCATGTTTATGGCAACCTGCCCGATGGCGCCAAGAACCCGAATTTCCTGCCTGCCAGCCTCTGGGCGGAGGCGCTGGCAATTCTGATCCGGCTCCTGCCCGGACTGGGACCGGTCAGCCAGTGCCCGGATTATGGCGCGGCGCCCGCCGGCGCCCTTCATCTGCCACTGGAAGAACCACTGGCCGCGCTCGAAAGCCTTGGCGCCCGCGCCCGCAGTTTGATTTTCTCGGACTGGAATTCCAATCGCGAGATGAGAACGATTCTCGCCGGGCTGCGGAATTCACTCTGAACGGCTGGCACCCTTGTATTGCATTGCTGACCACTTTGGCCATTACAAACGGCGAAGAATCTACGCCCGGCCGCTTCCAATGTCGCAACCTAGTTTGAGAAAAGGATCGGTGTTCTTCGCCATCTCGGCCCGTTGCGGCGGCGTGAGAGTGAGGCCATCGGGACCCTGAGTGGGCACTTGCGGAGCTTGCGGCAGCGGTGGCGCGGCAGGTTTCTTGAAGAATGGCAAATGGAAAGTCGGCGCGGCCGGCTTGGCAATCTCCGGCACCTTGGGCACTTCCAGTTTTGGCGCGGCCACGCCGGGAGGCGAAATTGGTTTCCCGCCTTGGGCCGCCGCCAGCATCACCGCGCCGCTGGTGGCATGGCCAGTCAATCCCTTGCCGGAGCCGGCCCAAGCTGCGCCCTGCGCCGCCCAAGCGCCGGGGGTTTTATGATCCGTTTTGGCGGCCACCAAGGCCGCCGCTTTTTGATTCTCAGGCGTGGGATTTTGCGACCAGGCTTTGGCGGCTTGAATGGCCTCGAAATCCGGTTTGTGGGCCGGATTCGACACTTTCTCCGCGCTGGCTGCGGCCCATTGGACCGACTTCTGCTCCGGCAGCCCGTGCGCCAGGGATTTCACCGCATCCGACGAAAGCTGCTTCTGATTCAACGCCTGCGCCTGCTGGCAGGGAGTCATGCCCGGCTTGACCACCTGCTGGGCGGCGGGGCTCAAGTAATTCTGGTCTGCTGCCATAGATGTCTTAACCTAATCTTTCCGGGCCTCGGACAGATCGTCATTTTCAAAAACCCGCATTCAAACGATGCACGGCCTGTTGCACGTCCAAATCACGCACGTCTTTGCAAGCATCGCTCGTCAAAAATGTTCCCAAGCCCACCACCACCGCCGTGGAGCCTCCCGCAAATCCGCCCGCCACCGGCGTTCCGATCGTGCCGATCAGCAGCGTGGCCAGTGCGCCCGATTCCATGCTGTTGCGCCAAATGCGATTGGAACACTCGCGCGCGGCTTCACGTGCGTCTGCCTCGGAAACGCCGCGTCCAACCAGCCGCTCCGTTAAAATCGCCTCCAGCACGTCTCCTTTGGCGAAATATAGTTGTCCCAAAGCCTTTTTATGTTCTTCAGTCAATTGCATATACTTCCGTCCTTTCATTTGTTGTTCGCTACATCTGTTGCGCCACCTGTTCCAATTCCTCACAGCTTAGACACATTTCCTGATTCAGGATAGTTTGATCATCAACCATAAAACAGATCAAAATTTAAATCACTCTGGATCCAATGACTCGCGGGCTGATTCGCGGGGATGTCAAATCGCATCACATACTGCATCAAACCGCCGGAAAGGTCCGTGTCGTCAGCGATGGCGGACTGGTAATCTGGAAACTCTGAACTGTAAACGTGCTGGCCTTTGGCCCCGCCGACAAGGCCGACCACCGAACCGTCCCGCGGAACGGCCAACCGGGCGACGAAATCAAACGTGGGCGTCCAATCCCGGCAGATGGCCAGCATCTGTCGCAGTTCGTGGCGAAGGGCAAAACCCATGCGGTTCATCGAAACGGCTTTGCCGGCGGATTCCTGGTTGGACAAATCGTTTCGCAAAGCATCTCGGATGTGCAGCAAATCTTCCTCATTGATCCAGAAGCAGCCGTAGACGTTGCTCGGGTTCTTGGAAAATCCTTCCGCGCCCACTCCGCCGCCATAAAGCAAGCGGACAAAGCGCGCTGGACCAAAAAGGCGCGCAGGGACGTAGCCATTTTTAAAACTATTCGCCACTTGGGAACTGGGTGATTCGCCCCATGCTTCCTTTTCGTCAATTGTTTCAGTTCTGATGTGGGAAGAATACATAACAAAACTTCTCATTTCACCATAGGATTAATGCAAGAACCGCAGTTTGCTGAATCCGCCCCGCGCTGGCGTGGTAGCCAAAGTTGGGCGTGTGGCTGGCGAACCGATAAATGTAGCTGCCTTCCTTTAACTGAATTGGGCCGGGAGCAATGATTCCGGCGCGTGCATTCAGTTCGTCAGGTTCGGGAACATGATTGACAACGTTCTTCATAATGCCTTATTCAAAAAGGTGTTGAGCTAACTTCTGCTCCGGCAAACCATCCGCCATTGATTCCACCGCGTCAGACGAAAACAGCTTGTGGTTCGGTGCCCGTGGCTGCTGACAGGGCATCTTGCCCAGCCTGATGACCTGTTTTGCCGCAGGACGCAAAAAATCTATTGAGCCGGCAATAGATAAAAAACATGCTCATTGCACTTATGTCGGAAAGCCTCCTTCAGTCTATTTTAAAAACTGTTTTCCGAGTATCTTGCCGGTGCCAACATCTATTTCGTATAGAATACCATCTCGATTATAAGCTTTCAAATGGCCTCTGTCGTCCATCTTAATGTTCTTAAATGGGGTTTTGTCATAAATGCCATCAGGAGCACCAATCTGCCAAAGAATGTCCCCATCAGCATTAAGTCGATAGACGTTCTGGTTTATCTCATTTGGTGAAGAATTTTGGGGGAGTTCAAGCGTATTGATAAGAATAATTTTGTCCCCATTTTGAATAGGAATTTCCATTTTTATTAAATTGCTTGAGAATTGATTCATTGTAATGGTCTCATATTTGAGAAGCTACTCGATGGAATGTCGTCTAGCAACTGATATTGCACACCTCCGCCCCCAACCCCCCAATCAGATTGCGGTGCAATAGATCCGGTCTGCATTTGAGTATTTGCTGGCACTGAAACATCAGAGAAATGAGTAGGCGTATAACTTAATGCCAAATGGTCTTGAATTTGTTCTGGCGACATCCCCGCAATTTCATCAGCCTTTACAAGAAACGCGCCCTCTTGATTATCAACTCCATGAACGCGGACGAAATCAATTTCCGAATCCGTCGTAAATTTTGTAACATCCGTCCCTTCAGTATATGGGGCGTTCCAACCCTTAGAGACATAAGGAGCATTCGCTTCCTCTGCCGTAATCGTTTGGACGTTTGAGACGTCTTCCCCGACAACAGCGGCTGATCCAGTAGCCCCATCTTCAGCAAGTAACGCTCCGCCAACTTTTCCTGCAATAATTCCTCCTGCAATATTACCCAAAACCTCGCTTTTCTGGCCGTCAGACATATTATGCCAATTGCTGACCAACTTGGTAATGCCATAAATCCCGACTGCGGTAAGAGCGACGACCAGCGCGATCGCCAACCAAGCAGGCGAGGCCGCTATCGCCGCCAAAGTGACCAAGCCAATCGCAAAACCTTCCGCCACACCCTTCAAGAAACACGGCACGCAAAACGTATGCGGCAAGACATCGCTAAAGAACTCGGAAATTCCATGGAAGATGCTTTCAAACATCGGCTTTAAGCTCCAGGTTTCAGTTCCTTGTAAACGCTGCAGGCCGTGGCGAGAAGAAGATTAGTCTTGTCCGGCACTGAAACATTTTTGCTCCTCAACAATTCCCCGGACCAAGCCATCTTGGGATCCGTGTCAAAGCGGTCCCCCAGCAGAATGGAAACGTCAACAAAGCAGATGATCTGTTTTTCGGTAATCAAGCCGTATTCCTTAGCTCTGGGGATACACTCTCGAACTCGCCTGCGTATGTCGTCGTCGGTTAATGCTGATGCTGGCTTGGCAAGATCCCGCCGGATATGTTTGATCGCGCGCGCTTCAAAATCATCAGCGGCCTCCTTTTGAAATGCTTCTGATTGTTCTTTTCTTATCTTAAGCATATTGCTCAATCTGTTGGATTTGTTGGGAGGTAAAAATTTTCAGTCACGACAGATTTATTTGCCGCACCAAGACAGCCCGTTGTGATGACACGAATTCCAATACTAATTCTGCATTTTTAGCCTCGCAAAAAAAACGCGCAATCGGACCAAAAAAACTAACCGTCTCCTGGCCGGTGCAAGTCGGCAGATAGACTCGGAGCACGCGCGGATCGTAAAAACGGAAATACATCTTTTTGCCAGCTTCGTCCTCAACAATTAGAAAATGCCTGAAATGCCGCCGAACCTCACTGAACGGGCTGGCCGAAACAAAATAAGCCACCCAGCTTTTACCCCACGCCTCACATACCAACATTTCGAGCAGCTTGGAGTCCTTCGGCAGGCTGACCAAGTAAGGAGCAAGCTCCGCCAGTTCCTCTCCTTGCTGACCTTCGTAAAGTGATTGAAACTCCTCCTTGGACGCGCGAAGTATTTGCAAAACTTTCGGGTCGCGCGCCGCGTCCAAAATGGCGAACAGCGGCTCCGCTTGTCCGCGCAGCAATTCCAAGAGGCGCGCTTGCAGAGCCGCGAACACGCGCACCACCGGTTCTGCCGGTTGATTCGCGGGTGCCGGAGGTGATGGATATTGCGCGGTGGTGGACATTTCTGGATTCAGGAACATTTTTCGCAGAACGCTGCGCCTGATTTTGCCGCTGATTGGAGTGCCTGGCCTTGACCAGACATGCCTATCATCACCGTTGGGCAACCTAACACGATGACACCTCCATGAGCAGTCTGGTCGCCCAAACGGGCAGCGGGCATATTTCCAATGAGCACGGTGTTGCAGCCCATCACAATGACATCCGGCGGGCCAACACAGGTTGCCATGTCGCCCACGCGTGCGGCGGGCATCATTCCAATCAACACCGTCGGGCAGCCCGGCGGCAGGATTGGCCCGCCCACATGCGGCACCACGCCGGTCACCATCGGACAGACGTGCATGTCAGTAACTCTTGCAGCAGGTGGCATAGTAACAAGGGCTAAATTCTAAAGGCTAAATAAATTCATGATGGGGCAGACTTCTGCCCGGTTTTGGCATCATCGGCGACATCTGGCGCGGTGGGCTGGGCTTCCTTCGCATCATCGGGCGCCGTCGGGCTGGAGCCGCTGCCGGAACCGGCCGCGCCGCCGCTGTTGATCAGCACCATCGTTCCTTGAATGGTCACGCCCGCCGGGCCGATGTCCACAAATCCGCCCGCAGCTTTGAGGGTGAGCTGCATTCCGGCTTCGATAATTACTTTCATGCCGGCTTTCAGATGAATTTCCTGGCCGGCATCCACGGCGTGTTTTTGCCCAACTTTTTCCTGCTGGCTGCCGCCCACCGTCAAGGACTGGTCGCCATCCACTTTCTCGTTGCGTTTGCCTTTGACGTGCGCGTGGCTGTCTTTCTCGATCAGTTCCTTCTTGACGCCTTTGAGCACAATGTCCTGATTGCCCTGGCCGGAGTCAACGCCGCCGATCAGCAACTGCATGCTGTCGCCAATCTGTTCAATCTGGTTGCGATGCACTTTGAGGTGCTTGTCCTGATAAACCATTTCGCGCTGGTCGCCGCCTTTGGAGCCATCCTTCTCCCAGCCGACAATTAAATGGCGGTCGTGGATGACGCGCTCCATGGAATCGTGTTTGACGCGTTGGTCCATGTTGCGCTCGGCGTGGATGAAAATTTGTTCCTTGTCCTTCTTGTCCTCGATGCGAATTTCGTTGAACCCTTCGCCGCCTTTGGTGCTGTTGGATTTCAGCGTGCTCTTGGTCATCTCGGCGGGCAGATCATAGGGCACTTTCTGCTCCTCGTTGAACACGCTGCCGGTGACGAGGGGACGATCCGGGTCGCCCTCCAGGAACTCGACCACCACTTCCTGACCGATGCGGGGTATGTAAATGGCGCCCCATTTCTTGCCGGCCCAGGCTTGCGCCACGCGGACGAAGCAGGAGGAGTTTTCGTCGGACTTGCCGTAACGATCCCAGCGGAACTGGACCTTGACGCGGCCGTATTCGTCGGTGTGGATTTCTTCGCCGGCAGGGCCAACGACCGTGGCGGTTTGGGGGCCTTGAACGAGCGGCTTGGGGGTGACGCGCGCCGGCCGGAAGGGAGTGGTGGCGGGAATGGCGCTGAAATTGCAGGAATAGAACGGCGCGGAGCCGCCGCCGGAGGCGAACTCGCCACCGTCCGCAGTGAGCTGCAATTCAGTGATGAGATATTTGCGGTTCTGGGCGTCTTGCGAATGCTTTTGAAGTTCGAAGACACCGCCAGCCGCCAGCCCCATGGCCGTGGTGACGCCATGCACCTGCTCGAAACGGGCCTGTTGTTCTTCCAGCCGGATTTGCGCGTAACGGTCGGCGTCAGACGTTTCGTAATACTCGCCTGGATAATCGTAGAGGGCAAACCGCGCCATGCCGTGCTCGCGCGAAATCTCCTTCTTCCCCTTCAGCGGATCGCTGGGCTTCTTGAAATCGAAGTTCTTGAGCTGGTATTGCACCGGCAGGACCCCCTTCTCCACGGTCCATTGAGTCACGACCTCGCGCCCCACTTCCTGTCCCTGAGTGGCTTCGTGATATTCCAGCTTGTCGTATCCCGGGGCCGGTTTGCTGGCGCTGATGCGGTCGGCCAGCACCATTTTGTGCTGGCCATCGCTGTGGTCAAACCAGTAATAAATGCCTTCGTTCTCGAACAGCCGGTTGAAGTAGTTGAAGTCAGTTTCGCGATACTGCACGCAGAAGCGGTTTTTGGGGTAGCTGGCGGCAGTCCGCAAAACGTAAAAATCCGAACCGAAACGCTGGCCGTTGAACACGTCCTCGGCGATGTCCAAGGCGCTTTTGCGCTGGAAAATCCGGCAATCGGAGGTGCGCGTCAGGAACCAGATCCACGGAACGATGGTGGCCTGATAGCGGGCATACTGGCCTTGATTCGCGGTCTGGACCAGACGGCTGATATAACCGCTAAAATAACGCGTGCCGTTCTGGCCCAAATCCAGCCGGATGGTGGCCTTGTGTCCCACCACCTGGTTGAAATCAGCGTTACCATCCACGCTGGCAAGTTCCGCCTCAATCACGAATGGCGCGCTGATCTGCTCCCGGAGCGAGAAACGGGTGAGCAGGAATACATCAGGCCCCAAGGCGGTGCTGATCGCCAACGGCCGTTTGCTCTGGGTGGGGTTCATATTTTCAGTTCATTTCAGGATCCGTTCGTTAAGATACTGTGACCGTCGCCTTTCCGCAGACTTTAATGTCAGTATTCTCCTCCCAAGGCTCAGACTCGTCGTGAAACGACTTGGCCAATCCTGCTTTCTCCAGCCTGATGGCGTTGCTGTGATAAACCGTTATCGTGCTTTCATCCGGAGCTATCGCACCTTGGTCTTTTGAGCCGAAATCAGGATTTGGCACGTTTATGTGCTTTTCAGGGTTCCAATGATATTCGTCCGAGGCTTTGCATATCCATCGTTCAAAGCTGACATCATATACTTCAGGGCCGTTGCATTGGCTGAGTAAAAGGCCGGGCGGACCAGTTGTTCGCGATTTGCCGAACACGCTCAACCCACATGACTTGACGGTAATCACGGTGACATCGCTTATCACGGTAAAACCATGAAGGGCATACAGCGCATCCAATTCGCGGGGGTCTACATTCATGCCAACGTAAGCCTTGGCCTGGATGGAAAGAGGGGTTTCCACATTGCCTTCAAGGTGCATCTTGTGCCGTGAATTCAACTGGGCGGATTTTGCGGCTGCCTTGATGCGCGGGACGATGCCTCCAATGATTCCCGAGGGCGTTTTCTTCGCGCTCAAAAAGATCGGGCGCGCGACATTCTGGAGATGGTCCCTTACTTCCACCAGGTCTTTGACGTATCTTGCCGGATAGACTTTAGTCCTTCCTTTGCCATCCAACCAGTGCAGCAACAAAATTGCCGCCAACGAATCGCCTCCAAATTTGGCCTGAATACTGGCGGCTAGCCGGCGGTAAAAACCGGCAACTTCAGGTTCGCTCAATCGTGACAGGTAATCGGTCATAAAGCTGTCAAATACAATCTGGCATCGTTTTGCGCCAGTTTTGGAAGATAGTCATGTGGTATACTTGCGGCCATCTGCTAGCTCGTGATGATGTGGCCAACATACTCCAAAACGCCTTGCGAATAGGCCTCCACAATCCGATCCGGGCTGGAGACTCCAGGGGCGGTTCTCGTAATCGGATAGCCCACGCGACGGAAAGCTTCCAAAACCAGTTCGGAGCAGAAGAAGCGATTCTGGTTGGCGAGTGCGCCTCCCGCCACCGCCGGACAGACAGATCCCAACAGCACAACACATACAACCGGATTACTGTTCATCCCGGCGCCGAACGCCCCCAATGCATCGTAGTGGGCGTGGCGCATGGCCTGTGCGTCAGCGTAGGCAACGATCTTTGACGCCGCAGCTTCAGGCAGTCCCTTGTAACGGTAGGCAACTGCCAGCGTGTCGTCCGCCAGAGAAACTCCGAGGGAACGACGCAGGATGCCATCGCCCACGGCTTCTATCACATAGCCGTTCCCCTCTGAGAGCAGCGCATGGCTGATGGGCGAATCGGTGACGACATGGATCACCCCGGAAATAAAAGCGCGGGTGGTGGAGACAATGATGTCCGCCGGTTGCAGGGCGTCAGTGCTGATGCACAGACCGCCGCCGTCAGTGGGAGTCAAGGCAGGCAGGTTCATAGGTTCTTAATTACGTTGAGGTTTCAGTTTGGCTATCGAGTCATGGTCAAAAATATCATGGTTTATCCCGAGGTAAATTAGAACCCAATCATGACGGAAAGCATTCGGGCAATTCCGTTGGCCTGGATGGCCGGGTCGGCCCACAGGCCAAGGTGAACGAAAACCACCGGCGTTTCTCCGTCGGCGGAGGCCAGCGTGTGGTAATAAACCCGGTTGCACCAGTAAGTGCCAATGCCCTGCCTGACCACGAACCCGCACTCGGCCGCCAAGGGTTCCAAGGTCTTCGCGAACCGGGAAACCACCTGACGGGCATTGGGGAAGCGGAACCCGAGGACTTGCTGGCCCGGGTCGAAGGCCATCGGTTCGATGCGCCTCGCGTGTGCGACTTCGGAGGCGTCCTCGCCCGTGAGCAGCATCGCCTTGGGTTTGGCAGCCATGGCCAAATCCAACTGTGGAATGGCTTCCGGCCCAACCGGAAGAACCCGATAATCCACCGCGCTGGCGAAGCCGGCCCCGGCCAGCTCACATACCTCCTGGCTGCGGTTACGGTTCATCACCAGTCCCCGAACGAAGCCGAAAGGTTCGAACGCTGTTAATAGGACTTGGCGGCTCATGGCGGGAGTGCTGGCCTTCCAGCGAATGCGGCGTGGCAGTTTGGCACAGGAACGGGCTTAGTCATACGCAAAGGCAAAGTTGGAGTCAATGGTGCTCACGTGGACGCGCTTGATCCCGGCACCGGAGGCCAGGCGAGCCAGCACTTCCCGGCCAATTTCCGGCAGCATGGTGTTGGTGATCAGCGCATCCACCATGCGCGCTCCGCGTTCCAGCTCGGTGCAGCGCTGGCCGATCAATTCGGGCACGCTCTCGTCGCAGGTGAACGGCACCTGGTGGTTTTCCTGCACGCGTTTGGCCACGCGCGAGAGGTTGAGCTTGATGATGCGGTGGAGGACTTCCTTGCTGATGGGGTAATACGGCACAACATCAAGCCGGTTAAGCAGGGCGTCGGGAAACTTCTCCTCCAGCGGCCCCCGCAAGGCCGTCTCCAAGCCTTTGGCATTCGGCATCAGTTCCGGGTCTTTGCACATATTGACGATCACGTCCTGTGCGGCGTTACTGGTAAGGATAACGATTGTATTCTTAAAGTCAATATATCTTCCTTCGGCGTCCTCCATCCAGCCTTTGTCAAAGACCTGGAAGAAGATTTTATGCACGTCGGGATGGGCCTTTTCCATTTCATCCAGCAGCACCACGCTGTAAGGCCGGCGCCGGACCGCTTCGGTGAGCACGCCGCCCTCGCCGTAGCCGACATAGCCCGGCGGAGATCCTTTGAGCGTGGAAACGGTGTGTTTCTCCTGAAATTCGCTCATGTTGATGGTAATCAGATTTTGTTCGCCGCCGTAAAGCGCCTCGGCTAGGGTGAGGGCGGTCTCGGTCTTGCCCGTGCCGCTGGGGCCGACCAGCATGAACACGCCAATGGGCTTGTTTGGATTGTCCAGCCCGGCACGGCTGGTCTGAATGCGGCTGGCGATGGCGTCCAAGGCCTGGCGCTGGCCGATGACGCGGCGTTCGAGGATGTCGCCGAGCTTGAGCACCTGCTCGATTTCGTTCTTGACCATCCGGCCAACGGGGATGCCGGTCCAATCCGCCACCACGCCGGCGATGGCGTTGGCGTCCACGCTGGGGAAAATGAGCGGTGCTTCGCCTTGAAATTGTTTGAGCTTTGCCTGGGCGGCCTTCAACTCCGCCAACAACCGGTCATGTTCTTCGGGTTTGAGTTGTCCGTTGCCTTCCGCCTTGGCCGGGCCAGCGGCGGGAGCGGACGCATTGGCCGCCTGCGATGCTGGAGCAATCGGCGCGCCGGCTTCACTCGCTTTCAACGCCTCATCGGGAGCCACGCCGCCGGCGCGAAGCTTGGCGCGGAGATCGAGAACCTTGCTGACGATTTCTTTTTCTTCATTCCAATGTTTTTCCAACCCGGCGAGTTCATGTTTCTCTTGCGTGAGCAGGCCGTTGATTTCAGCGACGCGGGCCGCGTGGTCGAGGCCGGTGGCGGTTTCGCGGGCGAGGATTTCCAATTCCAATTCCAGCGCTTGAATGCGGCGGCGGCAATCGTCCACTTCCGGCGGCACGGCGTGCTGGCTGACTGCCACCCGCGCGGAAGCCGTGTCAATCAGGCTCACCGCCTTGTCGGGCAACTGGCGGCCGGAAATGTAGCGATGCGAAAGTTTGACTGCGGCATCTATGGCTTCATCGAGCACCTGCACCTGGTGATGCTTTTCGAAGGGCACCATCACCGCCCGCATCATGCGAACACAACGCGGCTCATCCGGTTCTTCCACTTTGACGACTTGGAAACGGCGCGTCAGGGCCGGATCTTTTTCGATGTGGCGCTTGTATTCGTCCCAGGTGGTGGCTGCGATTGTGCGCAGGGTGCCGCGGGCCAGCGCGGGCTTGAGCAGGTTGGCAGCATCGCCGGTGCCGGCGGCGCCGCCGGCGCCAATGAGCGTGTGGGCTTCGTCAATAAACAAAATAATCGGCTTGGGGGACGCTTGAATCTCATCAATCACGCTGCGGAGGCGCTGCTCGAATTCGCCTTTCATGCTGGCTCCGGCTTGCAGCAGTCCCACGTCCAGCGCGCGGACGGTGACATCCTTGAGCGCGGGGGGCACGTCGCCGGCCAGAATACGGTGAACGAACCCTTCCACCACCGCGGTCTTGCCGACGCCCGCTTCACCGGTCAGGATCGGATTGTTTTGGCGGCGGCGCATCAAAATGTCCACGCACTGGCGAATTTCCTCGTCGCGACCCACGATGGGATCAATCTCCCCTTTGCGGGCCTTTTCGGTGAGGTCCACCGTAAAGCGTTTGAGGGCTTCCTGTTTGCCCATTTCGGGAGGAGGAATTGCACCCGCGGCCTCTCCGGGTGTGGCACCATCACCGGCGACTTTCGCGCTGGCGGCGCATTCGGTGGAAGCCGCCAGGATTTTGGCAAAATCTTCCGCCAGCTTGTCAGCCGGAATCTTTTCAAATTCATTGGAGATACGCAGGAGAATTTCGCGCAGCGCCTCTTTCTTCAAGATGCCCAGCAACAAATGGCCGGAGCGGATGCGGGGCGCGTCGAAATAAATGGCGCTCCAAAGAAAGCCCTGCTCGAGGGCATCGGTAATATGAGAGGCGAAGGAACTGATGGAGGAAGCACCCCGCGGATACCGGTCCAACGCCGCAGTGCTGTCCATGGCCAGGCGCTCCGGCTTGAGCTCGAAGGCGCGGGCGATCAGCGCCACATCCATCTGCGGCTGCCGGAGCAATTGGTCAATCCAATGAGCCAGCTCCACGTACGGGTTGCCTCGCAACTTGCAAGCGACCACCGCGGCTTCAAGGGCCTTGTAGGTGTCCGGTGCCAGCTTGCCGAAGAGCGCGGTCTTTTTGATTTCAGCCATAAGATTGAATAGATTAGTTCAGTTTAGATGTGGGTCATGCCTCCAACAGCGCCAAGCCCGCTAGTTTCGTGACCTCGTTCGCGACACTCTCGTTGGAGATTCCGCCGCTGGCCGCCGCTGCCACAGGCTCCGCGGCCATATCCCGGGCCAAATCCGCAAGGGGACGCGTGCCATCCATCAGCAGCAACAGACGTTTCCCAAGTTCATCCTCAATTCGCAGATTATCGTGCCGAAGGGTCGTCACCGTGAAGGACCGCTTAAGTTGCCACCGAGCGAATCGGGAAGTCGCCGGACAAGCGGAGGGTGCGGTGGCGCAATGGACCGGCGTGCGGCGGAAATCCACAACTTTCACGCGATAGGCTTCGAGCAATATCTGCATCAACTCACCCCGCTTGGCGCCCCAGAGCGCCGGCGGCACGCCGGCATCAGCCGCTGTGGACTGGAACAACTCCTCAAACGACACGGTGGCAGGCCAGCGATCCCGCAACCGGTGGAACGCCCGAACGGCCAGCGGATGCGAGGTTTCCAGTGCGCCTCCACGGGCGTTGGCGAAACGTTCTATCGGCTGACCGCCATCGGCCGAACCAGCCACGACGCTGTTCGCCTGCGAACTGATGTGAAACCGTTCAACGGCCGCGGCCTCGGGAGGGTATTTGATGGCAGCCTCGTGATGGGTGAGCAGGGTTTGGCGGAACCGGCGGCATTGCACGAAATCAAGATACTGCTCGCGCGTCAACCGGTTGTCCTCCATTTGCCCCAAGATTTGACGGGCTTGGTCGGAAAAGGAGTAATCATACATTTCCGCGAAGTCCGCCTCGCCGAGGTACTGGAGGCCGTGGCGGCCGGCGCACGCCGCGAACTCATGAAAATAAACCGGATCGTTGATTTCCGCAAGGTCATCGTGAATAAAACTGCTGGATGGACGGCGCTCGATCTGCTCAAGCTGCTCCTTGAAAAGCTGTCGGTAGGCATCCGGCTGCTCAATCGAATTGGCCACGAAACGGCAAACGGCAACCGACTGACGGACACGCTCCACCGGATCTTCCACCTGACGCGTATGAAAGCGCATGATATCGCGGGTCATGCGCCGGACATGGCAGCCCGGCAGACAATTGTAACTGACGTAGGCGATGCCATGCAGGGCAAGGCGGCCCTTGCAAATGGCCAGCAAGCGATCTTTGGCCGCATCGGGCACCCAAGAATAAACGCCATGCGCGATGATGTAATCGAAGCCTTCCCCCTCAAGCGGATAGCTAAGGATGTTGGAGGCGCTGATCTCGAAGTTGAGAATACCAAGCTCGGCAATGGCGGCGCGTCCAGCCTCAACGCGGGTGCTAGCCAGATCAATCCCAACGAACGAACTCTCCGGAAAGGCTGCCGCAAGCGGCAGCAGGTTGCTGCCATCGCCACAACCGATTTCCAAAACGCGGCAGCGTTCCGGCGGGGCCGGGTCAAGGCCGAACAAGTTTGCCACCACGGCCAGACGATCAGGGTGTGTCTGCACCTGGCAAAGGTTCGGATATACAACCGTGTCGTAGGCAGTAATCATACCGGGATGAATTCGTTGACCGGCGAAGCCGCAGCCGGAGGAGTATCTTGATCCGAGTGCCGGGGACGCAGAACCGCATCGTCCGCATCTTCGGTTCGGCGCTTGGAAGCAGGCCAGGTGGACCAACCGAGGCGCGTTTTCCCGCGGGTGCCCAGCTCGAGCTTGGGCACTTCCGAAGCCAACAAAACCAACTGAAGATCCCACGCTGATTCCAAACCGGCGTCGAGATTGGGGTCCGTGTCCTTGCCACAATATAACCTTATCCAGTCATGCACAAGATTGAATCCATCCGTGCCCGGGAGGAAACGCTCGAACTGCGCAAACGTCATGGGCCCCAGACGAATTCGGAATCCACTTTGATAGTCCACAATGGCGGAACCCACGATCGTGGTGAAACCGAGCCGGCAATTTGCGGGATCCCCGCCGAATCTCGATTGCGCGGACTTGGGAATCGGAATGGTTCGTGGTTGGAATTCAATAATCCGCGCTGGAATCATCAGATAATCCTCAAGAATGGCCCTAAGCCCTTCGGCGTTGCGGGTTTGCGGGAGCAACCTCCCGGCATAAAACAAGCGCGAGTGTTCATGGATATGGTCGCGAAAACGCAACGAGTCGAAACCGCACCCAATGAGCGAGCCCAGGAAAAACTCCCAGGTTTCCTCCCCGTGCTGCGCAATGTCCTCCCGGGCGTGACGTTGGCGATACCCCGCCAACGAAGCGGGGCGGTCAAGGCTGATTTCCTTGCGGGCTTCAGCCCACGCCCGAAAAAAGAAACATTGGAACCGGTGAACCAGCACGTTGCAAAACGCAAAGAAGGCAGAGTCGTGCTGATGAAGTTTTTGGCTGGCAAACTCAGTCAGATGCAATGGCAGCGCACCGTAGGGACCGAAGAGTCCGAGTTGATATGAATAAATCCAACCGTGTGCCGGATCCGTTTCTTCCTCCGTCGGCTGGGACGCCACCCAGCCTTGGTCGTCAGTTTCCCCGCCGCTTGGTCCCTGCTTGGTGAATTCGGAAATGGTCGTTGCTGGGGTGTGAAAAAACACCGGTTGGGCCAGGCGAACGAGGTCATCGGACCGCGAGAGGCTATAACCGATCCGCGGCTTGTCGGGAAACGCGCATTGCGCCAAGCGTAACAAGGCAAACCAATCCCAGCAGGCCGCCTGCCGGCTCGCTTCGCGAGCCTCAAGCGCAAACAGCTTGCTCCACCGCTCTAAAGCGGCCTTGGACTTCGTTTCAAGTTCTTGGGGGCCATTCATGCGAGAGGCTTGAGTCCGGTCCGGGCAGGCCAGCGCATGCGTTCACGCCCGTCTGCGGTCTTCATCACGGTTTCCGTGAAAGAATTAATGGCTGCGTAGCGGGCAAAGAATTCTTCCAGCACGGAGCCCAAGGAGATTACACTCATTTCCAAGAAAGCCGAGTCCTCAAAAATCAGGGCGACCTCGATCCCCCGGATAATGGCCACCAGTCTCCGGTCATCTTCATCCCGGCCAACCGTGTACAGCGGGCGGGCAATTGTGGCACACTGGATGTTCTTGAGGGCGTCAATTTGCTTCTCCGCCCATGCGTTGCCCTTGCCGGCGTAAAGTGACAGCGTTTCCCGCAACGCCGCCGCCCCGTCCTCCCGGCTGCCGGTCAGGGCGAGGTAGTTCACCGCCAGCAAGTTCAGCAAGCGCCACGAGTAGGGACCATCCACCTCGCGATATTGGGGCAGGCTGGGACCTGTTCGCAATATTACCTCGGCCTTGACCCCGCCGGTGAGAAGCCAGCGGACGGGGCTTTCCGCCAAGATTACGGGCAGGTAGCGATTGGTCAACCTAGCAGTGACCGCCAACTGGTTGATATCACCATTGAAAGGCGTCTGCTCAGGATCCACCAAGGATATGAAAGCCTCCGACCCGCCATAGGGCGCCTCGAAACTTTCGCCGCGCAGGTTGGCCATTTTGGAGGACAGACGGGGCCGCCGATCCAGGTTGAAAAATGCGTTGCCATCACGGGACAACTGTTGCGTCTTGAAAAAGGGCTGAAACTGCAAGCCATAAGGCCTCGAATCCGAAAATCCTTCGACCGCTTCAATGGAGTAAATTTCAAAGTCATCGGTACGGTTGGCGTCAGGCACCAAATGAAATTCGCTGAACCGATCCGGCTCAATCACCTGGTTGAACAGCTTGGTGAAGAGATTAATCGCCGGCGCGCAATAAAGTTCGAAGCTGCCATCTCTTACATGCTTTTCCAAATCCAGTTCCGCTTCGTCCAAGGCGATGATCAGTTCGATCGCTCCGCCGGCACAGCGGGCCAGGGAATCCTGGAAACGGCTAACCTCGAAAAAGAGGAAGCGGTCGGGCAGCGCAAAGTACTCCTTCAACAGCCGGTGCCCTTCAAACCCGCGCGCAGTGACCGGAAGCAGGGCGCACGAAGCATCGTACCCGAACTTCCGTGCGGGTTGTCCGCGCACCGCGTATACTGTGGTGCTGCCGGACTCAGCCGTAGTGCGGATCACCAAGCCAATCTGCCTGGCAAACAGTTGTTGGATAATCCTGTAACCCAGACCGTCACCTCCGGGCACATGCACCACCAAAGGATCCAGGCGAATCTGTGACCATGGAAGGTCAACTTTTTTCGCAAATCGCAGACGCAACGCCGACTTCGCCTCCCACTCCCGGGGAACGCCGGCTTCGTGAAGTCTGCGAACCAGCCAGTCTGCCTTGGCCAGTTCAACAGGAAGAACTCGAACCTCGTGCGCCAGACTGAAGATGCAGGGAGTCGGTTCCCTCCCTGCCGCAAAAGGGTCGGCCGCAGAGATGCTCTGAATTTTGGCCTCCCGCTTGATGACCAAGCCTTCCGGTGGCGGCAGGTCACCGGCATTGGGCTTGAACTGAAAGATCGCCATCGAGGGAACCGGCGCCAGAAAATCGGGATATAACGTCTCCAACAGCCCCTGGGTGAACTGGGGAAATTGCGCATCCAGTTTCAGGCGCACCCGCGCAGCCAGAAACGCAACGCCTTCCAAAAGACGTTCGATATGCGGGTCAGATACGGTGCCTTCAAAGGGCTTGGCCTTGGGGTCGAGATTTCTGGCAGTATCGGGAAAGGCACGCCCGAACTCGGCCGCCGTTTCGCGCAGATGCCGCAACTCCTCCTCAAACAGCCTTAACATTCGCTCATCCATTGCTCATCCCTCGTTGTCTCCTCTGACCTTGCTTTCCAGCGTCTCCAAGTCGGTCCTGATCCAGAGATGGCGTTTGGCGTTCTGGGTCAACAGGAGGCCCTTGATTTCGATCTCGATTAACTGCCCATCGCGGCTCAATTTGAGCGACATTCCGTCCACCCGCAAGCGCGGCTCAAATGCCTTCAGCGCATCTGCAATCTGCCTTTCTATTTCGGCCGGATCCCGCACCATCCGGCCCAGCACTCCGCGCAAACCATAACCAAGAATTGACGAAAATGCGTTTGGATACTTCCGGCGCAGGTCCGAGTCGGCGAAGTTCAATGGCGAAGTGGCGTTAAACAACCATCGCAAATCCCTCAACAGGGTGTCGCGGTATGCCTTTTCCCGCAAGCCGCCATAATCCGCCTCGTGGGCCGGCCTCCGCCCCCCGGTCAGGTAATCGTCCTTGGGCGACGTGAGCCGATCCAACAGGCTCGCCTTGATATAGACGGGAAGTTCGCGGCCGTTTGGCATGTGGCATGTTTGATTAGGCGGTTTCCTCTTGAGATGATTGGAATTCAATCAATTTGCAGCTCAACAAGCCAAAGTCCGCCGTCTCGCTTGCGATCATCTTCTGGCCCATGGGCCGGTGTTCGCCTCCCGGCAGCTCCGTCCAAGCCGTCTTATGGCCCAGCACCAATTCCCCGTCCGCTGCCGCTTCCGTGCCTGGATAACGGGCCGGCAGGTGCGCGGACAATTCGCATCCCCCGGCCACCGTCAACGTGGCCGGAACCCACACCGTCTCAATTAGAAACTCCGCCGGCCTCGGCTCGATCTTTCGCAATTGTCCGAATGGAATCCAATAATACTTGCCGTCCAAGATGGCTTCCAGCGCAGGCCCCAAGCGCTTGTCCACGTCTGAGAGCCAGGCGCATCGCTGGCCGTCCACTACGGAGGGATACTCGGGCGCGTCCTCCCAGGCCTGGCTTCTCAACTGGACGGCTTGCTCCATCTGCCCTGTGCTTTCCAATGCCAGTGATTGAATATTCCAAGCCAGCCAGCCGTCAGGCTCCCCCATCACCAAGGGCTTGGCTCGACCCACAAATACCTCCCGGCGCAAGCACTCGGCCTTGATGAGGCTTTGATAAACTTGCACCGGAACAGCCCACGTCTTATCCAACGATTTGATGGCATCCAGATCAGCGCCGGCTTTGTCCAAATGCCCCATGATGGAGTTCAGGGCAAACAGGCGAACCCGCAACTCAACGTTCGACGGCGCCTCGCGCACCTCCCGCTTAAGCGCCAACAAAGCGTCTGCCAGTCGCTTCTCTTGCAAGAGTTGAGCGGAATCAGTCGCCACAATGGTCCTGGTAGAAATGACGATTATCCCCCGCCTTCGGTGGTTTGATAATCATACCACTTCGTAATAAAGGTGTCCGGACTGCCATCCTTCTTTTGAGGGGCATAGCCATATTCGATTTTCGCGAAATTAAAGGTCATGATCTCTTTCGGCTTTACATCTCCCTTATCCGCTCCACCGCCGCCGGTCTGAAATGAGGAGACGAGAATATCCGTGAACTTGATTTTGTGGTAATCTTGCTGTTTTCCACCCGCTTCCCGAAGGGTTAGAACCGCGTCGGAAATATGTTTTCCGGTGGCACAGTGTTGAAACAGCAGGGGGCTGGCTTTGTTGATCACCATTTTGAAGGAAAAGTCCGATGCGTGGGACTTGCCTACGCCGCCTCCCGGGCCGCCTCCCGCGTGGCCGCCGGAATTGTTCTGGCCCCACGAATAAGACTCAATTTCTATCTCCTTTTCATGGCCTTTTTTTAGGCTCTCGCCATCAACACCGTTTATTTTTAAGAAGTAATCTGTTGCCATATATTTTACGTTTCTATTTCGCGCCCGTGTGCCGCAAGCGCGCTTGTGTTGTTTTTTATTGATCCTTTTTCGGCTGGCACCCGCCGGAAAAAGGAAATGCCCGGACCATCTTCAGGCGGCACTCGGCAGCCTAGAGACAACCCCCAGATCAACTGTGACCCCCTCCAATTGTATATGGGGCCTGAGAAAACACTCCGAATGATAATATCCCGGACGCTCCTCGTCCTCCGTGACCGTGATTTTCGCGTCCGCCAGCGGTTTCTTCCGCTTTTCATCCTCCGCGCTCAATTCAGACGTCGTATAGGTTCGGATCCAATCATTCAATTCGATTTCCAGTTGTTCACGCTCCCTGTTGGTGCCCACCCATTCATAGATCATTTTCTTCATATAATGAGCGAAGCGGCTCACCAGAAAGACATAGGGGAGACGCGCCGAAAGCTCGGCGTTGGCCGTGGCCTGCGCGGTTTCGTATTTTTGCGGTTTTTGGGCTGTCTGTGCCCCCACGAAGGCGGCAAAATCCGTGTTTTGCCAATGACTCAACGGCATAAACCCCAAATTCCCCAGTTCAGCCTCCCGCGACTGGGAAATGGCCACCTCGGTTGGGCATTTGGCGTCCATGCCACCGTCATCCGTTGGAAAGGTGTCTATTGGCAATCCCTCCACTTTGCCACCGCCTTCCACGCCACGAATGGCAGTGCAAAAGCAAGTATCATGAAAACAATTCACGATGTTCGCAGCCATTGCATAGGCGGAGTTGGCCCAGCAATAGTTGTCATGCCTCGTTTCGCCCGCCGAATAGTCCGCAGTTGCGATCGGCCGCAAATCTTCCTCGAAGTTGAAACCGTCCACGGGATTGTTTTCGGAGCTGTAAGGCAGACGGGATAGAAATCTCGGCATCGTTAAAGCCAGGTAGCGGGAGTCGTCCATCTGCCGCAAAGAATTCCAACTGGCATAATCCGGCGTGGTCATTTTGGCCTCCAATTCTGCCGGCACAGGCAATTCCTGCCATGACTTCAGCCCAAGAAGCTTCGGCGATGCCGCGGTGATAAAAGGGGCATGGGCGGCACCGCAAACTTGCGAAAGGCGCGTGAGGAGTTTAACGTCCGGCGCCGATTTGTCGAACTGGTAGTCGCCCACCAAGCAGCCAAAAGGGTTGGCTCCGGGGCTGTCAAAACGATTCGTGAAGACTTGCTTGAAGATCGGGCTTTGGGTCCAACCCGTTTGGCCGGATTCCGCGGAATATTTTTCAAAAACATCCCCCAACTCTTTCTTGCTGATGCTCATCACGAATATTTGCAGGTGTTCACCCGGCGGCTTATGGTCCACCAAGTATTTCACCCCCCGCCAAGCGCCTTCCAGCGCGCGGAACTCGGGATGATGGATGACGGCATTGACCATGTCGGAAAGCCGCTTGTCAATCCAGGCAATCGCGTAGTTTATCCTCTTGATCAGATCGCCGGGGACCGTTTGCCCCTGCAAAACCAGCATCAAAATATCGTCAACGGTCTGTCTGAGCCGTTCTTTGTCCTTGTCCTCGGTAATATCAAACAAACCGGTGAGCTTGTCCGCAACTTGTCCCGTCTCCTGGTCCATTGACCCGATTAAGCGCTTGGTTTCTTCGCTCGCGTCCGCCGCGGCTGGAGCGGCCGCCGGTGCCGCCGTAGTGGCTGTATTTGGTTGATCTGGCATATAATGGGTTTTGTTCTTTCAGTTTTGCCTGCGGTTCACTTGCGCAACGCGTTCGCCTTTTGAATTAATTCTTGAATCAGCTTTTCGGCTTCATCTGCACTGGGACCGTCCAGTTGCTTCTTTAAAGTGTCCAACCTCTCGCGCTGTTCTAGCAACGCGCGCAATGGTTTCACTCTGCGGGCCACGCGATCCGGTTTGAAATCGTCCATGCTCTCGAACTCAAGCTCCACCGGCAAGACCTCATCCGGCTTTACCGGATTGGGAACTTGAAAACTCACGCGCGGCTTCATTGCGGCCATACGCTTTTCCAGCGGATTCTCGGCGTCAATCTTGAGAAACTCGCGCTGCGCGACCGGCCGCAACGCTTGTTTGGGTTTGCCAGCCAGATCGGCCATCACGCCCGCCACAAAAGGCAATTCCTGTTTTTTTCGCGCGCCGAAAGTGAAAACGACCATGTTTTCATGACTGCGCGGCCTGCGCATCTTATCGGATTCAATCTTCTTTGATCCTTGTTTTGGCATATTCAATCCATTCTTTTTTTATTTCAAACTACGTCTTGTTTTCCGGCGGCTTTTCCCGGATGCCCGCCGCCTTTCTTATCCCCGTCAGGGTTTCCTCGCCCAAATCCAGCTCCTGCATCACCTTGATAAAATCCACCCCCACCAAGCGCTTCACGCGATCCAGCATCAGCGGCACGGGGCTGGAAGGCTCTTGCCTCCGGAAATAATCACTCACCTCCGTAAGCTTGCGCACCACATCCTCCCGATTGGAAATCGGCCCTGTTGCTTTATCGCCAGCAGCAGGCCTCGATTCCGTCGCTCCGACCGGCTTGTTTTCGCCTTCCCGGCGCGTCTCATCAATTGTCCCGTCCAAAACTTCCCCGGCAGTTTTCAGGATATGCAGCAAATAATCAAAGTTTGGCTTAAAATCACCCGGAAGCGGCTTGAACCGTTGCTCGACTCTTTCAAGCGCTTGGATTGCGGATTGCACCGCCTCCTGCTGCCGGGAAATCATGGCGGCGGAACCCGATCTGACTTCATTAACAAACTCGGGGCTTCGGTCCTCGCCGCGCGGTAGAGGAATGGCGCGGTGATTCGCCCACGGGCTGATGGCGTCCCGAAGATTCATGGCCCCAAGGCGATCAGATTCAAGCAGCCTCGCCCCGAACAAGCGCCGGTCAAAGCTCCATGCGTCGCTGGTCATCACAGGTCCCGCTTGTTGCTTGATTTTGCCCGGGTTAATCACAGACAAGGGACTCAAAAGATTCACTCGCCGCGCATAGGGATCCTCCAGATCGTCTTGATTCGCCTGCGGATGGATATTATCCCATTGGGTGCTCAAAAGTTTCTCAATCAAGACCACTCCGTCAGCGAAGCCCGCCAAACCATCCATCTCGAGCGCGGTCAAGGTCAACACCATCGCAGCTTTCAGATGCTTGACCGGCTGTTCGATCTTTATCATCGCGCCGTCGTGATCAGACCCCAGAGGCACCAAATCTGGAATTTCGCCGCCCAAAAATAAACCCTCGGCGGCTTTTCGGAGCTTATGAAAGCCTATCTTGGACGCTCGCTTGACGGCATCGTCAAGCACATCAATTTGAGCTTGGTTGGTATCGTTGAGCACGCCGCAAGGATCTGTCGGAGTGACCTCCTTGAGCAAAGCATCAATGGGAAGTACGAAGGCCATTCAATTCCACTCTTTCTGTTGCTGCCTTGGAAAGGAAAGCCCGCGATCCCCAAGATAGGAACCAAGCTTGCCCCTTTGAAGGCGACCTTTGTTTGCTTTCATGATTCGGCAATTTAGGTATTGACACAACCTTCCAACGCTGTCCAAAGCGACTATCGCGAAAGCCAGCGTCTTAGTCAAGCCCATTTCCGCAACAAAATGGCTGGCACAGGGTGGATTCAACCACTCCATACGCTTCGGTGTTTGATCTTCATTCATTGTCACTCATGTTGTCCAGCCATTTTTTGAAAAAGTTTTTCCACGTTCTTCAGTTTGCGTTATTCAGCCGGCGTCATCAAACGGCTCCATGTTCAGAATCACCCAGCCGAATGAGCTGGTGATTCAATCCAAACCCAGACTCCAACGCCGGATTTTGTCTGACAACCTTTTCAGATCAGATTTGCGATCATTATCCAAGGATCCATTGGCTTTATAACTGTTTTGTAGTTTTGAAATAATATCCAAGTACTCATCCTCATCTATGTTCTTGGGGGCCTTTCCCACCGGGGGTATCTGGGTTGCCCGCACACCCTTGCTCTTGCTATCCAAGGAAAATGTGTCCAAAAGAGATTTCAACTGCCGGTCCAGGTCCGCGATCTGAACGGCATCACCGGAATTTGGATCGGTCGCCTTGGCCGCAAGCGCGGAACTTGATTGTTCCCGGGATTGCGTGTTTGCTTTGGGTGTCACTTCGCGGATCTTCGCCAGCCCCTGTGGATCGTCCTTTTTCCAGCGCGATGCTTCCTGGTAACTGGCCAGCGCGTTGGTCCAGTTGCCCGCTTGCTCCGCCGCCTGCCCCGCCTGCCACGCTTGCGCGAACTTCTGCGCCGCCTCCCGCGACCGCTTTGCCGCCTCCTCGGCCTGCGCCACCTGGCTTTGCGCCTTGGGTGTCACTTCGCGGATCTTCGCCAGCCCCTGTGGATCGTCCTTTTTCCAGCGCGATGCTTCCTGGTAACTGGCCAGCGCGTTGGTCCAGTTGCCCGCTTGCTCCGCCGCCTGCCCCGCCTGCCACGCTTGCGCGAACTTCTGCGCGACTTCGCGGCGCGCCGGGAGTTCCTGGAAAAACCACCAACCCGAGAGCGCAACCATGGCGGTTCCAAGAACGAGCGCAAGCGTTTGGTAAAGCCTCGCGTTCGAGGGCGATGCCTTGAGTGATTGGGGATCGCCCAGATGGGCCGGCTGGATGGCCGCCTTTGACTTGGTCTCTGGCGCAATGCCCCGATGCTCGGCTTTCGGCAGGAGCACTGCACTGAGCGAATCGCCACGACGCCAGGCAGCCATCGCGGACCTCGCCAGCTCCTTCAGTTCCGGAGGGAAATCCGGAGCGCTTTCATAAGTGCCTTCGGTTTCCAGCACGCACGCTGTCCGGTTCTTTTGCAGGCCGGCAAAATGCCTGCCTTGGACCTTGCCGATGACAATATCCAACCAATTGTCATGTGCGGGAATGATATAAGTCCGCGGCACGTCCCGGTGGACCAGTGCCGCCACAAATTCCTCCCACAGCAGGACGGCGGCCGTCACCTGGTTCGGCGCGACGGGAAGTCGGTATGCCACTCCTAATTCTTGCGTTGCCGGCGCCTTTCCGGAACGAAGCGGGGCGAAGGGAAGCCAACTGGATTTTACCTTGTACAGTAATCGGGACATCGCCACCCCTTCGCTGTCCATGCCTGCGTTGTCGAAGAAGGCGGCCCTTTGCTCGGGGGAAACGAACAAAGTATCGGAAGCTGACGCCCCGCTTTCAAGCAAGGATCCCAGCACGCCTTGCTGGTTGGCAAATGCCGCCTGAACCACCGCAAGCGTCGGAAGCGTGGTGCAGCGCCGGGCAAAGTCGTCCAAGTGGGTGGAAGTCAGTCCGAGCACCTGGGGCAGCGCCCCGGCTGGGAACCCCGCCAGCACCGTGAACGTGGCAATCCCGCGTCTGGCTGAATCCGAGGACTCGACAATCCGGCCAATCACCGTACACTCCGGTTTCAACTGGATCAGCCAGTGGTCGAAAGCACACCGGGACTCGAGCTGGAGAGCATCCCATTCAGGCCATAACCTCTGAATGCCTTCCGAATAAAGCGCGTCGCGAACTTCGATCAGGTCGGAAGAGAATTCCCCCAACTTTGAAATGTGCTCCGGCTCCGCTGGCAGCTTGCCAAACCCGGCCAGAAAAACTTTGGTGGCCGGGCCGGGCTGCTGGAATAAGGTTTGGAATACAGTCATTCGTCTATTCACTTGGCGTTGGAACTGACCGGTTTGACCAGGAACCAGACCGTGGCTTTCCCCTTGGGTCCATTGACATCAAAAGCAATAAAGTACGGCGGTCGCTTGGAGGTTGACTGCCGGAGCAGGTCAATGATGGTCCAGGCATCGGATCGCGGCGGGTTTTCAATCGTCGCCTTTGGGAGGCCCTCGTCTTCCCACGCGTCCACGCTAAAACCTCTGGCGGCGTTGATCCGCACAGTGCCCCCACTGTCGGCCTGGAGGGAGCGGTTGGCAATTCTCCAAAGCCGGTATGTTCCGGCACCTTTGTTTGCCTTTGGAAAGTCGTCCGGCGAGGGCAAGGCTTGTTGGAAAGCCTCCTTGTCCGAGGGGTTCCAAGGAGTGCCAATTTCGTAAGTGAGCGCCTCGCCATCGGCGTCAAGCAACTGCTTAAAGCGCGCGCGCCAATCGGAAATCTGCTGGCTCCATATTTGACACTGCTCTTTAGGCAGGCTCCGGGTCTCACCGCCCAAGTTCTCAAGTGCGTCCTGCCACAACTTTGCCCTCTGCCATGACCCCGTGACGGTATCCAGTTCAATCGCGTCGGTGCTGCTGGCAAAGGGAAAGCCCTTGAGCTTGCCCTGCTCGCGTTTTATTTCCTGATCCACTCCGTCGAACAATTTCTTCCGGGTTCCATTGAGCATGTCAGAGCCGGCACGAATGGGCTTACTGTCTTTGCCGTCCAAATCACTCCACTTTTTACCCAATTCTTTCCAATTCACCTCCAATTTTTTGAGCTTGTCAACCGAGGCCGCGACGTCCTGGAGCATCCGCTTTGGACTATGGGCCTCTGAAAAATCAACATTATAGTCCTCCTGAGTGAGCTGGTTGCTTAATTGGCCAACGCCAATTTTTACGGCGTCATCGAAGTAGCGAAACTCCAGGTAGCGCGAAAGAATATCGTTGTAATGGTCGTTCTCCCCGGTTTTGGGGTTCTCGGTGGTCAAACCAGAGAATAGGTTGGTCTGGGACCTGCCCCAGTCCAGGGCCGCTGCGTGGGAGATGCTCTCCAGCGTGTCCTTCGGATCGACCAAGTCCTCAATCAGATCCCGCGACCAATGGGAGGGCAGTTGAATCTTCGGCAAAGTGACAATCCGGTCATAAACCCCGATCCGCTGATCCATGCGTCGCTGCGGTTCAGCGTCTGGCTGACTGGCTTCGTCGGCATGGACCACCGCCAGCAAGTCCCGATCCGACTTGGCCGCCGAGTTGGTCAGCAGGTGAAAATCGGTTAGTTTTGAGTTTTTGGCCGGCATATCGGCTTCCAGCACCTCAAACCGCCTGGCTAATTCAGGCAGCAGATTGGTGCCCGCCTGCGCCCCGTTGACCCGGCTGATTTGTTCCCGCAACTGGCGCAGTTGATCTCTTGAATTGCTTTCCACTTTGGCGGCAAAATTGGAGAAGGCCAGACTGAGTGAGCGCAGATGCTCTGCGCTTAACGATTCATCCAGTGTTTTCCTGCTTTCCTCAAGGGAATTCAAGTTGTCCTTGATCTCCTTCAGAGCATCACGTTCTTGAATGCTTTTGATGAGCGCCACCTCCGCCTGTCCCATGTCCTCGGCTTGCCGCACCACGTCATTGAGACGTTTTCGTTCACTTTCGAAGCTTGCGGCCTGGTTCACAAAGAGCTGGCCAAGGTGGCCAAATGCCTGTTGAATCACGAACGGGCGCAACGCCGGCTGGGTCACGAAGGCCGGCGGCCAGTTCCGTTTACGATCACGATCCGAGTAGGTGGCGTCAAAGGCCGCCTTGAGTTTGCCCCAATCCGGCCCGGCGGATGCGCTTGGTGCATCCGGGAGAAAATTGATGAACCCGTCGAGAACCCGATCGCGCGAGGCCTTCAAGCCGGAATTATCGACTGCCCAGGGTTGGTTGGCAGGACATAACTCCAGTTCCAATAAAGCAACCAAACCGCCTTGGAAACGCTGAATCCGGCGGTTCAAGTCTTCCGGCTTGCCCGCGCCATAGCTTGATTGCGCATCCATGTCCAGGTTGGTGAGCTGCTGTCGGGTGAACTCCGCGAGCGGCAAAATCACGCCCCGCTCAAAGAAGGTTTCCTGGGCCTGACGGCGGGGTTGGTCGAGTTTGCGGCTGCCAAACAGCCAACTGAACATCACGCCTCTGCCACCACCTTTAGCAATCAGCGCCAGATTTTCCTGTTCTCCTATATTCTTTGCGCCTCCGGTCCCGGTCGTGGCGATCACGGGCAACCAACCATTGGTATTGGCTGAAGCCGCGGCTTGCAGACCAGTTTGCAGCGTGTTCCATTCCTCCAATTCGCTGCCCACGCCGCCGAGATAGAGCCACCCACCAATGCCCACCACCAAAAGGCTGATCGCCGCAGCGGCGATCCCGGCGACGATCAAGGCACGGCGACGCCGCTTCAAGTATTTGTGCGCATCCACCAACGGTGTCACCAACCACGATTCGGGAAAAACCTTTTCGAACAGCACGTCCTTCAGAAAGAATGGCACCGGCTGATCGCGATCGGTGTGGCCCGGCAGCGCCAGTTCGGCCAGCGACTCGACCACGCCGGCACGCTGGCGATCCAGCACTTCGCCTTCCCGCAAGGCCGAGCCAAAATAGACACCCCGGATGTAGGGCGGCTTCTGGGAAGCCTGCCCGGTTTTGAAGACCGTCGTGAGAAACTCCTGGAGCCTGGGAACCAGGGTGTTTTGCATGACATCGGGAAAAGCGAATAATTCCGCGGCGCGTCTCCGGACCTCCATTCCCGTCTCGTCCTCACTGGCCACCCCGCCGGTAACATAGGGTTTGAGCAACAACAATCGCTGGCGCCGCACATCATCGGCCACTTGCTTGAGATGCTGGGTGATCGCGCTAATTTCATTTCCGCCGGCGCCTGGATTCGTGCTGCTCCAGCCCTTCACCATCCGTTCGGGGCCACCCACCCGCTGGGGATTGGACCAGCCCAGCATCTGGCCCTTGGCCCCCCGGTTGTCACCGAGTTGGTCCGCAAACTCGCGGAAACCCTGGATGCGGTCGGATTGGGTGACAAAGAAGTAAACTGGCAGCCGGACGCCAAGGGTGGGTTGCAGCCGTTCGAAAATCTGCTTGTGGAGCTCGCTGGCATACTCTTCGAGGCTGGGCCAGCCTTTGGGACGTTCTTCATCTTTGAGCCAAAGCAGTTGGGCCGGAATGACAACCAACAAGCCGTTGATCGGGCATTCGGGGCGGTGCTTCTTGAGCAAAGCGAGGAGCGACTTCCATACGGGTTGGTCGTATTCTTTGCCGAAGACGACGCCGCCGGCGGTGTCCAGCACCAGCGCCTCATCACACGTCCACCAATCAATGAGATAAGTGCCTTTCTTCCAGGAGACATTATCGAGCGGCTCGAGGCCTGCCCCTTTCAGCACCCAGCTCTTACCAAAGCTGGAGGGGCCGATGGTCAGAAACCAGGGTATTTTATAAATGTCGGTGTTCCCATCCGCGCGGAGCCGTTCAATGAGAAACATGAACTTGCGCTTCATGGTCTCAAGGAGCGCTTTGGTTTCCGCGTCGTTGGTTCGCTCCGCTTCGTGATCAAAGGTGCCGCCGATACCTGTGCCCATTTCGCGCGCCTTCTTTCTGCGCGCCCGGCTGACTAAATACCACCACATACCCAGCGCGACCAACAAGACCACCGCCAACACCACCAGAAAAACAATGATGGCCCATCGGTAATGGGGACTAAGAATCGCCGCAACAATTCCTGCCCCGACCATCGTGCCGCCGGTTCCGATACCAATGGTTCTCGGCAGCCCGTCTTTGCTTGAATTATTGTCCTGGTCTTGACTCATGGCTGGAATTTGTCGCTGGCTGAGGCTGTGTTGATTTCACCCAATACTCTGGCGATTTGGCCGCTGGCGTCGTGACAAATCCAGCAATAGGTGATGAGCGTCGCCAAAATCAGGCCGCCGCAAACAATACCAATGGCCCAAAACCTTTGGGTGATCGGGTTGCAGAGCCGTTCGGCTTGCGTGTATTCGTAAGCTTCGGCACAGACCCGGTCCTGGGCGCTCGTCAACCGGAACTCCAGTTGTTGGAGAATACGATCGGCGTAGTCGCGCAACTTGTCAGTGTTGCCGCGGTGAACGCCTCCAAAACCCAGGCCCAAGCAACTCTGAAACACCGCCAACCGCTGGGCGGCCATGGCCCCCCCGTTCAGGGTGGCGTCGAGTTCCTGAAAAAAGCGAATCCGTCCATCCTTGATTCCGATCCGCACATCACTTGCCAAGAGCATGGTCTCTTTCCACTTGTCGGCAAACGGCAGGGTGCTGGCATTGATCACGTCATCGGCAAAGAAAGCCAGGACCGGTTCAATCCGTTGATAATCAGTGAGCAGCGAGGCTGAATTCCGCTTCTTGGCGCTTTCGTAAAGATCGTCGAGATATAACTTCAACTGGTTCCGAACCTTCCACGCATCCCCCACACCGTCGACTTGGCGGCGGAGGACGTTGCCGACCTCCAGGAAGAACGGCTCACAGAATTCGATGAGCGTCGGCTCCTGGTCATCAGGCGTCTGGCTTGCGTAGGATGGCATAAATTTTGAAAGTGGCATTCTCGAGGTTCAGTTGGGCGCTGCTCCGGCTGATGGCCAATTCTCCAACCTGCCGGACCTTGCCCCAGAGCAGTTGATAAAATGAATCGCCGCTTTGTTCAATTTGAAAGTAATGGAGATCCGGCAGGTCCGGCAAGCCCGGGGGCGGATTGGGCTGATGACGCAAGGGGAGGCCGCCGTAGGCCTGGCCCACCCGCTCGGGAATGGTCAACTCGAACGAGCCCCGTCCTTGCACAACTTTAACCAAGTCACCCACCGAGAGGCCCGTTTGAATGGTCAGATACCAGGCGGTCACGTTGGCTTCAAAGAATTCGGCACCTAAGACCGCCCGAACCACCTCCGGCCGTTGGGGATCAGCGGGTTGAAATTCGGCCATCCTGAATTCCACACCTTCAAGATCCTGCAGCGCCACCTCGATCCGGCTGTATAAGCGGTCAAATACCGGGCCGGGATCGTCATGGACGTAGTCTATGCGATGATCCACCGCGGCGCCGGCTGCGGGTTGCCGGCCCGGATTCAGCGCCTCCAGTTCGGCAAGGGCCTCACGCAGGGCGAGAAACATTTCAAAGGGAGTGGTGCGGCCGGACTGCTGCAGCGCCAGCAATCGGCTGGCGTGGCGGGACAGCAACAGCAACTGGGTCCAGTGGCGGAATTGAACGCCCTGAAGGGCGGACATGTCCAGGCCTTGATTTTGCAGTTTTCGCGCGAGTCTTTGCCGGGTGACTTCGATTCGCTGCACGGCCAGACGGATGATTTCGGCCAGGAATCCGGGCAAAGACAAAGTGCGGTCGGTGCCCTTGGTGGAAGTGTCGTCACTTCGATATTCCACGGGCGGCGGCACGAACAGGCACGGCGGAACAAATCCCGTCGCCACTTCCACCCGAAAGGCGGTGCCCGAGCCGGCGCCCGCCCGGCGAACGCGGACCAAAGGCAGGCATTCAAGTCCGCTCCGATCTTCGTGCTCAAACAGAAGCCGCCCGTTGAGTTTTCTGACCATAACCGACTCCTTGCTATCACCGGTGTTCTCATCCATGCGCATTTCGTAACACGGAATATACCGATACTTGGCCCGCAGGTCGGGCTCGGCGTCCATCTTAAAGGAATTCGCACGATCTGGCAAATAATCGGGCACTCCCAAGTAAATTGTTAATTCCGCCCGGCTGCTGCTGCGGCCCAACTCCTCGATGAGCGGCAGGGCCGCCAGGTCGCAGGCCTCCGGTGCCAGCACTTCCAATCCGCTTCGCAGCACCACCCGGAGTTTGGCGAAGCGAAGCTTCCCGGTTTCGAGGGCATCGCGGGATACTTCCGCCTCGATGACCCCATAAGGATAATGATGCTGGCCCAAGCGCAGGCTGTCGAGTCGCTCCAAGAGTCCTTGCTGCAGCATTTGGAGACTCTGGACACGCATGAACATGCCCTCGTACCAATGTACCGGTCGTGTCATTACAAATCCTCCTCCCGAACTTCCCACTCAAATTTGGGCAAATCCGCGATTACTCTGCGTTCGATGATTTTATTCATCTTGTCTCGTATTTCTTCTTCGACCAGATCGCCTTGCCAGGCTGGGTCAAGCTCAAGTATTGCCTTTAGAACTTCCGGGTAGGCAGACTCGAATATTTTCCACGCATGCTCGTAGTCCAAGACTTCATCGCCAATCCAAAACCATTCTTTTTTTCGCTTCGCTTTTCTCTTCATGGCCTCCGGGTCGAGTTCCACCAGGGCGCTTGCGCCTAGGCCACAGGCATAACCGTACCAATTGAGCAGGATTTTGATGAGGCCGGTAAACTTCCGAAAATCCTTCAAGGCGGCGTCACTGTCAAGTTCCTCGACCAAGTTACGGAGGAGAACGCCGGGATCGTTGATTTCGCCCAGCGCCACACGGCCGCCGACAGGGTCAAACACGCGTCTGTCAAGTCGCTGCAGGACGAGCCTTCCAAATTGTTCGAGACAACTCAATTCAACCAGAGCCGCTGCGGCAAAACGCAAGGTTTTCTCGGGCGATAGTGGTTGCGCCTCCAAACCGCCGAGACGGGCGGTGAAACCTTCAATAACATCTGTTTCCACGGTCCGGTTGGGGTCTGCCGCCTCCTCGCGGCTGTTGTTCATTACGGGGTCCGGATCGGCCAGAGCCATTCCTTTGAAACTGTTTAGGCAGTTCACCAAATCTTGCACGGTCAATGTCGCCCCCGGCTTCGGCGGCGGGGGGGCGGCGGGCGTGGGGACAATGCCCAGACTGTCGGCTATCCTGGCGCGCGCGGTGGTTCGTTCGTTGACCGGCATCGCCGCCAGACTTTTGTTCAGTTCGGCGAGAAGTCCGTCCACACCCAAGGGTCTTGGTGCCGGGGTTAACAGGAGGGCCGGGGTTGCTCCGTCAGCTAATCCGATTGGGAACAAACGTTCAAGATCCTCAAGGAACACCCGCCGGTTGGCCGAGGAAATCCCTGTTGCCAATTGCCGTATCTCCACCCCCAAGCGGTCGCAGCGATCTTCGGGATCCAAAGCCGCCAGTTCACGCTGGCGATGGCGGATAAATCGTGCTGCCTCTTCGGCGGACTTCATAGCAATTGGTGTGGATGATGTTTTATTCGGCTTAGGGGGAATCATTCAATTACCAATGGACCGGGGGCGCCCCGGCAAACTGAGGACTTGATCCGCCCGCCGGAGCCGCAGTGGCTCAAGAAAGAACAGCACCATGAAAATTCCGCTTCGCCAGCCCTTAATTGGTGGGCGCATAGAGTCTAAAGAAATTGAATGGCGGAAAGGCAACCATGGATTGAGGCCAATAATTTGTAACCCCGCCGGTGCCTTGGGTCAAAACCAGCCAAGGTGGACGCAAATTGGTCGATGATTCCAAAACGTAGTTTCCGAACCAAGAAACGACCGGATTGCTGTTGACCAATGTCATGTTCAGGGAAAATGGACATACCTGAACGGTCAGAGTGACATTGGTGGCCGCGCCCGCGCAATCCATCCCGTTATTCAGATAATGCGGCACCACCGTGATCGTCGCCGTCAGCGGCGTGCTTCCGCTGTTGGTGGCAACGAAGGCAGGAATCGAATTCGTTCCACTGGCCGCCAGGCCGATGGCCGGCGTGTCGTTGACCCATTGATATGAAGTCGCCACGCCGCTAAAACTCACCGGCGCGATGGCCGTTCCGTTGCACACCGTCTGCGCCTCGTTCGCCACCACGCTTACCACCGGCGTGGGATTGACCGTCACGTAAACATTGGTCGCCGCGCCCGTGCAATCCACGCCGTTGTTCAGATAGTGCGGCACCACCGTGATCGTCGCCGTCAGCGGCGTGGTCCCGCTGTTGGTGGCGTTGAACGAAATGGTGTTCACGCCACTGGCCGCCAAACCGATGGCCGGCGTGTCGTTGACCCATTGATATGAAGTCGCCACGCCGCTAAAACTCACCGGCGCGATGGCCGTTCCGTTGCATACCGTCTGCGCCTCGTTGCCCACCGCGTTCACCGTTGGCGTGGGATTAACCGTGCTGACGACGTTGCCCGTGATGCCGGGGCCGGAGAATAGCGATTTGGTGTCCACCACTTTCGTCACGGTGTAGGTTATGTTTACCGGTGTCGAACCTGGGTTGAAAGGTGCGTTGGTGAAAGAATCAATTGTGCCGACGTTGGTTTGCGTGACCACGGCTACGCTATTCGACGCCCAAGTTACGTTCCATGGGCCTGCGCTGCCTCCCAATTTTGCCTGGGCCACCACCGGGCCACCGTTGCAAACCGTGTTTGTCCCGAACGCGGCAGCGGTGGGAAGGTATCCACCGATGACAATGTGGCCGCCGCTGCCAACCAACACTGCAATATTGCTCAATGAACCGCTGGTTCCAAAGGCCACCCCAAAAAGATTTGCTGTAGTGGGGCTGGGACTTGCCGTCCAGGTTGTGCCGTTGGATGACGTAAGAATGGTTCCACTATTGCCGACCGCGATGAAACCACTGCCGGTATAGGCCACGGCGTTCAGAGCGGCCGATTCAGGAACATTCGCCACAGTCGCCCAAGTTGATTCATTCAAGACGAGGATTGAGCCGCCCGACCCGCTTGTCCCGGTTCCCACCGCGACTAACTTGCCTCCGCCCGAAGCAACGCCTTTTAAATGATAAACATCGTCGGATGGGTTGTAGGCAATGATCACGCCCCAAGTGTGCCCGGAATCCGTGGAAACGCGCACCAGCCCACCATTTCCGCAGGTTGCAAAGCTATTGCCAGAGGTATCAAGCGCCGTAACGGCATAGTAAATTTCAAAACCGCTAGAATTAGGAATGGACGCGGCTGTCCAAGAACCAAGATTCCCACCAGAGCTATAACTAATTGCTCCTAGGGATGACACCGCCGCAAAAGTGCCACTGCCCCCGGTGTTGTAAGCCAATCCCGCAACGCTTTGCGAAGCCGAAAAAACACTTCCGTGCGCGCTCCATGTGCCGGCCGTGCCATTTGTGGAACTAATTGCCGCAGTGTTAGGTCCGCCTGCCGCCACAAACATCCCGCCGCCGTAGGTTATTGCCGCAATCGTCTCCGATGATCCCGGCAGACTGGTCGCGGCCCAACTGCCGCCCGGAATGGTGGAATTCACCGCAGTCGAACTGGCACCGACACCCACAAAATTGCCCGCGGCAGGACTATAGGCAGTGGCATAAAGTGCTACGCCTACTGACGGCGCGTTGGAGAATACAAGCCCGGCAGCCTGTAAACGCCAAGCACACAAAAGCACGGCGATAAGGGTAAAACGCTTTTTAAGGTCCATAAAAAGATCCTCATTGATTGGCTAAAACGAATAACGCGCACCGACTCTTATGTAAGGCCCCCATAGCAACTCGCCAAACGTGCCCAAGTTCGAGTATTCAATGCGGGTGTAGCGGACCTCAATGCCGGCATCGCAAAACAAACTGAACAATCCACCTTGGCCAAAGTTATATTGAGAACGAAAGGTGAGCCTGCCGAGGCCGCCATACAAGCTGTTATCAACTGGAACTTTAGGCCCATTCATATCCAATCTGGCGTAACCCCCTCCGAACGTCAAGTTCTCGCTGATACTCTGAAAACGCTCACCATAAAAGCCTTCACCTTCCTGTAGTAGCAAAAAGCGAAAATGGCTGCCGAGGTCAATGAACGTGATTGGCATAGCAACGCCATAGCCCAAGTTACCTCGCAGGTCCTGAAAATCATCTTTCAGAATATAACTAGAAGGAAAGCTGCGGCTACCAGATTGGGCACCGTTGATATTTAGGGTGGTATCTATGTAACTGGCTCCAGCGCGAAGATAGACCAAAACCCTGTGGCCTCGCGTTTGCGGAATGAAATAACGGACGTATAGTTGATACCAATCATCGGACAAATCAAAATTACCCTTCAGGTTGAAAAATTGTTGAAAACCTGCTAATGAGCTAGGCAATAATGTCGTGAAATCTCCTGACATGCTACCATGCGAATAAGCAAAATCAGTATACCACTCTTGATTGAACGAATGTGACAAGGTTACGCCGAAAAAATCTTCTTGACCATTCGGCGAGCCAGAAGTGGGGCTAAGTTTAAGCTTTATTCCATTTGGGGTTTCTTTCAAAGAGTTTCCGAATGGCAAAATGATGTTGCCATTTTCATCGGAAAACGTGGCGGGAATCGAAATCTCGTTATGGGTTTCCTTCAGCACCTTTCTGAGGGCTTGTGGCGGCGGGTTGGTGAACAGGTTCGGGTGCTGGTCGGAGTAATTGGTGGCGGCAGGCTGGGCATTCGTTGTCAATATGCCTTGCGAAGGATTTTGATTTGGCGATTTTCCCGCCGGGAGACCCAGCTTGTCCGCCCCAGGGATGTCGGATGCAGTTCCGTTCGTCTGTGCTTGAACGCTTGTTGTTAGCGCGGCCATCAGAAGATAAAACGCGATGGCCGAGCACACCTTGAGTCCAAATGCCCGGAGGCCAGCGTTAAGTTTTTGCGTCGGCCAGGACGCCATTCTCCAAGCTGTAATTCTGCAATACCCACCGAACGACGGCACGCACAAACCAAATGAAAGGAACCCCCGGTGCGGCATCCACAGTCTTCTGAATTGAAATATTTTGTTCATTGCAACGCCGTCTCCTAAAAAACTGTCCACTCATCCATAAGCAACCAAAATACAGAACCTGAATTTTACTTTTCCGTGCCCAACTTGGGAGAGCTTATGGCGAACGCTCGCTGCATGTCAAGCTTTTATTTTAAAAAGCGGTTTTGTGGACGGCGATCGCGAAGAAAGCTCCGTGACAGATGACGCGGATGAACTTGAACACGTTTGCCCGTCACGGCGTGTTCGACAACGAGGTCATGGTGAAATTGATCGCCAACCGCTTGGCGAATGCCGACGCGGTGAAACGCGCTCGCGTGTTTCCGTATCAGTTGTTGATGGCGTTCAAGGCGGCCGGCGGCGATGTGCCGAACTTGATTCAGAACGCGATCCAGGATGCGATGGAAGTCGCGACGGAAAACATTCCCGCATTGCGGGCAGCCGAAGAAGCGTTGGCCACGTGGACTGCGCCACCCGCGAAGGACGCAAAAAACCGCTGCCTCCTGCATTGAAAGAGGCGACGCTCGAACCGCCAAGCCAAATCGGCGAAGCGTAATTAACCATGCTCGAAGTCATTCGCGGCGTGCTGAAACGACGCCTCGCCGCCGAAGCGCAAGTTTCTTTGTTTGGCGAAAACACGCGGCGCGACCTCCCATGTCCATACATCACGATTGATGTTGATTTCATTCTTTCAGACCCGAAGCAGCAGGCGATTGAAGAGCGACCGACAGACACCATCGGCAAGATTTCCAGGCTGTATTTAAAGTGGAGCCTCAGTGATCAAACCATGAAACCGAAACTTCACCTCGGCCTTGCGCTGGTTTTGAGCGCCGGGTTGTTGGGCTGTTCGACAACTCACGATCAATTGTCGGGCTGGCCAGTCCGTTACCATAATCCGCAATACGATTTGACATTTTCATTGCCGGCCAGTTGGCGCGGCTATTCGGTGCTGACGCGACATTGGAACGGTGGAAATGATTCACCTGCTCTGGATAAAATTCTTGTGACGGAACACAATACGGGTTGCCAAATTAACGCCGACGTCTTAAGGAGTCAGAATCTCAATGTCCGGAGCCACATGCTGAAAGTGTGACGGGTTGCGCGTCACAATCTGGACGGCCTTCTTACGGCGGGCAAAGGTCGCATGCAGGGAATCGTAAACACCCCCGCCCATGACTCCCCGGCTACGCGCCTCCCGAATCGCCGTTTCGTAGTCCGCCAAGGCCAATGCTTCCACCAAGACCAAATCCCCCAGGCTCAAAGTCAGCGTGGTGGCGGCGTCCGTTGGCACCTTGTAAAAACCTGTGAGCGTGGCGAATGTTTCTGCCAGCGCATGGGCGTTCGTGAACGGCCGCAGGGAATCCTCAAGTGCCGCAAGGCAGACCGCGTGTTCAGGGTGCGACTTCAAGACCGCCCCAACCAGGATCCCAGTATCAAGGAAAGTCATCGGGTGTAGTGGCGCGATTGTTCAACCGCCTCCTGAATCGGCGTGGCCGGAACGGCACCCGTCCAGACCTTGAGTTTGCCGCGTTTGACGATGCACCCAGAGGCATTGGACTCCATCTCCAAAACGATGCGCCCCGGCGTCGCGGAAACCAATAGTTTCTGTCTCCGGGGAATCCCTGCGGCCCGCCGCAGTTCCCGTGAAAGCACGATTCGGTTGGAGGCATCAAGTTCAATTGTCGTATTCATGGCATTACTATGGCACGGTCATGGCGTATTTACAAGTTTCCAAATACGACATCCAGTATGTCACAACTCGCCATCCGCTCCAGCGTCCAGTGATGATGACAAAAGGCGTGGTCGCGGCACATTGGCAGCACGAGCAGGTCAGTGTTTTTTAACCATTACCGAATCTTCATGTCTGAGCAATTACTCCCCCTTTACTCCCCCTTAACTTTGATGGGATGGGTGCCGATGGGTGCCGGCGACTTTCATAAAGCCCAATAAATGCGTGTTTTATTGGGGAAAAAACCTTGCCTAATGACTACGGATCAGCAGGTTTCAGGTTCAACTCCTGATGGGTGCACCACTTAAAA